>Ga0302286_10000482_pt1 | contig 32839 bp, 26 predicted proteins | sample III_Fen_E2_3_FD_198765 | JGI IMG/M metagenome (GOLD analysis project Ga0302286, IMG submission 198765) | Peat permafrost microbial communities from Stordalen Mire near Abisko, Sweden - III_Fen_E2_3 | ecosystem: Environmental > Terrestrial > Soil > Wetlands > Permafrost | place: Sweden: Abisko...
AAGTTACCCGCTTTTTCAATGGCAACGCAGGACATACTCTTACATTGCAGGATGTTGGCTTTACGGTAGCAACAGGTGCTAACTTTAGCTACAACTATGCCGCTGCTATTAGTGGTGTTACCTGGGGGCCGACACTGAATCTTTCCAAACTTTTTTTGAAGAAAATACTTCGCACGAATTTTGGACTGGCTTACAATACAAGTTCAAGCCTGAGTAAATCAATCAGCATTTTCAACCTAAGAGGAGGTGCATCAGCCGTTATTGCAAAGAAACACAATTTGAATATGAGCATTGTCTGGCAAAGCAAAACCAGTAGCGGAGTAGCTACCACTACTTTTCTGACTGCTACAGCTGGATATGCATATTCATTTTAAAAGATTTAGCGGGGAAGATTTAGAAAACAAAAAAACCTAACTGATTATAAATCAATTAGGTTTTCGCCTTAAAAGTACCCAGAGCCGCATTTGAAAGCTTTAAACGATATAGATTTTAATAGTAACCAAATCAACTAAATGCATGTATATGTAATTGATAATTAAATAGTAATGCTCATATTATTATTTATTCTGATTTAATCAAATTGAATGATATTTAGCATATGTGGGGAAAATGTGGGGAAAATAATTATCTTTGCATCAAATCAAACAGCAATGAAAGTTACTCTAATTATCAAGAAAACAGCAAAACGCACTGATGTGGATTCTCAAGCTACTATCTATGTTAGATTTCGGGACGGCAGACGCTTAGATTCTGTAGCTCCAACAAATTTGATTATCAATCCTAACTTGTGGGATGATAAATCTGAAAGCGTCAAAAGCAAAATCGTATGTTCGGATGAGCTTCGTTGTTATATTAATGATGAAACTCGAAAACTTAAAAGCTTCCTTGAAAAAGAGTTCCAATCTTCAGTTGAAGAAATTGGAAAAGAATGGCTCAAAGAATCTTTAGACAAGTATTATAATCCAAAGAAATATATTCCTTTAGAAGAACTTGTTGTTAAACCAACAATTAAGCAGCTTTTTGATGAGTTTTTATTAAAGCACAAATTGTCTGCTGTTAGAATTAAAAACTTCAAAGTAGTTGGTAGGGGTTTATTGCGTTATGAGTTGTATGTTAGGTTCACTCAAAAGGGCAAGAAGTCTTTCGTCTTAGATATAGATGAAATAACTCGCGATACATTGCGAGATATGTGGGATTTCTTTGAGAATGAATTCAAATATTACGAATTGTATCCTGCCATTTACGAATCTATACCCGAAAAACGAATACCTCAACCAAGAGGAAAGAATACCCTTATAGACTGTTTTTCTCGCATTCGTACATTTTTTATTTGGTGTTATGATAATAAGAAAACTACAAATAAACCTTTTGATGACTTTCCTATCGCTGAATGTACTTATGGCACTCCCTATTATATCACAATTGATGAAAGAAATAGACTCTACAAGACAAATTTAAAGAATCATCCTCAACTGGCGATTCAGAGGGATATTTTTATTTTTCAATGTCTTATTGGCTGTCGGGTTGGAGATTTGTTGAAAATGAAAAAAGATAATAGAATAAATGATGCGATAGAATATGTGCCCAAAAAGACAAAAGAAGGAAGACCTTTAACTGTCCGTGTACCTCTTAATACCACAGCAAAGGAAATTTTAGAACGATATAGACATTCTGATGAAAAATTACTTCCCTTTATTTCAGAGCAAAAGTATAATGTTGCAATCAAACGCATGTTTTTAGCTGCACGGTTGAAGCGAATGGTAACAATAATTAATCCGACAACCAGAGAAGAAGAGAAAAGGCCGTTGAATGAAATAGCAAGCTCTCATTTAGCCAGACGTTGTTTTGTAGGAAACTTGTATAAGCAAGTCAAAGATCCTAATCTGGTCGGTGCGCTTTCCGGACATAAAGAGGGTTCAAAGGCTTTTGCTCGATATAGAGAGATTGATGAAGAAATGAAAAAAGATTTAGTAAATTTGTTGGATTGAACATATAAATAAATGATTATATATTGAGTATGATAGGAAGATATGAAAGACTTAAGAAAAATATCAAAGAATCAGTAGAATTTGATATTGATTTTTCTGAATTGGAAGTCGATGGCTATGTGTACCATAAGTCTACATACATACAAGGTGGAATTACAGCATTCTCCAATCGTATATTGCGTAAGAAAGGAAGAATCTCAGGTTTGATTACTCAAGAAAATATGCAGCTTATATCAAAGCTTATTCCTGTTTACAATAACAATGAGAAAATAGTGCGAATCCTCAAATGGATTATAGATGGAAATTGGAGTGCCCAGAATATAACTGATTCCATTTTGTATCAAACGTATTGCAATGGTTTCACAACGGGATATAAAGAAATAGATAAAAGAATTACAGAATTAAGTGATAGAATGATATCAGTTTCTTCTGGTGAGTGTAATAATTACATTGATAGGTACGTTAAGAAACTCCATGATCATTCAATTATTCCTACTCAAGACAAAAATCTACTTTATTTCTGGGAGTATTTTATTGAATTAGGAAAAAGAGAAGGTGCAACAGTCAGAGGGCTTTTATATGCAAGAGAGCTAGATAGCGATTCGAACATGAAACTGTCTGGACGGTCAAAATCAGAAGAAAAAAGAGTATTTAGTGACATTATAATAAATCTTGATAAAAATCAAAAAGAGGACTTGCTTGAACGAATTCATGAGTATGTCTCAAATGGGAAAGAGGCTAAAGGGAAAGCACTTGGATTAATGTTTGTTTGCTTACAAAATCTCCAATTTATAAATACAAAAGTAAAAGATCAAATTATAGTAAGTGATTTCTGTCGTATCTTAAGAAATACATTTCCTGAACTCGACTTTAATGATAAAGGCATTTATAAATACTCAGAAATGCGAAAACTAGATGCTCCAAGTAAAGTAGAACTCAAAGATCTAGAGGATAAATTAAATGTACTTGAGTAGAATCAATTAGAATTCGAATTGATTCGAATTTAATACTCTTTAAAACAGTGTATTATGTTGTAGTTTTGCCAGTGTTTTAAACAAGCACTGGCTTTTTTGTTTTTATCTTTCACTATACAAAAAGGCCTTATTCAAGTGAAAGTAAAATATAAAATGGAAAATTTAATTTCAATTATTACGAGTGGAACTGGAAAGGTAAAATTGGAGGTAACCTGCGAAGATTTATTATCATTCTCGAATGATCTTATCAATAGAGCAAGAAATGAACTTTCAGTAGAAATTGCTGAATCTAGAAAAGAAAAGTACCTAACAAAGCAAGATGTAAAGACTATCTGCGGAGTCTGCGATGCAACGCTTTGGCATTGGAATAAGAAAAACTATCTTAACATAGTAAAGATAGGTAATAAGGTTAAATACAGGATGTCTGATGTTCAAAAGATTTTAGATGGGACTTTGAAAAACTCTAAATAATACTATGAAAGAAGATCAAGACACTTCCGAAAAATACATTCGTGTTGGCACTACTTTATTTAAACAAGTCAATAGACCGCTATTGTCTGGGGATTTCATATTGGAGAACATTCCATGGTCATACGAAACTCTTCGTCAGGACTATAGCAAAGATAACTTACCCCTGATTTCAAAATATAATGGGTTCTGTATTATTCCGGACAACGTTAATTATAGGCAAGTTTACGGCACTTATTTAAATCAATATGAACCAATCAATCATTCTCCATGTGTGGGAGAATTTTCTAACATACGAATGTTTTTAGAACATATTTTTGGGGATCAGTTTGATTTAGGTTTGGACTATCTGCAACTACTATATCTAAAGCCTACCCAAATATTACCAATATTGCTATTGGTGTCTAATGAAAGAGGAACAGGTAAAACTACATTTCTTCGATTTATTAAATTTATATTTGGAAAGAATGCTACGTTTAACTCAAATAATGACTTTCGAAGTAATTTCAACTCTCATTGGGTCAATAAGTTAGTTGTTCTTGTGGACGAGCTCCTTTTAGATAAAAACGAAGATTTAGAGACAATTAAGAATATCTCAACTGCTGGCAACTACAAAAGTGAATCTAAAGGATCCAACAGAAGGGAGATAGAAATATTTGTCAAATTCATAATGTGTAGTAACAATGAATCAAATCCGGTAATTATTCCAAATGAAGAAATTCGCTTCTGGGTTAGGAAAATTCCGAAAATTAAGAGTGATAATATTCATCTTCGAGAACAAATGGGGAAGGAGATTCCGCATTTTCTTTACTTTTTACTTCATAGAGAACTTTCAACACGTAATGAGTCACGCATGTGGTTTAATCCAGTATTATTAGAAACTGCCGCATTACGTAAAATCAAAAGATATAACACCAACAAAATCGAAATTGAAATGGCAACTTATTGTAGAGATGTCATGGACTTCAAGTGTCAAGACAAAATATTTTGCTGCGCCAAGGATTTTCTAAACGTTATAAGTGATACTGGATTAAAAACAGACATCTCTCATATTCGGAATATCCTGAAAGAAAGTTGGAGGTTGAATTCCGAACGTAATGGAGAATACACATTTTATTTAATCGGCATAGATGGCGAGCTAGTTCCAACGAAAAGAAAAGGTAGATTCGTTGAAGTATCGTTGGAGCTTGTAAATAAAATTTTGTTGTAATGTTATGTGTTATATTTATATATCATATAATCAAATAGATAGCTAGAATAACAAAGCTACAACAAACATACAACAAAAAATTATTTGTTGTATTAAAGAACAACAAGCCTCATATTTGTTGAATTTCTGTTGCTTGAATAACTGGCTAAATAATAGTATATTAAATCGACTTTACAACAAATCAACAAAAAAAGACAATTATGGCTCTATATCATATAAAACAAATAAGTATCAGAGAATATCTTGGGGAAAGAGGTATTAAACCTATAAAAGAAAACGAGCAGAGAGGGATTTATCACTCACCTCTTCGAACTGACAATAATGCAAGTTTCAGTGTGAACTACATTCAAAATATATTTTTTGATCATGGAATTGGAACTGGTGGTAGCATTATAGACTTAGTGTCACGCTTAGAAAGTTGTTCTATTGGTGAAGCTATTAAGAGACTGGAAACAGGTTGTTTTTCTTTTCATCGGAAAGAAAATATATCTAATGTTGAAATGGTAAAACAAACACAGACAATCAAGATATTGGATTTTGTTGAAATAAGTAATCCGGCTTTACTTGCTTATCTAAATAAACGTTGCATAGATATTCAAATTGCAAAATCAGTGTGTATAGAGGTTCATTATAGCGTAATAGAGAAGAATTACTTCGCTATTGGTTTTAAGAATAACAGAGGGGGTTTTGAGCTAAGAAGTAAATATTTCAAAGGGTGCACTTCTAAGGATATTACGACACTTAAGATAGGACATAAAGATTGCAAGTTGTTTGAAGGTTTTTTCGACTACCTCGCTTTTCTTACCATTTCAAAGAAGCAAAGCCCATCAACAGATGTGATTGTTTTAAATTCATTGTCCAACCTTTCAAAAGCAATGAGTACACTTGCATCCTATCGAAGTGTCATTTCTTTTCTTGATAATGATGAAGCAGGGAAAAGAGCCGTTAAAAACTTAAAAGAAAAACTAAATAATTTAATTGATCAATCAAATTACTATTCAAATTATAAAGACTTGAATGATTACTTATGTGCAGAAATGACATTTGAAAGAAAAATTATTGATTTCAAGACTAAATAAATTAAACGATGGGAAACTTTGATTTATTAAACAGCAAGTGTATGTTTTGGGTTACCCAAAACCATAAATAATCCCGTTGGTCTCCATTATAAAAGTATAATTATGATAAAGAAAAGAAAAGGGGGAAGACCCAAATTAAATTCTGCAGAGAAACTGAAATACAGGGTTTCAGTAAAACTTTGTACACAGGATTTTTATACTCTGAAAGCAAAAGCCACTCAAGCAGGAGTGACCTATACAGAATTGGCACGGTTGGCAATCTCCAATTGTGAAATTAAACAACGGTTAACACTCGAACAGATGGAATGCATCCGAAAAATTTCAGGCGAAGGGAATAATTTAAACCAAATTTCTCGTAAGGCAAATGCAGCTGGCTACAATGATGTCAGACTTGAATATTTATTTCTAGCAGACAAAATAGATAATCTTTTAAATTTGATAAGACAATGATGGCCAACATAACGAAGGGTGTGAGTTTCAGTATTATTGTCCGATATATTCTTAATACTACTAAAAATACAGAACTTCTAAATTCAGAAGGAGTTAGACTACGAGATATAGATTCAATAATTAAAAGCTTTGAAATGCAAACTGAACTAAATTCAAGAGTAGCCAAGCCAGTTTACCATATATCGCTTAATTTTCCGGCTCAGGATAGTGGAGTTTTATCCAACGAATTAATGACTCAAATAGCAAGCGAGTACATGTCTGAAATGGGGATGGTAGATACACAATTTATAATCGGAAAACATAACGATAAGAATCATAGTCACTTACATATAGCATGTAATAGGGTGAATAACTATGGTCGCACAATATCCGATCGAAACGATAGATTTCGTTCGGAGAACATATGTAAGAAATTGACCTTAAAATATGGATTGTATTTTTCGCCAGGCAAACAAAATGTTAATGTAAAAAGACTTAGGCAGCCAGACAAGACTAAGTATGAGATTTACAATGTCCTTAAAAATAATATACCAGTTTGTAAGAATTGGAGAGAATTGATTGACCGAATAAAAAATGAAGGTGTAGATACACAGTTTATTTATAAAGGTAATACAGACGTGGTTCAAGGAGTCGTATTTACTAAAAATGGTTTCCCCTTCACTGGCTCAAAGGTTGATAGGCAATTTAGTTACTCAAAGATAGATTTTATGTTGAATCAAAATTTAAAACAATCTGACATCACTTCAATATCGCCTATAGAGAAACCACCTTTTTCTGTAGAGCATACAAATAGGCAATCGACAAATAATCTTTCTGATTTTTTTACAATGGGTGATTCCTCAAGAGGTTTTGAAGAAGACAATGAATTGAACCCTAAGAAAAAAAGAAAAAAGAACAACAACTTAACAATTTAGTAATAAAGACATGAATATGAATATTATTACAGAGCTATTTGAAGAGTTAAAAGCTCAAATAGAACTCATCAACAAAAAACTTGACGAGCAACAAAAAGGTAAAAGCGATCAAGAACTTTCTATACAACCAATAGACTATTTTGATGATAGAGTTGTTGATACAATGATAAAGCTGACACCAAAAGTTGATCTGTCCGATTTAAGAGAGATGATAAAAACTCTGGAAACTCAAAATTACAAAATTCAAAACACAGTAACAGCTAATATTGAGGAAATTAAAACCATAATTAAAGAAAATACTCATCAATATCACCACTATATTTTTGGTATAAGATCTTCAAAAGTATTTATCATGATTTTGTTACCAGTTCTAGTGTCATTAGTTTCGTTGGCATGTAATATTAATCAACACATTGAAAACAACAGGTTAGTAAACAATGATATTAAATATCGATATGTGAAAATGGCAGGAGGTGCGAGTAGAGCTAATTTATTTGTATTAGAAGGTGTTTTCAATGAAAAATCAAGTAAGAAGATACAAGAAAAATATATAAATCAAGTTGTAGATTTCGAAACCAGAGTGCAACAACGAGCAGAAGAAATTGAACAGGCTAATCTCAAAGAAGAACAAGCAAAAAAGCTACTAAATGAATCTGAACAGATAAGAAACAGATAATTTTTTAGTCAGACTCAATCAATAAGCATACAATACTTCAATATCTATCGGAGTATTGTATGCTTTTTTTACAAAAAATAAGGAAATGTAAAATGGAATGCGTATTTTTGAAGATTGAAAAAGTTATTCAATAGAAAACGATTAGCAAACAAGCAATCTACCATTTATCATATACTAGATCGGTAATATCAATGTCGTTATATTTCAATTATATTGAAATTTTAAACAATCACCTCTTTATTAAAATGGAATTTTAAAATAATTTTATACTTTGGCAGAATTCAACAAAAAAGAGCTTAGCGAATCCGACATTTGTGATAAATATATCACTCCTGCGATAACCAATGCCGGATGGGATCCCATGAGTCAGGTAAGAAGGGAATTTTCCTTGACACCCGGTCCGGTTATTGTTCGTGGTAATTTGTCGGCACGCAATAAGAAAAAGAAAAAATTTGCCGATTATGCCTTATTTTGGGAACTCAGTGTTCCCATTGCCGTTATTGAAGCCAAAGAAAACAATCATACTGTTAGTCACGGAATGCAACAAGCATTGGGGTATGCCGAGATTATGGGTGTACCTAGTGCGTATAGTTCCAATGGAGATGCATTTGCATCGCATAATAAAACAGCCGCTGAAGGTGAAGATATTGAAACCGAATTTCCATTGGAAGACTTTCCATCACCTGAAGTACTTTGGAAACGATACAAACAACATCGGGGAATTAAGGATGAAGATGAGGAAATAGTACTTCAACCCTATTACACGGATGGTTCAGGGAAAGAACCCCGGTACTATCAGGTAGAAGCTATAAACCGTACAATAGAAGCAGTTGCCAACGGTCAAAAGCGTATCTTGTTGGTAATGGCTACCGGAACAGGAAAAACCTATACTACTTTTCAAATCATTTGGCGACTGTGGAAAGCCCGGGTAGTAAAAAGGGTATTGTTTCTTGTCGACCGGAATAATCTTGCCGACCAAACCAAAAACAATGATTTCAAACCTTTCGGTTCGGTTATGACCAAAATAGGGAACCGAAAAATTGATCCTGCCTATGAAGTTTACATAGGATTATACCAGGCAATAACCGGTCCCGATGAAGCCGATAAGATATTCAAAAATGTTTCCCGTGACTTCTTCGATATGATCGTAATTGACGAGTGTCACCGTGGAAGTGCTGCGGACGATGCTTCGTGGCGTGAGATACTTGAATATTTCAGCAATGCTATTCAGATTGGTCTTACGGCTACCCCAAAAGAAACCAAATACGTTTCAAATATAACTTACTTTGGCGAACCTGTTTACTCTTACAGTTTGAAACAGGGAATTGCGGATGGTTTCCTTGCACCTTACAAAGTGGTACGTATTGATATTGATAAAGATATTGAAGGATGGACACCGCCACCCGGCATGAAAGATGATTTGGGAAATGATGTGGAAGAACGCACCTATAACCAGATTGATATGGATCGTGTGCTGGTACTAAATCAGCGTACCAAACTGGTTGCCGAGCGGGTTATGAAGTTGCTGAATGCTACCAATCCGTTTGATAAAACCATTATCTTTTGTGAAGATATAGACCACGCTGAACGAATGCGTAAAGCAATTGTAAATGCAGCAGGAAAGTTGGCTACAGACAATCCAAAATATGTAATGCGTATTACGGGTGATAGCATAGAAGGAAAAGCAGAACTGGAAAATTTTGTTTTTTCGGAAAGCAGATATCCCGTTATTGCTACCACTTCGGAATTAATGACAACTGGTGTAGATGCCAAAACATGCAAGCTGATTGTACTGGATAAGAATATTCGTTCCATGACCACTTTCAAACAGATCATTGGACGTGGAACGAGAATTGAAGAAGAATATGGCAAAATGTTCTTTACCATTATGGATTTTAAAAAGGCCACCGAACTTTTTCGTGACCCTGACTTTGATGGTGATCCGGTGGTGATTTATGAACCAAGTGTTGATGATGACCCTGTGCCTCCCGATCCTGATTATACGGATGAAGATATAGAAACAGAAGTTGATGAAGAAGAAACAAACGGCAGAAAGAAAGTCTATATCAGTGGTGTACCTGCGTCTATTGTAAGTGAACGTATTGAATATTACGGAGAAAATGGACAACTTATCACTGAATCATACCGGGACTTTACCCGTAAACAGGTACAAAGCGAATTTGCCACACTGAAGGATTTTCTACGCAGTTGGAATAATGCGACTAAAAAGCAAGCTATTATTGAAATGTTAGAAGAACATGGTATCATTCTGGATAACCTAGCCGAAGAAGTGGGAAAAGATTATGGCGACTTTGATTTGATATGCCACATTGCCTTTGACCAACCGGCATTGACTCGTAAGGAACGTGCCAACAATGTGAAAAAACGAAATTACTTTACTAAGTATGGCGAACAGGCACGACAAGTACTCGATGGCTTGCTCGACAACTATGCCGACAAAGGCATTATTTCCATTGAAAACACCAAAGTGCTGAAACTAAAACCATTCAGTGACTTAGGTACACCTATGGAAATTATCAATGAAACATTCGGAGGAAAAGCCAACTACGAAATGGCACTCCGCGAACTGGAAAACGAATTATTTAATCAGAATAAATTAGCATGAGCAATGTATCAGGCATTATAAAATCCATTCAGGATATAATGCGCAAAGATGTTGGCGTCGATGGAGATGCCCAACGTATCAGTCAATTGGTGTGGATGTTGTTTTTAAAGATCTACGACGATCACGAAGCCGAACTGGAGTTAACCGAAGAAAATTATAAATCGCCAATCCCAGAATATCAACGATGGCGCAATTGGGCAGCAAATGCCGAAGGAATAACCGGAGAAGAACTGTCAGATTTTGTAAACCTTCAACTTTTCCCAACACTGAAGACCAAACTGAATTTACAAAGTGTACGTGCTCAGGTAGTCCATAATGTATTCGAAGATGCTTACAACTACATGAAGTCGGGAACTTTGTTGCGGCAGGTTATCAATAAAATCAGTGAAATAGATTTCAATACAAGGAACGACCGCCATACTTTCGGTGCAATTTACGAACAGATACTGAAAGACTTGCAAAGCGCAGGGAATGCTGGAGAGTTCTATACACCACGAGCTGTAACCACATTTATGGTAGATCGCGTTGCTCCACAACTTGAAGAACTCGTACTTGACCCGGCTTGTGGAACCGGAGGTTTTCTGTCGAATGTGATTGAATACAAACGCGAACATTTTGTAAAATCACCTGCCGATGAGGCGGTGTTGCAAAATACCATTCTCGGCGTAGAAAAGAAAACACTACCCCACATGCTGTGCACCACCAATATGTTTTTGCACGGCATTGAATCACCCATTAATATCCGGCACGACAATACACTGAGCCGTCCGTTGCACGACTATACCAATAAAGATCGGGTTCATGTGATTGTAACCAATCCACCTTTTGGAGGAATGGAAGAAGATGGTATTGAAAACAATTTCCCGACTAACTTCCGTACCCGCGAAACTGCCGATTTGTTTCTAACCCTTATTGTTCATTTATTGAAATCAGAAGGCCGTGCAGCTTTAGTTTTGCCCGATGGCTTCCTGTTTGGCGAAGGTATAAAAACCCGCATCAAAGAGAAATTGATGACCGATTGCAACCTGCATACCATTGTAAGACTGCCCAATGGTGTATTCAGCCCCTATACCGGTATTAAAACCAACCTGTTGTTTTTTACCAAAGGAACTCCAACAGAAAATATTTGGTATTACGAACATCCTTACCCTATAGGTGCTAAAAGCTATAATAAAGGTAAACCTATGAGGTTCGAGGAATTTGAGCCCGAAATAGCCTGGTGGGGCAATGAGGCAGATGGTTTTGCTGCCCGTGTAGAGAATGAACAAGCATGGAAAGTTTCAGTAGAAGATATTAAAGACCGTAACTATAACCTGGATATCAAGAACCCACATGTAGGCGAGCAAATCAATCACGATCCCGAAAAACTGCTGCAAAAATATCAGGAACAACAAACCCGTATTGGTGATTTGCGCGATAAATTGAAAGCCATCATTAGCGAGGCATTGAAAGCAGAAAATTAAATAGAGAGAAAGAAAATGAATAATATATTATTAGATTCACTTCCTATCTGGACAACCGCACAAGCACAGAAAACCAGTAACCGAGGCATTAGTGCCTCCAACCAACAGTTATTGGGCATACAGAAACTGCGTGAACTAATTCTAGAATTGGGCATACGTGGAAAACTTGTACCTCAAGACCCTAATGATGAGCCGGCTAGTGTATTACTGAAAAAGATTGAGGCAGAAAAGAAGAGGTTGATTAAAGACGGGAAGATAAAAAAGCAGGCAATCTTATCGGATGTAGAAAAAAAGGATAAACTTTTTCAATTACCTTCTACATGGAAATGGGTTAAAATTGGGAATGTTGGATATACTCAAACAGGTGGAACTCCAAGCAAAAATGATAATTCGTTATTTGGTAGTGATATTCCTTTTATTAAACCCGGTGATATATATCCCAGTTATGTCGATTACACTAATGAGGGGTTGTCTTTCAAGGGTGTTGGCTCTTTAGGACGATCTGCAATTGAAGGCTCAATTTTAATGGTTTGTATTGGGACAATTGGAAAATGCAATTTAATTGATAGGATGTGTTCATTCAATCAACAGATTAACTCAATAAGTCCTTATCATAATATTTCCGACTATATACTGTTAGCGTTGAGGTCTAGATATTTTCAAGACACGGCTTGGGAAAAATCCTCAAGCACCACAATTGCAATTCTAAATAAAGGGAAATGGGAAAATATTGGAATTCCTTTTCCTCCTCTATCAGAACAACAACGTATTGTAGCCAAAGTAAATGAATTAATGGCTTTGTGTGATGACCTAGAGAAAGAACAAACCAATAGCAATGCGGCTCATGAAACATTGGTAGAAGTGCTACTCAGCACACTTACCGATGCCAAAAACTCCGATGATTTTAAAGAAGCCTGGCTCCGCGTTGCCGATTGTTTTGATACGCTCTTCACCACCGAACACAGTATCGACAAACTGAAACAAACCATCCTACAAATGGCAGTTATGGGTAAACTTGTACCCCAAGACCCAAAAGATGAACCTACCAGTGAATTGCTGAAAAAGATAGCCAAAGAAAAAGCCCGATTGGTGAAAGAAGGGGAAATAAAAAAACAGGCTGCATTGCCGGAGATAACTGAAGAGGAAAAACCATTTGAATTGCCGAACGAGTGGGAATGGGTAAAGTGTCAAGATATTTGTAGCAAAATTACTGATGGAGAGCATATAACTCCAAATAGGTCAGAAACTGGGCATTTCTTATTGTCAGCAAGAAATGTTACAAATGAGGGTATAATCTTAGAGGATGTTGATTTTGTTCCTGATGATGAATTTGAACGAATTAGAAAAAGATGTGATCCAAACATTGGAGATATATTAATTTCTTGTTCAGGAAGTGTTGGTCGTGTTGCTTTAGTCGACAAGGACAATACTTATACGATGGTCAGAAGTGCTGCTATGATTCGTCCTTTTCCAAATAGCTTTGATAATGAATATTTGGCAATTCTTTTAAAAAGTCCATATCTTCAAATTCAGATAAAAGAAAGGTCAAGACAATCAGCGCAAGCAAATTTATTTCTAGGTGCAATTTCTAACCTTGTTCTTGTGATTCCTCCACTTGCCGAACAGAAACGCATTGTTTCAAGAGTTGATGAGTTTTTTGCTTTGTGCGATAGCCTGAAAGACCGAATACGAGAAGCACAGGAGATCCAGAATATACTGGCTGAGGAGATTGTGAGGAGGGTGGTAAACTAATCAAACTATAGAAGTTTATGGCAAATTGGTGCGACGTAGATAAACACAATGATTTCATGCTATTATCAGACTTTAATGAATGGTTTGATGGCGATGAAGGTGAATTGATAAGAGATAAATATCAATTAAATGGAACTTTTTCAAATCCCAGTAAAGCATTTTTTGCTGGGGATAGACAAGGTTATAATCAGGCATTTGCAGAATTTCGGGAAAATAGAATTGAAGAAGCTTTATGTAAAACATTTTTGTGTGATCTTTTGGGAGATGAACATTGGTACGATATTAATGTAACTCGATTTGAGCAATTGTGCAAATGTTTACTAAGCAATTCTGTTGTTCCATTTGTTGGTGCTGGTTTATCTGTAGAAGGTGGATTCAATACTTGGAAAGATCATCTTAAACATCAAGGTAGAACTGCAGGCATAAATGCAACACATATAAATTCATTATTAGCTAAAGGTTGGTATGAAAATGTAATTGAAGAGATAGAGAATAAATTAGGGAGAGAAGTTTTTGTTCAAGAAATTAGAGACTCATTTTCAAAAACGGGCAAACTTACAAGATCAGTTTTATTGATTTCTGAATTATTTTCCGATACTATTATTACCACCAACTATGATAGTCTAATTGAAAACGCATTTGACATTGGAATTGAAAACGCATATCAGATTATTAATGGGACTGATCCGCTTGAAGATCCTTTAAATGATAGGGTTTCTATAATCAAATTACATGGTAATATAAAATCGCCAGCCAAATGTATTTTGAGTAAAAACCAATATGATAAGGCCTATGGTAAAGATTCATTAGATCTTACATTGCCAATTCCAAAATTGCTGAATTATTATTTTATAAATGGTAGTATTCTTTTTCTCGGTTGTAGTTTGAATAATGACCGTACAGTTCGAGTATTTCAAGCAATAAACAGTAGTTTAGGTGATGAAGACAGACCACAACACTTTTCCTTTGAACAAACTCCGGAAAATGAAGAGGGATTTGTTGCAAGAAATGCAGAACTACTTAAAATGGGAGTTACACCCATTTGGTTTGAAAAAGGTGCCTTTGAAAAAGTAGAATGTATACTTCGACTTGCCAGAAATGAAGTGAATTATTCAAGTGTAATTGGGTGATTTTACAACAACATATGCTAAAACAGAAAAGTCAATAGAAATATCATGAAAAAATTCTCATTAATTGCATTGCGGATATTGCCTGAGTGCAGCAAGGATATTAGAAAAGTATTGAAAGAGGGAAAGCTCTATTTCTTTAATAATAAGTATGTTGAAATTGATGGTCATTTGGAAATAAATGAATTATATTCAGTCCCAGATAACTTTTATTCGGAGAAGATAAACATTAATGCAATCGTTGGGAAGAATGGTAGTGGAAAGAGTTCTGTAATTGAAGTATTATTAAGGCTTGTAAATAATTTGGCTGAGCAATTATTTCAAAAAGATGCAAAAGTCAATACATACGATTATACAGCTCTAGAAGCAATTAGTGATTTAAATGCAGAGTTATATTTTGAAACGATAGAATATGTTGAAGATAAAATCCTGAAAAAAGTTCATATTTTAAAATGCAATAAGAACCGAGTTTATTTAAATCAGGGTATTGAGTTTATTCATAAAGGTTTTTTTCTTGATTTAGATGCAGAACGAAATGACAATAGTTTAGGTGAAACAAGTATTGCAGCGTCGTTAGACATATTAAGACAGTTCTTTTTTACAATTGTTTCAAATTATTCATTTCATGCATATAATGCTAAAGATTATATTTCTGAAACCGAAGGAAAAGATGAAAATGGTAACGAAAAAATCTGGATAGATAGAGTATTCCATAAGAATGATGGATATTTAACTCCGATAGTTCTAAATCCCTTTAGGAGAAATGGCACTATCGATGTGGAAAGAGAAAAGGACTTGACTAATTTTAGACTTGCCTTCTTATTTTATTATTTCAAACTTGAAGGAAAACAGTTTATGGATAACTATAATTTTTCTCATCTTTCTTTCTCTTTAAATAAAAAGCATGTAATAGACAAATACACTGTAAACAAAAAAGAATCAATTAAGACAAAGAATGAAATTGTAAAAGTTAGATTTAGTGATTCGACGAAAGACGTCTTTAATGAAACATTAAGATGCTATTTTCGTAATACTTTAAATGATGAAAGACTTTATTCTGCTTACGAATATCTAGTTTATAAAACATTTTCAATTTCAGAAAAATATCCAAATTATTCTGAAAGTATTGATAAAGATATATCAGAATTTAATGACGAAGTTCTTGATGATAATACTAAAGATGAAATAAAATTATTAGTAGATAAGATTCTAAGTGACAATTCTCATACGACATTAAAAATTAAACAGACCCTTAATTATATAAAATACATAACCAATTTATCTGGACATTTCAATCCAAACGGAGTCGATTATTTGGATGAGAATTATATAAAACTTATAGCGTTAAATTTATCTGATTACACTTTGTCAAATGATCTAGATAGAATTCTAGTTTCATTTCCTCCACCTTTTTTTAAAATTGATATCCATTTAAATACACTTACTGATGAGCCTATTACAGTAAATAAAATGAGTTCTGGTGAACGTCAGTTTCTATTTTATATGAGCACTTTAATGTATCACCTTAAAAACCTTGATTCAGTGCTCAATGGTGATAAAAGTGTTCACTATGAAATTGTAAATATAATCTTAGAAGAAGTTGAGTTGTATTTTCACCCTGAATACCAATGCCAATTTGTACAAAAACTAATTAATTATTTGGAATTTGGAAAGTTTAATAAAATAGATTACTTTAATATTATTATTGCCACACATTCTCCATTTATTTTGTCAGACATACCCAATGAGAACATTATGTTCTTGAAAAAAGGGAAACAAAAATTTGAACAAATGCCAACTTTTGGAGCTAATGTTCATGATATTTTAAGACATAGTTTTTTCCTCGAAAATGGTTCTATGGGTGAATTTGCAAAGGACATAATCAATGACACAATAAACTATTTAAATTTTAAAAAATTAGAAGCTAAGTTAAATCAAACATCCTCAATAAAGGATAAAAATGAATATATTGTGATTAAAGATGAATTTGATATTTTAAAAAGTAAGGTAATTAACCATGATTCTAATTATCATTTTAAGATTATAGAAATGATAGATGAACCTATTTTAAAAGCCAAACTTCTTGAGATGTTTAAAGATGTATGTAGTAAAGAGGAGCATTTAAAACTTATTAAGCAACAGATTAAACAACTTCAAGAGTTAGAACAAAATTTAATATCATAATTTATATGCTTTATATTGAATCTCCATCCGATAGTAAAATTGATAAGTATTATCAGGATATAAAAGATAAAATTAGTTTTAGGCTTGGATCAGCTCAATTATCAGCTGAAATCATTAATCATTTTAACGAAAAGAAAGTAGAAAGAATAATTAAAGACAAGCCCAATGAGCTTATTCTTCATCATATTGAATTTATGACTAGGTTCGTAGATCTTCCTCAGAATGATATTGCTCAAAAAGAACAAATTATTTCGGGTTTAAAAAGTGTGTTCAATTATAATGAAATAATTTCTGATTCTAAAAGTACATCATATGAATTGGCAAAAATAACGAATCGTAATACTTGCACATATTGTAATCGACTATATACAAATACTATTGAATATCGAGATCCCCAAACCAATAGAATTAATGTTAGTACAAGAATAACAAGGGCTGTTTTCGATCATTGGTTTTGTAAAAAAGAATATCCTCTTCTTGCTTTATCATTTTATAATTTAATCCCGAGTTGCTCGGTTTGTAATAGTTCAATTAAAGGAGATGATGAATTTGGGTTATCAACACATATACACCCATATATTGATAATGTTGTAACTGATTTTTCATTCAGCTATCAGCCTAAAACATTATTTGAAAATGAAATCGTTATCAAACAAAACAACAGCAATAACAAACTCAAAAGAACATTGGAGGAATTAAAAATTAAAGAAGTATATAATGCACATTCCAATCTTGAATTGAAAGATCTTATTGATCTCAATGAAAAATACAATAGCACATATATTAACACTCTTTTCAATGAAACATTCAGAAATCTCAATATGGATGAAACTGAAATTTATAGATTGATATTCGGTATTGAATCAAATGAAAAAGAGTTTTATAAAAGACCTTTTAGTAAGTTTAAGAAGGATATTATACAGGAATTGCGGGGCATACAGATTTAATAAGCTTAATTAGGTATATTAATTTTTTTTACTCGAATGAAATAAAACTTTATAACTAAAATCAAAAGACAGTTTTATGAAAAATCAACTTTACTTCGGACAACCATCATCCCTTGAATACGATATAGTATTGGATATGTTCTCCTGTACAAAAATCAATTCAAACAGAACATCCAGTATCCCATTGGTTCAGTTTTGGAAAGACACCGATGCGAAACTAAATAAACTATTAAGTGAGGTTGATCGTAATATCGAGTTTGTAAAAGATGTTTCAGTTTGCTTTGAGTACCCCACCAAACCTCAACAAGGAAAAGGTAAGGCTTCTATGACAGATTTAATGATTTTATGTGGGAGTTATAAAATAGCTATTGAAGCTAAATTTACTGAGTATACAAAAAGTAGACATGCACAAAAAATAATGAGTTGGTTGAAATCAGGGGATAACCTTGAAAATAGAGAATTGGTGTTGGATTACTGGAAAAACCAAATTAAAAACTTTTCATACGGGCTATTCAATGAAAATATGGACGATATAGATTATCAGTTTTTTCATCGGACTGCCTCGGCTTGTCATAATATAAAAAATGCCTGTGTAGTTTATCAGGTGTTCTATGACGATAAGACTAAGAAATATGTAGATGATTACATCGAAGAATTGAAAAGATACGTCAAATTGATTAACCCGAATCAAGGTCTTAAATATATCGTTTGGAAAGTGGAAACAAAACAGTTGATTGATGATAAAGAAAAATACCCTTTTGAGTTGATGAAGACACAAGAGGTTTATGGTTTTGGAGAGGGAGAATTGTTAGTACTTTAAATAATACGAAAGAATCTATGGCAAAACGAAATCACATCAGGCTATTAGGAGATCGGCAATTATCGGAGATTGCGAAGATTGAATTTAAATACGGCTTCGGTAAAAAAGAAGAGGAGGAAGAAGTTGTAGCACCTAATTATTACTATATGGCTCAACGGCTGGATATGAACTACAGCCAGTATATTGTTGATAGAAGTAAAAAGCAGGCAAAACGTGACCCGTCTATTCATGTTCCTGATAATATTGATTTTATCCGTATTTCATTTCTCGACCAATTTGTTTTGAATTCCTTTTTTGAGCAATGGTATGATGAGTTTGGTTTAGAAGCTGTGGTAGTAACTAATTTTAGCAAAGAGGTTCTGTTTGCCGTAGCCAATAAAGATAAGTTTAGGAGTTTTATGGATAGCATATTGCAGTTTGTCAGAAATGGGTTGTACCATGATGAACATGCTACTTTCTCTAATAAAATAACCTTTATAGATAGCTTCAAGTTGCTCACTTCGGCTGAGATTATTCGTTTTGACTTCCAGAACACGGGCGATGTGGTTGTATTGAACACTATTGAATTACCTCTCGATTTCAGGTTGCAGGAAGCTTTGCTGAATGCCATGGAAGTGTTTCTGAACGAAAATAATACGTCTTATAATATCGACAGGGAAAATAACCTGATAGAGTTGTTCCACCCATCGGCAGAAATCGTTCAATTGATAGCTGATAATTTTGATATCGTAGAAAGCATTACCTGTTCATTGTCTTCGGTAGTAAGGCCATCGGCTTATAATGTAGTAAGGCGGGATTATGGCTTCAGCATTTCCAATGCGGACGAAGATTTACCTTTGATTGGCATATTGGATACAGGTATCAGTATGAATACGCCTTTGGCAGCAATTACGGTTCAGGATAGCACTTTCACACTGGCAGGAAACCCATTGTTGGATATTGCCGGAGGAAGAAATCTACATGGCCATGGTACAGGAGTTGCTGCAATGGCTGCATTGGGTAGGGAGAATCACCAACATGAATTTAATGGCGAAGTGAGAGCGGATGCAAAGTTGCTGTCGTTGAAACTTACAGATACAGGCAAAGGTTATTTATCGGAAAAGGGAATTGTTGATATGCTTTATGCCGCCAAGCGTAAGTATTCGGAGCTATCCATTTTTGTACTTGCCATCTGTTATACTACCCCAAAAGCAATTAATGAAGCTTTTTCGTCGTACACCTATTTGCTGGACAAGTTTGCCCATGAAACAAACAGTCTGATTTTTGTCTGCACCGCCAATAATAACGATGCGGTGAATGAGAACCGTGCGTATGATTTGCATTATTTTGAACAGCCTCACACTAATTTGTGTACACCTGCAGATAGTCTGAATAATGTAACTATTGGGGGAGCCGCCGATGATTTTAAAAACGGTGTTTTTTATGGCATATCACCGAGTCGTGAATATCCAGTGATGTTTACCCGAAAAGGGCATGTTGATTTAAGTGTAGTATTGAGTACGAAGAAGCAGAACAAGCGCTATTTTAAACCCGATGTGATAGATAGCAGTGGTGACTTAGAATTTCATGACGAGTACATTGATTATGGAGATAGGGCGGCTATTCATGTTTTATCGGCTAATCCGGCGTTTGGGTTTATCAAGGAATGTGGAACCAGTTATGCTGCTCCACTGACAGCCAATCTGGCAGCTAAAATCAAAGGGAAGTATCCTGCGCTAAACACACAAACCATTAAGGCACTGATAGTAAATGGAGCTTCTATGGATCTCATAAAACCTGGCAGTGAGTTTGATAAGATAATCCACCGGATTGCAGGGAATGGTTTTGTGAATACGGAACGTAGTTTACATTCTTCGGAAGTAAGTCCAACATTGATTTTGGAAGATAGCATTGAAAATGACAAGATGAAGATTTATCCTGTGCATTTTCCGGCATATTTGATTGAAAAAGCATTAGGTAGGAGTAGTGGTATTCTGAAATGTACAGCAACACTTTGTTTCAGCTTTTTGCCGATACAACATAATCAACTGTCTTATAATCCGATACACATGGCATTTGGGTTTTTTAAGGATCATACTGGAGCACAAATTAATGCTGCAAACAAAAACTGGGATTCGCATATTAAATCAACACTCGGATGGTCGCAAAATGGTAGAGACAGGTCAAAACCAATTCCTTATTCCAACTGCCAGAAAATGGAGTTTTTGATTGATGTAAAGAACCTGAAAAAGGAAGATTGCACATTCAAGCTGGCTGTACATTCCAAACTCACGGCTCAATTACTACCCTCAGATGTAGATCGTTATCCAACTGAATATCCTTTCTCGTTGGTTATCAATATCGAGGAAAAATTCGAACACCATACAGGACGGTTGTATGATGAGTTGGTACTTATCAATGAATTGGAGGTAATAGCCGATGCAAGTGCGGAAGCGGTATTAGAAGCTTAGTATTATCGGGCAAGTGCTTTCTTTTCCACTTCAATCAATTGTTTCCAAATAGTAGTGTTTATTTTTGCTGAAAGCATGTTTTCAGGCGCTTCCTGCGCAAAAAGGCTTCGCTTGATGGCTGTAATCAGGGTTTTTTGGATGCTATAGTAGGAGAGTCCCTGCGCTTCTTTGGCAATTTTATGGGCAGTCGTTTTGTTGTCAAAAACAAAGCGTCCGTTTTTAAGTGTAAGGTCGATAAGGGCTTTAATCTCCTTATCGCCGGGTAGGGAAAATTCAATGATGTTGTCGAATCTGCGGAGCAAGGCATCGTCAAGCATATCCCGCTGATTAGTGGCGGCAATAACGATACTACTTTGAGGCAAGTAATCGAAAAGTTGTAAAATGGTATTTACTACCCGTTTCATTTCTCCGTGATCCTGGCTGTAATCGCGGACTTTGCCCAGACTGTCGAACTCATCCAGAAAGATGATACAGTCTTCAATGGCTGCTTTTTTGAATATCTTGGCCAGATTCTTACTTGTTTCGCCGAGTTTGGACGACACAATAGCACCAATGTTGATAACTATCATCATCTTGTGCAACTCACCGGCTATCACATAAGAAGCCAGCGTTTTGCCACAACCTGAATGACCATGCAATAGTAATTTGTTGGCAACAGGTAAATCAAATCGTTGCAGTACTTCAATTTTTTGGTGCTCTTCGATAAAAGCAATTAATTCAGACATCACCTCATTACCAGCTACAATATTATCTAGTCGGTAATCTGAAGTAATTTTCTCAAGAATTAAGTCCGAAACTTCTTTGTCCTCCATTCTGTCGTAATAATTATCTGATCCTACTTTTGTCAAGCCGTTAGTGCTCTGTTGCCTAATAGAATCCTTTAATATTGATTGAAGCTGAATGGCAAAATTTACTTTTTTTGTTTTTTTTGAATACTCAATCAGGTCGTTCACAACAGACAATAGCTTATCCTGATCGTTTTCCAGACCATATTTAGCAATTTCCTTTATGTAATCGAGCTGTCCCATATATTTATTTTCTGCAAAGATAACGTTTTTGGATTATAAGTTGTTCTGTTTCTATTTTATATTAAATGCGTTGAAAGAAATTTCTTGTAATTCCTAAATTTGGGTGCTAGCCATATTTCTTCTGATTTAACACTTATATATAATTAATGAAATGTTAATTATAAGACATAAAGCGAATGGAGTCAAACCGAGCAAATTACAGAATAGACTACGTGCTAACTAATTTTACTATGTAGAGTTTGCTAAAATAAGATTTTCTGTGTCTATAGTATTGCTGAGAAAGAAAGAATTTGTGTAAATTGCATGCAAGTTTTGTAACTGAATAAATTTGGTAATAATCCAAATTACAACCTATTTAAAATCAAAATTATGAATATATTATCTGTCTTTGATCCTCAAAATAATGAGGTCTTTTTTGATGCAAAATCTATTGGTTTGGCAATAGTAAATTCGGAATTAAGTTCTAGTGTACATGATTTATTGAAAGGGACTTTAAAAAATCCCACTGTAATATTAGAACAACCAAGTGGAAAAAGGAGCTATGTGTTTCTAACAAAAAATTTAGATATACATACAGCCAATGTGATATTTAAAGACAGCATTTGGTATGCTGAAGGTTTGGATATTGAAATGAAAAGAGAAGAATTAATTGAACTAAATAATAGAAGCAAAGTCATATATAAAAGGCTTGGATAACTATTCTATTCCTAAAACAGTCTACGAACATGATTATCCAATACGCATCCGACTTACATTTGGAATTTCAAGAAAATAAGGTTTTTCTAAATGCAAACCCACTACAAATAGTGGGCGATGTTTTGTTGTTAGCCGGAGATATTGTTCCATTTAAGCTATTGGAGCAGCATAAAGACTTCTTTAGCTTTCTTTCCGATAGTTTTGCTGCGACCTATTGGATACCTGGTAATCACGAGTATTATCACTTCAATATTGCAACAAAATGTGGTGTTATGAATGAGAAAATAAGAAGTAATATATTTCTTGTGAATAATACTTCAATAATACACGAAGATGTAAAGTTTATCTTCTCAACACTCTGGAGCAAAATTAGTCCGGCCAAAGAATATCAAATTCAAAGAGCTATGAATGATTTTTATGTCATCAAATACCGTGGTTATCCTCTTTCGATAGCGCAGTATAACCAATTACATGCCGATAGTTTAGCATTTCTTGAAAAGGAGTTGGTATTGGAAACATCTACTAAAAATGTAGTAGTTACACACCATGTACCCACTTATAAAAACTACCCTGAAAAATATAAAGACAGTATTATAAACGAAACCTTTGCTGTAGAGTTATTCGATTTAATTGAGTCTACTGCCCCTGATTATTGGATTTACGGTCATACACATGGTAATACAATTGACTTTGAGATCGGGCAAACTCAATTACTCACCAATCAATTAGGATATGTGAAGTATGGTGAGGAATTAGGTTTTAGTGCTGACAGAAAATTTATTCTATAGTTTATTTACGTAAATGAACAATAATGGGTTTATGACTTACACTACATTAGTAAATAAACTTCTACAGGCAATGGATACCACTGCCAGCTTGTTTTAATTAATTAAAAATGTTGTTTGATAATTCAATCAGACAACTCGTGGTATGAAAACTTTTTTTACCGATAAATGAGTTTGAGTTTCAATTCTTCTTGTGACTTTGTCAAGTACTTATTATACTATAAAGGAGATGTTATTATTGCTTTACCCGCATACAAAACTTTCTCTTCTTGGGTTGATTGGCATATAACTAGATAGAGTCTTTTTCTTGGTAATTATTTTGAGTCTATTTATCAGTAGTATTAATGTCTATTGAATTTTTTAAATATTTTTCCAAATCCACTTCTTTATTTATACCCATCCGCTCCTTTATTATTTTCCTGCGATGATACATAGTGTTTTTATTCATATTGAGCAAACTACAACATTCTGCAATATCTAGTTTCAGAAGAATAAGGCTAATTACTTTAACATCTGTATTTGTCAACTGGAGATTTATTTCCTGTAGTTGTTTTATTTTATTATCAAATATATGGTTTACTTCATCGATATAGTCATGCCATTCCTGATCTGTGATGATAGACTGTCTGGAGATTTCTTTCAAAAAGACTTCCATCTTTTCAGATGCTGCAGTTCCCATATTCAACAAATTTAGCCGTAAGGTATTATCTATTTTATTTTGAATTTTAGACATCAGAAGTGCACGTTTTTGTGTGTTTTCCGCCTTTCCCATTTTTATCTCGTATTCCAGCTTTTGCATTTCCATAGACTGAGCCATCTTATTTCTTTTGATTTTGTGAAACAAAAGAGTGAAAAGAATTAATCCAATCAGGAAAAAAATTATAAATAAAGTAATGACTATTACTTTGTTTTTATTGCTGATCTTTAATGCGGCATTCTCCTTCTCTTTTTGCGTTAAATCATATTGTTTATCCAATCGATATAGCTGATTTTCAATTGTTTCTTTGAAAAAAGTATTCCTGACAGAATATGCTTTTTCGTATAAGTTAAATGCTTTACGAATATTTCCATCGTCCCTCGCAATATAAGCCTCTATAAAGTATTGTACAACTCTATATTTTGATTTTAAAGAATCATTGTTGGAAATATTGAGATAGTACTTGGCTGAATCAGGTTGGTGGAGTTTTGAATAAGTGTATGATAGCAGCGTTGCATAATTGGGTCTTAGTGTCGGAAAATGCTGAAACCCTTTTAGCAGATATTCTTTTGCAAGTGAATATTCTTTGTCATACAGAAATTCTCCTTGTTGCGCCAGTATTGAATAGTAATTAATGGTATCTCCTGCTTTTTTAGAAAGCTTTAATGCAATATTTGAATAATACATTACCTTATCAAAAGGATGATTTAATCGGAAATACATATCGGCTATTTGGCGGTATGCATATGCCTGATATTTTATATTTTTCGTTGTAATAAAACATTCTAAGGCTTTCTTGTAATTAAGTAAAGATTGGTCAAAGACTTCATCTTCCAAATAAATATCACCAATATTAAATTTTGTAACTCCTATCAAATCGATTTCTTGTGTTTCTTCGAACAATTGATTTGCTTTTTTGAATGCTATCAAAGCTTCTTTTCTATACTTATTTGCCCTTAGAATACAGCCGAGTAGATAGTATGCTGTTCCGTTTTGCTTAGACAGACTGGTTTGATTGTAATAATTTACAGCTATACGGATCGTGCTATCGGATTTTATTTCCATATAAAGCTTGTATTGTGCATGAGTATATAGTAAGCACCAGGCTGCATAATCCTCTTTTGATAGTTTTTCGGGCTTGGTAATGGTCGTTAATAAATGATAAGCACTATCAGGGTTTGAGTTCAGCAATGATTCAGCCCGAAGTATAGCGGCATTTTTTGTATAACTAGTTCCACAAGAGACTGCCAATGTACAAATGGAAATAAAAAGTGCAGATTTAAGATGGTTCATAACAATTAATTCAGGTAGAGTTTTATATGTTTTTTACAGTATTCTGGTGCGATATTTTTTAGGTTAATGCATCAATAGGAATGTTAAATTCAACTATATTTATATATTTAAAAAGTGGCGTACAAATATTTCTTTTCGTCATGGTTGTATTGTGTTGTATTACAGCTATATGCGATTAAGCATATTCATGTTCCGTACAACATATTTATTTGGAAGTGTAAATATAAGCATGTAATTTTAATTGCTAAAATAATCATTTATTTTTATAACTCAATATCTAAATTTATTATGAAACGCTTAAATTTAATTACTCTTCTTTTTTTAATTAGTACTTGTGGTAAGATGTATTCAAAAGATATTCCACCGATAACGCCTCCACCTCCACCTCCTCGCATTCAATCATTCTTTCATCCTGTTTCAATTAATATTATAGAAAACACGTTAGAAATACATTTTAACAAAGCTATAGGAGAAACTGAAATAACTATCATGAATGAATCGGGTGAAATTGTTTATAGTGCCTCAACAGATACCGATATTTTGTCTGATTTCTTTATTTCTACCGTTGGGCTTGACAGTGGAATTTATACGATATGTTTTCAGTCTGGGGATACTATTCTGACACAAAGTTTTGTCCTGTAAATGAATATATAGAACTTATATGGATACTTTCATATTCTGATTTTTATAATTATAACAATAAATACTAACATGAGAATTGCATTTTTATCAACTCTTGATCCAATTGATATAAATAATTGGTCAGGTATTCTTTTCTATATTGTAAAAAACCTAGAAACTCAACACACCGTTGAGTGGGTAGGAAATGATATTTTGGAAATAAATGAGTTTCATTTGCTTCATAATAAGAATCGAACTTTTCATCCAGAAGAATATGCTCAGTTATTTGGGAAACTACTTTCCGAAAGATTAGATACAACAAAATACGATATTATTATTGCCAGAGAATATTATTCAATAGCCTATCTTAATGTTGATATTCCAATTGTTTATATAGGGGATACTACTTTTGATTTATATAAAGCTTGTCTTCGAGTTGAAGATGATAAGTTTGAGTCTATTGCCGACGATATTGAAAAGCGTGCAATAAACAATTCAGATATAATTATCTACAGTTCAGAATGGGCAAAAAAAAATGCAATTGAGCATTATGGAGCTAATCCTGAAAAAGTAAAGGTTGTTGAATTTGGAGCTAATATTGATTTTATTCCTTTACAACCTGATAAAATAAGCGATTCTTCTGAAATTTGTCAATTATTATTTATAGGAAAAGATGGCTACCGAAAAGGCATAGATAAGACTTATGAGACATATAAATATTTAAAATCAATTGGTTTTAAGTGTCAACTTACTATTATCGGTTGTACACCATCTTTTGAAATTGATGGTTTGGATGAAAACATCACAATAATACCTTATATAGACAAATCTATATCTGCAGATAATGAAATGCTTCAGCAAATACTAAGCAGAACACACTTTTTTATTTTGCCAACGCGTTTTGAATGTTTTGGGATAGTATTTTGCGAAGCATCTGCATACGGTATCCCATCTTTAGCAACTAATGTCTGCGGAGTTTCTCAAGTTATAAATGATGGGAAAAATGGATTTTTATTTTCTGAAAATGCTAAACCAAAAGATTATGCAGAGAAAATTAAATCTCTCTTTGAGGACAAGGTAACATATTCTAAAATGAGATTATCAACCCGTGAAGAATATGATAATAGACTTAATTGGAGAATCTGGACAGAGAAAGTGAATTCAATTCTTTTAGATTGTGTGCAAGCATCTAAAGCAGATGAAGAGCCATTTTACATACCTACTTATGTTATTAATCTCAAAGAAAGACCAGAACGCAAGGATCACATGATTAAACAATTTGCTGGAAGAGATGAGTTTCAATTAAATATAGTGGAAGCTTGCACACATCCAATTGGAGCAATAGGTCTATGGCAAAGTATAGTCAAAGTTATACGAATGGCAATAGCAAATGATGATGATGTTATTATACTCTGTGAGGATGACCATTATTTTACAGAACATTATTCTAAAAAATTATTAATTAGAAGCATAATTGACGCTCATAAAAAAGGAGCTGATACTTTATCCGGTGGAATTGGAGGGTTTGGCTGTGCAATCCCTGTTTCAAAGAATCTATACTGGGTAGATTGGTTATGGAGTTTACAATTTACTGTAATTTATAAAAAATTCTTCCAATCGATACTTGATTATGATTTTAAGGAAGGAGATTCAACTGACGGTTCAATTTCTAGGTTATCATCTAATAAGCTCGCTTTTTATCCATTCATTTCTAGACAGAAAGCATTTGGCTATTCAGATGTGACGCAAAGCTATAACACAGATACAGAACTTGTTATTCGTCATTTTGAGCAATCCAATTTGAAATTTTCCACTATTAATCGGATAATGAGTCTTTACAAATAGATTCAATGTAATGTGTTTAAACAACAATCTTAATTTCCTTTTATAGAAGCATATTGTTATCAACAAAATTAAATTTACATGATCAATACCAGGATACATTAATGAAAATTATAACTGTCATTAACGATAAAGATAATAAGTACTTTAATTTATTGAAATTGTCATGTGCTTTAAATTATCATGAACTTATAGTGTTAGTTTCTAAAGAATCTGATTTCTATTCATTAAGATTAAAAGACAAACTATTGAATGAATATCTATCTGAGGAGGATGATAATGAATTGATTTTGTTTACTGACGGCACAGATACAATTTTTCTAGCATCAGAGGATGAAATTTTGGAAAAATATGAAAAATTCGGCTCAGACTTAGTCTTTTCTACAGATTTGGGTTGTTGGCCGGATAAAAAGATGGCAAAATTATTCGATGAGGATAAGAACTCTCCTTTTATTTATTTAAATAGTGGTGGTTTTATTGGAAAGGCAGGATTAATTAAGGAATTGCTTAATAACTGTGATTTTGACGATGAAAATTATAGTTATAGTAATCAGTATGTTTGGTCAAAGTGTTATCTCGCAAATAGAGATAGAATAAAATTAGACACAAACTGCGAAATCTTTTGTGCATTAAACTCTGATATTGGAAATGAATTTATAAATATTGATATTGATATAGCATATGAAGTAAAAAAGCGATGGTTTGAGAACAACTTCTTATTCGAAAGTAACAGATTGCTTAATAAGATAACTAATAGTTATCCATGCCAAATTCATTTTAATGGTTATTCGAGGGCATTTTTAGATGACAGGATCTTTGATATGGTATATGCATCTATCACTGATTATAAAGCTACAAAGTTTTATTATGAAGAGTAAAAAAGGATGTCATGTTTCTTTGATTTTAATTGACAATAAAGTCTTGAAATAATAAATCATTTATGAGCAAAACAGAACAAGATATTTTAATGAATGAGCGGATAATAAAGTTCAATCAATTCGTAATGTCACTAGATATTGATAGAATCCCAATAGGATTATCAAGTGGAAAGATGGGTATCTGTATTTATTTCTATCAGCAAGCTCGACTTACAAGAGACAAAACATATCAGGAATTTGCTGAAGCACTCTTTAATTCCATCTGCAATCAAGTACAATTTGAAACATCCATCAATATGGAGAAAGGACTTGTTGGGATAAGTTACGGAATTGATTATTTAATAACCGAAAAATACATTCCAAATGATGTAAATAAAATAATGCCTATTATTGATGGGAAGATATTAAAAATAATTAACGCTAATACAGAACTTCAATCAGGGACAATCACAGAAAGTGAGATCGTTAAGCCAAGTATTAATGCTTCAATGTATTTCTGTAGGCGTCTTAAAAATAACAATTTGCACAGCAATGAAAGATTTTTAATGGAAAATTATATAGTGGAAACTATCAACAGAATTGAATGTGTTGTTTTGGACAAAATATTTGAAGAACCCTATATGTTTACACTTACCAATTATTTCTTACCAACTTATTTGTTTTTATTGAGCAGTGCTTACGAACTTAAATTTTTTAATTATAAGATTATTCGGTCACTTATCGATTTAACAGATAGGTTGAAGTCAACGTATCCTTTACTTCAAAGTAATCGATTATTTCTTAGCGCTGCAATGAGAAGTATTGAAAAACAAGAATCCATTACAGGTTGGAAAGAACATATACTTTTCTTGGATAAGAGTGTAGATATTAATACCTGCTTAATAGATGAGTTCAGAAATAAGAGCATATTCACTAACGATGGCATTACAGGTTTATATTATTTAATAAGCCGAATCCATCAACATAAGAATATTGATTTGAATTTAATACGTGAGAAAATCATTTTATCTGATGCATGGGATGATTACATGAAAGATGAAAATACTTTAAAAACTTGTATTGGATTAGTAACCGGATTTTGTGGAGTTATATTAACGTATAAGGAGTTGACTTTTAGACTCTAAAAACAAAAATTGTTTTTATATAACAGAAATTCACAAAATGATTAAGACGTAATGAAAAGATTAGAAATTATGGAAGCAGTAACTAATATTAATCCAAGTAGAAAAATTGAGATTATAGATTTTACTTTTCTAATTCCTGTGAGAATTGATACAGTTATCAGGTTGGAGAATCTACTACTTTCAATAGAATACTTGTTACAAAACTTTGAGACAAATATAATTGTGATTGAAGCTGATGGATATGATAATGGGATACTTCGCAAATTAATTGGGAAAAAAGTGCAGTACTTTTTTGTAGAAGATAAAGATCCTGTTTACTATAAAACTAAATATGTGAATATGTTAAGCTTAAAATCAAATACTCCTTTTATCGGTATTTGGGATTCAGACATCATAATTCCTAAAGAACAAATCCTAGATTCAATTGTAAAGTTAAGAGAAGGGTATGAAGTAGCTTATCCTTACGATGGGAAATTTTATGACGCTTCAGATATAATACGAGAATTTTTCTTACGAAAGAAAAACATCAATATACTCATAAGAAATATAGATAAAATGTCAATTAAATATGGAGATGATATGGTAGGAGGGGCTGTGTTTGTAAATAAAGCTGCTTTTATTAATGCTGGGATGGAAAGAGAAAAGTTTTATGGGTGGGGTAATGAAGATTATGATCGGCATTATCGATGGGAGATATTGGGATATAAAATATTTAGAAGTCTTGGGGGACTGTTTCATTTATCTCACCCAAGAGGTAATAATAGTAAATTCAGATCTAATGAACAAACTTTAAGAACGTTTCGTGAGCGACAAATAACCAAAGAAAGTTCCTCTGAAGAGATCCAAAAACAGATTACTCTGTAAATGTAGAATGTTTGATATAGAAGATTAATGTTCTTGAACTTTAGAAAAAAATAAGCAAATCCAGTACAGCGCAATACCATTCAATTATGGACGAAGGAGATCAAATCAAATTTATGAACGAGTGCATAGATAAATTTAACCACTATGTATTATCTCAAAATATGGATAATATGCCTATGGGTTTATTTCATGGAAAGATGGGCGTTAGTATTTATTTCTTTCATCAGGCACAATTGACAAATGACAAAAGGTATAAAAAATTAGCAAATAAATTACTGGATTCAATTTATAATCAAATAAGTACAGAATCAAATATTGATTTGGGAAATGGACTTATTGGTGTCTGTTTAGGGATTAATTATTTACTGGATAAGGAGTTTTTAAAAGGCAATGTAAACTATGTGCTTGCCGACTTAGATGATATCATTTATAAAAGCTTTATTGCTTTATTAGCAACGGTTAACGAGAATAATAGCAATTACATCTTCAAAAGCTTTTGGGAATACATTCTTTATTTCTCAATAAGACTAGAAAATCGAAAACTCAATAAAAATCTTCGGTTTATTTATGAGAATATTGTTATTACAGGAATAAATCAAATTGAAGAAATGGGTCATTTATCAGATAAATTTTCCGAGCCCTCATCCTTTTCTATAAATGGATATTTTATACCAAATTATATGTTTGTTTTATCTCAAGTTTATAAACTTGATTTTTATAATTATAAAATAGATAAAATTCTAGATGAATTGTCAGATAGGATTCTATCAACGTATCCTTTATTGCAAAGTAGTAAGTTATTGCTAATGGCAGGAATGAAAAAGATACTAAGGTCAAATTCACTACCAAAGTGGGAAGAACATGTCCAATTGTTAGAAAAGAAAATGAATATAGAAAATCTAATAAATGATGAATTTAGCAAAAGCAATATTAATGTTCAAAATGGACTTAGTGGGCTGTATTTTGTGTTAAGTAGTTTATTTGAATTAGATGCTATTACATGTGATGAGCTAAAAAATAAGATTGTTTCTTCAGATCAATGGGATTTGTTCTTAAAAAACGGATACTTATCTTCATTTAATTCAATTGGGCTAGTTTCAGGTCTAAGCGGAGCAATATTAATATATCAACAAGAGGTGTTTGTTCAAATATGAAAAAAATAAATCTAAAGGAATTTACCTTTTTAATCCCAATTCGAATCGATACAATTGTACGATTAGAGAATTTAAGGCTATCGGTTAATTTTTTATTGAAGCATTTTGATACTAATATCATGATTTTGGAGGCAAGCAGCTATAATAATGGATTGGTGCCGAAATTGATAGCTAAAGGGATAGATTATATTTTTATTGAGGACAAAGATCCGATATTTTATAGAACTAAATATCTGAATATAATGACTTCAAAAGCTATGACACCCTTTATTGGAATATGGGATGCAGACGTAATTATTCCCAAAGAACAAATAATGGATTCAGTTTGCAAACTTAGAAATGGATATGATTTGGTTTATCCGTTCTCAAATCTTTTTTATGACACCTCTGATATTATTCGGGTATTATATTTGAAAACACTAAAAATTGAAGTTCTTACTAAAAATATTAATAAAATGCATTTGACCTATGGTAATGATTCGGTTGGAGGTGCTTTTATGGTGAACAAACAATCGTATATCGATGCAGGGATGGAAAATGAAAGGTTCTATGGTTGGGGACCAGAAGATGGTGATAGATATCATCGTATGCGAATTCTTGGATACAAAATACATTTTAGCGAAGGAAACCTGTTTCATCTTTCACATCCAAGAGGAATTAATAGTATGTTTCGTTCTCCTAATCAACGAACTAAAACACGTAAGGAATTCATTTTCACTTATAATAGTT
>Ga0302286_10000483_pt1 | contig 32759 bp, 28 predicted proteins | sample III_Fen_E2_3_FD_198765 | JGI IMG/M metagenome (GOLD analysis project Ga0302286, IMG submission 198765) | Peat permafrost microbial communities from Stordalen Mire near Abisko, Sweden - III_Fen_E2_3 | ecosystem: Environmental > Terrestrial > Soil > Wetlands > Permafrost | place: Sweden: Abisko...
TCCGTATTGCATCGAACAATGCAATCGACCATATGCGAAAGAAAAAGGCTGTGACTGTACCGCTTGAGCCGATCGTTGGGAATGATAAAAGCATTGGAATAGAATACAACTACAACATTCGAACAGATTCCGATACTCCTGAAGAGGCTTTTATTAAGGAGCAAAATGCCAAATTATTACGTAAAGCTGTCTCTTCCTTAAAACCACGCTACCGGACACTTCTCGAATTGCGATATTTCAAGGAATATTCCTATGCTGAAATTGCCGAAGAGCTTAATCTCCCCTTGGGAACGGTAAAAGTGCAGCTATTCCGTTCACGCGAAATGCTTTTTGACCTTCTTAAAAATACCGAAATGGGCGATTAGCCCGGATTCCATCGAATGATATGCTCAAAATCCTGAAATATTTTCCCAATTTAACCCCGGAACAGATCGCTTGTTTCGAAAAAATGGATGCTATTTATCGCGACTGGAATGAGAAAATTAATCTTATTTCGCGAAAAGATATCGATTCTCTTTACGAAAAACATATTTTGCACTCACTTTCAATTGCCAAAATTATAAGTTTCAGATCCGGAACTAAGATTCTTGATGTTGGCACTGGTGGCGGTTTTCCCGGAATTCCGCTCGCAATTTTATTTCCATTCAGTCAATTTGTTTTGGTTGATTCGATTGGGAAAAAAATAAAAGTGGTGCAAGCTGTTGCTGAAGATCTTAATCTTAAGAATGTTACAGCCATACATACCAGAGTTGAGGAGGTGAAAGGAGAATTCGATTTTGTTATTTCAAGAGCGGTAACCGCCTTTCCTGATTTTGTTAAATTAGTGAAGAAGAATGTTTCGGGAAAACAACAAAACTCACTTCCAAACGGAATTATTTATTTAAAAGGTGGTGATTTTCAGGAAGAAATAAAGGATTATAAGCGATCGGCCGAAGTAAGAGAAATTTCACAATTCTTTACTGAACCATTTTTTGTAACAAAAAAGATTGTCTACCTGCCCGTAAATAAATGATTGGATGAAATATATTTATTCTAAATCATTATTTGTTTTGCAGTAAGCGAAAAAAGACTTATTTTTGCACTCCAAAATATAGAAGAAACAGTTAAATTAATAAAATATTTTTTCCGAGATGAAAAGAACATTTCAACCATCGAATAGAAAAAGGAGAAACAAACACGGATTCCGTGAAAGAATGTCTACTGCAAACGGACGTAAAGTTTTAAAAGCGCGCCGTGCAAAAGGACGTAAAAAACTAAGCGTTTCGGACGAACCACAGCATAAGAGATAATAGATTGTTGTTCAACAATTTTACACAAAAGGTAAAGAACAGTGTTCTTTACCTTTTGTGTTTATCCCTGTTTTTTTAATGTATAAATGCAGGTATTGCACTTTTAGCAACAATAAAACAAATTGAGTATGAGTAATTCTGTTTTATCATTATTGAAATTGACGGAGACTGCTCCCCACCTTCTTCAGGTGGCCGAAAAGGTGCTTTCAAACAACAGGATTAGTACCGATGACGGGGTTCTTCTCTACAAAGAAGGTACATTGCCGTTTCTTTCCTTATTGGCTGAGGTTGCTTCAACAAGAATTAATAACAATCAAGTTTATTTTAACCGGAACTTTCACATTGAGCCAACCAATATTTGCGTCAATCATTGTGCTTTTTGTTCATACCGTCGCCATAAAGGTGATGAGGGTTGCTGGGAGTTTAGCATTGAGGAGATAAAACAAAAAGTTGCGTCTTATAAAAACTCAGGGGCAACCGAAATTCATATCGTTGGTGGTGTACACCCTGACAGGGATGTACACTTTTATGCAGAAATGCTCAGGGCTGTTAAAGAAGTTATGCCTGAAATTTATATCAAGGCATTTACTGCGGTTGAGATCGATTCAATGTGCCGTCAGGCAGGGTTAACAATCGAAAACGGACTTAAATTACTCAAAGAAGCAGGACTTGGTTCAATGCCAGGCGGCGGAGCTGAAATTTTTGATGAACAAATACGTCAGAAAATATGTCCTGATAAAACCGGAACAGTCGAGTGGCTCCGTATTCATAAAACGGCTCACCAGCTTTCGATTCCAACCAACGCCACAATGCTTTATGGTTTAATAGAGACCTATGAACACCGGATCGACCACATGGATCGCCTTCGCACGCTTCAGGATGAAACAAAGGGGTTCAATACTTTTATTCCACTGAAATTCAGACATTACAATAACTCATTTTCTCATATTAAAGAGGTTACAACAATTGAGGATTTAAAAAACTACGCGGTTTCACGAATCTTCCTCGATAATATTCCCCATCTGAAAGCTTACTGGCCAATGATTGGTAAACAGGTCGCTCAGATTTCCCTTGCATTTGGAGTTGACGATCTTGATGGAACGATTGATGATTCAACCAAAATATATTCAATGGCTGGTTCTGACGAGCAAAATCCCGCCGCCTCAACCGATGAACTGGTCGCGATGATCAAAGGTGCCGGGAAAATCGCTGCAGAACGCGACACTATTTATAATATCATCAGGATTTTCCCTTAAAATAATTACGGTACAATTTTCTAATTGGAAGTTTAGGCGTATTTTTGTTCCCAGTGATAAAATACACGATAACTGTATGCAGCTAAAAGAATTTCTCCGCAGTAAAATCTTCCTCAAAAACTTTGGGTTAGCTTTTCTATCGACAGTTGTACTGATTTGGTTTACAATGATGATGATTTCGTTTTATACCAATCATGGGTCAAATTTTCCAACTCCCGACTTCAAGGGATTGACCATTAAGCAGGTTGAGTCGCTTGCCAGCAAAAACAATCTTCGGTTTGTTATCGAAGATTCTGTATTTCGAAAAGATATTAGGCCGGGAACTGTTGTGATGCAGAACCCTTCCGCCGGACATAAAATAAAACCAAACAGACTAATATACATCACATTAGCTTCTGCTATCCCGGAACAGGTGGAAGTTCCAAAACTTACAGATGTTTCATTGCGTCAGGCCAAGGTACTGCTCGAATCAAAAGGGTTTGCATTGGGAAATGTTGAGATGCGCCCTTCCGAATTTAATGACCTCGTCTTGGATCAGAAATACAAAGGTCAGACAATTGTTCCCGGTTCGAGGTTGGATAACGGTTCGACGATTGATCTTGCAGTTGGGAAAAATATGGTGGGCGGAGAGACGACCATTCCCGATTTGTCTACACTCACTTTGACAGATGCCAAAAACAAATTAAAAAGCAGAGGGTTGGCCATTGGAGCAATCGCTTATGACCCTGAAATTCATACAACAGAAGATACTTTAAGTGCGATCATCTGGAAACAATTGCCTCCATCTGATTCAACAAAAATCGTCCAGCCGGGATTGGCGGTAGATTTGTGGTTAAAATTAAAAGCCAAACCCGCTGATTCAGAAATACAATAATTTTGATGAATTCAATTATAAATGAAGACCCGGATGAATTGGATGATACCGGTGAAGAAATAGAACAATTTGAGCATTACCGTTTTATAGCTGATCCGGGTCAGGGATTATTACGCATCGATAAGTTCCTGGCCAACCGGATCGAAGGAACTTCCCGAAACCGAATTCAGATTGCTGCAGAAGCAGGAAGTATTTTTGTGAACGATGTGGTTGTAAAATCGAATTACCGGGTTAAACCCAATGACGAGGTAACCATTATGTTGGATTATCCCCGTCGTGAACTAAAGCTTGTCCCCGAAAATATCCCGCTCAATATTGTTTATGAGGATGAAGAACTCATGATCATTAATAAACCAGCCGGATTGGTTGTTCATCCCGGACACGGGAATTACAGTGGAACACTTGTTAATGGATTGGTTTACAAATACCAGGATCTGGAATTATATGGAGGGAATGATCCACGGCCAGGTTTAGTTCACCGGATTGATAAAAATACATCGGGATTGCTCGTTGTTGCAAAAACCGAGTTGGCCAAGCTTAATCTGGCTCTTCAGTTTTTCAAAAAAACGACCAAACGGAAATATGTTGCACTGGTTTGGGGAAATCTCGTTGAGGATGAAGGTACCATTACCGGAAATATTGGCAGGAGTACCAAAAATCGTCAAATTTATACTGTTTATCCTGAGGGGGACAGTGGCAAGCCCGCTGTTACCCATTACCGTGTGCTGGAAAGGTTAGGGTACGTTAATCTTGTGGAATGTGTTTTGGAAACCGGGCGGACGCACCAGATTCGGGTTCATATGAAACACATTGGCCATCCGCTCTTTAACGATGATATTTATGGTGGCGACAAGATTCTGAAAGGGACAACTTTTGCAAAGTACAAGCAATTCGTCGATAATTGCTTCTCAATGATTCCCGGACAGGCGCTTCATGCAAAAATCCTTGGTTTTGTCCATCCGGTAACAAAGGAAGAGATGTTTTTTGATTCTGAATTGCCCGAAAACTTTGCACAGTTGGTGGAGAAATGGCGAAATTATATATCAAACAGAGATTTGGATCAAAATAGTTAACCTATGAAATAGCCATGATAAGAATATCACCAACCGAAATGAATATTTCATTATCCCGCCATGCGGGATTCCATGTGGCCTTTAAAAAACAAATTATATACACATGAATAAGAAAACCATTGCAATAGTGGCTGGTGGCGACTCGTCAGAATATGTTGTATCAGTCAGAAGCGGAGCTAATGTATTAAAAGCAATTAATCAGGAGCGGTTTAACCCTTGGTTAGTCAGAATCAGAGGCGACGAATGGATTGTGCTTGATGGAGAGACCAAATTGGCAGATATTGACAAGTCCGACTTCTCATTTACCATTGACGGGAAAAAATGTAAGTTCGACTATGCCTATATCATTATTCACGGCACTCCCGGCGAAGATGGTGTTTTGCAGGGGTATTTCGAAATGGTGAATATTCCTTATTCTTCAAGCAGTGTTCAATCTTCAGCATTGACATTCAATAAGTATTTTTGCAACAACTATTTAAGAAGTTTTAATATCCGGATGGCGGATTCCATACGTCTAATTGAGGGTGAAAAATACAGTGCGGCTCAGATCATCGAATCACTGGGACTGCCATTGTTCGTAAAACCAAGTGCAGGCGGATCAAGCTTTGGTGTTACAAAAGTGAAAGTTGCCGAAGATCTTGTTGAGGCAGTAAATAAGGCACTTGACGAAAGCCCGGAAGCAATAGTCGAACAATTTATTGAGGGGAAGGAATTTACATGTGGCGTTGTTAAAATTGGACAGCGCAAATTAGTATTCCCGGTGACTGAAGTGATCCCCAAAAATGAGTTCTTCAATTATGAATCAAAATATATTCCGGGAATGGCTGATGAAATAACGCCGGCCCGGATTTCTGAAGAATTGACCCTGGAAATTCAGACACTTTCGTCGCAAATATACGATCTCTGCAACTGCAACGGCATTGTGCGGATTGATTATATCCTCAGCGGGGAAACCTTCTATTTTTTGGAGGTAAATACCGTTCCAGGGATGACGGAAACCAGTTTTATCCCACAACAGATCAAAGCAATGGGGCTAAGTCTATCCGATTTAATAACCGAAATAATTGATTCATGCTTGAAATATTAGGTCAATAAATAGCAGTATATTTGGTAGTTATATGCCAACAAGGCTTTCAACAATTTGTTGACAACCTTGTTTGTTCAGGTGTTGGCAATTATTCTGGAGAGCTCAAGCCTCTGAGCCGGGACGCGATAGACTTTTCTTCACCGCCCCTCCGGTTTTATAATCCAAAATTGAATGGTAATTTTGAACAGATAAGAACGATCTCTTATCGTAATTCTATATACAAAAATCTATTTCAGTCTATTTCGAATTATTTCTATATATATCACTGTATTTTAATAAATTAATACTCAATAATTAAAAATTTCGCTCCAAATTAATCGTTATGCCTTCCGAAACAAATAATTTCCGTAACCGGACTAAATCAAAAATGACCATTGAACAGTTGAATGCTCAATACGGAAAAATTCCACCCCAGGCTCCTGAAGTTGAAGAAGCTGTTTTGGGTGCACTTATGCTTGAGCGTGATGCCTATATTACTGTAGCTGCAATACTTAAAGCTGAGAGTTTTTACAAGGAAGAGCACCAGAAAATATTCAAAGTCATCCAGCATTTGGTCGCCAACGAAAAGCCGGTTGACCTTTTGATGGTTACTCAGGAATTGAAGAACAGGGAGGAATTGGATATTGTTGGAGGTCCTATTTATATTACTCAATTAACCAGCAGGGTAGCTTCAGCGGCTCATATTGAGTTCCATGCAAGGATTATCGCTCAGAAATTCATCCAGCGCGAATTGATCAGGATCTCATCCGAGATTCAGGTGAAGTCTTACGACGACACTCTGGAGCTGGACGATCTGATCGATTATGCAGAATCATCGCTTTTCAAAGTCACAGAAGGAAATATTTCGAAAGAGTCGCAGCCCATCAAACCATTACTTCGCGAGGCCATTGAAAAAATTGAAGCGAATGCGAAAAAACCGGATGGATTAAGCGGTATTGCTTCGGGATTTTCAAAACTTGACAAAATCACTTCTGGCTGGCAAAATACCGATTTAATGATTATTGCATCTCGTCCGGCAATGGGTAAGACGGCATTTGCCCTTACGATGGCCCGAAATATGGCTGTGCTTAAACAGGTTCCTGTTGCAGTGTTTTCATTAGAAATGTCTTCATTACAGCTCGTTAACAGGTTAATTGCTGCTGAAACAGAGCTGGGATCGGAAAAAATCAAAAGTGGAAAACTCGAAGACTGGGAATGGGAACTTTTTAACCGCAGAATTAAAACTTTGGAAAACGCCCCAATCTACATCGACGACACGCCGGCCTTGTCTGTTTTTGAATTCAGGGCCAAATGCCGGAGGTTGAAAATGCAGTACGACATTGGAATTGTGATTGTCGATTACCTTCAGCTGATGACGGCTGGTACCGATTTAAAAGGGAACCGCGAGCAGGAGGTCAGTACAATCTCCCGAAATCTGAAAGCTATTGCCAAAGAGATAAATGTTCCAATTATCGCCCTTTCGCAGTTGAATCGCTCGGTTGAGTCGCGCGATGGTAAACGTCCGCAGCTTTCCGATTTGCGCGAATCGGGTGCTATTGAGCAGGATGCCGATATGGTTATGTTTATTCACCGACCTGAATATTACGGCATCACACAGGATGGAGATGGCAACTCATTAATTGGTGTTGCTGAAATTATCATTGCCAAGCATCGTAACGGATCGGTTGGTGATGTTCAACTATCATTTAAAGCCTCTTTGGCCAAGTTTAGTGATATTGATGAGGTCTCAATCGGCACGATGCCTGATGACCTTGGAGAAGGGAAAAAGGAATCAATTTACCGTTCAAAAATGAACAACGAATTTGCCGATGCCGCAAATATACCCACTTCTGGATTTGGCAGACCTGGCAGTCAACTGACTGAAGGATCGCCGTTTTAATCGGATGGAGTGATCGTGAGAAATGGAGAGGGCGAGATATGCAAATGAAGAGTGAAGGAATGAAAAAATGAAATTCCACAATTGTCGAATTGGCAAATTGTCGAATTAGCACATTAAATATTATTTCACAATTTCCTCTTTCAGGTATTTTGCTGTATAGGATTTATTTATTGAAATAATAGCTTCCGGAGAGCCGCTGCACAACAGGTGGCCGCCCTCTTTTCCACCTTCGGGACCAATATCGATGATATGATCGGCCACCTTGATCACTTCCATATTGTGCTCAATAACGATTACGGTATTTCCCTTGTCAACTAATTTGTTAAGTACTTCAAGCAAAACACGGATGTCCTCAAAATGGAGCCCCGTGGTTGGTTCATCGAGAATATAAAGGGTCATGCCTGTATCGCGCTTGCTTAATTCGGTGGCGAGTTTCACCCGTTGCGATTCACCACCCGACAAGGTTGTTGATGACTGTCCTAAAGTAATATAGCCAAGTCCAACTTCCTGCAAAGTACGTAAGCGATGAACAATCGCCGGGATACTTTCGAAAAATTCGACCCCCTGATTGATGGTCATATCGAGCACATCGCTGATTGATTTTCCTTTGAAACGAACTTCAAGCGTCTCGCGGTTGTACCGTTTGCCGTTGCATTTATCGCAATGGACATACACATCGGGTAAAAAATTCATCTCAATGACCTTCATCCCGGCACCCTCACACTCTTCACATCGTCCTCCTTTTACATTAAACGAGAATCGTCCCGGTTTGTAACCACGGATTTTTGCTTCGGGCAAAAGGGTGAACAGATTCCGGATATCGGAGAAAACTCCGGTGTACGTGACCGGATTTGAGCGTGGTGTTCTGCCAATCGGTGACTGGTCAACCTGCACAACCTTGTCGATGTGTTCGATCCCTTCAATTGAACCGTAAGCAAGTGGATCGAGCAGCGATTTATAAAAATACTGACTTAAAATAGGTTGCAGAGTTTCATTGATTAGTGTCGATTTGCCGCTACCCGAAACTCCGGTAACGCAAATAAATTTTCCAAGTGGGAATTCAACATCAATATTTTTCAAATTATTTCCTGAGGCGCCTTTAATGATCAATGATTTGCCATTCCCCGGACGACGGGTGGCAGGAACTTCAATTTTTTTCTTTCCCGTTAGGTATTTTGAAGTTAATGTATTGCTTTTAAGCACTTCGGCTGGCAATCCGGCTGCAACAATTTCACCGCCATGGATTCCAGCCATTGGACCCATATCAATCAGATAATCAGCCTGCAACATCATATCACGGTCGTGTTCCACCACAACCACTGAGTTGCCTGTATCGCGCAGCTGTTGCAACGATTTGATCAGTCGAAGGTTATCGCGGTGATGCAAACCAATACTTGGCTCATCAAGAATATAAAGCACATTAACGAGTTGTGACCCGATTTGAGTGGCAAGCCTGATTCGTTGCGACTCCCCGCCCGAGAGGGTTCCTGCCGGACGGTCGAGCGAGAGGTAAGTGAGACCGACATCAATCAGAAAACGAAGTCGGGTGCGAATCTCCTTTATAACTTCGGTAGCAATCTGCAATTGCCGGTTGCTTAATCGTTTTTCGATACCTTCGAAGAAATCGAAAAGTTCACAGACATCGAGTTGTGCCAGTTCAGAAATATTTTTCCCATCAATTTTAAAATGGAGTGGCTCCTTCTGCAATCGCTGACCATTACATTCAGGACAGGTTATGTTTTTATGAAACTGGTCAGCCCATTTTTGCGCCGTTTTCGACGGGTTATCACTTTTTTGGTTGAGAATATATTTGACGATCCCTTCGTATGTCATCATATAATCGATGGAACTGCCTAATGGTGAGTTTTTTAATTGAATTCTTTCGCCCGTGCCGAACAAAATGGCATTCAGCGACTCTTCAGCAATCTCACCGACAGGAGTTTTCATCGTAAAACCATATTTATCGGCAAGTGCCTCAATCTGCCAAAAAATCATCGTGTTCTTATGCGGACCGAGCGGAGCAATTCCCCCCTGGCCAATTGATAGGGTCGGATCGGGAATCATTTTTTCAAAATCGATCTCCGTAATCTCGCCCAAACCATTGCATTTGTGGCACGCCCCCTGAGGGGAATTGAACGAAAAACTATGAGGGGCAGGATCGTTGTAAGAAATACCCGTTTCAGGGCACATCAGGTGGCGGGAGAAGAAGCGCGTGTCGCCCGACTGCTGATCGAGGATCATGATAATGCCCTGGCCATGTTTCATCGCGATATCCACCGAATCGCGCAACCGTTTCCGGTCGCTTTCGTCAACGACCAGTTTATCGATCACCATTTCGATACTATGGATTTTATAACGATCAACTTTATATCCGTGCGACATTTCACAAATTTCGCCATCAACCCGTGCATAGAGAAATCCTTTTTTGCGAATCTGTTCAAAGAGCTCGCGGTAATGACCTTTGCGTCCGCGGACGACTGGGGCAAGAATCATGGTTCGTTTACCGTTGAACTTTTCGATGATCAGGTTTATGATTTGCTCGTCGGTGTATTTGACCATCTTCTCGCCTGTATTGTACGAAAAAGCTTCGCCGGCGCGTGCAAAAAGAAGTCGCAGAAAATCGTAAATTTCGGTAACGGTTCCAACAGTTGAGCGCGGATTTTTATTGGTGGTTTTTTGTTCGATCGAAATGACAGGACTTAATCCGGTGATCTCATCAACATCGGGGCGCTCCATATTTCCAAGGAAACTACGGGCGTAGGCCGAAAAAGTCTCGATGTAACGACGTTGACCTTCAGCATAAATTGTATCGAATGCAAGCGATGATTTGCCGCTGCCACTCAATCCGGTAATCACAGTGAGCTGATTGCGGGGTATTTCGACATTAATATTTTTAAGGTTATGCTCACGCGCCCCTCTCACTACAATTTTATCTTCGCCATCCATCTATTTGGGACTCTCTTTTCAGCAAAAGAGGTCAATTATTATAAATCAGAACTATTAGCATTATCCGAAAAGACAAAACTGCGGTACTTCCCGACTTCAGGAATCTTTACAATATAAGTTTTCCCTTTCGGATTTTTCAGATAGGGTTGTCTGAGCCATGGATTAAACTGCTTGAGCAGTTTGTAATTCACGTTATTGGCCCTGGCAAAATCTGTGAAACTATTTACACTTCCTGTTACTTTCACTTCACTGAAAGGAATGATCGGGTATTTCTCCCTTTCACTCATCCTGAATCCATATTTTTCAGGTTCGCTCACCACCAATTTAAGGGCGAGTATACGGAACACATACCGTGAAGTTTCTTCGTTAAGCAACAGATCGTAATAATTTTTGCTGTCCTGCACCTCAATTTGCCGGTTCATGCCACCTATTCCTGCATTATAAGACGCTGCGACCAAAGTCCAGCTTTTATATTTTTCGAATGAGTTTTTTAAATAATTGCAGGCCGCCTGAGTCGCTTTTTCGATGTGATAACGTTCATCAACTTCTTCATTGACTTCAAGTCCGTTTTCCATGGCGGCGCTTTTCATAAACTGCCAGATCCCAACAGCTCCTGCGGGGGAAATAATTTTATCGAGAAATCCACTTTCGGCAAGGGCAAGAAATTTAAAATCGTCAGGGACTTCATTCTTCTTCAGAATTGGTTCGATGATCGAGAAATACCTGTTGGTTTTTTTGAGATAGAGGAGTTCCTGCGAATGAAAATTGGTAACACTAAGCAATTCACGATCAAGCGATTCTTTGACGTCAAAGTTTTCAAGCGGAACTGCCTCACCAGCAAAATCAAGTTTTTCGGGAAGTTGAGCCGCCGTAAAATAAACCTCTTGTGGCCCTGTCGGTGTTTGGACAAAACGGTTATTCACCCCTTCGGGATGAGAACTAAAAAATAGTCCGCCAATTATCACACTAAAAGCGATAACCGAGAGGAAACCAATGACCGTTGACCGGTTAAAATTGTTTGTTGAGGAGTTTTTATCTTCCATTGTAATGAGTCGATTAAGCCTCCAAAGTTAATCGTTTTGAAGCTTTAATCCAATGAATTGACAAGAACTTAATTAAAAGAGTACGATAAACCGGTAACCACCTGCATTTGTGATGGCTTAAAGCTGATAGATTTATTGGAACTTAATGAATTGATATACTGTTTTAGACGCGGCTCTACCGTGAATACGATCCGGTTGGTGATCTCGTAACCTACCTCAACACCAACGGCGCCGGAATAGACAACACTACGCATATTGGATGTTTCTCCACCACCAATACCTGTACCATTCTCAGATAAATTTGCTTTGTTACCTATAAGGATGTTGGTACTTATCCCCCCCGTTAAACCGACATTCACCTTTTTTGAAATCAGTTTATAAGTAGCCTGTAATGGAATTTCGATAAAATCGATATTTTGGTTTAGTTCACCATTGGAAGTATAAAGTGTTGAGGTACCTGCCAAATTGCTTAAATTCAGGTCAGCATTCATACCTGAATTCCCTTTTTGGGTTAGAATGACTTGTCCCGATGGCGTAGTAGCGTTCATTGCATAACCCAGATTGTTTGTCGTCGGATTTGCACCCATCAAAATTACATTATTCGTAGTTTGACGAATTTTGTTGTAGACTAATCCTGATTTGACAACAAGATGTTTTCCAACTTTATAGCCAGCCATCATTCCAGCAGAGACTGTATTACCCGCAGTTGTTTTCTGTGATTGATAATTTGGAGTACTATTAAAAAATAGACTTCCCTGACTATTGTTTTGTGGCTGACAATTAAAAACTGATGCGATTTCGGCTTTGATACTCCACCGTCCGGAGGTATTTTTTAATGGATTATTGTAAGATACAGAGGTTGTTCCTCCGCTCGATGAATTATTAAATTGATTGATATTCAATGACTTTAAATTCAATGCGACATTTGTTGTACTATCATTTTTACTAGTTGTGACCCAGTCGGTAAGCTTTTTTGATAATTTAAACTTACTTTGAAGTTTGTTGAGAAATTCTTTTTCAGAATTGAAAAGCTCTAGCTCACTTGTCTTAGGCTCGGCTTTGTCATTCATTTTATTGATAAAAGAGGTGTTTGCAGCAAAAGCAGCTAACGCTGATAAATTAGATGCGGGTGTTTCATCCACTTTTTGAGAATTTTTCGAATTAACCTGAGCAACAGGATTAGCATTTACAGAGAGCATTTCAACTGTGTCGGTGGTCTTATTTGCTGATGTATCCGCACCAGAATTAATCGTATTTTGTATTGCAACGTTGTTTTGGGGTATCGCTTTGTCAGTTGGATTTGTCATCCACCATCCGGCAAGAAATGCAAGTAAGATAGCAGCTGCTATCCCAACAGTTTTCACCATTGTAAAACGCAACCCATTTTGCTTTTCATCGAGCCTGGCCTGAATTTTATTCCAGAGAAAGCTCGGGGGCGTTTTTTCAAAATCTCCCAGATTTTCCCTGAACAATTGGTCTATATCTTTATTTTCATTTAACATAGCGTTGTTGTCACTGTATTTTTTTCTAATCCAAATTCATCAATTACCTTTTTTTGTAAAATTGCTCTCGCCCTAGACAGATTTGACTTTGAAGTTCCTTCATTGATATTCATCAATTTGGCTATCTCCTGATGTGAATAACCTTCTATTGCATATAAATTAAAAACCATTCTGTACCGGGGAGGAAGCTCCTGAATAATTTTCAGTAAATCGCCGGCCGATATCGAGGAGATGGTCTCTTCAGCTACCTGGACATTTTCGTAAACAACCATATCTTCCACAGCAAAAAGATGATTGTTCTTTCGGAATTTTTCGAGCGCAGTATTCACCATGATGCGGCGCATCCACCCTTCGAATGAACCTTTAAATCCGAATTGGTCAATCTTCAAAAAAACCCGAATAAATCCGTCCTGAAGGTTATCTTCTGCCTCGGCCGAATCTTTTGAATAGCGCAGACAAACTCCGTACATCTTTGATGCAAAATGATTGTAAAGGGTTGTCTGGGCTTTCCGATCTCCCGATGCACATTTTTGTATCGTTTCTTCGAGGTTGATCACAAATTCGACTTTAGTTGATTAATGAAAAAATCAGGCACGAAGGAACATAAAAAACAGCATCAATAGTTTTAAAGTATGTTAAAGAACGAAAAAGAAACTTATTCGCGTTCGGAAATAGTACCGGCTGCCATATTCCGAATAGTTTTCTCATATATTGACTTCTGTTGTTTGGTTATTGGGCAACTCTGAAGCATAGATGAAAATATCTATCTAAATGGTTGCGTTATCCTCAAAATAATGCAACGTTTAACCTGCTTTTTGCATCTAATGATTGTTAAGCGTATGATGCAGAATAGCCAACAGTAAAAGTGCCTGGCAAAAAATTTCAATTTGCAGACAAAGTATTTAACTACAGAAAATGTAAATTTACCTTTCAAATTAAAAAGTATGGAAACAAAAATTAGCATCATTTTAATGATCCTGGTTTTATCGATAGCCGGATGTTCAAACCGCGTTGAACCAGTTCCTATCCCAGCTGATATTGTGATGACCCCCAAGTCATTGCAGTTGGTGAAGTCAGATAACACATTCACGTTCAACTTATTTCACCAAATTTCACCAACATCGGGGAAGAACTTCTTGGTATCACCGCTGAGTATTTCGCTTGCTCTTTCGATGACGTTGAACGGAGCCGATGGATCCACCAAAGTCAATATGATCAATGCTTTAGGATTGACGGATTTAAGTGTTAATGAAATCAATCAGGTTTATTACGATCTTCTAACGGCTCTTAAAAAAGCAGACGCCAATGTTGTACTTAATGTGGCCAATTCAATATGGATTAAAAAGGGTTTTTCGGTTCTCGACACGTTTGTCATCACGAATCAGAAATATTACGATGCAACGGTTTCAACGCTTGATTTTAATCAGGCAGCATTGAATACCATCAATGGTTGGGTAAACCAAAAAACGAATTCAAAAATTCCGAAGATACTTGATGAAATATCAGCGAACGAAATCATGTTTCTGATCAATGCGATCTATTTTAATGGCAAGTGGCAAATTCAGTTCGAGAAATCGCAAACGCAGAATGGATCATTCACGCTTGGAACCGGCACCGCAGTTACTGTTCCATTGATGAAGGTTAAAGAAAAATTTGGCTATTCAGAACAGCCTGGATATGAGGCGTTGAAATTGCCCTATGGCCGCGGCAAATTTGGAATGGTTATTCTTCTTCCAGATATTGGAAAAACACCTGATCAAATTATTGCACAGGTTACCTCATCAGACTGGGCAGCCTTAAATGCGTCATTTAATGCTAATAATAAGGTAGATGTTTGGTTGCCACGTTTTAAATTCACATGGGAGAGCGATCTTAAGGAAATTCTCACAGCGCTTGGCATGGGAGTTGCTTTCTCTCAGATTGATGCCAATTTTTCAAAAATCAATAATACCAGCAAACTTTTTATCACCAAAGTCACACACAAGTCGTTTATTGAAGTCGATGAAGAGGGCACCACGGCTGCCGCAGCCACATCTGTAGGTATTGGCGTTACTGCAATTGGCCCCGGCGGACCGGAGTTTCACGCCATTCGCCCATTTCTGTTTTTTATTACCGAAGAGGATACAGGTGCAATACTTTTTGCCGGAAAGGTTGAAAATCCTTTGTTGACGAACTAAAGAAAAGCTTAGCTTTGCCTAAAATTATTTTTATGGGGGCACTTTTTCAACAGGTTCTTAGCTGGTATATGGGTCATATCACTTATTGGGCAGTTTTTTTACTGATGATGGTCGAAAGTACATTTATCCCTTTTCCTTCTGAATTAGTCATTCCCCCTGCTGCTTATAAAGCAGCAAACGGTGAAATGAATATCTTTTTGATAGTTTTCGCCGGATCAATGGGTGCCATTGCCGGGTCGTTGATTAATTACTATTTGGCAAAATGGCTGGGGAGAACCTTGTTGTTTAAGTTTGTAAATACGCGCCTTGCTCATTTGATGATGATAGATCAGGCAGGAATCGAAAAATCGGAGAAATATTTTTTGGAGCACGGAAAAACCTCAACATTAATCGGGCGCTTAATTCCGGGTATTCGTCACCTGATTTCAATACCTGCCGGATTGGCCAATATGAAGATTCGTGATTTCATCCTTTTCACTGCTATCGGAGCGACTGCATGGAATATGATCCTTGCCCTTTTAGGTTATTTCTTCTCATCGCAGAAAGATGTTTTTGAAAAATATTATAAGGAGATGATTGTTGTGATTGTTGCTGTTGGTGGGCTTTATGCTCTTTATTTGATCTACATGGCGCTCACAAAAAAGAAGCGACCAAAAGCATAAAAAAAGGTGATCAGCAATTAATTCTGCTGTCCACCTTTTCTTAAAATATTTTGAAAGCGATTAAGGAAGTAATTCAGCCAATTTTTTAGCGAGCTCTTCGCCACGAAGGTTTTTAGCAATAATCTTTCCCGTCTTATCGAGTAGCAAGGTGCATGGAATTGACTGGACGCCATATTTCACAGCAGCTTCGTTTTGCCAGTATTTAAGATCCGAAACGTGATGCCAGGCTAACTGATCGTCGGCAATGGCTTTTACCCATGAATCCTTATCACGATCGAGCGATACACCTAATATATCTAATCCCTTGTCTTTATATTTGTTGTAGAGTGCCACAACGTTTGGGTTTTCCTGACGGCAAGGTTTACACCACGATGCCCAGAAGTCGACGATTACAATTTTTCCGCGCAATGAAGAGAGACTCAGCGGCTTTCCCTCCGGTGTATTGAGGGTAAAGTCGGGCGCATCAGCACCAATGTCGGTTATTCTTATCTTGTCTCCCATTTTTTTGAGTTCAGTCACATAAACCGAAGCGCGAACAGATGGATCGAGAAATGCAATGAGGGTATCGATTTCGTGGGCAGTCATCTGCTGAGCAAATTGCGTCAAAGCCACCAGCGGTGAAACTGATGATTTTGGATGTTCGCGGATGAAATTTTTTGCATATACTTTCTGATTTCCCATCATTGCCTCATAGTCAATCCGGGCCTTTTTCATGCCATCTTCGTTCCCGCTCTGCATTGCTTCGTTAAACCGTTGCTGTAAACCTTGAGTCTCTTTTGAGATATTCGTAAGTTCTTTAGTTAGAATCATAAACTCATCGTTTGACTTTGAACCTTTAACCTCTGTTTTGCTCAAACTATCTACATCTGCATTGACCGTAAGACTGCCATTTTCAGCAAAAAACTGGGCTATCAGGGTTTGAGGCATTATCGAAATCACGCGTAACTCCGGCAGCGTAGTCTTTCCTTTTAGCTCAAATTTTCCTTTTTCAATTTTGGCTGAGTCTTCTGCAACCCACTTACCATCAGCGTATTTCATTAATTTGATATCGCCACTTTCTTTCCCCTTGATTTGTCCTTTGATTACGAATCCTTCAGGCTTTGCGCAGGAGAGAAGACCTGCTAATACCAAGACAATAAATAGAAGATTTTTCATTAAATAATAATTTATAATACTGATTAATTTGCACCGGTGAATTTCGAAAGCAAAGGTATCAAAACAATTTAATAACCAAATAGTCGTCAATCATTCCCCACCGATTTGAAATAGATATCCAGCAGTTCATGTGCTGCAACAAATGAGCTCATTCCGTCGGTGAGAACCCGCTGTTCGTAGGCCGCAAGCTTGGGACGTATTTTTGGATTGTAATAGAAATTATTCCGAAGTGTTTCGTTAATTGTTTCGTACATCCAGTATTTCGCCTGATCATGGCGACGATTTTTAAAATAATCATTCTCTTTTGTTAAAGCAATGTATTCATTTACAGTATCCCATACTTTTGGAACACCTGTATTTTCAATTGATGAACAAGTTAAAACAGGCGGAAACCAACCCGATCCTGTCGGAGGAAAGAGATGGAGTGCACTTCTGAACTGGGCCGCCGCGAGTTGAGCCTTTTCGTAATTATCGCCGTCAGCTTTGTTGATAACAATTGCATCAGCCATTTCCATGATTCCACGTTTAATCCCCTGAAGCTCGTCACCCGCCCCTGCAATCTGAATCAGCAGGAAGAAATCTACCATCGAGTGTACGACCGTTTCCGATTGACCGACGCCAACTGTTTCGATGAAAATATTGTCAAACCCTGCAGCTTCGCATAATATGATAATTTCGCGCGTTTTACGGGCCACACCACCGAGTGATCCTGCTGATGGACTGGGGCGTATATAAGCCATTGGATTGGATGATAGTTCTTCCATGCGAGTTTTATCACCCAAAATTGAGCCTTTCGACCGTTCAGAACTTGGGTCAATGGCAAGTACGGCCAATTTACCTCCGAGGCTGGTGATGTGTTTTCCAAGTGACTCAATAAAGGTGCTTTTCCCTGCGCCCGGCACACCGGTAATTCCCAATCTTATCGATTTTCCGGCATGGGGAAGACATTTAATAATGATCTCCTGCGCCACTTTTTGGTGTTCAGGCTTATTACTTTCGATTAGTGTTACTGCCTGACTAAGAATTGTGATATTTCCTTCAAGAATACCTTTTAGGTAATCGCCAATCGAAAGGATCTTGCGTTTGCCATTTTTCAGGAATCTTTTAACCGAATCGGCATTTACGGCCTCAGGCTTCTCAATTCCGGGATTAACATTGAGACCAATATATTGCGGGTCGTTTTCGGGATGGTGGTGACTCATTTTTAGTTGATTTATCTTTTTACTGTTCCGGTCACCCTTAAAATCGTCGTGGCATGATTCGGATCGTTCGAAATAATGGTTATTATCTTATTCTGCAATCCCACCTTACCATGGGAATCGAAAGTTACCTTCATTTCTGTATTTCCTCCCGGTTGAATGGTATTTGATGCAGGTACACCGGCAGTACAGTCGCACGAAGCGGTCACATTGCGAATGATCAGATCACGTTTACCCTTATTGGTAATCCTGAAAACATTTTCCACCGTTTTACCTTCCGGAATTTCTCCAAAATCGAAAGTTTTAGCATCGTATTCGATTTGAGGCGCATTGGCCAGATCGGTCGCGCTCAGTTTCGAAAAATCTTCTTCAATAATTGCACTTACTTTAATGGCATTGTCAAACTTTTCTTCGCCAATGAAAGACAAGTAAATACGATTATTAACATAGCCATACGACGGTTTTTTGGTTGCATCGAAAGTGATCAGAAAATAGCCTTTCGACTTCGGCTGAACGGTGGCAGGAATTGTTTTGATTGAAATGTAGGCAGGGATAATTTTGAAATTAACAGCCACAGGAGTTGTTCCGGGATTGTAAAAATAGAGCGTGTCGGTTTTTATTTCGGTTTCCTTGATTTTCATAAATGGCAATTCATTATAAATCAATCGTATTTTTCCAAAATCAACAGAAAATATTTGTTCAATGCTCAAGGCTTTGGGGATCACCTCTCCTGAAATTGTCAGTACACGAACGTTTTTTGGAACATTTGCATTGATCGTAATGCTTTTTGCAAAAACACCTGGTCGATTCTCCGGATTATACGATACTTTTATAAATCCTGTTTTTCCAGGCAGGACTGGCTCCTTACTCCATTCCGGGGTGGTACAACCGCACGAAGCTTGAACATCCTGGATGATCAGTGGTATTTTCCCTGTATTGGTAAATTTGAAATCGAAATTGGCAGGTCCGTTTTCCTCTTTGATTTTCCCGAAATTATAATCCATTCGCTCAAATTGAATATCTGCAAATGGTTGTGCACTAATAGTCTGTATGGCAGAGATCAAAACAAAGAAAACGATCGTTCCAAAAAGATGCTTCATCAGTTAACGTTTTTATAAAAGGTCATCAAATCATTTATTACCCGGTTATTCATCAATTAATGGTATTTTAACCACTATTCATCGCCGAATAAAACGCCCATATTCCTCGCTTTCGTAATCAGTGGATGATAGGGGTCGACCAGACTTAGCTTTCCACCAACTTCCTCAAGCGGGACTGCGTCAAGGACACCGCCGTGAATTGCAACCATCATGCCATATTCTTCTTTCGCAATCAGTTCGGCGGCATAAGCTCCATATCGTGTTGCTAAAATCCGATCCATTGCCGATGGACTTCCTCCGCGCTGAACATAGCCTAATCGCGTTTCACGTGCCTCAATATTGGTGAGCTGATGAATTTTTCCAACAATATAGGATGCTGCCGAAATATTTTCTGGTTTCTCGATCCCTTCAGCAACAACAACGATTGCTGAATTTTTACCTTTCGAAAAACGCTCTTCAATTTCGCGGCAAACATTGTTAATGTTGTATCCTATTTCGGGAATCAGGATAATGTCGCCTCCACCGGCCAGACCAGCATAAAGCGCAATCCATCCGGCATTATGCCCCATCACCTCAATGACCATGGCACGCTGGTGTGAGTTGGCCGTGGAATGCAACCGGTCAATTGCCTCAGTAGCAATACTTACAGCCGAATCAAACCCAAAAGTGATCTCCGTACCAAAAACGTCATTATCAATTGTTTTAGGAATGCCAATCACATTAAGACCCTCGCATGCCAGCAAATGGGCAGTTTTCATCGAACCATTTCCTCCAATACATACAACACAATCGAGGCCTAGATCTTCATAGTTTTTTTTGATCAAACCGGGTTTATCATTAAAAACTTCACCCTTTTCCAGCTTAAAAGGTTTTTCGCGTGAAGTTCCGAGGATGGTCCCCCCAAGCGTCAGAATCCCCGACAGTTTTGCCTCATCAAGTTCGACATACTCTTTTCTGATTAAGCCACTGAAACCAGCAGTAAAGCCGATGACACTCATTCCATGGTTCACAATTGCGGTCTTGCCAACACCCCTGATGGCGGCATTTAAACCCGGACAATCGCCTCCGGCAGTAAGAATTGCAATTTTTTTACCCATAACCAAGTAGTTTTATTGATAATTTTATTGAATGATCATCTATTAAACCGATCATTTGCAAAACTAATACATATTTTGCCTGACAAGTTTTCAAACCATCATTTTATTGTAAATTTGAATCAGATTAATGAACCTTTTATTCTGCTTTTAGAACAGATTAAATGGTGATTTAGTTTTAAATATAATAACATAGTTTTTCGGGTAAGCATTTAAGGTCTGAGGTGTTCCCAAATGTATTACGGGAGTCAGTACGCTTCGAAGAGAATATTTAAAATATTAATTATCAATGCGAATTATTTTTATGAGAAATCTTAACCTTTGTTTGATTGCATTGCTTTTCATGATGGCAGGTTGTAATATCGGTACAAAAAAAAACGTTGGAAATTCTCAGCCAGACAAAACGAAAATTGAAAATGTGGCGTGCTGCGATAAGGGTCCGCTGAATGAGTTGACAGATGCTGAGAAAGCCCAGGGATGGCAACTGATGTTTGACGGCAAAACCAATGAGGGGTGGCGCGGTTATAATAAAACAAATTTTCCGGTGGCATGGGTCGTCGAAGATGGTACACTTAGGTGCAGAGGAGAAGAAAGTCGGGGCGAGCCTGGCAAAGCGGATGGGGGTGATATCGTTTATTCAAAGCAACAGTTTTCCAATTTCGATCTAAGATTGGAATGGAAAATCTCCGTAGCGGGTAATTCCGGAATTTTTTACCTGGCCCGGGAAGTGGCTGGCTGGCCTATTTATAAAAGCGGCCTCGAAATGCAAATTCTTGATAACGAGAAAAATCCCGATTCTTTCAGGGGAAAGGACGGTAACCGAAAAGCGGGTTCACTTTACGATTTAATTCCGGCCAAGCCCCAGAATGCCAAACCTGTTGGTGAATGGAATTCTGTCGAGATTATCTGCCTGCAAGGGAAGGTGGTTCACCGGCAAAACGGGGCAGTCGTTCTTGAATATGAACTTTGGACACCAAAATGGAATGAACTTGTCAATCATTCAAAATTTCAGGGTTTGAATCCCGATTGGGTTAATGTTGCGAAAGAGGGGCTCATCGGATTGCAGGACCATGGAAATGATGTGTGGTTCAGGAATATAAAAATAAGGACGTTATAAATAAAAAAACAGGTTAAAACTTTAATTATAAGTTCGGTCATTTATTTACAAACTAAAAATTGATATCAATGAAAAGGACACTTTTGCTTTTATTTATTGCTGTTTTTTTCTCTTTAAACAGTAATGCCGTTCCAAAGAAGAAAGAGGCGATGAAGGAGAAAAGTGCGATGAATGCACTTACAAACGAGGAGAAGGCCCAGGGTTGGTTGTTAATGTTCGATGGTAAAACCAATGAAGGGTGGAGGGGTTATAATAAGCCAGGTTTTCCTGCCGGATGGATTATTGAAAATGGCACATTAAAATGTCAGGATTCCGGCCGTGGTGAAGCGGGAGCGACCAACGGTGGCGATATTATCTTCGCCAAACAGAAATTTTCAAATTTTCATCTTAAACTTGAATGGAAAATATCAGAAGGTGGAAACTCAGGTGTTTTCTATCTGGGAAGGGAAGTTGAAGGATGGGAAATCTACAGAACTGCTCCTGAATTTCAGTTGCTTGATAACGACCGACATCCAGATGCATTGTTGGGTAAGGATGGTAACCGGAAGGCTTCCTCGCTTTATGATCTGATTGCTGCCAAGCCACAGAATACAAAACCAGCCGGTGAATGGAACAGTATCGAGATCATTTGTTACCAAGGTACCGTTGTGCACAAACAAAATGGCGAAACAGTTTTAGAGTACCACCTTTGGACACCTGAGTGGAATGCTTTGGTGAAGAACTCTAAATTCCCCGAATTGAATCCCGATTGGGCCAATGTCGCCAAAGAAGGGGTGATTGGTCTTCAGGATCATGGTAATGCCGTCTGGTTCCGCAATATTAAAATTCGTCCGTTATAATTGAGTGGGATTCTGATATTTAAATTTAAGGCCGTCTCCGGAAAGGATGACGGCTTTTTTTAACTCCAGTTTCATTTTTTCATTCCTTCATTCTTTCATTTCCCAATATTATTCCGGCGAATAGCCCGAATCATTCAAAATCTTTTGGTAATCATTTTCCGACATTAATGCCTGCAACGAAATCTCCGAATTTTTCTTCATATACTTCTTAACAATCTGCCATCCCAGCCATGCACCTGCTCTTCCTGGCGAATCGTTCGTAAATACCGCAGTGAATGGTGCCGGCCCTACAAATCGGACAATATTCATCCAGTCAGTCGTGAAAAGAAGCCTGTGTTCAATCAGATAGGTCCACATAACCGATTCATTTTTTTTGCACCATTCGAGTTTTTCTGGTTTATCGCCAAATTTTAGGTAATCCGGCTCTTCAGGGAACATCGCATCAAGAAAATAGAGCATCTTCCCCTGGTAAATCATATTTGATATCAGATCATTTTTTGATTCATTAATCCCGAATTCAGAAATTCCCCAATTATAAAGAACATCAGTCGGAATTTTGTCACTGTACATATTTTGACGTTTGTACTCAGGCAGGCCAAGCATTACGTAATAAGGGCATTTTGCACCAAGGTAATTATCAAGACTAATACCGATCGCATCCCTGGTCATCACAACCGATTGATTGAACCCCGAAATGATGGTAATAATCCGGGGAATCGTTTTATTTGGAAAATAATATTTATAATGACGAAAGCCATCTTCGAGTTTTTTCTGAAGTCCGGATATGTCCTTAAAAACCGAATCAATTTTTATCCGCGAGATGACCCTCATTGAATCGGTGAGAAAAGTATTCAGATAAGTTGAATACAACGAATCGGAAGGATTACCCAAAGCAAGTATGTTTTCGCTGTAGTCATCAAAGAATGAACCATAAGTTTGGCTTAACTCCTTAATCGCAACCTGTTTATTTTCAGGCGTCACTTTGAATATATCGCGGTCAAGACGCTTAATATTCAAACTTAAATCAACCCTCGAAACGTTGATCTTTAATGGATTTTTTTGACATGAAACGAATATCATTATCATCGAAATCAGAATGAAAGCTTTATACATAGATCATCATTTTAAATTTTGACTATTTTTGTTCAGTTCAATTGGCGTAAAAGTATAAAATGGACGGGATTATTTAATTAGAAAAACAGCAACTCGTGAATGTTAATTCCACGGGACTTATTTTTAAACAAAATTTATTCAAATGAAGTAGCCATGGTTAAGAAATCTCTAACAGAAATGGAAATATCCCCATGGCTATTTCATACGACCTTTAAAAATCAAATTATTAACGTATGAAAAAACTCATTTTGGTTCTTACATTTCTTTTGATATTCACTGTAACCTATTCACAGAAAAAATTTAACCTCACTTTTCTGGCCAGCCCGCAGATTTCGTGGCTGAAGTCTGATTCGAAGAATAGTGGGGGGAATGGGGGTTTATTGGGATTTGGATATGGTGTCGAAGGTGATTTTTTTCTTTCCTCCGAAAATTACGCGCTCACAACCGGAATGACAGTCAGCACTGTTGGAGGTTCAATGACCTATCGGCAGTCTGTCCCGTTTAGCGGAAAAGTATTGCCAATTGGTACCAAAGTCGATTATTACCTCACCAATCTCGAATTTCCGCTTGCTTTGAAGATGCGGACAAGAGCTTTTGACCGTTTTCGATATTTTGCGCAATTTGGTTTAACCAACTGGTTGAACATTAAGTCGAGAGCAACTACAAGCGATGGATCGTTTCAAAAAGAGCGGATCAGCGATGAGGTTCGTTTTTATAATATCGGTCTAAATGTTGGGGGTGGCATCGAATACGATTTGGGTCATGGGAATGCTTTCACTGGTGGTCTGGTTTATTCCAACGGTTTTACCGATGTAACGAGCAATGCCGGAATCAATGATGCCGCGACGCTGAAAGTTTTGCGTTTCAGGTTAGGTTTTGTGTTTTAATCAAAACACTTGGCAAATTTATTTATTCAAGAAATAGTTGCATGAAGATAGCACTTGCTCAGTTAAATTTCCATATCGGAAATTTTGAGGCAAATAAGGATCAGATTATCCAAAATATTGAGAAAGCCAAAGGTGAAGGTGCGGAGCTGGTTGTTTTCTCAGAGCTTGCCGTCTGCGGCTATTACCCAAATGATCTGCTCGAACGGCGCGAATTTATTGATCAGTGCATCGATTCGGTGCATCAGATAGCTGAGCATTGTCGGGGAATTGCTGCCTTAGTTGGTGCGCCAAGTATCAATAGTTCTCCAAACGGAAAAATGCTGTTCAATTCGGCCTATTTTTTGAAAGACGGTAAGATCGAAAGCGTGCATAGTAAAACATTGTTACCCACCTACGATGTTTTTGATGAGTATCGCCACTTTGAGCCCAATCGTGCCTTCAACCTGATAAAACTAAACGGTTTGAAACTGGCGGTTACGATTTGTGAGGATCTTTGGTATAATCAGCCTGTATTCAGTACATTCGGCAGAGAAAACCTCTATTCGGTTTGTCCGGTTGCCGAATATTGCCGGCAAAATCCCGATCTTATTATCAATTTATCAGCCTCTCCGTTTTCATACAACCAGGCTGAATTGCGAAAGCAGATCCTTCTGGATAATGCGAAGAAATATGAGGTTCCGATTATTTACGTCAACCAGGTCGGCGCACAAACCGAATTGATTTTCGATGGCGGCTCATTGTTTGTAGATCAAAATGGAGAAATTATCCGCGAAATGGCCTACTTCTCGCCCGATTTCACAATCGTTGACACTGCAAATAAAAAGACAGAACACATTGTCCAGCCAGATACAGAGACAATCGCAACGATTCATGATGCACTCGTGCTTGGCATTGGTGATTACTTTCGTAAAACGGGGTTTAAAACAGCTACACTTGGTCTTTCGGGCGGTATAGATTCGGCTGTTACATTAGTTTTGGCAGCTGAAGCACTTGGAGCAAACAATATTCAGGTGCTGCTGATGCCTTCCAAATATTCGTCCGGTCATTCGGTTGACGATGCCGTTAAACTGGCCGAAAACCTGGGTGTGAAATATGATTTAGTTAAAATCCACGAGATCGTCGAAGCATTCGATTCAACCCTCGCAAACGTTTTCATGGGAATGGCACCCGATTTGGCCGAGGAAAATATCCAGGCCCGTGTTCGCGGTACGCTGTTAATGGGTTTATCGAATAAATTTGGTCATATTCTGTTGAATACGTCAAATAAAAGTGAAGCGGCTGTGGGATATGGCACGTTATACGGTGACATGAACGGCGGATTATCGGTCCTGGGTGATGTTTACAAGACTGATGTATTTGAAATGGCGCGATATATTAACCGGAATCGTGAAATCATTCCGCTCAATACCATCACAAAACCACCTTCCGCCGAGCTTCGACCCGATCAGAAAGATTCTGATTCTCTTCCCGAATATGAAGTACTCGACAAGATATTATTCGATTATATCGAACTTGCAAAAAGTCCGGAAGAGATTATTGCATTGGGTTTTGATGCAGCGACGGTTCATCGCACAGTGCTGATGGTTAACCGCAACGAATACAAACGGTTTCAAACTCCTCCCATCCTCAGGGTATCATCAAAAGCTTTTGGCTTTGGCCGTAAGATGCCGCTGGTCGCGAAATACGTCATCTGATTTTGGCTGAAGCAATTTATGATTGGAAATTGGAACTAAAGCGACTGGCCTCTGGTGACTGGCAACTTGCAGTCTGTATTTCACAAACAAAAACTTTTCATTGAAAATTTCAATAAAATTTTTAATTTTGATGTTTTATAACATCTAATTGGGCAATCTATGTTAGATTCAGGTCATGTCTTTGAAAGTCAATTTAAGGGTGAGAATTGTATATTTAATCTTTTAAAACCCGAAGAAAGGGCCATACTTGAAAAGAACCTTGAGTTAACAAGGTATAAAAAAAATGATTTTATTTACCGTGAAGGGGAGATGCCAATAGGCATGCAATACCTTAAGGAGGGGATGGTAAAATTAATCAAGGAGGGGATCGGAGGGCGTGAACAGATCATCCGAATGATTCCTAAAGATGGTTTGATCGGATACCGCTCTTTATTAGCCGGCGAACCTCACAACGGCACCAGCATTGCCATCGAAGATTCCGAAATTATCACCATTTCACCCGATATTCTCTATAACGTCTTATTGCGTAATTACGAATTTTCGTTGGCTCTTTTAAAGGATCTTGCCACCGAGCTGGGTTTTTCCCATTATCGCACAGTTAGTCTTACGCAGAAACATATCCGTGGACGGTTAGCCGAGTCAATTCTTCTTTTAATTGAGAAGTATGGTTTTGAACATGATCAAAAGACCCTTAGGGTATATCTGCCACGCGAAGATCTGGCCAACCTTTCAAACATGACCTCTTCAAATGCAATCCGGACGCTGTCAATCTTTGCCGGCGAAAAGGTAATTGCCATGGATGGAAGGAAAATAAAAATTATTAACCTCGAAAAATTAGAGCGGATCAGTAAACAAGGATAGTTATAACCAAGTTCCCTTACGAAACACAGTATATTAAATACTATACGAATAGACCTCCTCGTCTGACACAATCATACCTGCACCTACAGTCTCGTTGGTAATTTCATCGATGAATATAAGACTGCCTGTTATCCTATTCTGGTTATAATCGTCATATTTCAAAGGCTTTGAGGTTTTTATAATGATCCGTGCAATATCGTTCATTTGAACAGTTTTGTCGCCTTCAATATTCTCAAGTGTATTGATATTTACTTTGTATCGGACATCCTTAATGATAGCGTTAGTTTCATCAGTCATGTGACGTACAAAGTATTTTCCACCTACGTTTAGAGGCCTTGAATTCAACCAACAGACATTTAATGAAATAAGCGAACTGTATTTCGGATAATTCACATTTAGCTTCACAAGCATGTCACCCCTGTTGATTTCTATATTACCTTGAAGCCGAATTGTTACAGATTGAGGTGTAAAGGCTTCACTTAACTCAACCTCTCCTTCATCGATTGCCTTGATGATTGATATCCTGTTGGATGGTAAGGCGAGAATCGTATCACCCACCCTAAAGACACCTCCTGAAACCCGACCTGCACAACCTTTGTAATCGTGAAACTTGTCATTATTTTGATTTATGATGTACTGAACCGGGAAACGGGCAGGAAGTTCGTTGTCGGTATTATGCAACGGAATCGTCTCGAGCAGATGCAGCAAAGTTGCTCCATCGTACCATGGTGTATTTGTTGAGGTATTCACCACATTGTCGCCATCTCTTGCTGAAATGGGAATGAAATAGATGTTCTTCATTTTTAATATCTTCGCTATCTCCTCATAGTCACTTTTTATAGTGTTATACACCTCTTCAGAAAAATTGACCAGGTCCATTTTATTAATCGCCAGGATCACATTTGGGATTTGCAGCAACGAAGCAATATAGGAATGACGTTTGGTTTGTTCAACAATACCATTTCGCGCATCAATTAAGACAATTGCTACATCGGCGGTTGATGCGCCGGTTACCATATTGCGTGTGTACTCAATGTGCCCTGGAGTATCTGCAATAATGAACTTCCGTTTAGGTGTGGCAAAATAGCGGTAAGCTACATCAATTGTAATACCCTGTTCGCGTTCAGCACGAAGTCCATCAGTAAGCAAAGCAAGATTGACTTCATCACCCCCTAATCGCTTGCTTGCATCCTTCACTGCCTCCAACTGATCTTCAAAAATCGATTTACTGTCGTAAAGTAACCGCCCGATAAGGGTACTTTTCCCATCATCGACACTGCCGGCCGTACTGAAACGGAGCAGTTCCATATCAAGATAGCCTGAAAGAGCTTTATTTTCTTCCTGCAAAAATGGGGAAGGCTGTACTGATTTTATGGGGTTTATTTGTTTTAACATGATTTTTGTTTTTTAATTCTGGAATTGCACACATATTTAAGGAATAACTCTTATCCCGGTTAAAAATATCCAACCTTTTTACGGTCTTCCATGGCAGCCTCCGAGCGTTTATCGTCTAATCGTCCTCCACGTTCTGTGACGCGTGAACCAGCAATTTCGGAGATGATCTCTTCCAGCGTGTTTGCCGTTGAAAGTGTTAATCCTGTGCAGGTAATATCCCCAATAGTACGGCAGCGCACTTTCTTCCACTCAACCTTTTCGTTCGGTCTACGTGGAATAGCAGGCAAAGCGGCATACAGGATTTTATCACGACTAAACACTTCGCGCTTATGCGTATAATAAAGTGATGGGAGTGTAATTTTCTCCTGAAGAATGTATTGCCAAACATCCATTTCGGTCCAGTTGCTGATCGGGAAAATCCTGAAGTGTTCACCAATCTGCTTCTTACCGTTAAAGATATTCCATAATTCCGGACGTTGATTTTTTGGGTCCCATTGACCGAATTCGTCGCGGTGCGAAAAAAACCGTTCTTTGGCCCGGGCTTTCTCTTCGTCACGACGGGCACCACCCAATGCGGCATCGAATTTGTGTTTTTCAAGCGTATCAAGCAACGTAATAGTTTGCAGCTTATTGCGGCTAGCATAAATCCCTTTCTCTTCATAAACACGACCTTGAAGAATCGATTCTTCCACAGAACCAACAATTAGTTTAACACCCAGTTGAACGATGAGCTCGTCACGATAATCAAGGGTCTCCTCAAAATTATGACCGGTATCGATGTGGACAAATGGAAAAGGGATGGCTGCAGGATAAAACGCTTTATAAGCCAGATAGGCCAGAACGATTGAATCTTTCCCACCCGAAAAAAGTAATGCCGGACGTTCGAACTGGGCAGAAACTTCGCGCAAAATAAAGATCGACTCGGATTCGAGTTCTTTCAAATGATTTAATTCTCTATATCCCATAGCTTTAATTTTCTAAACGATTCTTACCGTACCGCCGTTAATTGTTCGATACCCTTATGATGATAAATGTCTGTTTTTTCGGATAGATGAAATGCCAAAGGACTCAAGGTTTTCCTGAGCAAATGCTGATTTAGAATCAACTGATTCACTTCCCATCCGATCTCTTTTAAACTTTGCTGCAAAACCGGTATAGCCTGAACTGAACGAGGCATCAATGCTTTTGAGGGTGCAATTCCAAGCGCTTTAATCCTGGCAACAAAACCTTCAGATTTTTCGTCCTCAAAAGTTAAGTCGGCGCGAATACCTCGTTCCCTGAGCGCAATTATCGTATTTTTTCCAATTGCAGCGATCTTTATTCCGGCCAGGAAGCGGCTGTCTTTCCCCCTCTTTTCGAAGGCATCGAAAAAATCAGCTACTGTATGCCGATTGGTGAAAATCAGCCAGTCAAAAGATTTTAACTTTTCCAGCTCATTCCCCAGTTCATGAAAATGGTAGCTATTTTTGTCTTTAGCGGAATTATTATTCCCTGATAATTCGGTGAACGATTTATTTCGGAAGTTGATGACTTCGCCAATTACGATGATGACCGGTGTTTGAAATTTCTGTTCTGTAAATGAAAGCTCTTCCAGGGTAAAGAAGAACTCCTGCTGATTGGGCAATGAAAGATTGTAAACCAGCATAACCGGAGTTTCAGAATTTCGACCCAGTTTAATGGCTTTTCGGGCAATCGTTTTGATATTCGAGCCACCCATGTAGATGACCAGAGTTTCTGCATCCGGCAGGTGGACATTTTCAGAATGACCTGAGATAAATGCCATTGAAGAGGAGATACCCCTGTGGGTAAGTGGAATCTTCAGCAACGACGCCACCGCAATACCGGAAGAAACGCCGGGAATAACTTCAACATCCACTAAATTACGTTCCAGGTATTCGACCTCTTCACCGCCATGGGCGAAAATCATCGGGTCACCTCCTTTAAGACGAACTACCTGTTTCCCGGCTTTTGCTGACTCAAGAATCAAACGATTAATCTCGCTTTGCTCAAAACAATGACTCCCTTTTCGTTTCCCTACATATACCTTCTCTGCGGTGTATTTGTTCAGGTAGTTTTTATCAAGAAGATCGTCGTGATAAATGATATCCGATTGTGAAAGAGCTTTGTCGCCACCCAATGTAAGCAAGTCAGGATTGCCCGGGCCAAAACCAACAAGTGTTATCTTCCCATATTGATTCCGTAAGTCGTTGCTTGCGAAAAGTGCTTTAAGTTCCTCCCGGTTTGCTGGTGCAACAATGGCAATCAGATCTTTGGGCCTGGTTGATGAAACAGTATCTAATGGTAAATCAGCATCTAAAAGAGCAATAACACCTAACCCTCCCGGTAATGGATAGGGTAAATCATTTACAGATTGGAAGATCAGATCGGCATCTCCGTGTAATAAGGCGAGGTCTGCAGTTTGAGGATCATCTTTATCTGATAATCGATTTTCCTGATGTACAATCAACTTGAATTTCAAATCAGGAATGAGATTAAACACCCTGATCACCTGGCTTAATTCAAGTTTATTTTCCCTGGTAATTACTTTCAAAGTGTTCAATGTTTCGGTCATCTGTTTGTCCTATTTGTTTCAATTCTATATAAGACAAATAACGTTGATGGAATTGGTACATAAAATCCCTTCTAATAGGTAATTTGTAGTACCATGTTTATGGTAGGAATGATTAAAAACAGAAATTCAGGCAACGATTTAAATTTCTGAAAGTTTGCCAGGAGCAGCTCAATCGATTTTTAGCAATCCATCGGTTATCAGTTGAGTGATCTGGTTACGGATGGACACCGATTGATAAACATTTTGGGCATTCGATGCTACCGAAATGGTTACATGCCCCTCTTTGTGAATGGCCGGCGACACAAAATCGCACAACATAGGTGCATCGCAAACACTGGTCAGAATGTCGAGCTCCTCGGCATCGGCTTTTATCCGGCTATTCAAATCGTGATCGCCTGTACATACATAAACCAGAAAGAACCCCTCAAGATCTCTCTTCTCGTACTCTTTTTCAATAAAAGTAAAGGGTAACTGCCGGATTTCATCTGTAAAATCAGGTGAAATGACCGTTACATTCGATACAAATCGCGCCATAATACCTCCCTTATGGGTCGCAACTTTCCCGCCGCCAACAAGTAGAATTTTCTTGTTTGTGACATTCAGAGAGATGGGAAGGAATTGCAGATCTTCTCGTTTCATAATTTAGTCGTGGAAATTTTTCCCTTCAGTGGTAGCCTTCACATAACCCTTGCGGATAACGAAATTTCCAAATCGCTCGTCCTGCTCCCTTGTTTTGGCAAAATCCTCAAGGATTGGTGTTAATGCAGCCATTATTTCCTCTTCTGACAGCATCTCCTTGTATAACTTATTTAGACGATCACCTACAAAACTGGCACCAAGGTAAAGATTATACTTGCCGGGTGCTCTTCCAACCAATCCAATTTCGGCTAAAAATGGCCTGCCGCAACCGTTTGCACAACCTGTCATTCGTATGGTGATCGGTTCGTTGAGCAAATCGTTTGCTTCGAGTACTTTGTCGAGTTTATCGACGAGTGAAGGCAGATAGCGTTCAGCCTCTGCAAAAGCCAATCCACACAACGGTAACGCTGCACATGCGATAGAATTTTTTCGTAGCTCCGACAAACTCTTGCCATCTGCAATGTTATATTTTTTCAGAATCTTTTCGATTTTAGGTTTCTGCTTCGCTGAGACGCGTGCAATCATTACATTTTGATTCCCCGTAAGGATAAAACTTCCGGTATGAATTTTAGCCACTTCACGAATAGCTGTTTTCGCAGGATATCCAACACGATCAATCAGCTTTCCCCCTTCAACAAAAATTGTGTAGTGCCATTGTCCGTCTGCACCTTGCGACCATCCGAATTTATCACCCAGCGTTGTGAATTTATAAGGTTTTGACTCTGCAAGCTGCAGATTGTGCGTCCGCTTCAATTCTGAACGAAAATAATCAAGCCCCATGCGATCGACTGTATATTTTAACCGGGCATTTTTACGATCTGAGCGATTGCCATGGTCGCGTTGAAAGACCAGAACCGCTTCTGAAACTTGCACAATTTTCTCTTTCGGAATATAACCAACCACATCGGCCACACGGGGATACGTGTTTTTATTTCCAAAGGTATAAGCCATTCCACCACCGACCGTCACATTGTAGCCAACAAGTTCACCGTTTTCGATAATGGCAATAAAACCCAGATCGTTCGATAATACATCTGAGTCGTTGCGTGGCGGAATGGCAATGGCCGTTTTAAATTTACGCGGAAGGTAAGTTTTTCCGTAGAGTGGTTCCTCCTCTTTTTCACCACCTTCAATGAGGGCGCCATCAAGCCAGATCTCGTGATAGGCTGCGGTTTGAGGTGTGAGATAAGCCGAAATCCGTTTGGCATCTTCGGCCACCTCGGCATGAACAGGTGATTCGAACGGATTGGCAGAGGTCATTACATTTCGGTTCACATCACCACAAGCCGCTATCGTATCTAATAGA
>Ga0302286_10000484_pt1 | contig 32731 bp, 46 predicted proteins | sample III_Fen_E2_3_FD_198765 | JGI IMG/M metagenome (GOLD analysis project Ga0302286, IMG submission 198765) | Peat permafrost microbial communities from Stordalen Mire near Abisko, Sweden - III_Fen_E2_3 | ecosystem: Environmental > Terrestrial > Soil > Wetlands > Permafrost | place: Sweden: Abisko...
TAGATGAGTACAAGTGATCGTCACACTTCCTGCGGCCACGCCAGTAACTACGCCAGTGCTCGACACTGTTGCCTTCGTAGCATCAGAGCTTGACCATTGGCATGGATGTGTTTTGGCATCATCAAAAATTGGATGAAGTTGGAATGCGTTACTTTTACCATCACTACCATCAATGCAAAGCATCGAGACTTCTGCCTCATCTAAGCGAAGTAGTGTAGACGAGTCTGCCGATCTCCAGTTAATTTTTGTGAAAGGAGGAGCAAGTTCCTCAAATAGGTTTTTCAAAATTTCTATTGATGAATCAGTTCCAGTAGATGGTACTAGCACAGTCCAATACCATGGACCATTGATTCCGAGCGGGTCATAAACACATTCCCCGACTTTAGACATGCCCATACGGAATGGCTTTGGCTGCAAGGGAATTTCAACGGCATATCCAAGCTGCTTGGCCAACGAGATGAAATACGGAGCACTGAGGCCTCCTGTGGCCGCAAGACGTACCGTTACTCGTGTAATACGATCAGAGATCGATCCAGTACTGCTTAATCCAAGAAGACTCTCGAAGCGATCAAGCTTGGTTGTGCTGTCGGGAAAAATATCTGCAAAGGTTTTGTCTAAAACAACGCGGACTTCATCAAGATATTGTGCGTCAACAGACTCCAGAGCATTTGCATCAATGGGGCATACTGAGCGCAAAACATTAAGATGGCCGACACTCATGAAAACACCACCGAGTTAATGGTGATCTTGTCATAGGCACCAGGAACAACATTAGCTGAGGGAGACAAAATTTCAACATCATCCGCTCCCGCTTGGATGCAGAAGACGGAAAGGAACGACGTCTTCAGCGTCTGGCCAGGGGAAAAACTCTCGCCATACGAAATGATATTGGTGCGTGCTGTGGATACATCTCCATTGGTCATTTTGATCGACACGTCGACCAGTAATTCCGTGGGACGCTCCACATAAAATTCACGAGGAGACACAGGAGCCTGATCCATCAACGCAGTCCGTATTGCTACGATCAACGCGTCAGAAGGCTGCGAGGAATCAGAATTATAGACAAGCACCAGGATAGTCCCAATGCCTTTCCCATTTGGAACACAAACTGCACGATCCACTCGTTCTCCGTTCAATGAGACTGCGAGCGCCCAGGTCTGAAAGTCGTACTTGTTTCCTCCAGCTGGAGGTCGGCGCTTGCGAGCTTGCAGGCGGGTGAGCAGGGAATCGTATGATTCTGCGTCCCGCAGAAATAGGCTGTATGACGCGGCATGCCTTGCGATGTTTGCTTTGCTTGCGGAATCCTCGAATATCTGGTTCTCTACCCATAGGGCTTCCTTGTAAAGCCCCCAGATCGCAACAGCAAGCCCTGTCGCACGGATATACAGATCATCGCCAACGTTAATTGTTTCAACTTTTGCGGCGTTGCTGTAGCTGGTCAAGATGCCATTGAACAGTTCGTCGTAGCTGCGGTAAGTGGCCATTGTGTTAAGCTCCTTTGACAGGGACGAAGTAGTTCATCGAAACGGACTCGCCACTTGAAGTGCCCTGGATCTGGATAAGCAACTTGCCATTGGATGGGAAGCTGGTCGATATGGTGAGGTCGGTAAGCTTGTCAGAATCAGTGAGCCACTTGAGCGCAGCGCGAACCATGCCTTCGGCTGTTTTCAGGACGTCGGGTGACTGTTTTTCTCGCGACAGGAGGTGTAGTTCGCTACCGAAATCTGGCCGTTGGAACCACGAGCCTTTACGGATATGCAAAGAATTCCAGATCTTGTCTTGGATAGAAACTGTGGATCCTGCAAGGTCAAAGGTGCCCGTGTAGATCATGCGATGCCCCCTGTGGCCTTGTCAAAAGACTTGTCCGCTGCAAGGGTGGCAAGAAGCCCTTTAATAGCTGCACCTCCGTCCATTGGAACCGGCACTACCGATGCATCTCCAATCCACGCTGCAAGGCCTTTGGTCAGGCCTGTCGAGACCTCTGCATGGGAAATGATCTCCTGCACTATAGCCTTGGAGATTGCAGATACGATATGTTCAAGAACCGACTTACCTGTTTTCCCAAGCGGTACGGCTTCAGGTCTTAAGCCTATATCCCTCAAGTTTTGCAAGGCTGCCTGCGTTATGCGGTCGTCACTGAGGCTCATGTGGATACCTTCTTCGCAAACACGATTGAACTTATGTCAGGGAAAGGCAATCCCGTTACAGGATCAAGGCATTCTCCTGTAACGACACCCGAAGTCGGTAACATCGAATCATCATCACCAAAAACAATCTTGTTCGCCTTCACGTGCACTGAGCCGTCAGGCATTACGCGAATGAAGCAGTCTTTCGTGGAGTAGACGATAGACTCAGCCTCTTTACCCGTTGGACGATCTTCGCTGTCCGATGCAATCGCGATGACCAAGCCTGAGTCCTTGAGGAATAGAACCTGGTCGCCTTTCTTGGGTATGGAAATAAAACCACGTTGCTGCATCATGGGGCGATCCGTGATCTCACGGACTCCGCTTCCAATCGCAACGACAGTCCGAAGTCCAGTACTGGCATCCTTCACCGTCTCCACTACTGCACGGAAAAAGTTCATTTACCCTTCCTTGAAACGGCTTTGAACGGCTCTTCAATTACCTTGAGACCCAGAGAAATTTTCGTGGTGGATCCCGTTGTGCGATCCTTGTCAAAGACACGACGATGAATCAGGAAGCTCCCTGTCGCACCCGTTTCCTCATCATCGACCTTTGCCAATTCATTCACACGCCAGTTCTTGCCAGACTGCGAAAATCCTGGCACCGTATATTCAATCTGGTAGGCGGCAAGCTTCTGCTGGTGCATGAGCATGTTCGCCTGCTTGGTGATTGACCCGCCTTCGGCGTTGTAGGATGCCACAAACGGCTTGCGGAACGGCACGTTCGGGTTCTTGAGCACAACCTTCTTCGTTTCGTATCCGCTGTCGCTGATGACAATGACTTCGGAAAAAAGCTTGGAGATATCCTTAGTCAAGCGCCCTTTCTCTGCGGTAGAGGTATCAACCACAAACATCGGCACGCCTGCATCCTTGGCCTTTCCGAACACAAGGGTGCCATCAGGTTTTGCCCAAAATATGAGCCCTCTAGAAAGCGCATACTCGTTAAACACGCTGAAGTACGTTGCTCCAATTTCAAGGCCATGGTATGGCACAGATATCGAGCAGTCCTTGTGGTATTCAACCGCGCACGTCTTCAGGTAGGGGACATCGGCGAGGAACTTCTGCACCATGGCCTTGAGAGAATTGGGAGGTGCGGAAAACGAAGTCAGGAAGCTGTCGGCAAGGATGCCCACAAGCGTGCGACCAGAAACGACGTAGCCATGGTTCTTCTTGTCCCACGAGTCATCGACCAGGTCGACGATGCCCGTGAGTTCGAGCTGGCCGTTGACATAGATTTCGCAACGGTCGCCTTCCTTTGCTTTTGGCCTGTAGCCAAGCGTGAACTGAAATGAGCCCACAGGATCGTATAGATCCGATGTGGTTGTTGCCTTGACAAAGTTCGTCATCTCGAACCCATTGACCTTGAGCATGATCGTGTCCTGGTCAAGCATAGACCCTTACCTTGCCCTGCACAAAGGACGGATTACGGATGTCGTTGATCAGCATAAGGCGTTCTGCGGTGTTGTACGGAAGTCCAAGCTGTAGGCAAAGAAGATGCAGAGGAATCGGGTCAGCGACCTCGATCTCCTTGATGTTCTCGAATTCGACAAGGCGGTCACGGTATTGGCGTTGCAACGCAAGCGATGCGATGAGCAGTGGGCTTGGATCGTCAACGACTGCGATAGCCTCTTGGGTCAAGGTTCGGGCAGCAACAACCAGACGCCCGACCTGGTCTGCTGTGGCAGGCAGGCGCGGTGCTGACGATGACTGGCCAACCCAGTTGCCTTCGCCGTCGAATGAGTCAGCGGCTTCGTAGGCCTGCATGGTACGCAACGTGTCCAAGTCCGTGTCCATCATGGTGCTGACAAGGCGCAACGATTGCAAAGCAGCCATGGACTTCACAGGGACATCTGCAGAGGTGCCAGTGAATGTATCGATATGGTTGCGCAGGGTGTCGAGTGCTGCACTTACGTCAATCGTAGGGTCGCGGTCAAGCGCAGTAGGGATCAGAGTCGCTACATCGACGAGCTGGGTCACCTTGTCGATCAGTGCTCCGGGCAAGTCTTCCACAAAAGTGATCGCGCCTGCAAGGGCACTGATGGGAGCCCCTACGGCAGCGATAGCGGCATCAATGCGGCCAAGCGCTGACTTGATGTCGCTCACGACACTGAGTACCTTATTGCTCAAGCCAGACAGCTTGTCGAACCAGTCTGGATCAGTCAGGTTGGGAGATGGAGGATTATTTGGGTAGAACACTTCTGCCAGCTGCTTATACTGAGAATTCACTAACGCCTGAGCCTGCGCAATGATCACATCCTTGGCATCTGCTCGGAAGCGCAACGTCTTGTCAAGGCCGTCTTGAATGAACGTAAAGTCGACATCGACCTTGTCGGTGCAGTCGTCGTGCTTGACGGATACGTCTTCGACAAGGCCATCTAAGGCACCGTAGATAGGGTGGATTACTTGTAGCAGCTTGCCTGTTGAGCACTTTTGCAAAAAGCGTGGATACAATTCAAACTGGTCGCCAGCGAAGCTTGCTCGGTAACGATATTCGTTGGCTTCCATGCCAAGCCATTCAAGCTCGGCACCATTCTTGCCCACGTATGAATGCTTGGCAATGGCGGCCTTGAACTGGTCGGAGACATCGAGCAGGTCAACCACCATGTGGTCAACCTTGCATTGCAATCTGCCATCGCTCATCGAGCCCCCCATGCCGGCGTGAGCGAGGGACGCAGGTTCACGTTGCCCGCATCCTTTCCAGTCACTGTTGTGGTGGCACGCCCATCCTTGTCAAAGCTGACATTCAATTCCATGTTCATCATGGGCGTGGGAGTAGGAGTCTCCTTCGCTGAGGCATAATCAGGGTTCCATACCTCTGGCCGGAACTTGTTTGATCCTGCGGAATTGTTCGCAAAGAAATCGTTGTAGATCCAACGGCCAGCCTTATCTCCCGCAATGCCTCCTGCAATACCAAACGGAAGGGAGGCAAGGCCGCCACCACCAGCAATACCAGCAAGCCCACCAATAGTTCCCCCAAGCATTCCTGCTACATTTTCACCAGTAAATCCACCATTCAAGGCCATATCTCCTGCGCCGAGAATAAGCCCGGTACCGAGACCACTCTTTGCAAGACTCTTGATCGCTGGAAGTCCTTTGGAACCAACTTTTGCAACAGATGAAAAGGCGCGTCCCATTCGTGTCGTTCCAATCCTACTTTTGATTCCATCGAGCACTCGACCAATACGTCCCCTTGGCTTTACGGAAGGCTCTGAACCGCCTGCGGGTTTTGGCTTTGCTGAAGGAGTGTCGTCATAGTATGACGGTCCACCACCAGCACCACCGGCTGGCCAGTTCGTGATGAACACCTGTTGCACCCCGCCTAGCGCAAACGATTTCTGTTTCCCATCGGCACCTGTTGTCGTATTCTTGCCCGCAGACATGGCCTCTTTCATCCAATTGTTAAACTCTTTAATCTTGAGGGCTCCGACTTGCAATGCCAAAGCCCCGACGCCAATGCCTATAACCTCGAACGCCCGCTTTGTGCCTTCGGCGTGCTCATTGATGAACGTCATGTCTGCCTTGAAGTACTCCAGCGGGCTCTTTAGTTTCTCGTCGGCAAAGCCACGCACCTTCTGCATAAAGATGTCCAACTGGGCATTGGCTTCCTGCAAGTTCGTCTTTGCATCATCGTTTATGATTCCCTTGCCATCAGATTGTTTGAACGATTCAAATCGCGCAAAGCCTTTACCATCCGCGTAGTCTTTCGCAATCGGTAGAACCGCACTACGCGAACTTTCCGTAAAGGCAACACTCAACTTGTCTGCACTGCCTTTGGCGGCAATGATCATATCCTTGACAATGTCTTCCGTAGATCGCTTGACGCCTTTGCGATCAAAGAACTTGACACCATGGATACCAGCCTTCTTCATTTTTTCCTGTAGCACAGTCACATCGGCAAGGTCTGCCGCGAGAGCCTTGATAGCCGTTGCGGCCTCGGGAGCCTTGCCTGTACCGACCATGGCCATCTGGATAAAGGCACCAAAGCTGCGAAGACCCGCCTCACCCTTCTTTTGGAACTGAGGAAATACGGCAAATAATTCTTCACCTTCCGTTGCGAGTTGCTTCATCGTAAAAGCACCTGTCTTTCCTTGCGCAACAAGGATCTCAAGCGCCTTCCTCATGTCACCTGCGCTGACATTCGCCTTCTCGCCAAGATTACTGACAAGGGCTCCGACATCTCCCAAGTCCGATCCTGTTGCCATAGCGGTATCGGCCATCAGCTTGAGTTCTTGCCTAGCAAGGGGAAGGTCTCCCGTGCGCTCCACGATCGCATTCATGGCTTCGAGCAACTGGTTAGGCGACTGCCCCATCTGCTGCGCTACGCCCATGATCTCTTGCCGCATGGCTGCGAGCTCTGGTGCAAAGTCCTTGCCGTTCAGCTTGCCTTGCGCATCACGGGCATTGACACCCATCATAGTCAACTGTGCATTGAAGTCCATGGACTGCTTGGCTGCAAGCAGAATACTTCCGCCCGCCACAAGGCTTGTGACGCTGTTAAGCGCCTTGGGCGCCGCCTGCTCAATGAAGGATCCCCTCTTGCCGATCTTCCTTGATTCTGTGTTGATGCGCTTGGTGGCGTTGGCAGCCTGGTCGGCTCCGTGCTGGAACTTGCGGAATGAGTCCAGACCCGAGTCTCCGAGTCCCTCCGTAGCCTTCTTGGCCACGCCGACATCATCCGCAAGCTTTTTCGTCGCAGACCCAGCAGCCTGTGAAGCCTTGACCCAACGGACATTGGCATCACGCGACTTGCCTTCCAGCTTGGTCAATGATTTTTCGGCAGCCGAAGTACCCTGGGCTACGCCCTTTGGGTCTACCGACAATCCGATTTTGACTTCATCTGCCATGGTCTACTGGTTCCTGTATTTTCCGATCAGCTGTTTTCTGCCTTTGCCTGGTGGCGCAGCGTTTTCCCGCTCGGCCTCAAGGGCGAGCACCAACAACCATTGTGCGTCAGTCAACTCTCTGGCGGTGCAACCAAAGAACGCAGAAGCCTTCTCGCAAAGTCGATACTGGAAACGGAGGAAATTATTGGCTCTGGTTTTTTTTTGAGATCATTCAAGAAGGCGTCGAACTGTTCGTCCGACATGGCCTCCATCGAAGGCGAGCACTCGTCTTGCAGCTGCTCATAGCGTTGCGCCAGCTCAGAAATCTCTTCGGAGCTAACGTTTGCGCGGAACTTGTCCACACTTGCCGCAAGCGGCTTACCAGTCTCATCGCCGACACCAGATAAAGCGCGATACAGAATCTGCACCGTCTCCTCATCCTTGAACGTCTCGATTGTGTGAGCTTCCACGGACACCTTTGAATACACAAACCGGTGATGCGCAGCAAAGGTCGCCTCATGCAGTTCTGCCTTGGACAATACGCGCAGCGTGATTTCGCTATCGGTACCAGGCCAACGCACAACCACGTTGTTCCGGCACCCCGCCTTGATTCGGTCAATGATGTTCATACTTCAGGATCCATTGCTGTTGCGAAAAATTCATATGGGATAACGACAGCATTGTCTCCATCAAGCTTTTTCGCTCCGCGCTTGAGCAATCGCACGCCTCGATACACGGTAGTACTTCCTCCATCATACGTGAGCGTTACTACAGCATCCTTGTATCTCAATGAAGAGAAGTTGAAGGCTCCAGTTTTTGGCACGACGTATTCAAGCGTGAATCCAAAGCGCGGAGTCTTTCCAGCATAGCCCGTCTTGTTCATGTACTCGACGACCTTGCCATACTCGACCTCGTGCTCCTCGATGCTCTTAAAATCATCGATCGATGTCTTGTCAATATCAAGCGTAAGAGTCAAAATTGCATCAGTACTCATGGATCATCTCCTTAAACAAGAATGAGGTCGAACAATTCGAAAATCTGGTGAAGACCGTAAACGATTGGCGAAGGAATACGCAGGCGCAGGCGTCCCTTTGCATTTGCATCGAAATCGCAAGTGACATAAGCCTTGTACTTGTCCACCTGCTGTACGATCCGCAGATCCTGTAAGCGGTAAAGGACATCCACGGCTTGAATAACCACCAGCGCAGGGGTTCTGTCATCCAGCGTTGCACGTCCAAAGACGAGCTTAATGCGCGTATTGCAAGAAAGCCTGACGTAGTCCATGCAGGCGATCGTGCCTGTATCGAGCAGCGTCAAGTCAGTGGTACCCGCCGTTTTTGTGCGCGTGGTCACCATGCGAACGATGGTCATGTCGGAGCCAACTGGTTCAAGCGGCGTCACGCCAGCCGAAAGCAAGGCTTCCTGCTCGGAACGCGAGAACAGATAAACGGTGTCGGGCACATCAATGCCAGGTACCACCTTTCCATCCAATGGCACGGCAGGGTCTGTCTCTTCGGCAAGGCTTGCAGCCGTTGCCGCAGCGAGTTCATAGCCTGGCTTGCGGCATCCACGCGCATAGGCGATATGGTCACGTTCGTCGTTCAGCGTTGCAGACAATGTCGTTGCGTTGGAAAATACGGTGCTGTTGGTTCCCACCACCGCACGTGCAGGACGTTGCTCGATTGATCCAGAGATCGTATCGACATGGGCCTTGAGCAGGCCACAGGACAAGGCATCCTGCAAATAATGGGCATAGACCACATACGATCCAGCAAAGACCTTGTCGAGCGCAGGCTGCAGATCAGGATCTACCGTGCCACCGGCAAAGTCGATCCGTTGCGAGGAGAGCGACATACCAGCCGCACTGCATGATACGTTCAACGTCAATTGGTTTCCGACGGTGCCCTTGTTCTTGAAGGTAAACTTCGCGACACCATCCGTTGTGGTCTCTGCGGTTATTGGCAAATAAGTTGCGGCATTGACTGCGGCAACCAAGGCCGTGACCGTTGCTCCCGGAGAGACTCCAGCAGCAACTCCAAGCTCCAGACGATCGTTGCCGAAGAATGCGACAATAGACCCAGCAGCAGTCGATGTCCCTGTCAACGTAAGTACAGCCGTGGCAGCAGCAGACGAGGCGGCATCATCCACGGCAACAAGGAATACAGGCACCGAGGTGCTCACCTTGAAGGCAGAGAGCGCCATGCGATGGGCTACCGAGCCTGTACCGAACGCCGCAGCGGCTTCGCCAGCGCCAAAAATTTGCAAGGGCTTTAATGCCGACTGGACACCGGCGCTTGTGCGTTGGCCAATCAGCAACAATGGCTGGATGTTGGCGGGCAAGGCGTTTGCGCCTGTCGAAGTATTCAGTTCTCCGTAGACTCCAGGCTTAAGCATTCCCGAAGGAAGTGTCTTGGTCTCAATCATTGCGCGTCTTCTCCTTTAGGGGCTTCCTCAGCCCGTACAAGCGATCCATCCGCAAGCAAGGTGCGGACATAATGTGTCAGTTCCACTTCGACCGGCTCTTCCCCGATCCAACCGCCACCCTCCATGGGCACGGTCTGTCCTGTCTTGCAATGCACACTGATCCGCATATCATCCACCTAGTTCAAGGTTGTCGATCACATCGTCGGAACCCGATTCAGGTTGCAGCGCATAGCCCGCATCGATTCCCACCAAAAGTTCTTCTTGTTCTGTCTTTGGCATCTTCGAGATCCACGCCTTGCATTCAAGGCGAATCTCTACCACCATCAGTGCCGAACTCATGTCCTCCGAACTTGTCGTCTCCTGCCATCTCACAGGACGGATAGGATCGATGTCAAGGCCAATGGTTTCAAGAAATGTCTTCTGGATCACATAAAGCACGACAGGATGTATGACTTTCCTGCGTTCGCTTTCCTTCGCCACGTTCTTGACGGTCACAAGCCCAAGGATCGTAAATGTCTGTTGGCACAGCGCCTTGCCTGGGAACGTAAAGGCTCCGGCAGTCACAGCCCAGTTGATGCCTGGTATCTTCAACGCATCTGGACGAGCTCCCACTTCGACAAGTTGGAACTTGTTGTCCTTTGTGAACAATTCGACTAGTGCGTTCTCAATTTGTTCTGCGCTCACCATCCTGCAAAAGCCTCCATGGAGAACAACGGGCGCTGCTCTTCAAAAACCGTGTCCAAGCCAAAATCTTTTCCTGCATCCGCAGGGTCGAGTCCAATGGAAACGCTACCATCAGAAATACCCTTGAGTTTAGCCATGGCGTTCTTGTAGGTCATCTGCATGCCATCCGAAATATCCAGCTCGTTTCGTCGACGGTAGAGCCCATAGATCGCGAGATCCACGGCGATCTGCTGCAACAGGTCGGGCGTGACTTTCAGAGGGAGTGCATAGCGGTGTCCCACATATCCGTCAATATCAGTAGTTGCACTCTTGATAGCCGCGTCAACGATGGCAGTGTTGATCGTCCCGTTTGGATTCGGAGACAGGTCATCGGTGAGCTCGATCAGCCGCGCTTCCGGCAACAGACCTTTGATGTCATCAAGAGTACAGTACATGCTTATTCCTTGTCCGCACCGTCTGCGTTGCCAGTATTGGCATCCGCGTTGGGTGTATCATTCGTGTTGCCAGTCACGGGGGGATCAAGCAGAAGACCCTCTGGTGGCAGAGTCGGGGCAGGAGCCTTCACACCTTCCACCAGTTCAATGATCCTGAGGGACAGCAGGCCTTTGGCCTGCGCATCCGTCAACGATACCTGGTCGCCTGGCGCATACTGCTTGTGGTCATGCGATAGGTTCCCTTTCACGTGGTATTTCTGCTTCAAATCCATCACAGCTCCTTACGACGCTACAACGTTCTGAAGCAAGAAGCCTGCGGACTTGCCGAGCACGAGCTCCTTGACATATTCGCCGACCACGATGCGATAGCCGCCTTCGAGACCAATTTCGGTGTCCTCATTCACGCTGGTATAGCGAGTGCCGCTTTGCGCAGTCAAGCCCCAGGTGACATCGTTCTTGAGGGTTGCGTTCTTGTTGCGGTAATGACCCCAGAGGAAATTACCCCAGCAGGTCGCCAAATTTGGATCCTGCCCACGGTTGGCGACATTGACGCGGGACTTACCGACAAGGATCTCGTCCACTTCCAAAATTTCCGCAACAGCTTGGCGTGCTGCAGCTCCGGCGTCTCCCGAGTTCCTGTTTGTCGCCTTCACAATTGTTGGGTTCTGCCGCAATCCAGTCCATACCGACTGGCTCATGCCAAGGACGGTGGGGCGAACGAGGGGCAAGTCAAGCTGTTTCATGATGATGTTCAGTGCGTTGCTGGATGGATCGCTGAACAGGTCGGATCCAGAGAGCGCCCTGACGCATGTCGCATCGTAGTTGTTTGCGCTCTGAACCATTGAGGCCACACGGACTTCGCGGGCAAGAAGAACTAGGTCGATCATAGCCTGCATTTCCTGCGTAATCAGCTCATTGCCATTATCAGCTTCCTGGATGTCATCCTTTGATATCGAATGTTCAAGGCCTTCGGGCTTGCAGGTTGCTTCGTGCATTACACCGTCAAAGTCCACGGAATTTGGACGGCCCTTGCGGCTGACAGCTGTATCCGGTACCGTAAATCCTGCTTTGAGGTTGCGTTCAAAATAGTTGAAGGTTCGTTTCGTAGACTTGAATGGATTACATCGAGGCATGACCAAGTCTGCAATAAGGTCTGCGTTCTTATATGCGATGACCATGCCTGACTGCTCAGGAGTCACCGCGTAGTCAAAGCCCACCATAATCGCCATGGCACTCATGGTGCCTGGTACCGACAGGTGCAACGGGGTGATTCCCATGTAGGAACCGAGGACTAGCAGGCAGAGGGCACAAAGACCCACGCGCAGGATGATGCTGAGATATTTCTTCATGAGTGCTCCTTAAGGAAGTTTGCCGAAGCAAAGGGTGACATCGATCTGGTCGCCAGTGACGCCGCTTTCTTCGGCCATTGCTCCGTAGCGGTTTCCAGACACAGCCTTGATACCAGCTCCAGCAGAGTCGCTGGTCAGGAAATCACCTTTCGTGACTGTCCCGCCAATAACGAGCGAAGTCTCGCCAGTCTTGGCGATATCCAGTGCTCCTGTGGTGTCAATGTCGAGCTCACTTGAGACACCCATGATGGCGTCGCTTGCGGCTGTGGCCGTCACGGCTGTTCTGTTACCTACGCCATACTTGACGAAGCGGTGGCGCAAGACCTTGGCTTCTGCGGTATATGGTCGGATGAGTCCGTATTTGGACATGTCAGGTTCTCCTGTTGATTTGTGAAACTTCGCTTGATGCCTCGGCAAAAGTCAATGCGCGGCCTTTCGACTGCTGTTCGGCGATGTGAGCCGTGATCTGCGCGGCAACCTTGACAGGATCATCCGACGTGGGGCCAGATCCATGGGCATGTTCTCCGAACGCAACGATGACAGGCAACGAATTAAGCAGCGGGTCAAGAATTTCATTCGGCTTCTTTTTGTCGGTACCTTCGCCGAACAAACCTTCTCCATCGAGCGGAAGCGCGAGTAAAGCGGAATGAATCTTCTCAAGGTTCGTGCGTGATGCGGGAGTGATTCGCCCCTCGGATGCTAGCTTGTCCATCTTCTCGCCGAAGGCGCGTTGTTCCGCAGCCGATTCCGTTTCTTTCAGTTTCTTCTGCGCATCCGCAAGATCTCTCCGAAGCTGCTCCTTCTCCGCGTCGTCCTTGGACGGCTGGGGATTGGGAGCAGCTGGGGGATCCACAATTGAATCGTCACCCTCGGTGAATGCGTAATCTTTCAGGACATCGTTCGCTTGTTCGACACTCGACACGGAACTTTCAGGCAAAATCTTGTCGGCCACATCAAGGCCTTTTTCTTCGATCATCACATTGCGCTGGCTACGCAGCAGATCGCCCACGGACTGCAGCTTCCAAACCAGGCGCTGCAAGGCGTTGCCAAATAATGACTGCCAGTCCATTGGCTCCATGAACACCATGATTCCATCGGTGCCGTTGGCCTTGTCCATTTCGGCGAACATGCCCTCGCCGAATGCGACGGGATCCATGCCCTTGATGGCTGGGTTCATTGCACCAAGCACACCAAGATGGCGCAGCGATCCGTCGGCATATAATGCAGGGGAACAGTATTTGTACTCGCCTCTTTGGCAAGCCTCGGCAAAAGTCGGGCTCAGCTCGTCCACGATCACATAAGCATTGTTGCCTTCTTTGACTGCTCCTTGGACAGACCCGAAGCGAGGGTCGTCATGCTTAGGGTGTCCCTTGCAGATGGGTGGCTCGAAGCCCCCTTCAACTTGCTTGTTGATCTTGGCTGTGATGCGGTCAAGGTCTGCTTCGGAAAACGTGACTTCCGTTCCCGACATGTCTTTGAAGGTTCCTGTGCGCAGGATCTGCACACGCTTGTTGCGGGGAGTGACTGACTTGGGGGCTTTGTCTTTCTTGCTCATGCCAACAAGTTAGGTCGCACCTAGGGAAGGCGCTCCCGATCCGTTCAGTCCCTGCTTCAGCGGGCAACGAATAACTTTTTGGGTTGAGGATCAGCCAACATCACAGCGAGGCAATGTGAGCGACTTTTGGAAAGAAACATTCAAGCAGCTCGGGATTTCAACAGTCCTTGTGATCATCCTGCTTGTCTACTACAGCGGCGAAAACTCCAAGTGGGAACATATGCAAGCCGAAGACTCGAAACGTTGGCAGCAATTGTTCGACAAATATACAACCGACCAGAAAACGGCTCTGGAAACAATCAGCGCTTGCTGCCATGCGCAGCGGGAGCGCTGATGACAAAGAAAGACACGCACGCGAAACACGCCGAAGAGCTCTACGTCATCCAGCAGATGACCCTCAAGGACATTGCGCTGCGCCTTTCCCTGTCCTACAAGACAGTCTACAACTGGTCACGCGAGTTTGAGTGGGAGACGAAGCGGTCGTCCGTCACTAGCTCTGGCAAACTGCACACCGACCTGATCGAGACTGCAAAGGTCTTGCTTCGCAAGATGCAGGTCGATATTGAGCAAGGCACCGAAGTGGACATGGAGCGTTTCTATGCCCTTTCAAGGCTCATCGAATCGGCGCAGAGAAGCCTCAAGTACGAACAGCAGGCACCAGAGAAAACAAAGACGGATCTGAGCCCCGAAGAAAAAAGCAAGCAACTTGCAAGCAAGATCAGGGAGATACTAGGCCTGTGAGCGCTCCACTCCCAAGGATTGACGAGATGTTCCTGCCATGGCAGATCAAGTATCTGCGTGACAAGAGCCGTGTCAAGATTCTGGAGAAGAGCCGCCGTATCGGTGGCACCTATGTGCAAGCATTCGAGGATGTGCTTGATTGCCTTGACCAGCCTGGCCTAAAGGTGTTTTTCAGCAGCGCCGACATGACCGCATCCCTTGAATATGGGGATTACATCGAGGCGTGGATCCACAAGTTGAACGGCATCGCATATGCGTTGCGCGAGCTTGACGATGACGAGATAAAGAACAGCACCGACTTCGTTGTTGCAGACGAGGACAAGGGGATCAAGGTCAAGCTGATCGAGTTCCTGAACGGCTCGAAGATTTACCTGCTCAGCTCCAATCCAAAAGCATTCCGTAGCAAGGGTGGCAAGATCGTCTGGGACGAGGCTGCATGGCACGAGCAAGCCGCAAAGATGTGGGCTGCGGCAAAGCCTGCTGCCATGTGGGGATTCTCGATACGAATCCTATCGACCCACAACGGAGTCAAGAGCGTCTTCAACCGACTAATCGGACTGTCAAAGAAGATCGCAACATGGTCTCACCACCGCGTGACCATCCTGGACGCTGTGGCGCAGGGACTCGTTGATCTTATCGTGGGTCACAAGACCACGAGGGCAGAGCGCAAGGCGTGGCTTGCGGAAGAGCGTGCGGGCTGCCTGGACGAGGCGACATGGCAACAGGAATACATGTGCAACCCGCAGGACGAAGCGACCGTCATGCTATCCTACACAGCCATCGCTGCGATGGAGCGGGATGGGCTGCTCATGGACTTGGAAAGCTGCACGGGAGATCTTTATTTGGGATTCGACGTCGCACGCAAACGCGACCTTTCGATCATCTACGTGGTCGAGAAACTAGGACTCGCAAAATATGTCCGCAAGCTGATCGTGATGGAGAAGACCAAGTTCTCCAAGCAGCGCGAAGTCCTCTATACGCTCATGGACTGTCCCAAGGTGCGCAGGGCATGCATCGACAACTCAGGCATCGGCATGCAACTCGCGGAGGAGTGCAAGGAAAAGTACAGGAGCCGCGTCGAAGAGGTGACGTTCACACCTGCCGCGAAGGAAGAGCTCGCGATAGGACTGCTCAACGAATCGCAGGACGGGCAGATCTTCATTCCACGAGGCCTTGAGCCCAAAGAGCAGCAGATGCAGACCGAAGGCCTGCACTCAGTCCGCAAGTACATCACTGCGGCAAACAACTCCCGCTACGATGCGCCCGCAAGCGAGAACGGCCACGGTGACCATTTCTGGGGATTGGCTCTTGCCCTGCATGCTGCTTGTGACAAGACATCTGGACCAGTCGAGGCTGTGTCTTTAGGTACCGAGCCAGAACGCACAGATGGAGACCTTGGGGAGACATCCCGGAAAGACCTGCCAAGCGAAGATCCGGGCGGAGAATGGGGGCGGATATGATCGACCCCCATAAAGGCCTCTCTACGCCATTCCAGAGCGGACAGGGACAACAGCGCGGGCAAGCTGGGAATAATCGTTTTTGAACGCGTTTAAACACCCTTGTGGCGAAATCAGAAGAAGTCCACTCATGACGGAGCATAACAATGCAGAATGCACAGCAAAATGACAGGATCTGGATCGGAGGAGAGGAACTTACGTTCGCGGAAGCGAAGGATCAGGTTGGACTCACTGGACCAGAGATCGCAACGCGTGAGATCCAGGAGTGGATGCCCGCCATCGGCATGCTGCCAAACCCAGACCCTATCCTGCGGGCACAAGGGAAAAGCATAGCCACGTACCGCAACATGATCGACGGACATTTGATTGCGGTGAAGTCAAAGCGCGTTGCTGCGGTCAAGTCCGCTCCATGGATGGTGGAGAAAGGCAAGGCGAACGCGGCCTATGCGGAACGGATTCGCTTGCAACTGGAATCGTTCAAGATCAGGGATGTCATTGCGGGATTCCTGGAAGCCGTGTTTATGGGATATTCAGCAAGCGAAGTCGTGTGGGATCTCGTGGATGGATGGATCATGCCAGTGAAGATCGAGGCCAAGCCGCAAGAATGGTTTGCCTTCGGAGTCCAAAGCCAGCTACAGCTTCGCAGCAGGACGGGACGGTACGAGGATGTCCCGCCACGCAAGTTCCTTGTGGCAAAACACCAGGGAAGTTTTGCGAATCCCTATGGACTGCCACTCATGTCCGCATGCTTTTGGCCTATCGCCTTCAAGAAGGGAGGCCTCAAGTTCTGGGCACTGTTCTGCGAGAAGTGGGGATCGGCGAAAGCCTTGGGCAAGGTGCCCGCGAGCACCACCAAAGAAGACAAGAACAAGCTGGCACGCCAGTTGGCCTCGCTGATCCGAGACGCCGTGGGAGTCATCCCAGACAACGCATCGGTCGAAGTGATCGAGGCAGCAGGGAAAAGCGGCAGCGGAGACCTGTACCGCGAACTTGTGCGCTGGGCTGATTCCGAAATGTCCAAGGCGATCCTTGGCGAGACGCTGACAACGGAGCAGGGAGCCAACGGATCACGTTCCGCGACCGAAGTCCACAACGATGTCCGCGCAGACTTGGCACAGGATGATGCCAACCTGGTCGAGCAGACCGTCAACCAGCTAATACGGTGGATCTACGAGATCAACGCACCTGCCGAAAGTAATTTGCCTTGGTTCTCCATCGTCATGCCCAAGGACTTGCAGGCGGGGCGAGTCCAGCGCGACGGCAACCTATGGCGCATGGGACTCCGCTTCAAGAACAAATACTTCGTCGACACTTACGGAATCGACCCAGACCACATCGACAGCGTAGACAACTCCAAAGGCCAGGTCGCAGGCGCTGAGTTCGCAGAAGGCGAATCCACGCAGGGGCCAGGCGAAGACGATATCCGCAAGCTGCTGACAGACTTTGCTCCCGAAGAGCTGCAAGGCCAGATCGACGAGATCGCAAAGCCAATCATCGACCTAGCAGCCAAGCAGGGCTCCTACGCAGAATTCGAGGAGGCGCTCGACAAGGCATTGCCTGGACTGTCATTCACTCAGTTCAATGACGCCATCGAGAAATGCATGCTGCTCGCAGAAATGAAAGGCAAGACCGATGACCGCAGAACCCACAAGCGCTGACCTCACCGCGCTATTTGGTAAACCGCCGAAGGAAGTAGTCGACTACTTCCAAAGCAAGGCCGTGCGTGGCCCCAAGCAACACTGGGACTGGTCGGACACGCTACGGCATTCGCATGACCGCGCATTCACCGTGTCGAAGGCGACAAGTCTCGATCTTGTGAAGGACATCAAGGCGGCCATGCAAGACGCCATGGCTAAGGGAGTTCCTTACCAGCAGTTCGCGAACTCGATCATTCCAACGCTGCAGGCTCGCGGATGGTGGGGTAAGCAAACACTGCTCAACAAGGCTACAGGGCAAACAGCGGACGTGGACATAGGGCACCGCAGGTTGAGGCAGATATTCGACGTCAACATGAAGACATCCTATGACGCAGGAAAGCATTTTCAAATGATGGCGCACGCCGAAGAGATGCCCTACTGGAGATACCGTGCATTGCCTCAAGGACCAACACGCAGGCAAGACCACCAGCACCTCAACAACCTTGTGTTCCGCTACGATGATCCGTTCTGGGCTTCTCATAAGCCCCGTAACGGATGGGGCTGCCAGTGCGATGTCGAAGAGATGGACAAGCGCTTGGTCGAGCACGTCTACAAGCGCCCCGTCGCTGATGTGGTAAAGCAAAGCTCGCCCGATGACTTCACAACCAAGACTGTGACCGTGCAGGGAAAGGAACTCACCGTCATTGGCTACAAGACTGGAAGCGATGTCGTGTACCCTGATCCTGGATGGGACTATGCACCCGGTGATTTCGCATGGCGATCCAAGCAGCTGCTGGCCGACAAGATCATGGCCTTGCCGTCGGAAAAGGTCAAGACCGCTTTCCTGCACCAAATGCAAGGTTCATTCAAAAAGGATTTTGCACAGTTCGTGCTCAATGAGCAGGCACTGAAAATTCCACGTGGGGACACTGTCGCTGTTGGTATCCTCGACGAAGCCACGGCAGCAAAGATCAACGGAAGGACTGTGGCAATGAAGACTGGTGAAAGAAAGATCCAGCTGGAGACGCCATTGCTGCTTGCCCGCGACAAGGACATGCTCCATGCCTTGCGCGACACCAAAGAAGAGAAGGAACTTGCGATGCCTGCTGAAATGCTCGCGACCCTGCCCGACCTGTTGTCCAGCTATACTCAGGTCATCGAGAAGGACGGAGGGATCCTGTTTTTCTCCGAGCCATTCAATGAATCTGCGCGGATGGGAGGAAAGGGATTGCGTTGGAAAATTGTGTTCGATTTGGGAATTCTGCACGACCGGCAATGCCTGTACTTCAGGACGGCCACCAAAGTACCCGCAGAAACGATCTATGCAGTGGAAAGGATGAAATGAAGCGAAGCGCTGGGAAGGCGGCAAACTCTTCCATGAGGGATCGTAATCCCTAAGTGGCTAGCCTAACTCCACTAACTCAGAAACAGCCTCGCTATGACCAATATACCATTAACAAGGACACTGCGCAATGCATGTGGAAGTTGACGATAGCAGTGCAAGGGTAATCCTCCGAAAAATAGAGGCAAGAGGCAAGAACCTGAGTGGCCCCATGGACAGGATCGCAACCGCACTGCGCAACTCTGTGCAGGAAAATTTTCGCGTCGGTGGACGATTCAGCCAAGAGGGATCTATCCGAGGAGGGCAACGGAAGTGGGATCCAGTAAAGAACATTCCAACACTACGCAGCGGACATGAAAAGGGAAAGACGCTGCTAAGGTCTGGACTCCTGATGCGATCCATAACACCAGAGAGCAGCGCCACATCTGCGCATGTCAGTTCTGGCCTCGTGTATGCGAGGATCCAGAACAATGGAGGCAAGACGAAGCCGCATGAAATCAAGGCCAGAAACGGAAAGGCCTTGGCGTTCATGAAAGGCGGAAAGAACATCTTATGCAGGAGTGTCCATCATCCAGGATCAACAATTATCGCAAGGACGTTCATGGTAATCCAGCAGGAAGACATCTCGTATGCGATGGAGACAATCGCCGATCACCTCACAAGGTGAGATCACAGACCCATGCTGAGTTGGCTCTTGTCCGAGGGAATATCTGGCATGCCATGGTTGATGTAGTTGTAGACGCACCGGTCTGTGATGCCTAGCTCGCGGGCAAGGTGAATCACGTTATGCCCATCCCAGTACTTGCGAATGTAACGGATGCAGAAGTCGCGAGAGAAACGAACGGGCAAAGAAAATGATGTGCCACGGCATAGCTTCCAAATGTCTTTAGCGACCTCGAAGCCGTGCTTCTTGGCGATGCGGCGGAGATCGTCCGTCGGCAAATCGTCCTGTGTGAGTTCGTCCCATGCCTTGTGCATTGCACAAAAATACACAGTTACTCAAGCAATATGCAAGTGACAACTTACGTCAGCGAATAGTTCCACGTGAGAACTTCCGTTTTACGCTTCGCCTTCCCTGCGCCTTTGTTCACCGACACTCCCGACTCAATCGACTTCTGTTGCCAACCATGTTGTGCAACATATTGCGCAAGAAGATCGGATGGATAACTCGACAAAAGAAATTTTCCACTTACCTTTGAAAGGGTCTTCAACAGCATTTCAAAGTCAGTTATAGAGTAGCCATCATAATGCCCGCAATCGGAATTGTAGTATGGTGGGTCGCAATAGAAAAAGCTTTCTTGAGTGTCGCGGCTTTCAATGATACGCAAGGCATCGGTGCATTCGATTTGCACATCTTGCAGGCGCACCGCAAGGTCTTCGCTGAAGCTGTTCCGAGCATTGCGGATCTTTCGACTCGTTGAACCTTTCGTCTTGTCATAGCCAAAAGATCCGTCGATGATCGAACTGAATGACATTTGGGACAGAACCCACACAGCCCACGCCCTCTTGATCTCACTGAACAGTTTTGGACGGTTGTAGACAGCCGACGCGTCGGCATGTAACTCTCGGCTATGCAGGCTGATGCGGATCTCTTTTTCCAAGGACACGAAGTCACGCTGAATGACCCGATAGAAATTGATCAGTTCGCCGTTGGTGTCGTTGATGACTTCGACTTCGCTGCGAGGCTTTGCGAAGAACACAGCCGCGCCACCAACGAATGGTTCTGCGTACAGCGTGTGTGGCGGGATCATGGCAAGAATGGTTCGGCAGAGTCGTTGTTTTCCACCGTAATAGGTGATGGGAGTTTTCAGGGTCGGTGATTCGATTTTCATGCACGCCAATTTAGGCAGACTCAAGAAACCAAACACCAGAAGGGTTCGCAAGGATTTTCATAACGATTGCAAACAAAGTAAAATCCTGATTCTCTGCATCATTCCTTGTTCAAATTAGGGTTACGACCTTTTGCGACCTTAATTATTCGTATTAATGAAGTAGAACCATCAGAACTACCTGAATGCTCAACAATCCATGTTTGATTAATCACTTTGTAGTAAATCATTTCCCAATAAGTTTGAAGATGGCGAGCAATTAATTCAGCCTCATATAATCCATTCATTCTTGTTGAATCATGTGCTACAGAAAACTTGATAAACTCGTAGTCTCCACCTCCCATGATCTTAAGTTTAGTCTTGATCGAGTGGAAGCTGGAGAAATCATAGATCGTGTCAACTTTAAGATGAAATTTTTTCAATAAGCGGTTAGCATTATCGTTATCATCGCTTGTTGGGATGCGAAGGAAATTTGTTGTTATAGGTGATGAGTTACCGACATCATTTGAGGGATTTGATCGCCTCCCTTGTTCTTTGTCATCACATGATTGCAACAAAAGAAAGCAGGCTAGTAGGCTAAACACTGAAATGAATGATCTCATTTGGTCTTCTTGTTTAATTAATTCCCAAAATCGTTTTCAATTGGCCAATCATAGAGCCGACTTGAATTCCGGCAGCCTGATACGATTCAAATGAGCTATTCATATCCGCTAAGTCGCTAGGTCTTTGGTCATTTAGGAACTTTTCATATGAAACCATTCCGTCTTTACGCCGTTGAGATCCCTGAGCCATAACTTTTGCAATTCGCGAAAGTGAATCTTGAATGTCGCTAGGCAACTCGTTGCTTGGAGTGTATTGAAGATATCCAGAAATCATACGGTCAATAGATGCTTGAGCGTTACGTACAATGATGACAGTCTCATATACGTCTCCTTGTCCTTTGCTGATCTTTTCATTTGCGACACCGATGGCGTTAATAACCGCGCTCTCACGTTCTTCGACACGAAACAACCGATCGATATCGGCAGTGAATAATTTTCGCATTGCAGTAGAATCAACCTGCGAAGGCTCTGTCTTAAACGTCTCAGTCATTTCCTCAGAAAAGGAACGATTATTTTTGAGTGCTTCAACTTGCATTTCACAAAGAAACAACGCAATAAAGCCAAAGAGCAATATTGCAACACTACGCGCTCCTCTGAAATAGGAAATGGCAGGCCAGAATATTTCCCGATTCCGGTGCAATTTCCAAATGTCGATATTAGCATATGCAGCGAAGATCGCTCCCGTCGCAGGTGCTGATTTAGAATATGCATCAATCCCGAAAGTCAACAGAATGCTACACATGATTCCATAGATTATGAGTATGAATCCAGTGAGGGCAATGCCTTTAGCGAAGAGGCCTTGGTAGAAGTAATAGAGAGGACCAAAAAGCCAAGCCCAAAGATTGAGTTTATCATGCCATTTCAATGCGGCTTTATTCTTGTATTTTACTACCCCGAACTTATTCATTGCTATGGGTTCTGCGGCATCAAATCGCTCAAGCTTTGCTACTAGTTTTTTCCCTGGATTTTTCAACGAGTCCTCTCCTGTTTGTAGTGTGGTTAAAAGTTAACCCAGATCATCCCACATTCGTCTCGGTAGACGGAGCCTCGGATTCTTTTTGATGGAGCGCGAGGACGGCTTTTACCTGCATCAATTCATAGGCAGAAAGGTTTTTAGGAGTGGCCTCACCACAGCAATGCAAAGCTAAAGCAAGCACTTGGTGATATAGACTCGCCAGCTGATCATAAGTTGGGCGATCATTTCCGTCAGCCCATGCCTCCCCTACAGAAGGATCCGCGCCAACTCCACGCGCTATGTCTGCAGGTTCACACGACATCAAACGGCAAGCGCGTTTTATGTCGGGGAAAATACTCGGAGGAGTCATTGATTGTGCGACTTGCTGTACAATATTAGTGTTATCAGATAACACATTATGCTTATTTGAATATTGGAGTTGAGCCAAATCAAAGCCTATAGAATTTAAGCGTTGCAGTTGTTTTGCTCCAAAGCGCCTCTCACCTTTCAAATATGAGTTCAAATTTTGAGGAGATATGCCTAGATCTTTGGCAAAACTCTTCATTGATCCATAGCGTTCCATACCAAATGACCTGACTTTCGCTAAATCATTCAATAAAACATTTTTTTCAATAACACTTGACAATGTGTTACCTGTGTTTTAGATTGTGTTATGTAGTGGTGTTAACCACCACCACAAATGAAACATAATAAACGCAGGAGTCTATGATTAAAAATCCACAACTCACAGTTACAAGAATCTCTTGGAAGGCTGTAGCAAGGGAGGTCTCCAAGCTGGCTGGAAAGGTCTATCCAACCCAGTATATAAGGGAAGTGAGCCGAGGAGACCGGACAAACAACCAACTGAAACCCATCCTAGAACATCTCGGAGTCATGCAGGAGGAGGCCGCCTGATGACCACAAAAACACCCTCAAAAAACGCCCTCGTAGCCACCAAAGGGTATAGCGAAACGCTATACCCTTTGCACCCCGCCCAACGGGATTCCGAGTCATTTGAGCTACCCGCTGATTTTGTCTACCCGGAACCAGTCCAGGTCGAGTTAGTCAACGACTATCGCCAACTGGTATGGTCAGACAAGACACTAGGCCGCGTAACCGATTCAACAGGTCAGTTCTGGTTCAAGGCGGCAGACGTATGCTCCATTCTCGGGTATCAGAATAGCTCCGATGCCATCGCCAATCATTGCAGCAAATACACACTTAAGAGAAAGATTCGTACCAATGGTGGCCAGCAGATGATTCTGTTCATCAGCGAGCCCGACCTTTATCGCTTGATCACTAATTCAGAGAAGCCGCAGGCCAAGGCGTTTGAGCGCTGGGTGTATGAAGTCGTTTTGGTCAGCCTGCGGCACAACGGCAAATACAATTCCCGCAAGCTGAACCCATCACCCGAAGGCCAAGCCATCATAGATGCTGCGAAGGCCAAAGAAAAGGCGCTGTATGAGCAGCTCGACTTTTTCCCAACCCACTTCAAGATGGAGTTCGAAAAGCCAGTCGCGGCAAAACTTGGTGAAGAGCGTGCACGTCTATCCAAGGAAGGGATTGAGTTCGCGACTGAGAAAGACTTCTTGGGCTACATCGTAAGCAAATACTTCGAGGAGGTGGCATGAAAATCCCCACTTGGAATAGGGCCTGCCATGAGATGGTAGCGCATGAGAACTATTCGGCACTGAACGTCTTCGTATTCAACCATGCCCCACGCGATAAAATGCGTGAGCGAATATTTCTCATGGAACTTGAGGCTCTAATTGCAGAAGTACGGGGGGCTAGTGATGCTCGTTGATACTCTCACTGAATCCCGTCTGCGCCGCACTATCGCCTTGGGTGCAGGAGATGAGGTAATAGTACTCGGCCATGCAACCGAGTTATCTGCGTTTGCGGTCAATTTAATCACGCTGAACTACTTGCCCGCAGACCTTTCGGACATGGCCTTGGGGATTGTTCCCATTGAAAACGGATGGAGAGCGCCCAACGTGCACACATCGATAGTATTAACGACATCGCAGTCAGCGCAAGCACTGATCGATGCACTCACAACAGCAAAAGAATGGTTGACAAAACAGGAGAAAAAACATGGAAAAGAATTATGCCAACGTACGAATGGCGGTGCAAAGCCTTGTCGAAGCACACGCTCAGACACTTTTAATAGAACTCGCTGAAGTTCTAACCCCGAAAGAAAGTGACCCACCTGAATTCAGTTTGCTTTCACACCTATATCGTCAAATCCTTTTCTCTGAAAAAACTTTCGGCCTAGGAAACCGCACCTACGGGATTCTGGATCACATCAAAAAGGAGATGGACGAGGTCATTAATTCTAGAGGTCTCATCGAAGAATGGACAGACATCATTATCCTGGCCTTTGATGGAGCCATACGCTGTGGCTATACGCCAGAAGAGATTATAGCCGAGCTTCAGAGGAAGCAGACCGTTAATGAAAACCGAAAGTTGTCCGATTGGCACACGGCAGCTCCGGGCAAGGCTATCGAGCATATCCGGGAGAATGTACGATGAAGATCCATTCATTTTATGACTCATCAAAAAGGTTATGTGTTGACTGTTCCGAATGCACCAGGGGCGGCAATGGACAAGCAAAGGATAAATGTTCATGCGGATGGCAACACAAGAAAGGAGGCCGTGGCGCATGTTACCTCGGAACATTGATGCCGGGAATCGTTGTGATCGTAGGCATTGACATGGCTATCGGAAAAGACAGAAGAGTAATCAACGGAGAGGTGATGAATGAAACGCATCATGCTTGACCTTGAGACCTTTGGCACTAGACCAGGTAGTGTGATCCTTTGCATCGGCGCAGTCGAGTTCGGCGACAATGAGATTCGCAGTTCTTTTTATGAATGGATTGACCTTAGATCGTCAGCGGACTACGGCCTAAAGACAGATCCCGAAACCGTGCAATGGTGGGAGCAGCAAAGCTATGATGCCTTGGCTGAGCTCCACAACTTAGGGATTCCCATAGGCGAAGCACTTTCTGTTTTTGAGCGTTACATCTCATGTCTCGGTCCAGAGATTGAAGTATGGGGCAATGGATCAGACTTCGACAACGTCCTTCTTGCCGAAGCATATCGAATTGGGAACCGCGTTGTCCCATGGACATTTCGTCAGAACCGTTGCTACAGGACACTCCGTGCCCTTGTGCCCAGCATTCCGTTCGCCCCGCCAGTGATGAGACACAACGCGCTCCAAGATGCGACAGCACAGGCCAAACATCTGATGCGCATCCTAGACCACCTTTCACCATTGACAGGACCGCAACAATGACAATGCAACTAAGCAAGTGTCGCTGGTGTGTTGTGTGCATAGACCGCACGGCATCATGCGTAATTAATGGATTTCCTGTGTGTACACGTACTAGCTGCCGCAGTGCCGTCCTTGACCGCATCATCGCATTCTCACATCCACATGGCGGGAGGACTGCATGAGAGACCTCTGGATACCAATCGAAGAGGCCGCCGAGCATCTGGGCATAACGGAGCGAGCAGTCCGTATGGCGCTGCACAAGTACGAGACACGCCAAGTTCCCGCCAAAGGAGCCCCTGGAGGCCTTCGCAGCGAGATCCTAGTATCATCGCTACCCACCACGGCGCAAGAATCGTGGAGCCGCGCAAACCTGCCAGAGATTCCCGAGGTGAACGTCGTCGTTGAAGACACCGAAAGCATTCGCCGCGCCTACGACAACGCCCCGACCCGAATCAAAAATTATTTCGATAAATGGTCACTGATCCTGAGCCGCTCCGCAGGTGTTGTCGGCACAGCGGAACTAGGCAGTTGGGTGCGCAACTGGAACCGCGTGAACCCAGACATGGCAACGAGTGCGAAAAGCCTCTATCGAGTGCGGACGTTGGTTCGAAGCGAAGGCAGAGATGCGTTGCTACGGACATCCACAACATGGAAGTCAACCGTCCTCGATAGCTGGTTCGACTACTTCAAGGACGCCTACCTGACCCAAGACCTGCGGTCTGCATGGCTCTGCCGCACGATTGCTCTTGGCAGGGCTAAGGATGCTGGTGATGATGTTGATGACAATACATTCCCAAGCCTCCACGCCTTCGAGCGCAGGCTCAAGAAAGAGTTGGCACCAGCAACAATATTCCATGCCCGCTATGGCCAGAAACCGTTCGAGGATCGTTACGGCATCCACCTTGAACGCGACTACTCGAACTTGCCTGTGGGGCAATGCTGGGTCGGTGACACCCGTACATGGGACGTGTTCGTGCGAGTCCCTGGACAAGATGCTCCCGCAACATGCTACATCACGCTCTTTCTCGACATGCGCTCGTACCTTCCAATGGGATGGCATGTGCATACATCAGACCCCTGCACGGACAACACACTACGTGCAATCAGGCGAGGCATTGAGACATATGGCCTGCCCGATGACCTGTACCTAGACAATGGGCGCGAATACCGCAACAAGGATTTCTCAGGACAGACCCGAGGCCACAGGATTTGCGAAGACGAGCAGCGGGCGGAGAGCCTTGCGTCCAGACTGGGTTTTCGCATCCACTTTGCAGTGGTAAAGAACGCACGTGCAAAGATCATTGAGCGGCAGTTCCTAGTGATCAAGAACAGCTTTGATAAACTTTTCCCAAGCTACAAGGGTGGCTCGGTGGCCGAGAAGCCAGAGAAGCTGAAAGCCAACCTGAAGGCGGGCATCTATCCCGACTTCGCCGAGTTCAAGGATATGGTGGACACCTATCTGCTCGACGTGTTCGCAAATATGCCCTGCCAAGGCAAGCACCACGAAGGCAAGACACGTGCGCAGTTGTGGAACGCTTTGATATCAGAACACCCAATGCGCAGGGTCACGCCCGAAACTGCACGTATGCTCACCACCCGCACGGCGTCTGGGCGCATCCACCATCGTGGGTTCCGCCTCGTCGAGCTGGATTGCTGGTACTGGGCTGAGTTCATGCCGGTTTACAAGGGTCGCGAGATCACGCTGCGCTATGATCCCGAGGATCTCCGCGTTGCGCAGGCCTTTGCTTCTGATGGCACACTGCTAGGCGAAGCCCAACTGATTCAGGCCGTGGACGCGCTGGTAAGTCCAGAGGACGTGGTTGGGAAAACGATGGTGGCAGAAGGACAAGCCCGCAAGGCACGTGAGCGCAAGCTGCTCAAGGAGCTTTTGCCCGAAACAAACCGTGACGAATCACATGAGCTGCTCTCGTCATTGCGCTCTGCCCTTGGGCGCACGGAAATCAATATCCCCGCGGGTGGCCTCATGGTCACATCGCATGATTACGACATGGCCACGCTCACGGAAGACCGCAAGGCAGGCAGAAATGACCTGACAGGTCTCATCGTAGATAGTGAGCCAAAGAAACCCCTATTCACATGGGAAGATGAAGTCCCATACGCAAGACACGCTTAACACACAACGCAGGAGTACAAATGGAACAACTGACTATCATCGACAAGATCAATGCCCACATCGAAGCGACAGGAACATCGCAAAACAAGGTGGCCTCGGCAATCGGCATCAGTCCCTCAGCCCTAAGTACATGGCTCAATGGTACGTACAAAGGAAGCGTAGAGCAGGTCAACGAACGTGTCGTGGAATATCTGGAAACCGTCAAAGAGCGTTCGCAAAAGTCACCAACTAAGGTAATGGTGGTGGAGACTTCCGCATTCCGCTCTATCCGGCAGTTCTGCGGACTGGTTTTGCGAGACAGCGAGTTTGGTTTGCTGATTGGCCCTGCTGGATTTGGAAAGACCACAAGCCTCAAGGAATTCATGAAGCACCATAAGAGTTGCATCATGGTTGAGGCTGACGATGGATATACAGCACGCATCCTGTTCCAAGAAATCAACGACAAGCTTGGCTTGGAGACCAAGGGGAACCTGCACGACCTGATTACCCGTGCAATCGAGAAGCTAGAAGACTCAGGACGCCTGATCATCATCGATGAAGCGGAGCACTTGCCTATCAAGGCTTTGGAATCGATAAGAAGGCTACATGACAAGGCAGGCATTGGCGTAATCCTAGCAGGCCTACCTCGCTTGCAGAAGAACATTACAGGTGACATGACGCACTTCGCGCAGATACTGAGCCGACTGGGAGCCTTCTGCCGCATAGATGGACTCACTGATCCCGACGTAGAGTTGATTGCATCAAAGTCAATACCTGAATTGACATCTGAGATGGCGTCCATCTTGGCAAAAGAAAGTAAGCGCAACGCACGTGTCCTGTCAAAACTGGTTCGTTGGTGCGTCCGTTTGATGACGAACAACAACATTCCGTTGAGCATCGACGTGATCGAACAAGCAAGATCTCTCATCACGGTGGCACGGTAATGATGACTCCACAATCATCAGCATACACGCGCACCATCCATGCCTTGGCTCATCGGCTTCGTATGACTGACGAGCAGTATCGAGACATGCTACGCGATAATTTCGGTGTCGATTCAAGCAAGGCTTTGTCTGATGAACAGGCTCGATCACTTTGCGCAGCCCTGATGCGCAAATTGCCTCGCACTGAGGTGAACAAGAAAAAGCCCACTCGCTTTTCCGAACTGGCTGATCGAGACAGCAACTACGCGACACCAGTGCAGTTGCGCATGCTTGAGGCTGCATTCGTGCAACGCTCGTTCATGCCGACACTGCATGAAAAACAGATCGCCTTTACTGTCTTCATCAAAAACAAATTCGGCATCGTATCGACAAACTGGATAGAGAAGTCCCAAGTGGGAAAAATCATGTCTGCGATTACGCATCTCAAGAAATCAGATCAACACAACACAATGGAGGCCTATCATGGCTAAGAAAGATGAGAATGGAAACTGGATCGATCCACGCGGAGATACCGTCCCGCCAAAGTTCATTAAACAAGTAGATCGGATGTGCGACAAGACCGTGGCAAAGATCCACAAGAAAGTCAACGATCTGGAAGAAGCGATGCTTGCAGTAAAGACCTGGTGCATGGAGACTTTGCAAGCCTACTTGGACTGGGAAGAGAAGGAACTCAAGGCAAAGCGAGAGGGTAAGGGCAACATCAACCTTACCAGTTTCAGCGGAGACCTGCGCGTCGAGATCCGCGTGAATGACATCATCGAGTTCGATCAACGCCTTGGTCTTGCGAAATCCAAGATCAATGAGTGCGTTGCCAAATGGACAGAAAATTCCGACAACGATATCAACGTTCAAAAGCTTGCCGTTGTGGTGAAGAAAGCCTTCTGCGTTGACAAGGCTGGAGCAGTGAACCGGGCAATGGTCATTGGGTTACTTAAGTACGACTTCAAGGATCCACTCTGGGAAGCTGCAATGGATCTCATTCGGCAAAGCCAGCGCATCGTAGGCACAAAGCAGTATCTGCAACTCAGTCGTAAGACTAAAACCGAAAGCGGCGCAGAGCAATGGCAGGCCATTAACCTCAACTTCTCGGCGATGTGAAATGGAAAACCAGAACATTGTCATTGGCTTGTTCCTGATTTCGTTCGGACTCCATGCCCTTGCCATCTATGGTGCCGCATCCGCAGGACTCCTTCCTAAGCCTCCTCCAGAAGTGAACTGGTTTGCCCTGATGATGATTGCGCTCAATGTTGGTGCGGCTTTCTGGGGGTATTACAAGGACGGACTAAACCAACTGGTATATGGACTCGCAGCGGCAGTCATCAATATCTGCGTGTACTTCAATTTCGACAAAATCATAGAGAGGTTCAAATGATAAAGCAACAGCAGCTTCGGGCTTTTGGCGAAGCAAGCATAGATGCTGTGACTCGCCTTCTCACTGCGGAAGGTTGGAAAGAAACAGGCATATCCGTTCCCGGATCATCTCTCCTTTTTCAACGTGGCAAGGTCTTTGCCGACCTGCGCCGCGAGATCGGTGGAGTCTCTTTATGGCAGGTGGTGCTATGAAAAAACTAATGATCCTGATCAATGGGAAGAAGACATGGATTGGTGCGGGTTTGTTGGTATGCGGCACGCTGCTTGCACCTAGGCTGCACATCCCCGCAGACATTGCGCAGTTGCTGTCATTGATTGGCACCGGCTTAGGTGGGGCAGGCGTGCTACACAAGGCAATCAAGGCCGACGACGCAAATACAATAGCACCTTCAACACAACAAGAGGCTCCCAATGACTAGGACTCCAGATAAGGCCACGCTCGACAGGATTGCACTTGCGCATCCAAAGGTGAGAGACGATCTCCTCGCTATTTACAACGAGATCCTTCAGGCACTTACAGGCAAGGCAATATGTCGCTTTGCCTATGTGTTGCGGACTTTTGCGGAACAAGCAGAGCTTTATGCGCAAGGCCGAACAAAGCCAGGCTCCAAAGTCACGAATTCTCCAGCTGGTCTCAGCATCCACAACTATGGACTTGCCGTTGATATCGTATTGCTTATCGACAAGGATGGTAACGGAACCTATGAGACTGCTTCATGGGATACGGCCACGGACTTCGATGGTGACGGAATTGCGGATTGGATTGAGATCGTAAGAATCTTCAAGAGCCATCAATGGGCATGGGGAGGCGACTGGAAGGAGTTCAAGGACATGCCGCATTTTGAACGACCCATGGGTTTCCGTGCATCCGAACTTCTTATGCGCAAGGCTAATGGGAAAGTCGACTCAAACGGTTATGTGCTGGTATAAGGAGCCACATGTTAAAAACAGAAGCAAAGAACCCTCGCAACTGGATCATTCTCATCTTGACGGTCGTGATCATTATTTCCATTCAGATGGTTCGCACCGTTAAGATGACGGAATCCAGCTATTCAGAAAAGATGGCAACGCTTGAAGACGTTCATGCAAAAGACAGCGTTGTAAAAGTATCGATGTCTCATTCGCTAGAAACCGCGCAAGCCTCAATCCTTCAGCAGCGCGACTCTCTCTCGGTACTGATCGCACAGCATTCTCATCGAATTGTAGAGAAAGTCACTACTGTAACCCGTGACTTAAACGGTGCCGAACGCCGTGAGACTAGAGAAAGAGAAGTTGATAGCTCTTCAACCAGTTCTCAATCTACGTCAGCATCAACATCGATTGATTCCACGAGTTCGATTACCCGCGTCCATGAATTGGAGTCAATGGTCGTGTCTCTTCAAGACAAGATGGTGAAGCAACAGGCAACCAGCGAGACAGCAATGAAGTCAAAGGTTACGCAGCCTATTGATGAGAAGAGGTTTGAACTTGGTGCCGATATCGGTGGGCAAGTATCAGGGACATTGCATGTGTCTCCTGTGCTTGCAGCCCACGCATCCTACCAGATGTTCGGGCCATTGACACTGACTGCGGGACTTTCCAAGTCAGGAAACATCATCTCATATACCGACCTAGGTGAATACCGATTGTCCACGATGATCGGGATACGAATGCGCCTATAACAGTTCCCGCACGGCAAAGGTTGGTTAGTGGTTGAGTGGGCCGTGCGGGACTCCCTGCGGATAATGTGGACGCGATGATTTATTCCTTTCCATCGCTCTGGGTTCGACTCCCGGATCCGCAATCTCAAACTCAAAACAATGGAGGATCAATGCCGAACTGGATAAGAAAAGCCTTGTTCACTTATATGCTGCTACTTGTAGTGGCTTTCTCACTCACGATTTCTGCTCTATTCAGCATTATTGTGGGGCATAAATGATGCAGAAACGAAGGTCACAAAAGGAGCTCCTCGTAGCCATAGTTAATCCAAAGGTTTATACCGTCGGGCCTTTCGCGTGGTATGGGAAATGGCATATCGGAAAGGCTGTTGCAGATCGGTTCAAACTGATTTCAAACCGTCGTGAACGAGTGTTTTATAGGGTTTTCATGGGTCTTTATGTGAAAGTCCGTGAGATTGCAATATGCCAAAGGGGATGAGATGAATGAATATCGGCTTACTAAACTCGAACAGGACGTGCAACAGATAAAGTCGTCTTTGTGGAAAATTGACCAACTGTTCAGTGATGTTAATCTATTAAGTTCAGCAATCAATTTGACGCAATGTCGAATCAGTCGAGTTCAATCAGAAGCGCAGAATGAGATCGAAAACTTGCGGGAAGACCTTAAGCAGAAAGGAATCTTATAATGGGGAAAACGATTCTAGAACTCACCATAAAGAAAAAATGGTTTGACATGATCGTCTCTGATGAAAAACCAGAGGAATATCGTGATATAAAAGAGTATTGGAAAAAACGACTTGTTGGGAAACTATATTCACACGTTAGATTCAGAAACGGCTATGCAACGAATGCACCGACTCATATGCGAGAGATAAGATCGATCGCTATCGGTAATGGGAATCCATACTGGGGGGCTGCAATAGGAAAAAAGGTTTTCATCATTAAGCTAGGATGCAGTGTCTTATCCTAATCGTTAATTTCAAGTGATTTTCCATGGCTCCCGAAAGGGGGCTTTTTTTGTCTCAAAACTTCCGAACACTTCCGAACTCGACTTCCGAACTCTGCTTTAAATCAATTTCGTTTAAATAGCCTTTGAAGGTATATAGAACAAAGGATTTTCACAGTTCTCGCTTTTCATTTTTATCTCATGCTCGCGAGTTCAATAATCTTCGTTTTTACTGATCGGCAATTCTGTGGAAAAAACGGCAATTTCATGACTTAGTGGTTCCTCACGCTCGTGAGAAACGTAACTTCAAATAAAATGGTGACTTAGAGCAGAATTCCTAGTGTTCTGCTTTTCTCATTCTTACCGCTTTGGCTTAATGGCACAATGTTAGGACAGTTACACAGAATTT
>Ga0302286_10000485_pt1 | contig 32617 bp, 23 predicted proteins | sample III_Fen_E2_3_FD_198765 | JGI IMG/M metagenome (GOLD analysis project Ga0302286, IMG submission 198765) | Peat permafrost microbial communities from Stordalen Mire near Abisko, Sweden - III_Fen_E2_3 | ecosystem: Environmental > Terrestrial > Soil > Wetlands > Permafrost | place: Sweden: Abisko...
GTGCAGGTGGATTATGTGAGCAACGGATGCCGTTACAGCCCATTTCTTTAAGTATTTGCAACTGACGTTCGATGGCACGCGTATTCACTGCAGCACCCAATGCTCCTAAATCGTGATGATTGCAAACGCCATTTATTTTTAAATGTTTCCCGTTCAGGAAAAAACCTTTCTTTACATCAAAGGTAAACGAACGGATACCCACCTGTGTGACATATTCATCGGTGAGACGGAAAAGAGAATGAGTCCGGGTAACCAGTTTATACAAATACGGATTTTCGATATTCCACAACAGAGGTTTTTTTACGACGATCCGTTGCAGGTATTGATGCGAGGTTCCCGAATTTACATAAAAGGAGCCATCCGATTTACCGACAAGTATTCCCTGAGCATCGTAAAGCAGTTGTTCTACCCTGACGGTCCTTAGTTTGTTCTCGTCGTTTTTAATGGTTGTCTGGATGGCAACAACGGCACTGTCAGCAGTTATTTCAGGTGTGGTGACATACGTCCCCCAAAAGTCCACATGCACCGGATTCAGGATAGTTAACCATACATTCCTGAAAATTCCGGATCCTGAATACCACCGTGAATTGGGTTGCTTAGAATTATCCGCTTTTACGGCTATCACATTGTTTTCGCCAAATTTGATATACGGAGTCAGGTCGTACCGGAAGGATATATACCCATTGGGGCGTTTCCCTACGGAAGTACCGTTGATCCAGACTTCACTGTTCCGGTATACACCATCAAAGTCGATATATACCCGTTTGCCTTTGTTTACCTTTTCAACAACGAAGGTTTTACGATACCAGCCAATTCCACCGGGCAATGCACCTCCACCGGGAGATGCCGGAAAGTCTTTCCCGAAATCGGATTCTATGCTCCAGTCGTGCGGGAGGTTCAGGCTTCGCCACGATTGATCGTTGAAAGAAGATGCCGAAGCCTGCAAGGTACTGTCGGCTAACGTGAATTTCCAGTTCTGAGTAAAATCCATTACACGTTGAAAGTCTTTTGCAGCCAACTGTGAACTCAACGCGATCAGAATAAATAATACTGTCTTTATGCTTTTCATTATTTTTTGTGAATATGGTTATATGTAATTAATCAGATTGTCGGCTTCATCGATATTGCATGGAAATGAAGTAACTTCCGGCATTCAGGGTGAAGTATCCGCCTTTCTTTTGCCGGCTTACATCTTTCCTTCCGGATTGTTAATTGTAATAAATTGTAAGTATGCATCATTTCATTCTTTAATATCGTCACAAAAATACATATTAAAATCATGAAAGAGAGAGCAAGGATGTAAACAGTAACAGGGCTATATGTTATCAGAGGGTATAACCTGACCCTGTTGAAAAATATATTTAACAGTTTACAACTTTACATCCGGTAATAACCGTTATGGTTGTAATTAAATGAACAAGAAATTGCTGCGTGTTTCATAAAATACAATCTTTAAATTTAGAGGAGATGAAAGCATACCCGTCTGAATAAGGGATTCTATTTCCCTAAAACGACAATTTTTGCAACCCTTGTTTGATCAGGCAATGTGATCCGGCAAAAATAAATTCCATCTGTCACTTTCGAACCGTTATCGGTGTCGGTATTCCATATTTCAGTGTAATTGCCCGGAGTTTGTATTGAGCTGGCCAGTGTTTTTATCTTTAGTCCGGAAATAGTATAAATGCTGACATCTGCATGTTGGCTTTTTGACAGGGAGTAGCTAATGGTAGCTGTCGTTTTTACAGGATTAGGAAAGACCTTAAGTAGCGAAAGCTGATTTATGCCGGGATTTATTAAACCGGTGTTCATGATTTGAGCGGTATCCATGTTGGTGATTTGAATATTATCAAACCAGACTGACCTTCCGGCCATGGACATGTATTCGGAGGTAATATCAAATCGTTCGACCGCTTTCCAATCGAATGCACCTATAGGTGGATACCAGGCATTATCCCATGAACCACCATCCGTAAACTGAGAAAGAGGAATGTACATCTTGTGCCATGAATTATCCCATTTTACCTTGCTGTCGTCGATGGTATAATTCATACGCCAGGGATGGTCAGCGACGTCAGTTGTTTTGGTATCGATAAAGCGAAGATCAAATTTTGTACCCGGAGAATTCCCTTTAACGATAAGAGCGAGCGCATAGTTTTGTGTTTTTAAGGTCGATAAATCCTTATCCGGAATGAAATTAAAACCCACTGATCCATATTGGGCAGTGCCTGTCCAAAGGATACAATTCCTGCCGTTGTTCGGTTTATCATTCGAATAAAAATCGACTGTTCCACCGCTTACATTACTTGCTTCAACAATTTTTTCACCAATGAAGTCAGTGTAAATATCAAATCCTGCCACATCAGGTGTCATCACATAGACCTGTTGTGGCGGTGCAATCAACCCAAGAGCCTGCACCAACGGAATATTCAGATCGTAATTAAACAGTTCATTCGATCCTTTTTTAAACAACCCGAATCCATTTTGGTAATCCCAGGTTGTCCAGGCAATGCCTTTTAATTCGAGGTATTTTCGCATTTCACTGTACCAGTAGGTTCTGTCGGCATCTTTGCTGTTTTGATTGTATACCCCAAACTCACCGCAATACAGGTTTACATTCCGGCTGGTCTTAAAGGCAACGGCAATATCGATAAGCGCATGAACTTTAGCCACTGTTCCGTCATTCACGTAATTCCCAATAGATCCCGCTACCCAGGTATTTGCCAGATCCGAAGGTACTGCCGGCATGGTAGCTGCATTATACGGGAAAGGGACATTTGCCAGAGAACCCATGGATGGGACAGGCCAGGTAGCACCCTGATGGGTAAAAATAAAGGGGTCGTAAAAATGGAAAGTATATAAGAGGTTGGGATCCGTATATATTGGAAGCAGGCTTAAATCAGTATAACTATTCCAATTGGAAGGGCCTACTACAATGGTATGGGTAGCATCCACCTTCCTGATGGCGGTTATAGCCGTTTGTTGAATTCTGCCCCAAACCTGGGTGGTCAGTCCATGAGGCTCATTCATTATTTCGTAGAGAATATACGACGAACGGTCTTTGTAATGGACGGCCATTTGCGTCCAGACAGTGGATAGCATCGATTCGAGGTCGGGGTTCAGGCTGGCAATATCATCCGACGAATGGTTATCAATCAACAGGTACATATGCAGTTCTTCCGCCCAGGATACCGCCTGGTCTAAGAACTCAAAGAATAGGGGATCGACTGTATAGGCAGGTTTACTACCAACCATATAAAACAGGTTGATGGGCAGGCGAATCACATCACAACCCAGACTTTTGATGTTTTCAAAATCCTTTTTGGTGTATTTGGTAAATTGAATCTGCCGGGGACCGGAAGTCTGAAACCAATTGGTGAGATTAACGCCACGGCTAAAGGGTGCTTGTGCCTGTGTCAATTGAAATAACCCATTCAGGAAGAAACAGGCAACTAAAATCAGTGATTTTTTCATAGTATACTTCTTTAAACTGAATAATTAAAAAGTTGTATTTTACATCCAAACATTCATGAAATAATATTCTTTTTTTTCAATCAGGCTTTGATATTTCAAAAAAAATATATAATTTTGATTCTGAATAAGTTTAGAAAACAATAGCCAACGGCACTCTTAAAATCAATCTGTTTTTGTTGCTTTAATAATCACCGGACTGTTTATAGCTAACAATAATCTACTACCTTCTGCCTACTACTGCCTTTATTCCCTTTTATCTATCGTTGTGCTTTGGTTTTGTTTCGGTTTTGGATCGGTCGGGTTTGCCACTTATCAGCGATATATCATTCACTTATCATTCGCTTATCATCCATATACCTATAAGGATATATGGCTTTTATTTGAATATGATATCGAAAGTAGATGATAATAGCCTCGAATCCAAAACCAATCCAAAACCAATCCAAAACCAATCCAAAGCCAACCAATATATCTTTATGAACTAAATTCTATAATTAAAGATAACATAGATTCTATCCGGGATATCAATCTGTTTTTTATTTACCAACAGGAAGCTGCTGCAGTCTTTTATTTTAACTGATTTCAATTTTGACTAAAAATATACTATTCAATATTTTGTTTGTAAAACTACAAACAAATTACGAATTAAAAAAGCAACAGGTTATAAAATAATAATTTAGTAGTAAGATGATGTGACAAAATGATTTCCAGATCAAATGCCGGATCTGATTACCCAATGATGGCGGAATTTAAAATACAGATATGATCCGGATTTTTTATTTTCTGTTTTTAATAAAAAGTTTCTTTAATGCTCTTTATCAATTGTTATGCTGTTTTGTTTGAACAATCCGGGCTGGATAATTCCTCTTTATTGAACCTTTTTTTTTTGCCTGATTCAGGCGTTCTGTACTCACCATTGTTCCAATTTCAACGGAAGCTGAAGTCAGAATAAGTCTCTGTAATTTGTTGATAGAACAGGATGGTTGGATTCATAGTAAGCAGTAAGAACGTATAATCATCCGTTGAGCATGTATTTTGCTATAATTAAAGAAAAATTTCTTTAATTGTTTCTTCACTTCCAATAATTATAGTATTTTTGTGTCGTGATAAAAGGTTCAGTTTAACTAGATATTAAAATCAAAATAAGATCAATTAATTTAAAAGAAAATGGCAAATTTGGATTTAAGCAAGTACGGCATTTCGGGAAATTTCGAAATCGTACACAATCCTTCTTACGAAGAATTGTTTCAAGATGAAGTAAACCCTGCAAACGAAGGTTTTGAAAAAGGTGTGTTAACAACATCAGGTGCAGTATCTGTTGATACCGGTAAATTCACAGGACGTTCCCCTAAGGACAAATTTTTTGTGAAAGACGCTATTACCGATGAGCATTTATGGTGGGATGGTACCATTAACCGTCCGACTACTCCTGAAGTTTTCGATCATTGTAAAAACCTGGTTACAAAACAACTTTCTTCTGCAACAAAATTGTACGTCGTTGATACCTATTGTGGAACAAACGCTGATACCCGCATGAAAGTACGTTTTGTCATGGAAGTAGCCTGGCAGGCACACTTTGTGACTAACATGTTCATCCGTCCTTCCCATTATGATCTGGCTAACTACGGTGAACCTGATTTCGTAACATTAAATGGTTCTAAGACTTCGAATCCTGACTGGAAAGCACAAGGTTTGAACTCAGAAGTATTTACATTATTCAACCTGACCACTAAAATGCAAGTTATTGGTGGTACCTGGTATGGTGGTGAAATGAAGAAAGGTATTTTCTCATTGATGAACTACTACCTTCCATTGAAAGGCATTGCTTCTATGCACTGTTCTGCTAACGTAGGCGAAAAAGGTGATGTAGCTATCTTCTTCGGACTTTCAGGAACCGGTAAAACTACCCTTTCAGCTGATCCTAAACGTTACTTAATTGGTGATGACGAACATGGTTGGGATAACAACGGTGTATTTAACTACGAAGGTGGTTGCTACGCTAAAGTGATTGACCTGAGCAAAGAACACGAACCAGACATTTGGAGAGCTATCCGTCGTGATGCTTTATTGGAAAATGTTACGGTAGGTGCTGATGGTGTGGCTGATTTTTCATCTGCTGCTTCTAAAACAGAAAACACACGTGTTTCTTACCCAATCTATCATATCAATAAAATAGTTTCTCCTTCACGTGCAGGACATGCTAAAAAAATTATTTACCTGTCGGCTGATGCATTTGGTGTATTGCCTCCGGTATCTATTTTGGACGAACAATCAGCTCAATACCACTTCCTTTCAGGCTTTACTTCTAAATTAGCCGGAACAGAACGCGGTATCACCGAACCGGTTCCTTCGTTCTCTCCAGCATTTGGAGAAGCATTCTTAACATTGCACCCAACTGTTTATGCTAGTACCCTGATTGGTAAAGCAAAAGAACACGGAGCAAAAGTTTACCTGGTAAACACAGGTTGGAACGGTACCGGAAAACGTATTTCGTTGAAAAACACACGTGCCATTATCGATGCTATCATTGATGGTTCAATTGAAAAAGCACAAACAATCAAGGTTCCTATTCTGAACTTAATTGCTCCGGTAGCTTTGAACAATGTAGAAGAAGGTATTCTTGATCCTCGTGACACGTATGCTAATGTAGCTGAATGGGAAACCAAAGCAAAAGCACTTGCTGCTAAATACATCAAAAACTTCGAACAATATTGTGACAACGATGCTGCTAAAGCATTGATCCCATCAGGACCACAATTGTAATTATGATGATCGAGTCCTGATCGCAGATCAAAGACTCTGAATTATACCAGCTAAAAGAGCTGTCCATTACCGGGCAGCTCTTTTTTTATGACCTGGAACGACCCGCTCGCTTAGAATGTTTCGTATTGCACCGGCGAGTGGGTCGATAAAAGGACATCGGCTAGACTTTACTTTACCGACCCCGTCGTTATTTACGACGGGGTCGGGTCGTGTTGGATGATACCGACCCGCTCACGTAGAATATTTTGTATTGCACCGACAAGCGGGTCGATAAAAGGAATATCAAAACAACCTATCAAAGTATAACCATTCGTCCCTGAAATTGACCATTCATCCCAGTTGACAGACTCTCCGTCACATATTTACACATTACATCCCTGTTTGTTTCTTGTTTAATTTCTTTCATCTACGTTTGCAGCATAAAAATTTAAAGCCTCAACAAATGAAAAAAAAACAATTACTTATTTTGCTTTCATTCGCAGTACTTATGAATGGATTTGCTCAACTGCGCACGTTGGAAGGAAAAGTACTGAATGAAAAATCAAAACCCATGGTTCATGCCAATGTATTTATAAAAGGGACTATTGAGGGTGCAACGAGTGATTCGCTCGGGCATTTTAGTTTTACTACCCGTCAAAAGGGAGAAATAATATTGTGTGTTCGTATGCTTGGATATGCTGAGTATCTGATACAGGTACCCGATAATAAATCAACAGCTTTAGTACTGAAAATGCGACCCGATAACATTGCGTTGGATAATGTGGTGGTAACAGCAGGAAATTTCAGACTGAAAGGGAATGGTAAGTTTGGGAAAATGTCAGCCGTAGATATTGTTACCACCGCAGGGTCAACAGGCGATTTGTATCATTCGCTCCGTACTTTACCGGGAGCGCAAATGGTGGGGGAAAGCGGGAAACTATTTATCCGTGGTGGAGACAGCAATGAATCACAGACTTATATTGACGAGATGCACGTACTTTCTCCGTATACTACCACCGGAGATAATGTGCCTGTCCGCGGGCGATATTCGCCTTTTATGTTTGAAGGAATCAACTTCTCCACCGGGGCTTCTTCGTCGGAATATGCCCAGGGTCTATCGAGCATTCTGGCATTGAATACCAAAGATGTCAGCCCGATCACAAAGATTGGAGTGAATGCTTCTTCGGTGGGTATGAGCGGTGGCGGAACCCGGGCTTTTGAGAAAGGATCTGTATCCGTAAATCTCGATTATCAGAACATGAAACCTTACTATTCACTTTTTCCCGGTAGACTCGACTGGATTAATCCTTATCAGCTCTTTTCGGGGAGCAGTCAGATCCGGTTTAACCCCAATCAGAGCACAGTCTTTAAAACCTTTATCGGATATGACAAAACAACCTTTGTTCAACAACTGACTTCGTTGGACAATCAGGCAACACGGGATTTCGGGATGAAGGATGATAATTTCTACCTGAATTCGACCTTTCAGAAAATGACAGAGTCGGGGTACAAGATCTTTACAGGCGCTGCTTTTTCATATAAAAATCAACACATTGAAAATGCCGTAATTCCTGCTGATACTTACCACGATAAAGAGTGGGAAGTCCATCTGAAGGCAAAAGCGACTAAACGTTATACCGATTTCCTGAGGTTGAATGCAGGAATTGAAGACTTTATACGTCATGACGAAACGACCTATTCAAATTCATCAGCCGTACATTCCGATTCTATAAACCATTCTATCGGAGCGTTTTTTGCAACAGCCGTTTTAAATATCAGTCCGGATCTCTATGCCGAGCTTTCTGAGAGAATGGAATATACAAGCATAAATAATTTGTGGAATTCCAACCCCAGGTTGGCGCTGAGTTATAATTTAAAAGGGGTTCATTTCTCGGCAATTGTGGGTAAATATACTCAGCTTCCGGAAAATAAATACCTGTTGCTTGATCAGAACCTGCTTGCCGGGCAGTGTTTACAGTATGTAGGAGGGATGTATTATGAAAAAAAAGACAAGGTATACCGGATTGAAACATACTATAAAAAATACACGGATCTGGCCCTTCAGGAACCTGCAACTCTAAATTCTGAGGGATACGGATACAGCAAAGGGGTTGATGTGTTTTTTAATGACCGTGCCCTGTTTAAGAACTTCGAATACATGCTGGCCTATTCATTCAACCTTTCAAAAAGAAAATATCAGGACTACACCGAGCTGTCGACACCTCAATTTGCAAGTACGCATAATGCCACTGTTTCAATTAAATACAATCTTCAGTCATTGAAGAGTATCCTGGGAATTACCAACCGTTTTGCCAGCGGCAGGCCGTATCACGACCCTACAAAAGAGGGAATAATGAATTCAACTACCGGGTTTTATAACAGCGTTGATATGAGCCTCACTTACCTGGCCAGTAAAAGGGTGATTATTTATGCTTCAGCAACTAATTTGCTGGGACGGCAAAATGTGTATAATTACAACTATACAGCCGACGCCAACAGCCCCGGAGGATATCGAAAAGTTCCGGTTATTGATTCCAGCAATCGTTTCTTTTACATTGGAATCTTTATCACCCTGAGTGGAAAAACTGCTTACGATGTTTCAAATTTCTAAGTATTAATATTCTAAAATCAATCAAAATGAAAACAATTAAAAACTATTTATGTGTATTATTCTTCTTGTTGCCGATTGCTGCTTCAGCGCAGGATTTAGCACCTGTGGTACAAAGTGTTAATAGCGCAAAGGATGTTTCCGGACTTATTCAGGTACGAAGCCAGTTGGAGAGATTTGTGGAAGCTCAGCCCCTGCAATGGTTGGCAGACTATTACCTGGCTTATGTCGATGTTCAACTGTCGTTTATGGTGCCTTCAAAAGATGAAAAGTCACTCTACCTGGGTGAAGCTGAGACATGCCTGAACAAACTTTCAGGGTTGGAAGTTCCGGATAAATCAGAGATTTACACGCTGAAGGGATTCAGGTTGTACGCTCTTATTGCCTCTGATCCAAAAACTAACGGTCCGAAATATTCGGGTGAAATTATGAGTGCTTATTCAACAGCACTTGGGATAAATCCCAATAATCCGAGGGCTGTAATTCTGTCGGGTCTGTTTAAAAACGATATGGCTAAATACATGCATCAGCCTTACGAAGATTTTCAAAAAGATGTGGATAAAGCCGCTGCTCTTTTTGCTGCAGAGAATACAACATTGCTTACTCCTACCTGGGGGAAGAGCTGGGTGGATTTTGCCTTAACTAAAAAGTAAATACCGGCGGGGTCGTGTTTGATGATTCCGACCCGCTCGCTTAGTCTGTTTTTTATTGCACCGGCGAGCGGGTTGATAAAGTAGTGGAGTTTGCTTTGTTTTACCGGCCCCGTTGTAAATAACGACGGGGTAGGGATATTACTTTTTTACTTTTTGAAAACATCTGTCAAAATACAAAAACTGATATTCAATGGCATTTGTCCAATACTTCCAGTTGTGTTCGCCGGGTCTTTCGATATAATCATGATCGATTTTCAGAGACATCAACCTTCTGTGCAGGCCTGCATTAATCAGATAATAGAAATCGGAGACTCCACAATCAATGATTAAATTAAGCTCCTTGTCTTTTAAGTCATTGACCATATTGATCACCGACCGGTTGTCCCACTCAGCATGATTTGATTCGATAGTTCCTATCCGTTTTGAGATATCAAACAGTTTCGTTGATGCCCTCAGATCTACTCCACCGCTCATGCTCCCAGCACTTCCAAATAATTTTGGGTTTCGCATGGCCAGGTAAAGCGCACCATGGCCTCCCATGCTTATTCCTGTAACTGCCCTGCCATTCCGGTCGGGAATGGTTGAATAATGCTTGTCTACATAGGTCAGTAAATCTTTTGTAATGTACGATTCGTATTGAGAGGTAGAATCAATGGGACTATCGAAATACCAACTGCTGTAGCCACCATCCGGACAGACAACAATAATTTGGTGTTCGCTGGAGAGAGTTTTAATTGCGGGCGCATTTTTTATCCAGGTAGCATAATTATCGCTGTATCCATGAAGTAAATAGACTACCGGATAATGCTTTTTTACGGAATAGTTTTCAGGTAAAATCACGACAGATTTTACCTCTTTCTTCATTTTTTGAGAAAATACAGAAAGGGTATCAACCTGATTTTTAGAAAAGACAAAAGTGCAAAGGGTCAGCACTGTCAATAATAATATTAATCGTCTCATAATGAATATATTGTTTTGTGATTTATAGATCATGTATTAGAAAATCAGGATTGAACGAATAACAAAAGTACTAATTTACACTCAATTGTATCTCTATTCACTGTCAAAATCACACATTTAGTAGCAAAACAAAGAAGAAATTACAAGAGAAGAGAAGCCCGGATCCGGACTTCTCTTCTGAATTAAATAATTTTTATAATTAGAGTTTAAATTATTACTGTTATTTTCTTGATTTAGTAAGCTCTTCAAGAATCTGATATTCAGATACCGACAATTTCTGAGGTGGAGTTACATGTACATATTCGTATGAAATAAAAGCTATCGCCTGTACAAAACAGATTTGTCCATCTTTTGTTGCCAGAACACGAAGTTTCAGGCTATCGGTAATCGAAGGTGTAAGCTGTTTTAATTCGGCATAGTTTTTACTTTCAAGAATTCGTACTAATTTTTCACTCTCAGTCAGATTGAAATATATCTGAAAAGATTGAATCTTTTTGTGGTTTTCAGCAGAGACATAATAACTTTTTCGAATGAAAAACTTAATAAGACCCAGAACAAAGAAGATCATGCCCAGAACAAAAAGAAACTGGGAAGATATATTCTCAGCCCCAAATTCATTGGTGGCATAAAAAATCAGCGATGCAATTCCTGTAAGTATCAATAAAATTCCAATTAGCACAGAATTCTTTGTTTTATAAACTATATTTTTATCCAGGTTATCAAATACCTGTTCGATAGATTCGTTTTTATCCATGAGTGTAATTTTTTAGGTGTGAACATATTTATTTTGTTCACAACCAGTTATTTGTAAATTAATGATTTGTTGGGCAATGATGTTTGACTACTCCTTACCTGGTAAAAACTCTGTGTTTTGTGACCCTGAAATTGGAGTCACGAATAAACAGGATGTGTTCCTGTTAACCTAAAGTAGTTTTCATTCAGAAGCTTTCGTTAAACGACATAGCTATATTGTTGAAGGATATTGTAACTTTTAATGAAGGAGAGAAGCGGGGTATCAAATAAGTAATTTCCGGAGATGGTACAGGTAATATCCGTCCAGTTGTTTATTGGCAGAATTCAGTAAAAACAGGGTTGAGCGTGTAACGAATTTTTGATTTCCAATCTGTGTAGAATGTTGAATACGAAAAGCATTCAATGATGAAGGGAAGATTCGGTAAGAGATATACTGAATGGAATGTGTCAGCCTGATTTGCTCGTTATTCATTCCTGACGATAGGAACAAATCACTGGCTGAATAAAATGATGGTTGGTCGGCCGGCAGTTTTTGTTGATGCGAAGGTATTTTTGCAAACGAATGTGGCATGTTACTTCCCTGCATAATGCCTGAAGCCACTCCGATAAACAAAGTAGCTGCAATAAAACAATATGTCAGGAATCGCTTCATGGTGCAAAAATACGACAATTAACCGTGTAAACCATCCTTTCGACAATTTATATAATCCGGGTTGAAGGAAGATTAAGGAAAAAATTCTATCTTTGCAATAATTATACAGTATAGCCTGTATTTTTGCATAATAATCAGCAAATTAATACAAATACTCAATAGAATATGTTTAAAACAAACAAGTATTTCGATGGAAAGGTAGCATCCATCGCTCTTGAATCGGCAGAGGGAAGAGCTACTGTGGGCGTAATGGCAGCCGGTGAATATGAATTCGGTACCGACACCATTGAAGTTATGACTGTTATTTCGGGAGAGTTAACCATTTTACTTCCGCTTCAGACTGAATGGAAAACCTATCTAAAGTTCGAAAGTTTTATTGTTCCAAAGGGAGTTAAATTCAAAGTGAAATGTGTGGAAGATACGCCTTATTATTGTTTGTATAAATAACCGGGCCCGTAGCTTCTCATCACCAGAAGAGAGGAATAAAAGAGCTTGCCCCGATCAGGGCAGGCTTTTTTTGTTTATCAACAGGTATCAACTTTTAACAACAGAAATTTAAAGACTTTAAAATGGGATTGAATATATCGAAAACAAATGCTTCCAACACGATTAAGCGGACATATAAAATGTTGGTTCTCGACCTCGACGACACCTTACTTCGTGATGATTCCAGCATTTCAAGACATACCAAAGAGTTGTTGTCAGAAGCTCAAATAAAAGGTGTAACAGTTGTTTTAGCTTCTGGTCGGCCTACTCCAGCCATGATGCAATATGCAAAAGAACTTAAACTGGCAGAGTTCGATTCGTACCTGATATCGTTCAATGGTGCAGTAGCGACTTCTTTGAAAGACAATAAAATTCTTTTTGAGAGTAGCTTAACGCAAGCAGAAGTTCATAGTTTGCATGATTTTAGTATAGAGAATCACGTACAAATCCTTACTTATTCGGAAAAAGGAATCATCAGTGAAACTGATTCGGAATACATTGATGTCGAAATAAAGCTCACCGGCATTCCTCATCACAAAGTTCCCAGCTTTAAAAAAGAAATCAACTCTTCTGCAGTAAAATGTATTTTGCTGGAACATCCTGATTATTTAAAGCAGGTGGAGAAGAAGCTTAAATCAGAGCGACCCGATTTGAGCGTTTCACGCTCAAAGCCTTTCTTTCTGGAAGTGATGCCTCATGGAATTGACAAAGCCTCCTGTATCGATTTTCTGGCAAAAAGGCTTGGAATAAAACAAAACGAGATCATTGCAGTGGGCAATGCCGGTAACGACCTGACCATGATACAGTATGCCGGGCTTGGAGTCTGGGTAGATAATGTTACTCCGGAACTCCGGCATCATGCCGATTACATCGTGGCATCTAACAATAATGATGGCGTGGCTGAAGTGATTGAGCGTTTTATTCTGAATTAATCAGGCAACGCAATCGATAGAATTAAAGTCTTTAGAAACAATTTATTGAAACCCCAGGTTACTCCCGATTTATCCGGAGGGACCCGGGGTCTTTTTATGATGACGTATAAATGAATAGTCCGTGGATGAATTAAAATATTTTTAGAATAACCCTTGTTAAATTGCAGAATGGGACAAATTTATTGTTTTTTGATCAATCAGTCTTAACCCATTCATTTTGTTGTAACTACATTTGCGTTTGTATTTTACTATTTTCCTGTAAAGTAGTAAAATAAATTCACAGACACTTGAATTAATCCACTTAAATCTAATCAATACCAACTTTATGCGTAAAATCTTTACTTTACTCACCTTTATTTTTATCCTGCATTCCATCGCTTATGCCCAGTCCATATCACGGGTTGAAAACAGTCCGTTTCCGGGATCTTCAAAACCTGATACACTCTTCTATACCAGCAATTCAATGGCAGAGTCGGAAATATTTGCTACCGGTTCGCTTAGCGGTATTCTAGCCAAGAAAAAACCCATGATACTTCAATGGCAGTACTTTCATCAGGAAATTGTCAAAGAACAGGGCGTCGGTTATAAAATATTTAATACCTACAGCAATAATTTTGCAGGCCTGCTCAAGTATTTTGCTAAACGCCTGAATGGTTACATCTTGTGCGATCCAAAAAGCAGTAGCGCCAATGTCGCTGCTTCACTTTCGGGAATACTCAATGCTGTAGCCATTCCCACTGATATTGAGTCAAAAGCCATTGCCTGTGGATTGACAAAAGTACTGGATGTTACCGGTAAGGACGAATTATGGGCTTTGGCCAATTACAAAAACCAGCTGAATAAAGATGTTGCCTTTTTTCAATCGAACAGTGACTGGTTGGGGCTGGTGGATTATACCGCTTATACGGGTGGAATTCGCTTTTATGATCCCAATATTAACGGAGCTTTGACAGACAGTGTTTATAATTTTCTGAATCACGGAGCTATGTTTTACGGCTGGTGGGTCTCTGAAGATGGATCAGTAGGGAAAATGTCGCAAAAATCATTTAAAATTATAGCATGTGGAGGATTAAAGAATCTGGCTACTTTTACCAATCTGGATGTTCCTATTGTAAAACAAAAAGAGCCGGTTACACCTTTCAAGGTTGTGCCCAATGTGCATACTGTTTGTTTTGTAATTTCCGATGGTGACAATATAGGCTGGGTTGCGGGAGCCGGGTACTGGGATTCCTGGATATGGAAAAATGACAACCAAAGTCGAATGAATCTTGGATTTACTCTCTCACCGGCACTTTGTGAACTAACCCCTCTGATATATAACGACCTGATCAACGGATTGCAAACGACTCCTGAAGGAAGAAGTGTTGCGGTTGCTTCACCTTCGGGACTGGGTTACTATTTCCCGAGTTTAAGTCCGAACCAGCCATTCCATTGCGAGCAGTTAAATAAGTTCATGCGTAAAGCCGATATGAGTATTGTGAATGTAATTGATAACGACAACGGGTTGCACAGTCCCAATGAATACCTGAAGCAAAGCAATATTGATGCCTTGTTTTATTATACCTACGGTTCTCAATATACCGGTATGAAAGGAAAAATCAGCTGGTATAAAGGCAAACCAAGTATTGGCGGACGTTTTTCTTTTTGGGGCAATTCGGATGATCGCAGTGCAGAAATACAGGAAAAGGTGGCTCAAAGTATGGCCGATGTCATTAATTCTCAGTCTACCAATCCGAATCTGGAAGCCGGTTATAGTTTAATACCTGTTCATATCTGGACCGAAAACCCGACTGATGTATTAAACATGATCAGCAAGCTCGGACCTAAAGTGCGTGTTGTTGCTCCCGATGAGTTTGTCTGGCTGATTAAGAAGAATCTTGGTAAATTACCCATGGGCACAGGATTCGGACTAAAAGGCGAATACTTTAAAGGTAGTAATTTCGACTCCTTGGTTTATTCCCGTATTGATAAAAAAATTGATTTTGATTGGAAGGCCGGAAGTCCTGTGGCTGCCATTGGAACTGATCAGTTCTCAGTCAGATGGACCGGACAAATACAACCGTTATATTCCGAAGAATACACTTTTAATTTTACATCCGATGATGGTGCCAGGTTGATCGTTGATGGTATACCTGTCTTTGATTCGCTGAATATGTCAGGTCTTTCAACTAAGTCCGGTAAAATGACACTTGAAGCCGGGAAAAAATACGATATCACGTTAGAATACCGCGAAGAAACCGGGAATGCTTCCTGCCTGTTTGAGTGGGAAAGTCTCTCTCAGCTTCGTCAGATTATCCCTTTTACACAATTTTATTCACAACCAATCTCTACAAAAGGAACTGTTACTGTATATAAAGACAATGGAAAGAAAGGCTTTTCTGCAGGATTAAACATTGGTTCATACACAACAACACGGCTTAGTGAGTTAGGTATTCAGAAAAATGAAATTTCATCCATTAGTCTTATGGAAGGATTTAAGGCAATTGCTTATTCCAATGATAATTTCTCGGGTGATTCCGTTGTCATTACTTCAAGTGCAGATACTCTTGCAAATATCTTAATGAGCGATAAAACTTCAAATTGGGACGACAAAATAGGGTCATTGCAGATAAAAGCAAATGGAGATACAACTATTACCGGAGCATTCTTCTTAAGGAATAAAAGAAGTGCTTTGTATATGGATGTTGTTGGTGGATTGACAGGTATAGACTACAGCCAGAATATCCAGCAATATAGCTATACTGGCAACTACAACCAGGCATTCCAGTTCTTTCATCTGGGCAATGGTGTCTACAAAATAATGGCCCGCCATAGCAAAATGGTGCTGACGGTTGCAAAAATGGGCACTGCGGAAAATTCCAATGTGTTTCAGTGGAAATCACTCGGTTCGGCAAGTCAGGAATTTATTGTTGTACCGGCAGGAGTTAATACGTATAAATTTATTTCGAGATATAGCGGAATGGTAGTGAACGTTATTAATAGTAATATTGAAGGCAATGTACAAATGAATTCAAATAATAATCAACCCGGAGGGATGTGGACTTTTGTAAAAACTAAAAACCGGGAAGGTACAGGTGACGGACTGAAAGGGGAGTATTACACCGGGAAGAGTTTTAATACCCTTAAATTAACTCGGGTCGATCCTCAGATTCTTTTCAATTGGGGTGTTTCTTCACCAAATCCATTATTGCCGGTTGATAATTTTTCGGTCAGATGGACCGGGATTATTGAACCCAGGTTTACAGGATTATACACCTTTTACCTGAACAGTGATAACGGGAGAAGGTTGTGGATAAACGATCAGTTGGTTATTGACAAATGGACCAGCGATTATGGGGTTACCTATACGGGAACTATCAACTTGCAGGAACTAACCAGGAATACTATCAAAGTTGAGTATTTCGAAGAGACAGGGGGAGCGGACATTCGCCTCGATTGGAGCAGTAGTCTTGAGATAAAAGAAATTATTCCTAAAAGCCAGTTGTATTCAGCGCAAGACGTTAGTGCTATCCCGACTTTAAATGAGTTGTCAATATTCCCATATCCAAACCCGGTTCTCAATGTATTACATTTAAGAGGCCTGGATCAACCCGGCAAAATTGAAATATACAATACACTGGGAAACAAAGTATTAGAAAGTACCGGAACCTCAATTAATACGGAAATTTTAACGGCGGGTTTATATTTTCTCAATCTCAACGTGGATGGAAAGTTACAGTCTTTCAAGTTTATCAAGGGAAAATAAGCGAGATAGTTTCTTCAAGATAGAGCAGCTCTAAACATCTCACAATTTTATAATCAACAACTATTTATACATGCAGCATTAGAATAAAATCTGATACTGCATGTTTTTTTATGATCTGTGAAAACAAGTCTGTCTTATAGTTTGATTGTCTATAAACTTCCTAAATTCTGATTATTGCAATTCTCTGTCGGTGATCAATATGTAAGTTAAATGTGCCGGAAGAAAATGGTTCTGACAATTTTACAAATAATATTCTTTGATGATCCGTGTAATCCGTGCAATCAGAGGATAAACTCTTACATTCATTTCTTACATTTCAATTCTTTTATAAAAAAAATAATCTGAGTAAATCAGTGTAATCAGTGGACAAACTCTTACATTCATCTCTTATAATTCATTCTTTTAAAAAATTAATCTGAGTAAATCAGTGCAATCAGTGGACAATCTGTTCCAGGATACTCCGGAAACAAAATATCCTGCTCCTAAACGGAACAGGATATTTTAAACATATCTTGTATGGAAATCTAATGTGTAAATTTATTAATCTATAATCTCGCACACCCGGCAAATGAATTTAGCATCGTTTTTAGGGGTTTTATATTGATCGATGGGCAAACTCTTTAAAAGTAACTCTTCGTCGCTTACAAGGGCGTTAATTTGTTTCCTGAACGGTATTGTAACAAGACTATATCTTTCGAAAGCAGGATCTTCTATCACCTTAGCAAATATGAAGAATATTATTTACTCAAAATTTTCTGTCGTTATGCCAAAAAGTGATTGCTTGAAAAAACGCTTAAATACGCATAGATAGGAAGTGTGCATTCTTATATCATCATATTCATAGCTTCACGAACTTCACTTAAAGTTTCAATTGCAGTTTCTCTGGCCTTTTTGATCCCATCTTGCAAAATACTCCTGACATAAGATTGGTCCTTTTCCAATTGAATGCGTTTTTCTCTTATTTCTTTAAAATAACTGTTTAGTGCATCTGTTGTTATTTCCTTTAATTTACCTGAACCAAGATTGCCAATCCTTTCAGCAATAATATCAGGACTTTCTCCCAAACAAAGAGACGATAACCGGAGAAGGTTAGCAACCTCCGGTCTATTGACCGGGTCAAATGTAATAAATCTTTCTAAATCTGTTTTTGCCGATTTAATCAATTTATAGGTTTCATCTTCAGTGGCTTTTATCATTATGCTATTATTTCTGCTCTTACTCATTTTCTGATTACCATCAAGTCCCAGAATCATGGGGGAGTCACTTAACAGTCCAATGGGCTCAGGGAATAAATTTGTATTAAACTTTGTATTAAACCTTTTAGCAATAGTTCGTGTCAATTCAATATGTGGCAACTGGTCTTTACCAACCGGTACAACATTGCTCTTACAAAAAAGAATATCTGCAGCCTGATGTACCGGATACGTATACATTCCGGCATTGATAATTTCTTTTCCTGAAGCAGAAATCTCTTCTTTAACCGTTGGGTTCTTATTTAATTCCGATAGTGATACAAGCGAAAGAAATGGAACGAGTAATTGATTTAATTCCGGGATGTGACTGTGCGGGAAAATATAGGTTTTATGTTGTTTTGGATCTAAACCACAGGCTAAATAATCTAATGTAAGCTCAAATACAAATTTAGAAATATCTTTGAAAACATCCCTGTCTGTTAATACCTGGTAGTCAGCAATCAGAATATAGGTTTCGACACCTATATTCTGCAATTTTACGCGGTTAAGAATTGAGCCAAAATAATGTCCAATATGTAAATTTCCTGTCGGTCTATCTCCTGTAAGAACTCTGTACTTGGCGGGGTTTATATATAAATCAGTTTCTAATAATTTGCTTTTCTGAACAGCTTTGTCAAACGATGAATTGCTTATTCCTTTTATATCTTCCATTGTCATTGTTTAATAATTATATTACGAATAGCTATTCAGCTATTTTATTTTATGCATAACACACAATTGCTATTGTATATTTCTTCGAAAAACTAATTGACTTCAGTTGAATATAAAATTTTACTCAACTGAAAATAATTTGAATAGCTTCTGGATTTTGTTGTTTTGTGCCTGTTGCACCTAAATCATTGACTTTATTATGAGTTTATTTCGTATAGCTACCGGCTCAACATTGAAATAATATCCAACGTGAAGGTTTCCTGGTTGCCAAGACTATAAACCAGATACTATTAACTTTTATTCAATAGGGATTGAACGGCGGATTCGTTGGTCCAGCGAAGTGAGTGTTTCAGTTGTTGCCACTCCTTTAATTTCCTGGATACGTGAGTTCAACAATTCCATTAAGTGTTCATCATTCTTAGCATACAGTTTAATCAGGATGGTATAATTCCCCAGTGTATATTGTGATTCGACAATCTCAGGGATCTTCTCAAGTTCCATTACCACTTCTTTATACATGGATCCTCTTTCAAGCGTAATGCCAATGTATACACACATCTGGAATCCCAACATTTTCGGATTCACTGTGTATCCTGATCCTGTAATTACGTCAATGTCTATCAACCGCTGTACGCGTTGATGAATTGCAGCCCGTGAAACACCACATTCTTCAGCAACATCTTTAAAAGGCATGCGGGCATTTTTTGTAATTATCTGCAGAATTTTTCTGTCTAATTGATCTATCTTTTCCATGAAAATTGAGTTATGAATACCGTGTAGGCAGCAAAATTATATAAAATAAATGATATTTGAAAGATTATTTACGTTAATAACAGATTATTAAGGATAAAAGATAGACATTTACGTCTTATTTCTGTCGTTTTGATAAAAATAAAAGGCCGGAGTGTAATCACTCCGACCTATTATATAATAAATCAAATACGTTATTTCATCGATTAACGACTAGGTTGTGGCATTTGTTGTTGAGGAGCAGCTCCTTTTTCAATAGAGATTAATTCTACTTCAAATATCAACATGGAGAATGGTTTGATTTTACCACGATCAGCACCGGCATAAGCCAATTCCTGAGGAACATATAATTTGAATTTTGAACCGACAGGCATCAGTTTTAATGCTTCTGTCCATCCTTTAATTACCTGATTCACTTTAAATGTGATCGGTGTTTTGCGTTCGATTGAACTGTCGAAAACGGTACCATCAATCAATGTTCCATGATAATTTACTTTCACTGAATTTGTGTCTGTTGGAAGTGGACCGTTACCCATTTTGATTACTTCATATTGTAAACCGCTTGGAGTTGTTTTTACACCTGCTTTCTTAGCATTTTCAGCAAGAAATTTTTCACCGGCAACTTTATTACCACCGTAAAGTTTTTCCATTTTTTTAGACTGTAGTGCTGTCATCGTCTTTTGAAGATATTCCTGAGCCTGTACCGGAGTCATTTGAACTTTCGAACCTCTTAATCCATTGATTAATCCTTGTTTGATCAGTTTGATATCCACTTTCAGTGTTGAATCACCCATTAAACCGGATTTTTGTTGATCTTTCAATGAAGAACCGATTTTTGTTCCTAGATCGACCATTTCGGTACTTCCTTTTTCAATTTTACCCTTCATTCCTTCATTCAAACCGGCTAACAAAGCCTTGATTGATTTTTGAGCAGAGTCACCTTTAATATAATAGTTTTTAATACCATCACCGTTTGCAAGTCCAAATGCATAATTCAAACTGTCAAGTTGAGTTTTTAATGTTGGCATTTTTGCCTTGTTGCTATCGCACGAAGAAAATGCAAATGCGGCTACCAGGGCCACTGCCATGAATATATTCAGTTTTTTCATTTTTCTGTTTTTATAATTTTATTAAACTATTATTTAACTGGTTGTGGTGCTTGTTGAGGAGCCTGTTGTTGTTGAGGAGCTTGTTGTCCCTGTGGACCGCCTTGTCCTTGAGGACCACCTTGTCCCTGTGGACCACCCTGACCTTGAGGTCCTTGTTGCATTCCTGCAGGCATTTGATTTTTCATTTTTTCATTCTGAATTTTCATCATGGTTTTTTGGATATATTCCTGAGCTTCTTTAGCAGTCATCCCTTTGTTAAAACCATTTAATGCATTGACAAGACCCTGTTTCACCATAGCATCGTTAAATACCAGTGTAGAGTCACCCATCAAACCTTTAGCTTTTTGTTGTTTGAATGAATTTCCGATTTCAAGACCTAATTTATACATTTCGCCTTTGTTAGCACCTGGTTTGAATGCTTTATCCAATGCTTTCATTAATGCTATGATTGGTTTGCTTGATGAATCTGTTTTCATGTAATAGCTTTTAATGCCATCACCATTTGCTAATCCAAGCGCATAATTCAAACTATCGTTTTGAGTTTTCAATGTTGCGCTTTTAGCTTCGTATTTATTACACGAAGTAAGTACGAAAATGGCAACCAGGGCTACCAATGATAAAATACTTTGTTTTTTCATTTGATTTCTAATTTATGAATTTTTTTATTGTTTACTTTTTATCAGTTAACCGAATCCGGCTAACGGAGTTTATTTCGCACGTTTTGTAGTACTTTTTTTGATTGCTTTCGGAGCAACCACTGTTTTCTCGGCAACAGGTGCAATTTGTTTCACCGGTTTGATATCAAGTAGTTCTACTTCGAATATCAAAGTTGAAAAGCCTGGGATAGCTCCGTTTCCAGCTCCTTTTTCGCCATATCCTAATGTGTATGGGACAAAGAATTTATATTTAGAACCTACTGACATTAATTGAACGCCTTCAGTCCAACCCGGAATAACCTGATTTAATGGGTAAGTAATTGGTGCTCCACGATCTACTGAACTGTCGAATTTTGTTCCGTCGATCAGGAAACCCTGATAATGAACTTTAACAGAATCGGTGGCCTGTGGTTTCGGACCTTCTTTTGCGACAAGTACTTTGTATTGAAGTCCGCTGGCAGTTGTGATCACACTATCTTTAGTCTTGTTGTCAGCCAAAAATTTATCTCCTGATGATTTTTTTACTTCAGCATCTTTGGTCTGTGCTTTAGCAATGTAATTTTTAAAGAATTCCATGGCAACTTCAGGTTTCATTAACGATGAATCACCTTTCATGGCTGTTGTAAAACCAAGAATCAATAAATCTATATTTGATTTTCCTCCGGGAATGGCTTTCAGGTTTTTTGAAAAATCCGATCCAACATTTAATCCAAGCGAATAGCTCATGGAGTCAACATCGTTTACTAAAACCTTAACGGGTACCAGATTTGTTTTTTCCGGTTTTTTACTTTTTGCTTCTGTAGTTGCAAAGACTAAACTTATAGCTGCAAGAACCAATACTGTTTTTTTCATACTTGTTTTTCTAATTGTTTGATAGGATCGATTATGATTTAAATGCTAAATTTCATTGCTAGTCCGTCATACGACGGGTTGTAAATTTCTTAGACAATATCCAACAGTTCAACTTCAAAAATTAAAGCTGTATGAGGTGCGATAGCCTGACCGGCTCCTTGTGCGCCATATGCTAATTCTGAAGGAATAAAAAGTTTCCATTTTGAACCGACAGGCATTAATTGCAAGGCTTCCACCCAACCGCTGATTACCTGGGTAACTCCAAAAGTAGCTGGTTCGCCGCGATTGACAGAGCTATCAAAAACTTTTCCATCGATTAATGTTCCGTGATAATGTACTTTGACTGAATCGGATGCTTTTGGAGTAGCACCTGTACCTGCGGACATGATTTCATATTGCAATCCACTGGGGAGAGTTACGATTCCGGGTTGTTTGCTGTTTTCTTCTAAAAATGCTTTCCCTTCGCTTTGGGCTTTATCGCCGCCCTTGGCTTGAAGTGATTGAAAAAAATCATTGATAACCGTTTGAGCTTCTTCATAACTCATTTTTGGTTTGTTTTGTTCCATGACATCCTGAATCCCCTGAGCCAGTTCGGCATAATCCAGTGCATTTACTCCGCTACCTAACAAATTGTTGCCCAAACTTAAGCCCAATGCATAACTTACTTTCTCCATTCTTACTATGTTGTGAATTAATATTTCTTTTTACTTGAAAAAACGCTGCAAAGATAGCTGATTTGTTGGACAATAGCATGTTAATTTTTCGAAATTATCGAGATGATACAACAATTGGCATTTTCAATTGTTTTCTGGTACCGGTATTTGGATTAAACATCTCAAAATAAAGGATATATATTCCTACATTCGCATTCTTTCCATTCTCAGTTTTTCCATCCCAGGTCATAAAACCTTCAGTAGCAAGCAATCTATTCGACGCAAGTTTATAAACCTTAACGCCAACAGCATTCAAAATAAGGACATTGGCTACATAGCCATTGGCTTCGGTTTTGTAATGAATTAAACAAATATCATCAACCCCATCGTTATCGGGTGAAAAACTTTCAGGGTCGATCCACAGCCATTTTTGGGTAACTACTGTCGAATCCAGGGCGCGATACTGCGAATTTTTATACCCCGGCGTACCGTAATTGACTTCCGAGGCTGCCGAATGCCATGAATCCGGGCTTTGTGTCGGAAGTCCGGGATTGATTCGCTCCAAGGCTACCCCTTTCGGATTTTTTACAAGCGGATGATGCCACTTCTCAGAATAGGTCAGCTCATCGTACAGGGTGTCCAATCCTGCATTGGCAATCACCAGGGTGGCACTTTCGTTGTTCAGTGTCGTCCAGCCGCTTGTCAGGATATTGCTTTCCTGTGGACAGACATGATGAATTCGTACTTTTTCAGCATCAGCAGTAAGTGCCAGGTAACTATCCGGAAGCATAATGGTCTGAGGGGGTATGCTAAACCCTTTGTTGAGTGAACTATCTGCTTTGCGCGTGGTAACGATTAATCCAGATACATCCAGCAGTTTCTCCGACCGGTTGTAAAGTTCGAGGTATTCAGCTGAACTGTCCGGTGCATTGAACATCACTTCATTGATCACCAGGTCGTATATCCCGATGGGTTCAGCCATCCCGGTGGTGCGTGACGTGACGTTTAAAAGATTTCCTGCCAGGTCGGTTAATCCGGTAGTTTTAAGGGTATACAGTTTACCTCGTTCAAAATCAGGTTCAAAAAGTAACGTCACAGACATATTGTCAAGTGCAATGTCCTGCGAGATAGGGTTGCCGGTATCGGGATTTAAATTAAATGAAGCCCGGGTAAAGTCCATTGGTTCAGAGAATCCAAGTGTCAGGCTGTTGGGAGGTTCTAACAAGAAGGTAGTCCATACCGGAGCTTCCTTGTCAATGACTTTTTCTCCCGTTACCAAAACATCGTCGAAATAATAATTAGTCCCTGTGGCAGCAGTATTGACTATCATTAGTCCGAAATACACACTGCTTTTTACGTCATTGTTTTGAACAGCTCCTTCCGTAATATACTCACTTTCCGATGCCAGTTTGCTATACAAAACAAACTTTCCTAAGGCATCACGCGTTACTTTAATATGCATGTCGACCGGATTGCTGTCGGTCCGTTTATTTGTTCCATCAATGATCTTTGTTTTCTTAGTTCCTTGTTGTACATACAGGGAAACTTCATCGTTCGTTCCTCCTATCTGAACATAATAGCCATTGCAGCCCGTAGATATATCATTTTTATCTGAAGCCAGGTAAACACAGGCATAATTGTAGGCAGATGGATTATAGGTCATCTTTACAAGGCATTCCCAGGTGGCATTATTAAACGCAGTGGAAGGGGTAAATAAAAAGGAAGTAGAAGCAGCTTTTGCTTGAGATTGTAACTGAAAAGCAGTGTTAACAACGAAATTGGAAGTAGTGCCGGACCATACGGGATTATCCGTAATGTTTCCGTCCGAAAAGGTCTCATTGACTTGACCAAAGCTTAATACCGGCACAAAAAACACAAAAAAGAGGCTCAATTTCTTCATAATGTGTCATAATTCTAATGAAATGAATTACTTTTGCGGACTAATTCAGCATGCTGCCTGTACTCTTGAAAAAGGATATTTCACATAAAGCAGGTAGCTTTCTGCATTTAAAATACAAATATAAATATATTTTATTAAATAAATCAATATCCCTTTTAATTGTTTTATTGAATTGGATCATAAAATTTATTCATCAACAAGAAGAACCTGTTTTTTTTTTAATAACTGACCTCCAAATCCTGTATCAGGTGCAGAGGTTCTAATTTTCAACACGATGAGAGTAGCAATTGTAGGTGCCAGTGGTGCCGTTGGACAAGAATTTTTACGTGTGCTCGCCGAGCGCAATTTTCCGTTGACCGGATTGAGCCTGTTTGGTTCATCACGCAGTGCGGGTAATGTGTATGACTTTAAAGGTGAAAAGCTCACCGTGAAAGAGCTCAAACACGGCGATGATTTTAAACCGTTCGATATTGTATTTACTTCTGCCGGAGCCGGCATATCTAAAGAATTTGCAGGTGATATTACCCGTTTCGGTGCCGTAATGATTGATAATTCATCGGCTTTCCGCATGGATGCCGATATTCCGTTGGTAGTTCCTGAAGTGAATGCTGCTGATGCGAAAGTACGTCCCCGCGGTATCATTGCCAATCCCAACTGCACCACCATTCAAATGGTCGTTGCCCTGATTGCACTCGAAAATATATCCCATATCAAACGCGTACATGTTGCCACCTATCAGGCTGCCAGTGGTGCCGGTGCTGCCGCCATGGACGAACTCGAATTGCAATATAAACAAGTCCTGGCAGGCGAAGAAGTGACAGTAAACAAATTCGCCTATCAATTGGCTTACAATGTGATCCCTCAGGTTGACGTATTCACCGATAACGGCTATACAAAAGAAGAAATGAAGATGTATCACGAAACCCGCAAAATCATGCATTCCGATGTGGAAGTAAGTGCCATGTGTGTTCGTGTTCCTGCTTTGCGTGCTCATTCCGAAAGCGTATGGGCCGAAACTGAAAAGCCCATCTCGGTGGAAGAAGCCCGTGCTGCCTTTGCTGTTGCCCCGGGGGTTGAACTGATGGATAATCCGGCTGAAAAGATATACCCTATGCCTTTGTTCCTTTCGGGCAAAGACCCGGTTCATGTGGGACGTATCCGCAAAGACATCTCAAATCCGAATGGAATTACCTTCTGGTGTGTCAGCGACCAGATTAAAAAAGGAGCCGCACTCAATGCTGTTCAGATTGCCGAGTACCTGATTGCCGAAGGAGATATCAAGTAAATCAAAGGTAAGAAGTAAGAGGTAAGGAATAAGTAGACAAAAGACAGCTACCTTTGTTTCAAAGAATGTCTGTTGACTAAACTATATATAGAAAATCCGGCATCGATGCTTTCGAAGCCGGATTTTTTTTATTAACTCATTATCCGCAATGTGTCGGGTATGTCACCATCAATAGGCATCTATTCTTGTACAGAAAACTTATAAATTGTTCGGGATTTGAATGTTTCTCCGGGTCGTAGAATACAATTCGGGAACCCGGGTTGATTTGGTGAATCGGGGAAATGTTGGGTTTCCAGACAAAATGCGCCATGTTTTGTGAATGGCTTTCCGCTTCTTCCCACTACATTTTCGCTCAGGTAATTCCCGGTATAGAACACCACTCCCGGTTCTGTGGTAAATACCTCCATCACCCTTCCACTCAACGAATCATATGCTAAAGCTGCTAAAGCAAGCTTTGATGTCTGATTCCGCAATACGTAGGTCAAATCATAGCCCGGGTTGCCATCATTGACCTCCGAAATATGTTTACCAATGGGTTGTGATTTGGTAAAGTCGTAGGGCGATCCCTTCACGTCGATCATTTTACCCGTCGGGATATTTCCATTTGCCTGCTCAAGGAATTGATCGGCGTAAATAGTAAGTTCAGTATTTAATACTTTAGCCGATTTGTTGCCTGAAAGATTAAAGTATGAGTGATTGGTCAATACCACCGGAGTGGCTTTATCGGTTGTTGCCCGGTAATCGATTTTAAGTTCATTGTTTTGTGTAAGGGTATATGTCATGGACAGTTTCAGATTACCCGGAAAACCTTCTTCCCCATCTTTACTCAGGTAGGTCAACCGCAAAGCCACTTCTTTCCCGTTGTAGAGTTCCTCAATGTTCCAGATCTTTTTATCAAAACCTGCGGCACCTCCGTGAATGTTGGCAGTAAGTTTATACTCTTTTCCATCCAGATGAAATGTTGCATTTGATATACGATTGGCAACCCGACCAACGGTAGAACCGAAAAGTGAATTCTCCCGGCCGGTATAAGGTCTCAACGAATCAAAGCCAAGCACAATGCTCTCCGGTTTACCCTCTTTATCAGGAGTAATGATGTCGGTAATGGCCCCGCCGTAATTGATCACCCTGACTACCATTCCAGAGGTGTTTTTAAGCGTGTATTGGAAGATCTTCTGTCCTCCTGTTTCACCATAAAAAACTTTCGTGATGCCCGCTTTTGTTGTTTTGAAGTATTGATTGCCGGCTTTAGGCTTAGGTGCTCCCATAATCTGTATGCTGATGATCAGCAGACAACACAACCGGAAAGATAAACTAAAATGCTTCATTTGTACTGTTTAATGTGCTTATGACTGAATTATTTTGTTGTAATCACCAGCTTTTTCCCTTTTAGGAGATCACTGTGCTTAATAAAGTGTCCATCGATTTTTTTTCCATCGTACGAAATGTCAATAATTTTCCTCCCGTGATTCTTTTTGATGATGGTGAATTTTTCACCTCGCAGTTGAAATTCCACTTTGTCAAACAACGGTACTGTAACGATGTATTCAGGGTCGGCAGGCGAAAAAGTATACATTCCTATGGCGTTGAATACATACCATGAAGACATTTCACCGGCATCATCCATTCCGGAATAAGCCAGCTTATCTTTGCCCATATCGTAGAAATGGTTCATAATACTATCCAGGTAAAGCTGTGTTTTCTCTTGTTTGTCTACAAAGTAATACATGTAGGGAAAATTATGATCGGGTTGATTCCCCTGGCAATACTGGCCAATAAAGCCGGACATGTTATCGGCTTCCTGTCCTTTAAAAGGCGTAGTAAACAGTTGATCCATCTTTTTCTCAAAAGCTTTTTTACTACCGTAGAGTCCCACCAACCCACGGGGATCGTGCGGAGCGAAGAAGGATGACTGCCAGGCATTTGCTTCTCGGTACATATATTCGTAGTAGACATACGTAGGATCAAAGTTTTTTACCCAGTCGCCGTTGGCAAGTCTTCCTCTCATAAAACCGGTGGAGGCATCGAACATATTTTTATAATTTCCTGTTCTTTTCATCAACATGTTGTAATTGGCTGTATCCCCCAGTTGGTTGGCCAGCAATGCGACCGAATAATCATCATAGGCATATTCCAGAGTTTTGGTCACACCTGCACTGGCAACCGTTTGAAGCACGGGTTTCGCAAGATCAGGTTCCGAAATATATCCTTTCTCGATGTATTCCAAGATATGAGGACGGCTTTTGTTTTCGAGGGTCGCATTACGCAGCAACAGGTTATAGGCACTTTTTACATCAAAATCGCGTATTCCCCTTAAATAAGAACCGGCTATAAAGGGTGCTGCATGGTCACCATGGAAGAAAGTCGGCATGAAACCTTGCTTTTCACCTTTATCAATCAATGATTTAATAACATTAGCGGTTAAATTGGGCGATAACATGCCGAGTAAAACCAGCTTATTGCGATAGTCGTCCCACAATGACGGTTCGGTGTAATAGTCAAATCCTTTGTTCACGACCTCTCCGGCCTGATCGGTGAAATCACCGTTCGCATCGCTTCGCAATGCCGGCCAGAGAAACGAACGGTACAGGGTGGAATAGAACAATCCCTTCTGCCTTTCGGTACCACCTGTCACCGCTATTTTCGATAATAAACGGTCCCAGGTTCTGGTAGCTTCCTGCCTTACCTGAACAAAACTTTTTCCGAGCATCTCTTTTTCAAGGTTCTCCTTTGCATTTTTTATACTGACAAACGAAAAGCCGATTTGAATCTCCAGAGGTTGGGTGGCATCCACAAAGCTGATCAGGGAAGCAAGAGCTTTATCCTCTTTTTTCAACACCTCAATCTTTTTTATTCTAAGATTGGTAACGGCATAGAAATACATTTTTTCACCCGTTTGCTGAAAACCGATGAAAACATTATCACCTGCTTTCTCCAGATTCCAGGCTCTGACTGTTTCGTTTGATTTCGACAGGTTGGCCAGTACCTTTTTACTTTCTCCGGGCTTGAATGTATATTTGTGAAAAGCACAGCGCAGGGTTGATGTCATTTCGGCATTCACCCCATAGCGGGGCAAATACACCTGATAATAACCGGGATGAGCCGACTCGTTTTTATGGCTGAACGGGGATGCATAATCGTCAGGCTGAACATTGCCCGTAACTGGCATCAACGGAATATGACCCAGGTTCCAATGTCCTTTGCTGGTATGGGCAAAACCATAGATCACAGAATCTTCATACTGATATCCCGAACCGCTGTGAAATTTGGTGATCGGAGTGAGCTGAACCATGGCATTCGGAACCGAGGATCCCGGGAATGCCTCAGCACCCCAGGTACGGTGAGTGGGGCGGTATCCGATATCAATGCTGTCCTGCAACGTGGCAGTCCCTAAAAATGGATTCACATACCGGGTAAAATGTTTTTGTGCATGCAAACACATGATAGCTGCAAAAAATAAAGCAAAGACAACAAGTCTATTATTCATATATTTTATTCTGTTAGTTCCCCGGACCTTTGGTAAACAGGGATAAATGATGGTATGTAATATTCTTCAGTATTCAACGACACAAATCTAAGTGATTTACAATTTAATCATTTACAATTTCATCATATCCATTAATTGGATCTTTTCGTTTTTTAGTCCATCAGCCGACGGATTAAAAGCTTTCAAGAATCACCTGTCTCTCCCCCGGTTTCCCTTTAAAGAGGGGGGAAGATATTGAATATCATGTTATTTGTTTATATACATTTAATTGGTCACTTGACATGTCCAGAAAATCCATTCGAATTTTATATAAATTTTCTCAACTCACTCTTACTCCCCTTCTTTGAAGGGGTTGTGGGAGGTCGGGATGTAAAATAAAAAAGCTCTTTTATTCAACTTGCCCATTTCTTTTCTCGAATGTGTTCTGTCTACCAGCGAATAAAGGGCAATCAAACATCAATTCGAATTTATCCCATTAGTTAAAGGTTTTTGGACATTTAAATTCAACCCTGACTCAGGACACTTTTCCATTCACATAATGGTGTTTTTCCAACCAGGTAAAACGTGCGAGGATTTCGAGCATTCCGCCCTGTTCCACTAAATTATACACCCCGTTTTTACCAACAAACAATCCCTGTTCATTTTTTTCATTCAACAAAGCATGATCCAGGCATTTTTTAAATCCAAGAATGTATTTTTTATCCTTATCGTATTTCAACAGGTGTTGGTATGCTCTTAACATGACAGCGTTGAACCAGTAACCATCTCTGAATGTTTCACCTCCATAAAAGTAGGGAAGTGAAGCATCGGCTATTTCAATGGCAGTTTTCAGGTATTTTTTATTCCGTGTAATTTCGTAGAGGTAGATGTTCGATTGAAGCATGGTGCCGGTGTTGTACGATAATATTACTTTATCTACATTGCCATTTTTTGTATTGATGTTGTCGTAATACAATTTTGAAGGAGCCTGTAACTTTTTATTTGTCCAGTTAAACAAAATCAAAGCAGTATCCAGGTAGCTTTTCTGTTTTGTTGCTTGATACATTTGAAGGGCTACCAACACACCCGGACCATTTGAACAGGTATTTTTGCTGCTCTTTGAAGTTTCTACCCAGTATAATCCACCACCCAGTACATTGTCGTAAGCGGTCATCATAAAATCATACATCGATTTACCAAGCGTTAAATACGATTTTTTCTTTGTGCGGGCATACGCATCCAGGGAAGTAATCCCGATCCATTGATTGTCGTCGTAATAACGCTCACCCGGTTTTAGTGTCATGATATAATCCGAATAACCCGGTTTAGGCAGAGCCCGATCGTAGTAATAATTCATATTTGCAAGCATTGGCACCATGAGTATTGTATCCGGCTCTATTTTCTCAATTTCATTGGTTGCCTGGTACAAGGCGCACAAAGACCATAAGTAGGTGTAATTGCGAAAATAACCATGCTTGGTCTCACGTTTTGATGGCTCCAGTTCTACAAAATAATATCCTGATGCATGATCATAAAAGTGTTTCTGAATAGCTATCTGTTGAGACTTCATCTCCTTTTTATAATAGTCTTTTTTAGTTTTAACACTCTTTTCTGCTAAAAGTAAAGTTGAGAATGATAATAAGAAGAATGCAAGAAGAAAACTGTTTTTAAGAATCCTCATAGTAGGTAAATTAATTTAGTATTAAAAAAAATGTGTTTATAGTTCCTGATTACAAATGTTCAATATCTTCAATTTTCATTGTTTTAAAGACAGAAGGAGGTAATGTACGAATAATATTTCTATGCACCAAAGTCACATCAAATCCTGTCAATACAACTGTCTAAGGTATAGTGATCTGATAAAGAACCATTATCCCTTCTCACTCTTTACACAAGTTTATCAAGCAGAGGGTTTATCCATCTGTTTCTTCTTAAACGTTTTTTTAGTGAAATACGTATCTGCTTATCCTGCAATTTCAGGAAAGTAAGGGAAATTCGGTTTTAAATAAATGAATAGAACAAAGGGTGGGGGGAATTTATTTAATTCCTATTCGTTATCTTTTTTTAATTCTTCTTACTCTAAAACTTTTCCCAATGTTTCTTGTTTTTCATGCAAGCTCTCTACGCGGACGAAAGTTATTGGAATGAAGGTTGAAGATCATTCATTTAAAAATTACGTGTCATTTTTTATTTCCTATAGCATAACCATTGTGGTTAACTTGTTTCAACAAAGTATTTTCATATTTCATATTACAACTTTCATCACTATTTTTCAAACACTACTTCTCTTTGGAACAAGAATTTTCAAGCCCGTATCATTTTACGGTAAATCAAAATTCTGACAATGAATCATTAAATATTCATCCGTTACATGTTCATTTAACCTTCACTACGCCTCCACTTCCCATTCACTACCCATTCTGAGGTATTGCGGTGATATTGCGGTGGTATTACGGTATTATTGCGGTGATGATACGGTGTAATATTAGAGCGCAATATCTCCGCAAAAGTTCCGTAAAGCAAGCTTAACATGTTCTTATCTTTTGTACAGGTTAATTGAATGGGTAGTGAATGGGTAGTGTAGGTATGATTGAAATGAATGGAATAAAGAAACTGAATTTTATAGAAGTACATACATGAAAGAAAAATAATTTCCTGTTGATTAATAAATACGCATTCTATTGTTCCAATTACTTTTGTTTGATCGGTATAAAAAAAGGATCGTTTAAGATCCTTTTTACTAAATATAATCTGGATAGGGCAGTCTGTTTCTATTTAAATTTTTCAGTTCATGACTAATAAAAACAAATTGCCACTTTCTTCTATACCAACTTATAAATTTCTGAAGTTCTACGTGTACCACTAACTGTACACGTAGACTTGCAGAAAATAAACACGAAAACAAACAGACAAATCAAGGTTAGTTCTTGTTTCTTCGTTCCATCTTACCGATGGATTTGATTCGTTACATGATAACACATACCTTTTGGTGAGAAATCCACGTTTAAGGTTCACTAATTAAAACCTGTCACATTAGTAT
>Ga0302286_10000486_pt1 | contig 32524 bp, 26 predicted proteins | sample III_Fen_E2_3_FD_198765 | JGI IMG/M metagenome (GOLD analysis project Ga0302286, IMG submission 198765) | Peat permafrost microbial communities from Stordalen Mire near Abisko, Sweden - III_Fen_E2_3 | ecosystem: Environmental > Terrestrial > Soil > Wetlands > Permafrost | place: Sweden: Abisko...
GATCTCTTTGCGGGCGGCTTGAAGCGTTTGGGCGGCACGATAAGCGCGATCCGAGGTCATGGCGTCGAGGGTGTCGGCAATAGAAAAGACCCTGGCCCCGAGGGGAATCTCCTCGCCCTTGAGTCCGCGGGGATAACCCGTGCCGTCGTACTTCTCCTGATGGGCGTAAACGATTTCAGCAGCGTCGATGAGAAAAGGGATCTTGCTCAGGATCTTGTATCCATACCAGGCATGTTCCTTCATGACTTCGAGTTCGTCGGAGTTGAGCTTGCCGGGCTTGCGCAAGATGTTGTCGGGGATCGCCATTTTTCCGATGTCATGCAAGAAGGCGCCGCGTGCGATGACACTGATTTCTTCCTTGGGCAATCCCATTTTTTTCGCGATCGCAATGGTGAAGGCGGTGACCCTGCGGGAGTGACCCTGGGTCTCTTCGTCTCTCATGTCGAGGGCCTCGCCCAAGGCCTCGAGGGTGATGTCATAGGAACGCTCCAGGTCTCCCACCGCGGCTTTTAACTGCTGGGTGCGGGCGGCAACCATGGCTTCGAGGTTCGAGCGGTAGGCGTCGTTTTCCCGCTTGAGGCGGCGATTCTCCAGTGCCCGCCGCACGGTGGCCAACAACTGCTCGCGCTCGAAAGGCTTGGGCAAGTAGTCGTAGGCGCCATGGCGGAGCGCCTGCAAGGCCACCTGGATATCGCTGACGGTCGTGACCATGACGACGGGGACGTCGGGGCACTTCTCCTTGGCACGTTCCAGAAGGGTAGTCCCGTCCATGCCCGGCATGAGCAGATCCGAGAGCACGAGATCAAATTTCTCGCCCGATTCGAGCAGGGCCAAGGCTTCCACGCCATTCGAGGCCTGACACGCCTGGAAATTTGCGCCCACCAGCATGGAGCAGACGATCTCGCGGATCGCCGCCTCGTCGTCCACCACCAGAATGCGGTCGGAGGCCATATGTTTGACGGGTAAGTATCGTCCATTCTAGCCCAGTTCTTGAGTTCCGAAAGTAACCATCTGGAGGCGGAAATCGCACAACGAACGGAGTGGAGCGTGATATCTAGAAATACAGGTAGCAATCCGTTTGACTATGAATCCTGCGTGGTGGAGTGGGTACCCGGTTGGAGCGCTGGTCGTCCCCTGGCTTACGTCCCGGGAGTCGGCCGCGCTGGTTTTGGCGGTGGCCAGCCTTCTTTTCTTCCGCGCCTTCCGGCAGCGGTACCTTCTGACCTGGGGTCTGGGATGGATCGCCTACGGAGTATTTCTGTGGACGGACCGCAGCAGCGCGCTGCACGGCACACCCCGGCCAGCCGCGGCCGCCTTTACCCAGGCGCAGTTTGCGCTGGCGATGGGACTATTTTGCGCCGCCGTCCTGATGTCAACGGACGCCCGGCGGAAACTGACGGTGCTTTTGTCGGTTTCGGCGGGGCTGGTGATTTGCGCCGCTTTGCGTCCGCTCTCCGTTCCGGATTCCTACTTGCTGCACGACGGGCTGGAAATCTGCTACCGGCTGGTCGCCGCGTACGCTATTTTTGAGTTATTCCGCTATCGCTTCGGGCGCATCGGGATCGCGCCCCTGCTTCTGGGAGCCGGCCTGCTGACCCTGCAACTGCATTGGAAGCCCTTCGCGGCCCACTTTCCCACGGAAGGCCTGCTGCCGCTGGAGGTAATGTTCGGCGCCAGCATGTATCTGCTGATGCTGGGAGACTCGCAGATCCGCATGCAGCGGATGGCCGTGATGTATCAGCTGGGAGATACCATCCAGCGGGCGCAGAATCACGGGCCCATGATGCAGTCGGCGCTGGAAATCCTGAAGACCGCATCGGGAGCGAAGGCCGCCTGGTTTCGCCTCCTGGAAGGAAACCGCCTGGTGCTGATGCAGCACGTGGGCATGTCGCAGGACTTCATGCGCGCCATCGGCCAGATCGCGATGGACGAGACGCTGGAGCGCGTCCTGCAGGACAACAAGGCCGCGGTACTGAAGATTTCCGAGATTCCAGAATCCGTCCAGGAACACCTCAAGAAGCACGGCATCCGCCGGGTGGTGGTGCTGCCGCTCGAGGGCAAGAAGTCGGTGATTGGTACCGTGGTTCTCGGCTGTGCGGGAAGGCGGTCGTTCACGGCAGAGGAAGTGGAGTTCCTGGAAACCGTTGCCCACCAGTTGGGAATTGCGGTGGAGAACCTGCGGTTGCTGGAGCAGGTGCTGCGCTCGCAACGGCAGTGGATGAACACCTTTGATTCGATCCAGGACCTGATCCTGGCGCACGACGCGGGCTTTCGCATCCTCAAGACGAACCAGGCGCTGCTCCAGAGGCTGGAGCAGGCGCCCGCCGATGTGGTGGGCAACACCTGCGAGGGAGTGCTGCCGCGGAAATTCAACTGGACCGGATGTCCGTATTGCCAGCACGGAGTGGGCCTGGTCGAGGCGCCCGATCCGTGTTTTGGGGGCCAGTCGCTGGTCTCGACTGCGCCTTTCACGGAGCACGGAAGCCAGCAGAAGGGCACCATCCACGTGGTGCGCGACACCACCGAGCGGCACGTCGCCGAAGAGAAATACCGGATGCTGTTCGAGCAGGCGCAGGAAGGCGTGTTCGTTGCCCAACTGGAAGGCAAGCTGCTTGATTGCAATGACGCTTTCGTCACCATGCTGGGCTACGGCAGCCGGGAAGAACTGATGGCGCTCGACATTGATAGCGTGCTCTATCCGGTGGCGGAGGAGCGGGAAGCTTTCCGCAAAGAGATCGAGACGCACAACTATGTCCGCAATTTTGAAATCACCGTGCGCCGCAAGGATGGGACGCTGCTGACGGCGGCGCAAAGCTGTTTTGCCACACGGGACGCCAGCGGACGGATCGAGCGGTACCAGGGTTTTGTGCTGGACATTACGGAAAAGAAGCGTTCGGAAGACGATATGCGGCGGCGCAATCGCGAACTGAATGCGCTGAACGCCATGGCCGTGGTGGCCACCCAGTCGTTTGACCTGGACGAAATTCTCAACCTCACGCTGCGCCAGGTGATCTCGCTGTTCGGGGCCGAGACGGGCTCGGTGTACGCGTGTGGTCCGCAGGATGGCACGTTCCGCCGCCGGGCGGGCTGGGGCCCGCGCAGTGAAGCGCGCATGCGGATGGCCGAGGTTGATTTTACGGAAGGCTTCGGCGAACTGGTGATGCGTTCCCGCGCCGAAGTGATCACCCAGGATTTTGTTCCGCACTTGCCGCCAGCGCTGGTGGAGTTTGTCTGCGCGGACCGGCTGCCGGGCTGGATCTGGGTGTTGCTGTGGAGCAAGGACAAGCCCATCGGCATCATGGGAATCGCCAGCAAGGAGAACCGGCACTATTCCAGCAACGACGAAAACCTGCTGGTCGCCATCAGCCGGCAATTGGCCACCACGATCGAGAAAGTGCAACTCTACGAGGAAACCTGCCGCGCGTACGAGGACTTGAGGCGCACGCAAGAACAGTTGCTGCAAAGCGAGAAGATGTCAGCCGTGGGGCAGTTGATTGCGGGGGTGGCGCATGAACTGAACAACCCGCTGACCGCGATCCTGGGCTACGCGCAGTTGCTGGAGGGCGCGGGACTCGACCACCGGTCCGCGGACTACGTACGCAAACTCTTCAAGCAGGCGCAGCGCACGCACCGGGTGGTGCAGAACCTGCTGTCGTTCTCGCGCCAGCGCAAACCGCAGAAGCAGGAAGTTGATTTGTGCCGGGTGCTGGAAGACACCCTTACCCTGCGCGAATACGATTTGAAGGTCAGCAATATCTCGCTGGAGCGCGATATCCCCGAGGACGTTCCGGCGGTGGTCGGCGACCCGCACCAGTTGGAGCAGGTCTTCCTGAACATCATCAACAACGCGCTGGATGCCATGCTGGAAGCAAGCGGCGCGGGCGTTCTGAAGGTGCGCGTCTTCAAGAAAGACAGTTTTGTGTGCGTGGAATTCGATGACAGCGGCCCGGGAATCAAGGACACCAGCCGCATCTTCGATCCCTTCTACACGACCAAGACGGTGGGCAAGGGCACGGGCCTGGGACTGAGCATCTGCTACGGCATCATCAAGGAGCACGGCGGAGAGATTGTGGCCCGGAACCGCGACGAAGGCGGCGCGACCATCGAAATCCGGCTGCCGGCAAGTCAGTCGGTGGCTCTGACGGAGGCGTTGCCAGCAGCCTCACGGCGGGAGGCGTTGCTGAAAGGGCGTGTGCTGCTGGTCGAAGACGAGGAAGCCGTGCTGGAATTTCAGCGCGACGTGTTGAGCGGGGCGGGGGCCGAGGTTACGACCGCCATGAGCATCGAAGAAACCAAGCGGCAGCTTCAGACCGGGTTGTTCGACGCGGTCGTTCTGAACGGACGTATGCCGGGCGGCACCAGTGCTCCGGAGATTTGTCTCTGGATGCAGGGAAACTGTCCGGAAATGGAAAGGAAGCTGCTGCTGACGTTTTCGAACGTGGCAGATCCCGCAACCCGAACCTTCCTGCTGGAACGGGGCGTGCCATCGCTGGCCAAGCCGTTTGAGGTGGCGGACCTGATCTCGCAGGTGCGGCGATTGCTACAGAAGGAAGGGACGTCCGAAGAAAAGTCCGAAGAAAAAGCGGCTGCGGCCGGCGCGGGCGTTTAAAGCTGCTTCTTCAGGTTCCGCGTCATTTCTGAAATCAACTTCTCGTTGCGCCGGTAGCGGCGCCAGTGTCCCTGCTTCTTCATCTCCACCAGACCCGCCTCTTGCAGAATCCGCATGTGATGGGAAATCGTCGGCTGAGAGAGCTTGACGTGCTGCTCGATGTCAGAGGCGCACGGGCTGACTCTCTTGCCCGTGGCACCGGCTTTCTCTTCCCGAAGTGCCTGCAGGATGCGGCGGCGGGTAGGGTCGGAAATGGCGTGGAGAAAGGGACCGAGATCGGCGCTCACCTGGCTCATGACAGAAGAGTATCAGAGCATTGATCGATGTCAATGTGCAGCCACTCTGTCACATTTCCGAGCGGGCGGCATCTCGGGAGCAGCATGCTCTTCGAAGGCCACAAGCACTGACTGCTGGCTACCTTTTCAGGATCGGATTGTAGCCATCGCCGGTCAGGCGGCCGCGCATTAGCTCCGCGTCCTTGATGTCGGTGAAGGGGCCCACTTGCACGCGATAGAACTTGTCCCCTGCAGCGTTGCCGGCGATGAAGGCCGGGTATTGCTTCTTCTTGAGCGCTTCCACCAGCGCGTCGGCGTCTTCCTGGCGCGTAACGGCGGCAACTTGCACGTAGTAGCCGTTGGTCGGAAGAGCGGGCGTTGCGGAATCGGGCGCTGGGTTCGTGGCGGCGTCAGGGGACGGGGCGACTGCGGGCGGCGCCTGTGCTTCCTTGGTTGGAGGTTGCCCGTCGGCGGTTTTTTGTCCTACGGCCTTGTAGAAACTGAAGTCCTTTGAATCCGGTGCCGGCTGCGCATTGTTCTTCCCGGCCGCGGGACGAACAACGGTGGCGGGACTCTGATTCTGCGCCGCCAGCACATTGCCGGGGCCGACGACGGCCGCTTTGCGTCCGAGTGAAAACCCGATGGCAAAGAAGCCGGCACAGACCAGGACCAGCACGAAAAACAGTGCCAGCATCCGGCCAGTGCCGAGGGTTATTTCCGTGTCTTGTTGCGCAGTGGCCATAAGAATTGGCGCGTGCTTCTAACCTGCCTTGGTCGCCGCCGGCGTTCCTCCGAGGAATTTTTGAATACCGGAGAAGAAATCGACCGGAACCGGGAACACGACGGTCGTATTTTTTTCCACGCCGATCTCTGTGAGGGTCTGCAGGTAGCGTAACTGGACGCTGACCGGTTCGGTGGCGAGGAGTTTTGCCGCATCCACCAGGCGCTGCGCGGCGGAGAACTCGCCTTCCGCGTGGATGATCTTGGAGCGTTTTTCGCGTTCCGCCTCCGCTTGCTTGGCCATGGCGCGCAGCATGGACTCGGGCATGTCCACTTGCTTCACTTCCACGTTGCTGACCTTCACTCCCCAGGGCGCAGTGTGCGTGTCGAGGATGCTCTGCAGGCGAAGGTTGATCTTGTCACGATGGGCGAGAAGCTCGTCGAGTTCCTGTTCGCCAAGCACGGAGCGCAAAGTAGTCTGGGCGAACTGCGAAGTCTGGTACACGTAGTTCGAAACCTCGACGACAGCTTTGTTCGGGTCGACCACGCGCAGGAAAATGACAGCGTTCACTTTGAGGGTGACGTTGTCGCGGGTGATGATGTCCTGGGGCGGCACTTCCAGCGCTTCCTGGCGCAAGGAGATGCGCACGATCCGGTCAACGGGAGCGAAGACCAGGATGACGCCCGGTCCCTTCGCCGTTCCCATCAAGCGGCCTAAACGAAAAATGACGCCGCGCTCATACTCGGCGAGGATCTTAATGGAACTCAGGACGTAAATGACGAAGATGACGATGGCGACGGTAACCACGGGAAACCCGAGATCCATATGCGCCTCCAAGGCGTTTGTTTGAAAGAGGTTCTGTGCGGATTGTAGCGCAAGTAGGCGGGCACACGCTGTGCCGGAGCACGGGCGGCGTTGCCGAGGGTGATTCGTGGATACAACAGCTACGAGGTACGAGCCGCGAGCCACGAGCAACGGGGCCGTGAGTTTACGCCATCACGGGACTGGCTACTGCCACCGGTTCCACCCGCAACACGAGTCCTTCTACTCGTCGGACCACGACTTGCCCACCGGCGGGGATGTTGACTGGGGAGACCGCGTCCCAGAGTTCACCATGAACAAAGACTTTGCCGGACGGCGATAGCGCAGTTTGCGCAAGTCCGATTTCGCCGATCAAACCTTGCTCACCGGTAGTGATCTTGTTGCGTCGGGCACGAAGGGCGATGCCCATCAGGAACGCTGTGATCAGACCCAATGGGATGCTGACGGCGAGCGCGGTCAGCACATGGACGCGCATCTCGGGAATGGGTGAGTCGACGAGCATGAGCGCCCCGAGGGTCATGAGCACGATCCCACCGGTGGTCAACACACCATGGCTGGCGAGCTTGGCTTCTGCTGCAAACAGGCCAAATGCAACCAGAATCATTGCAAGTGCAGCGTAGCGAATGGGCAGCAGGTGCATGGCAAACGCCGCCAGCAGGAGAAAGATCACGCCGATGGTGCCGGGCACAACCGCGCCCGGATGGTTGAATTCGAAATACAGACAGAGCGCACCGATCGCCAGGATGATGTAGAGAATATCGGGGTCCAGGATGTAGGCGAGTATCCGTTGCTTGAGGGTCATCGGATAGTCGCGTACCGGCTGGCCGGGCAAGTTAAGAGTTACGGTCGTCCCGTTGAACCGCTTGAGGGGCTTGGCGCTAAGCTGCCGGAACAGATCCTGCTCGTCGGACGCCACGTAGTCGATCAGCTTCTTGTCGAGAGCTTCCTGCTCGGTGAATGACTTGGATTCGCGAACCGCGCTTTCGGCCAGTTCAATGTTGCGGCCGCGCTTTGAAACCACCGAGCGCATTTGGGCTGCCGCGTCGTTCTCGATCTTCTTCATCATCACGTCATCGGGCTTGCCGAACAGGGTCACAGGATGCGCGGCGCCGGTATGCGTTCCGGGAGCCATGGCTGCAACATCAGCGGACTCAAGGATGAAAAGCCCTGCCGAGGCAGCGCGGCTGCCACTGGGCGTCACGTAGATGATCACGGGCACCGGGGAAGCGATGACCTTCTTGATGATCTCATCGGTTGAATCGAGGAACCCGCCGGGCGTGTTGAGCTCAATCAGAACCGCCTGGTCATGGTTGGCGTCTGCGGCGTCGAGCGCGCGGGCTATGTATTCCGCCGTAACCGGGTGAATCCTGTCGTTCACCACGATCTTCAAGACGTCGGCAGAACTCGCCGAAACAAGTAAGAGGATAAGAGCGACGACAACGACAATCCGTGACGGCTTCATGGTTGGGGCAGTGGCTGCGCTTTCTCCGCGAGCTTGGCTGCGACGGTGCGCTTCAAATCCTGGGCCGCTGAATTGCCAGGCTCCAGCTGCACGGCCCGATTGACGTTTTCGGTGGCCGCTTCAGTTCTATTCTCTCTCAAATCGAGGTGCGCTAGCACCAGATAGGCCTCGGCAAACTCACGAATGCGTAAGGCCGCTTCGGCCTGGGAGCGGGCCTCGCGTGCGTCGCCGCGCGCATCGAAAACCTCGGCCAGTCCGGTCAGGGGAGCGGGGCTCGATGAGTCGAGGGTGGCGGCTTCGCGGAATTCTCTCTCTGCCTCATCGGTGAAGCCGTGGGCCAGCAGTTCCTTGCCGAGTTCAAGGTGGAAGCGGGCGTGAGTGCGGGAGTCCGAGCGGGCAAAGCGCTGCTCCGCCCAGCTCTGCATCTGCACGGTCATCTGGCGGAAGGTGTTTTCCTCGTAGTTGCGCTTCATGCGTTCGATCGGCTTGGCGGTGGAAGACGCGGCGGGAACCACACCGGCACCGGAGGAAGCGAGCGCATCGGACAAGGTCTTGGCTTCAGAGTCGCCCGGATGATGGTCGAGGCAGGCGCGCATCTCGCGGAGGGCGGCGGCATTGTCTCCGACGCGGCTGAGTGTTACTCCCAGATTGAAGTGATAGTCGGGGTCGCTGGGATCATTTTCGATCGCGCGTTGAAAGTAAGTGGCGGCATCTTTGTGGCCGCGGCGGGAGTTGACCACGCCGAGATTGTTATAGACCTCGGCAAGCGGCAGGCGGGCGGCGACAAATGCGAAGGCGCTTTCCGCCTTTGCGTAATCCGATTGATAGTAGGCCGCCAGCCCGAGATAGAAGTTCGCCTCGCGGGCCACCGGAGAAGAAGATGGGACCTGCTCCAGCGCGGCAATCGCCTGCTCGTACGTATGCTGGTTGAGATAGGTCTTGCCGAGTTCGAGCCATGCTTCCGTATAAACGGGGTTCAGACGGGTGGCTTCTTTGTAGCGCCGGATCTTTTCTTCGGCGGTGGATGCGAGCAGGCCACGGATGTAGTTCTCGAAAGCGTCGAGGCGCACGGGCGCAACGCCGGCCACGAATTTGTCTTTCGGCAAAGAGAAATCGCTGCGGACCTGGCGGAGCGTGTCCCAAGCGAGCGCCGCCTCCACCGTCCCCAGTTCGGTGAGGTTGCCGGACTCGGCAGCGGAAGGCAATAACTTCAGCGCGCGCATGTCGAGCAGTTGCGCGGTGGCGGTGAGGTGCGCGCCGTCATAGTTGTAAGAACCGAGCACAGCATAGTCCACGTCCATTTGTTCGGCGAGACGGTAGAGGGTGGCGCGCGAAAGATGCAGTCCGGCGGGAATGCCGAGGCGATCGTAAGCGCGCAGTCGCTCGTCGCGGCTGGCGACATACACTACCGGCGAATTGAGTAGCTGGCGGAAAGCTTCAGGGAAGGCTTCGCCCAACCACTCGAGGCCGGGAGTGGGGGACGTATTTTCAAACGGAATTACGACCAGGGTGCGTCCGGCGGCAGATGTAGTTTGGCCGTTCGCGTGACAAGGAAAGACCAGGAGCGCGGCAAATACGACGATCAAGGCGCGTTTCACAGCAGCTTGATTATAGCGGGGCGGGTCAGGACACGCGCTGTTTCCCGACCAGCGCCGGTTCCACCGGATGCTCCGCGGGCTTCGTCCATCCCGGTAACTCGTTGCTGCCGGTGATCAGGCGGGCTCCACGCTCGTAGGTGAGATAGGACCAGGCCCACTGGATCATTACGATGATGCGGTTGCGGAATCCGATCAGGAAGAAGATGTGGATGAACAGCCAGGCCAGCCAGGCAAAGTAGCCGGAAAGCTGCCAGCGGCCGATTTGCGCTACCCCAGCGGCCCGGCCGATGGTGGCGAGGCTTCCCTTGTCGTTGTAGCGGAAATCGCGCCTCGGCTGATGCTCAAGCTCGCGGGCGATGGTCTTGGCCACCCACTCACCCTGTTGTATGGCGACCGGGGCGACTCCGGGAAGCCATTTGCCGTTCTGGTCCTGGAGGGCGGCCAGGTCGCCGATGACGAACACTTCGGGGTGTCCGGCGATGCTGAGGTCGCGCTGGACCGACACACGCCCGGCCCGGTCCACCGGGACCCCCAGTCTTCGACCTAACGGAGAAGCGGCCACACCGGCTGCCCAAAGGATCACGGGTGCGGGAATTCGCGTGTCTCCGGTCCAAACGACGCCGGGCTCAATGCGGGTCACGGCTTGCGAGGTCCTTACCTCGACACCCAGACCCTCCAGTTGCTGCTGGGCCTTGCGGGAGAGTCCCTCAGTATAGGCGGGCAGGACCCTGGGGCCGCCTTCCAGCAGCAGGACGCGCGTCTTCTTGGGCTCGATGGAGCGAAACTCGTGGGCGAGGACGTGGCGGCTGATCTCAGCCAACGTGCCCGCCAACTCGACGCCGGTCGGCCCGCCTCCTACCACGGCAAAGTTCAGCACCGGCTGTTCGCCGGCGGTGGTTGCTTGCCGCTCCGCCAGCTCAAAGGCCAGCAGGACCCGGCGCCGGATCTCCAGCGCATCCTCGATGGTCTTCAGGCCGGGGGCAAATGGCTCCCAGTCCTGGTGACCAAAGTAAGCGTGGGTGGCTCCGGAGGCAACGATCAGATAGTCATAGGGGAGTACCCCCTCGTTCGTAATGACCTGCTGCTGTTCCAGGTTGAAATCCCGAACTTCCTCAAGCAACACTTCAACATTGGGGTAAGCTCTCAATATCCAGCGGATAGGGGCGGCGATCTCGCCCGGAGAAAGGCCGGCGGTCGCGACCTGGTAGAGCAGAGGCTGAAACGTGTGATGGTTCTTGCGATCGATGACGGTGACCTGCACGGGCAGCCCCGCAATCCGGCGGGCTGCGGTCAGTCCACCGAAACCGCCTCCCACAACCACCACGCGCGTTTTTGGTTTCTGCGCCATAATCCCTCAATATAGAGATTCACGCGATGGCTGTTGAGTCGAAAACTTTTCCTGGGGGCGCGGGAACTCCGGTTCCGGCGATCCGGTTCCCGCTCCGAAGCCTCGCAATTCCCGACACTTACCAGCGCTACTTTACGTGGGCGCAGATCATCGTCGTTTTTCTATCCCTGGAATTCTCGCTCTGGACCCCGGTGCCGGGCGGGCGCAACCGCTGGATTGTGATCACCATGCTCGCGGTCCTGTTGTTCGTGCTGGTGGATCGGCCATCGCTGGAACGCCTGGGTCTGAGGCTGCCAAAAACGTTTGGTGCGAGCGTGGTGTTGGGAATTAGTTTTGCGGCGGCGATTCTCATGGTGCTCGCGGTGCGCTGGGCGGGGGGAGTAATTCGGCCCAATCCCACCTGGCCGAACCTGCACCTTGCCTGGCAATACCTGGTTTGGGCGATGATCCAGGAGTTCATGCTGCAATCTTTCTTTTTTACGCGATTTGAGCGGCTGTTCGAAGGCACAACGGCGGTGTGGGCCTCCGCCACTCTGTTCGCAGTCGCGCATCTGCCCAGTCCCATCCTGACGACCTTCACGCTGATCGGAGCGCTGTTTTTCTGCGAGATGTTCCGGCGCTACCGCAGCATTTACCCGATCGGAATCGTACACGCGCTTCTAGGATTGACGGTTTCCGTAACCATGCCGAATAACCTGCTGCATCACATGCGGGTGGGGTTTGGGTATTTGCGGTTTTAGCCTGAGTTGCATCATCATTCTTCCGCTCTGTACACCGCGACCCGCATCTTGACACGTCGATACGCGTGCACTTATAAGTAAGTATTTACTTACCAGCGGCGCGCGACCCTATGGCAACTTCACAAACCCGCTACTCGTCGGCCGACCGTCGCGAACAGATTCTCGGCGTTGCCACCGGTCTGTTTGCGCAGCAGGGATTTCGCGGGACCACCACCAAACTGATTGCCGACCGGGCGGGCGTGACCGAGGCTCTGATTTTCCGGCATTTTCCAGGGAAGGAAGAGCTGTACTGGGCGGTGATCGAGCGCAAAATTAGCTGCGCGGCCCCGGGCGAGCGCATGCGGGAGATACTGGAAACCGGCGGCGACGATCTGGAAACCCTTTCTCGAATCGCATCCCAGGTGCTGGAGCGCCGGGCGAAAGACCAGACGCTTTCCCGCCTGCTGCTGTTCAGCGCGCTGGAGAAGCATGAGCTGTCCCAGCGTTTTTTCCAGAACTACGTGGCGGACTATTTTGAGGTGCTGGCGCGGTTTGTCCGGAAGGGAATTGCGACGGGGCGATTCCGCAGCGTGGATCCGTTGCTGGCGGCCCGGAGCTTTCTCGGGATGGTGATTTACCATTCCTGGATTCAGGAACTGTACGGCGGAAAGCACTTCCAGGATTTCGATCCGCAAGTGGTCTGCCGGACCGTCGCCAGCATCTGGCTGCAGGGGATGCGGCCGGAGAACAAAAACTCAGCGCGGCGGCCAAGACTCTTGCCGCGCAAACACGTCAAAAAGCATCGAGTGAACTAAGAATGCCTAGAGAACTGCATCGTAATTGGCGGTCTTTCATGCTCGCGCTGGTTGCGGCGGGATTGGGTTTGCTGTCGGGCTGTATCGGAACCAAGGCGGCTCCGGGACCGCCGCCGCCGGTGCCGGTGCTGGCCGCGACGGTCGAACAGAAAAACGTTCCCGTCCGAGTCCACGCGATCGGCACGGTAGAAGCTTATTCAACCGTGTCGGTGAAGACCCAGATCACGGGCGAGTTGACGGGTGTGTTCTTCAAGGAAGGCGACGACGTCCGCAAGGGGCAGCTGATTTTCACGCTCGACAAGCGCCCGCTGGAAGCTGAACTGAACCGCGCGCAAAGCAACCTGGCGAAGGATGAAGCGGCCGCCGCCAATGCGCGCCTGCAACAACACCGTTATGAAGCGCTCGTAAAGGCCGGGGTAGTTTCGAAGGAACAGTATGACCAGTTGGAATCGAGCGCGCAGGCTTCCGATGCGGCGGTCGCGGCGGACAAGGCGGCGGTCGAGAATGCGAAGGTACAACTGATCTACTGCTCGGTCTATTCACCGATCAACGGCCGCACGGGAAATCTGATTGTGCACCAGGGCAACATGATCAAGGCGAATGACGTGCTGGCGCTGGTGAACATCAACCAGGTGGAGCCGATTTACGTCAGCTTCACCGTGCCGCAGCAATATCTGTCGGAAGTGAAGCAGTACGCGCGCGGCGGCGATTTGCCAGTCGAAGTCGTGATTCCGGGAGTGACGGGCAATGACGCGCGCGGTCCGGTCCGTGGCAAGCTCAGCTTTATTGACAATCAGGTGGATTCGACAACCGGGACGATTAGGCTGAAGGGCATCTTTGTGAATGGAGACCGGCGGCTCTGGCCGGGGCAGTTCGTGGATACCTATCTCACGCTCAAAACGCAGGCGAATGCGGTAGTGATTCCCTCGCAGGCCGTCCAGAACGGGCAGCAGGGAACATTCGTCTTCGTGATCAAGGACGACAACACCGTGGAAGCACGGACGATCACGACCAGTGACGCCCAGCAGGCAGGAGAGGTGATCGTGCAGAAGGGACTGTCCGCCGGCGAACGCATTGTTACCGATGGGCAGTTGCGCCTGGTGCCCGGCAGCAAGGTGCAGGTGAAGCAAACGGCGGCAACTCAGGCTCCGCAGGTGGAGCAGGGACATCAAACTGGGTCGTAGATTCGGTGCGGTCCCGGGCGGTCGTATCAGGGCATCGCTTTAGCGATGCCGAAGGTGGTTATTTCTGAGCCCCTTTAGGGGCCGCGGGTCGCCATGAGCAGCGCCTAAAGGCGCTTCTCGATGAAACGCTTCTCGGCATGCCTGAAGGCATGCCCTGATACGAAGCGTTTGTGTTAACGGTACCGTCGTTTCTAGGACGCTGGCAGGATATCCATTATGAATATCGCAGAAGGCTTCATCCGGCGTCCGGTCATGACCACTCTGGTCATGCTCGCGATTCTCCTGTTCGGAATCATGGGATATCGCCAACTGCCGGTGAGCGATCTTCCCAACGTGGATTTCCCCACCCTGCTGGTGAGTGCCAGCCTGCCGGGAGCCACCCCCGACACCATGGCGTCGGCGGTGGCGCAGCCGCTGGAGCGGCAGTTCTCCACCATTGCTGGACTGGACTCGATGACCTCGACGAGTTCGCAGGGCAGCACTCAGATCACGCTGCTGTTCAACCTGAGCCGCAATATTGACGCGGCCGCGCAGGACGTGCAGGCCATGATCGCCAAGGCCGCTCGTGACCTGCCGCAAAACATGCCCAGCCCGCCTTCCTATCAGAAGGTGAACCCGGCCGACCAGCCGGTGATTTACATGTCGCTGAACTCGCCCACGCTGCGGCTCTCCGACGTAGACGAGTATGCCGAGACATTGATCGCGCAGCGCGTGTCCATGGTCAGCGGCGTGGCTCAAGTGCAGGTGATGGGGGCGCAGAAATATTCGGTGCGGGTCTCGCTCGATCCGAAAGCACTGGCCAGCCGGCAAGTCGGTATTGACGAAGTGGCGCAGGCCATTCAGAGCGGGAACGTAAACATGCCTACGGGGACGCTGTTTGGAGCGAACCAGGCGTTCATTGTCCAGGCCACGGGACAGCTGAATAAAGCGGCGGACTACGAACCGCTGATTGTGACCTATCGCAACGGGGCGCCGGTGCGACTGGGCGATGTAGGCACGGTACGGGACAGCGTCGAAAACGACAAGACGGCGAGCTGGTACTTCGACAACGACGGCGGTGTCCGGCGGGCGATCATGCTGGCCATCCAGCGCCAGCCGGGAACCAATACCGTGGAAGTGGTGGACAACATCAAGCAGCTGCTGCCCAGTTTCCGGGAGCAGATGCCGCCCTCGGTCAAGCTCAATATCCTCTACGACCGCTCGGTCAGCATTCGCGACTCCGTGTCCGACGTGAAGTTCACGCTGATGCTGGCGCTGGTCCTGGTGGTCCTCGTCATTTTCCTGTTCCTGCGGAACGTGTCGGCCACGGCCATTCCGAGCCTTGCGCTGCCGCTCTCGCTGGTGGGCACATTTGGCGTGATGTATTTGATGGGTTACTCGCTCGATAACCTGTCGCTGATGGCGCTGACGCTCTGCGTTGGTTTTGTCGTGGACGATGCCATCGTGGTGCTGGAGAACATCGTGCGCCACATGGAGATGGGCGAGGAGCCGATGCAGGCCGCGCTCCGTGGGTCGAGGGAGATCGGGTTCACCATCGTCTCGATGACGCTGTCGCTGGCCGCGGTGTTCATTCCCGTGCTGTTCATGAGCGGGCTGGTGGGGCGTTTGCTGCATGAGTTCGCGGTCACGATCGGCGCGGCCATTCTGGTGTCGGGATTCGTCTCGCTCAGCCTGACGCCGATGCTGTGCAGCCGCTTTCTGCGTCCCCACAAGAAGACCGAGCACGGGCGCCTGTGGCGGATCACGGAAAAATTCTTTGACGGCCTGCTGCGGTTCTACGACCGCACGCTGCAATTCACGCTGCGCCACCGCCGGGCCACCCTGGTGGTGTCGCTGCTTGTGCTGGCCGGGACGGTACAACTTTTCCGCACCGTTCCCACCGGCTTTCTGCCGGACGAAGACCAGGGCTTCCTTTTCGTCTTTACCGAGGGGCCGCAGGGGATTTCCTACGACAGCATGGTGCGGCACCAGAAACAGTTGAACGACATCGTCATGACGTTGCCTTGGGTGGACTCGTTCAACAGCACGGTCGGCGGGGGCAGCAGCAACCAGGGACGCATCTTTATCCATATGTTGCCGCGCGGTCAGCGCAAGCCGGCGTTGCAACTGGTGCAGGAACTGCGCGCCAGGCTGATGGCTGTTCCCGGTATTAACGCCTATCCGCAGATGCTGCCGACCATCCGCATTGGCGGCCAACTCACCAAGAGCCAGTACCAGTTCACGTTGCAGAGTCCCGATACGAAAGAGCTCTACGACGCTTCGCCGAGACTCGAGAGCAAGCTGAAGACCGACCCGCGCGTCCGCAACCTGCTCCAGGATGTGACCAGCGACCTGCTGATCAAGAATCCGCAGATCGACGTCAAAATCAATCGGGATCGGGCCTCGTCTCTCGGCATATCGGCCCAGCAGGTGGAAGACGCCCTCTATACGGCTTATGGTGCGCGCCAGGTCTCGACCATCTACGCGCCGTCGAACACCTATCGCGTGATCACGGAGTTGCAGCCCGAGTACCAGGCAGACCCACTGGTGCTCTCCATGCTGTACGTGCGATCTTCTGGCGGACAACTGGTGCCGCTCAATGCGGTGGCGCAGTTCACGCCCAGTTTGGGTCCGCTGACCATCAACCACCTGGGCCAGTTGCCGGCGGTGACGCTTTCGTTCAACCTGCGCCCAGGTGTGGCCCTGGGAGACGCCGTCAACGCCGTCAACCTGGTTGCCCGCGACACCTTGCCGCAGGACGTTTCGACCAGCTTCCAGGGAACCGCGCAAGCATTTCAGTCGTCGCTGAGCGGGTTGGGCGTGCTGCTGATCATGGCGATTGCGGTGATCTACCTGGTGCTGGGGATTCTGTACGAGAGCTTCATCCACCCGCTGACCATTCTCTCGGGATTGCCTTCGGCAGGCTTCGGAGCGCTGCTCACGCTGATGATCTTCAAGATTGACTTGAACCTGTATGCCTTCGTTGGGGTGATCATGCTGGTGGGCATCGTGAAAAAGAACGCCATCATGATGATTGACGTGGCGCTGGAAAAACAGCGCTCGACCGGCGAGAGTCCCGCGGAAGCCATCTACCAGGGCGCGTTGCTGCGGTTCCGCCCCATCATGATGACGACCATGGCGGCGTTGATGGGCACGCTGCCGATTGCGCTGGGACTGGGCGCGGGGGCGGAATCGCGGCGTCCACTGGGACTGGCGGTGGTCGGCGGGCTGGTATTTTCGCAGATGCTGACGCTCTATATCACCCCGGTGTATTACATTTACCTCGATAAATTCGAGCAATGGTTGAAGTCATTCAAGCGGCGAAAGAGGGGCGATCTGCACGACATGCACACTCGGGACCTGGTCGCTAGTGACGCCAACGACTGAGCTGTCGCCAGGTTCCGGGGGAGCAGTCCTCAACCACACTTCTCCCTGGGATAGAATCATGGGTTCCTTCCACTCCGCGGGGGTACCCATGCGATCCTCACTGCTTGCCAGCGTTCTACTGATGGGCTGTTTCGCGCAGGCCCAGCTCGGCGATATTCTTAAGAAAGCCGACGAGACACTCAACCAGCGAAGCACCGCCGGACTGAGCAACGACAAGATCATTGCCGGCCTGAAACAGGCACTCCAGGTGAGTACCGGCAAGGCCGTCGCGCTTACCGGGAAGCCGGATGGATTTCTCAAGAACGAAGCGATCAAGATCCTGCTGCCGCCCAAGCTTCAGACTGTCGGGCGAGGCATGCGCATGCTGGGGATGGGCGCGCCGGTGGACGAACTTGAAGTCGGCATGAATCGCGCCGCCGAGCAGGCTACGCCCCTAGCCAAGCAGATATTCCTCGCGGCGGTAAAGAAAATGACGTTTGACGACGCCCGCAAAATCCTCACGGGCAGCGACACGGCAGCCACCGAATATTTCAAGCGAACGAGTTCCGAGGATCTCACCACCGCGTTTTCGCCGATTGTGCATCGCTCCATGGAGAACGTCGGAGTCATCCAGCAGTACAACCGCGTGATCGGGAGCGCGCCCGGGGGCAGCGCTCTGGCCGGGCAGTTCGACATCAACAAATACGTGGTTGGCAAAACGCTGGACGGGCTGTTTCTGATGCTGGGAGAAGAAGAAAAGAAGATTCGCAAGAACCCCGCCGCGCAGACCACCGCTTTGCTGAAGGAAGTCTTCGGGAGGAAGTAGAGCATGGTTGGGAGCGGCAGCGATCACGGGTTGCCGGCGATCATTTCCCTAGCCGCGGCTCTTGCTCCGCGCATACACTTCTGATCGCATCCGATGACGCCCGACTCGCCACGTTCCAGTCCATCTGGCTCGCAATTTCTTGTTCCGTCCGTCCGCGACATCATTTTCATTGTGCTGTTCTGGTCGCTGCTGGCCGGAGCGCTGGCGAGTCGTCCGCTGGCTGACGCTGATATTGGATGGCACATTCGCACGGGGGAGCAGATCCTGGCGACCCATTCTGTTCCGCGCGCCGATATTTTTTCTTCCACCATGCAGGGCCAGCCGTGGATTGCCTGGGAGTGGCTGTATGACGTTGTGCTGGGAGTGTTGCACGGGGCGATGGGACTCAACGGCGTTGTCTGGCTGGCGGCGGCGATCATCTCGGCGACGTTTGCCATTCTGCTCTCGCAACTGATCAGGCGGGGAACTGGGCTGCCGGGGGCGATTGTGCTGCTGATGCTGTCGTTTGGGGCGGCGAGTATCCATCTGTTTGCCCGACCGCACATTGTGAGCTGGCTGTTCAGTCTGCTCTGGTTCATTGCCCTGGAGCGGTGGGAGCAAGGGAATGCGGCGCGCTGGCTGCCGTGGTCCTTCCCGGTTTCGATGGTGCTGTGGGTCAATTTGCACGGGGGCTGGTTGTTCGGGATTGCGCTGCTTGCGGTCTATTGCGGTGCTTCGACGACGGAGAGCCTGCGCAAGGCGGACGTGTTCGAGAGGATTCGTGCGGCGGCGCGGGCGCGTGGAATGGCACTGGCTCTGGCGGCTTCGGCGCTGGCTACGTTGGTCAATCCCTACGGCTGGCGACTGCATGAGCACATTTTCCGCTATCTGGGCGACCGCTATCTGATCGACCGGATCGATGAGTTTCATTCGCCCGACTTCCATGGATGGGCGCAGCGGTGTTTTGCGCTAATCGTGATTCTGGTGTTGATTGCGTTCGTCGGAACCCGGCGGAAGCTCCGGCTGAGTCATGTGCTGGTGACGCTGTTGGCCGTGTATGCAGGCATGTATGCCTCGCGCAGCCTTCCAGTTTCTTCCATGCTGCTGGTGCTGGTGGTGGGACCGGTTCTGTGGGAGAACCTGGCGTCATTCGCGGCGCGCCCGGGAGCCTGTGGTCTGCTTCGTAGCTGTGCTACGCGGGTTGCATCGTTTGCAGCGCGGGCGGGAGCGCAGGAATTCCATCGGCGCGGACATGCTTGGCCCGCGCTCGCGGTGGTCATCGCACTGGGGGTATGCCTGCATGGCGGATCGCTGGGCGGGCGTCAAGTTGTACGGGCGCAGTTCGATCCGCAGCATCTTCCGGTCGCGGCAGGGGAGTATCTGGCGCAGGAGCCGAGCAGCGAGCCGGTGCTGGCGCCGGATGCTTGGGGCGGGTACTTGATTTACCGGCTATATCCGCAGCGGCAGGTGGTGATTGACGACCGGCACGATCTTTACGGAGCGGAGCGTTTTCGGGACTATCTCAGCCTGATGCAGGTTGAGCCGGGATGGAAGGGCGTGTTGGAGAATTGGCAGATTCGGACCCTGGTGTTGCCGGCGCGTTCCACGCTGGCAAGCATGCTGCGCGAACTGCCGCAGGAATGGCAGGCGGTGCACGAGGATCGGACAGCGGTAGTCTTTGAAAAAAAGGACTAATTGTGGAATGTCCAGAGCTGTCTAGTCCGGCGGCCCTTTAGGCCAGCACAACTCTCTGCAACCTGATCGCATGGCGATCATCTGATGTAATGGTAAATGGCACGAAAGCAAGGTACGCGGGAAGCAAGAATGGAAATCAGCGGCGCAAAACAGAAGTGCCGGATGGCTGCACTTCGATGTGCGGAGTGTTGCCGGTGAAGGCTCAGTGTCTTCCATTCCAGCAGATCCCGCATAGCACACGGCTTTTTCTCGATTACCTTTCCCATTCTCCATCCATTCAGAAGTTCTATCCGCGCTCGCCACTTTTTCCGGAGTGGATCAAAGACGAGGCCGAGCGCGTCCGCTATGACGACACTCGACGCAAAACGGTAGCCGACATTCTCGATCGGCAAAATAGGGAGTGGGGAGCTGGGCCCAAGACGCTGGCAAACATTGACCGGCTCCGGCGGGGCGCGCTGACGGCAGTCACGGGGCAGCAGGTGGTCTTATTCGGCGGCCCGCTGTTTTCCATTCTCAAGGCGCTGACGGCGGTGAAGCTGGCGGAGCAGGCGACAGCGGCCGAAGCCGAGTGCGTCCCGATTTTCTGGCTGGCGACTGAAGATCATGATCTCGCCGAGGTGAATCACGTCTCGCTGTTGTCTGAGGCGGGTGCTCCGGAACGATTGGCAACCGAGAGTCACGGAGTAGCGGATGCGCCGGTCGGTACGGTGCGATTCGGACCGGAGATCGAGGTGGCGGTCGAGCAGGCTGCATGGCTGCTGGGGAATTCCGAGGTCACGACCTGGCTGCGGGAGGCGTACCGTCCGGGCGAAACTCTTGGCAGCGGATTTGCCCGACTCTTTGCGCGGCTGTTCGCCGATTGGGGTGTCATTCTGCTGGATCCGGCGGATGCCGCGCTGCATGCGGTAGCTGCTCCCATCCTGCGGCAGGCCATCGAGCGGTCTTCAGAGTTGGACGAGGCGTTACTGGCTCGCGGCAAGGAACTGGAGGCGGCTGGGTATCACCAGCAGGTGAAGGTGACTCCGGCCACCACGCTCATTTTTCAAGTCAAGGAGGGAGCACGGACGGCCGTGCGGCGGAAGAATGGAGCCAATGGCGGAGAGTTTGTCGTGGGCACCGAACCGGTGTCGGCGAAAGAACTGTTAGCAGCGATCGAAGCGCATCCAGAGAATTTCAACGCCAATGTGCTGCTGCGTCCCGTGATACAGGATTATCTGCTGCCCACGCTGGCCTACACCGGGGGCGCTGCTGAGGTTGCTTACTTCGCGCAGGCGGCGGTGGTATACGAAAAACTCTTGGGAAGAGTGACGCCGGTACTGCCGCGTTTTTCTGCAACACTAGTCGAACCTAAGGCGCAGCGCATTCTCGAACGTTATGGATTGAGTCTGCCGGATCTGTTTCATGGTCCTGAAAAAGTGCGGGAAATCATCGCGCAGCGTACGTTGCCGTCCGATCTCAAGCAGCGGTTTGAGGACGCCAAGGCCAGCCTGGGAAAATCCTTGAGCGCGATTCGGGAATTGCTGGCCCGGCTGGACCCGACCCTCACCGATGCGGCGGCAAATGCCGAAACGAAGATGCAGTATCAGCTGTTGCAACTGGAGGCACGGGCCGCGCGGGCTGAATCACTGCGAAACGACGTTGTCACCCGACATGCTGATGCTCTGAGTTCCGCGCTATTCCCGCACAAGGTGTTGCAGGAGCGCGAGATTGCCGGCCTCAGTTTCGTTGCGAAGTACGGCCTTGGACTGCTCGAGAATCTCTATCAGACAATCCACACCGACTGCCACGATCACCAGATCGTTGAAATCCAATAGCCGGGTTCCTCTTACTTCGATTCGCCCAAAGCCAGGTACGTTCCCAGTCCAATCATCACAGCGCCGGTCAGCGTGCGCTGACGGCGGCGGAAGCGCGCTGACTCGCGAATGCGCTGGCCGAGCGGCCCGGCCAGCAATGTGACGACGATGTCGGCCGAGGTGTTGAGCGTCACCGAGATTGCGCCCAGCAGGATGAACTGTCCGAAGACGTGGCCGTGGGTGCGGTTTACGAATTGTGGGATGAAGGATAGGAAGAAGAGCGCGGTCTTGGGATTCAGCACCTCGGTCATCACGCCCTGCCAGAACGGGCTTCCGGCGCGGCGCAGGGCGGGAACGGATATCTGCTCGTCTTTGCGGGCGTCGAAGATCATGCGAACGCCAAGGAAGCAGAGGTAGGCCGCGCCCACATATTTCACGGTGGAGAAAGCGAGGGCGGACTTCGCCAAAATAATGGAAATTCCAGCAGCCGCGGCGAACACGTGCACCATGCCGCCGAAAAATGTTCCCAGAGCGGAGAGAAAGCCCTCGCGACGGCCTCCAGCGAGTGAGCGGGCAAGCACGTAGAGCATTCCAGGGCCGGGGGCGATGGCGAGCAAGATCGCGGCGCCGAGGAAAACGAGAAAACGGGCGGAGTCGAACATGATCCGTTGATTGTAGCGGGTGTCAGGATCGCAGAGTAGTCTGAAGCTCCTCCAGCGACTCGACCCGCGGTACACCTTTGTCGCGGTAGGCGCCGGGGACGTCCATCAGGACGGCCTGCAAGCCCGCTCCGGTCGCGCCGAGATAGTCCACCCAGTACATGTCGCCGACGTAGAGGCTTTCTTCGGGTGTGGCGTTCATTGCTTTCAGGGCCTGGCGAAAGATTTCGGGGTGGGGCTTTTCGTATCCGACCAGGCCGGAGTCGGTGATGTTGAGAAAGCAGTCGGCGATGTTGCAACGGCGCAGGACATCATCGATTCTCCCATCCGCGTTGGAGATGACCGCAATGCGGTAGCGCGCACCGATCTGCTGGAGTTGTTCGCGGGTGCCGGAGGGGATCTGGTCCCAATTGGCGGAATTGCGGATGCTGGAGACGAGTTGGTCGCGGAGAGCATCGTCATTGAGCTCGAGCTCGCGGAACAAATCGGTGTAGAACATCCACCAGAAGTTGTGGTCGGTGCTGGCGTCTTGTGTCATCTGCTGGTCAAATTGGTTCTTGGTGCGGCGCTCGAGATTGCGGAGAAGTTCGGGAGCGGGAGTGAGACCGAGGGCCGCAAGAGGTGCGTGGATACGCTTGCGGTTGGGGAAGAGCAGGGTATTGCCGACATCGAAGAAGATGACTTTGACTTCAGGAAGCATGGTCCTCCGGCGGATTTTCATGGTTTCAGCGTGAGCCGGTCGGTCGTCTCACCTTCCACGGCCTTCCGCGAATAGAGTAGCGGAAAATAACGGCCCACGTCCCACAAGGACATCAGATCGGAGTAATGCGGGCTGCCGGGCTGGCCGCTTTGGCCGGGCGTGTTGACGGCGCGCGAGCGGTCCCAGTCGCTGGTGTCGAGGATTTCTCGATAGCTGGCGCCGGAAGTCTGATCGTAGGAATCGCCGGATGTGCCGGTGGCGTTAACGGTGTATTCGTCGCCGGGGCGCGCGAGCGGGCCGAGGTCGAGCAGATCCTTTACGCCGGGTTGCTGGTTAAGCGCGTGCCGGAAGCGGACTACGTGCAACTTGCCCCAAGTCCAGTGGGAAGAATCGGGACCCAGAAGGTCCGAGAGTCGCTCGCGGGCGGACTTCAGAGTATCGGACAAAAGCTGGTCACGTGCGGTGGCCGGGTTCTCGCCAAACAGGTCTCTTTCCGGATTCTTGAGGATGCGAAGGATCGCGTCGGGCGGCAGGTCTTTGTAGCGTCCGCTCAGCTCATGGAACTGCATGCTGCGATCTTTCTTGAACCTTTCCGCAAGGCCACCCTGAATCTTTTCCAGCCACACTTCGTAGAGAGCCGCTTCGCCGGAATCGCGCTCCAGTTCTCCGTCCCAACCCAGAAACGCCCGCAACGAGGGATCGTCCTTGAGCGGCGAAGTATTCAAGAGCTTTTGCAGTTCCAGCGCGGGCAGGGAAGTGATGTCGTTTTGCAGAAACGCCATATCGACCAGGGTCATCTTGTGATTATTCTGCCGTGCGTTTTCGAACACCGCACGGATACGGGCGATGCGAAAAGGTGAGGCCCATTCGAATCCGACGTTGTAGGGATAGTGGTTGGGAATCATCTTGTGATTCGCGGTGGCGATGAAGCCTTCCTTCGGGTTGAAGAAGTGCGGCAGTTCAGAGACGGGCACAAAGCCGCTCCACTCGTAACTTCCTGCACCGGGGACCGGCAATAGACCGGTCCACTTGCGGATGGGGGCAAGGCCGGCAGAGTTCTCGCCGATGTTGCCGGCAGTATCTGCGTAAACGAGATTTTCGGAAGGAACCTTCCAGCGCGCCGACGCCGACTCGAACTGGTCCCAGTTCTGGGCACGGTCAATAGCGAGTGAGGCGAGATAGCCGGCAGTGCCGGGTTCCGTTCCGACCCAGCGCAGGGTGAGTGCCCGCTTGCCGTCGCTCCAGAGAACAGGGCCGTGGCGAGTGAACAGCAGGTCCACGTCAACCGCGGACGGATCGGTCGAGCTCCGAACAACATCATTCCGGATGTCTACCGCCGAGGTGGGTGGTTTGATGCGAAATTTCTCAGGGCGCACTTCCATGCGCTGCCAGCCGTTCGCGGTTTTGTACTGGAGCGGGTCGGCGGGGTTGAGTTCTTCGAGGTAGAGATCCTGCTGGTCGAGTCCGAAGATGGTGAATCCCCAGGCGATGTGCTCGTTGTGTCCCAGGGCAACGCCGGGGAGGCCTGGCTCGCCGGCGCCGATCACGTTCCACCCGGGAGCGACCAGGTGCACCATGTAGCGCAATGAGGGCAGGCCGATGACGCGGTGGGGGTCATTCGCCAGCAGCGGCTTGCCACTGTAAGTGAGAGCGCCTGAGACAGTCCAGTTGTTGCTGCCTTCGACGGAGTGCGCTGGGAACTCGATCCGCCGATCGCTGCCGATGAGATACTTCAGCAGTTCCGGTGTGAATCCAGCGAAGTCAAGACCGGGGGCGGGATCGAGGGTCACTAGGGGATCGAAGTCGAAGAGCTTTGACGCTTTCTCGGCGCCAAGCAGTGAGACGGCCTGAGCGTGCTCCAGTTCACTGAATGCGTTGCCAGTCATGGAGAATGCAGCCATGCGGTTCAGGCAGTCTTCCGGGTGCCAGCGGTCGGGTGAGAATCCGGCGAGCCCAAATTCGATGGGTGTACCGGGCCCGCCATCGGCAGTCAGGCTGGCGATGTAGGCGTTGATGCCATCGGTGAATGCGGTCAGGATTGCTTCAGCATCAGGAGCGTAGCTTTCATATTCGGTTTTCATGTCGCCGCGATAGCGCAGCAGGCGAGCGTTGACATCGCGTGCCAGGGCGGAAGGACCGAGAATCTCCGCCAGGCGTCCCTGGCCGGCGCGCTTCCAGAGTTCCATTTGGAAAAGGCGGTCCTGGGCGGCGACGAATCCCTGGGCAAAGAAGAGATCGTGCTGGTTCTGAGCGTAGATGTGGGCCACGCCCCAGCGGTCGCGCAGGACTTCGACGGGCTGCTGGAGGCCCTGGGCGTGGAGCGTGCCGGAGATGATAGCCAGAGCTTGGTGGGCCGCGATGTCGAGGTCACGGTTCGGAGTGGCTTGGCCAACGGCGAGGAGTGGGAGCAGGACCAGAGCCAGGATCAGCAGGCGTGCATTTTTCATGGGCAGGCCATTGTAATTCGGGCCGGGCAATGCGGCCGATCAATCCAGGGGGCCGGGAGGGCTGACTTGGGACGCCAAACACGGTAATATCCAGAATTCGCATGAGAATCCTCGGGCCACTGGCGTTGCTGTCGCGCAGCTGCTCATCGCAGGTGGCGGCCGGACTCGGAAAAGTCATGGCCGGGAAACTGAGCGCCACCCGGGCGGTGAATGCCTTCGGTGTGGGGGTCCTGCCGGCTGCGATCATCTTCCGTACCGCGCGAGAGGACGTATATAGCGTCCTGTGGGCGCTGGTGTTCGCCTTCGCCACGCTCAACATTCTCAGTCTGGGGGCGCGCCATTTCGATGCGGACCGCCGCGGGCTGAGCTTCGGCGAACTTCTGGCGATCCTGGTGGTAGTAGTTTCAGTGCTGCTGCTCACCTGGGAAATGCTTTACGTGTTCCACATCCTGCCCATCCAGTTGCAGCCGCGCTAAGGCTCTTTGCGGTATGATGCGCGTGTGGCGAAACGCGAATCCAGCTTCGATGTGACTTGCCCCTGCTGCGGGGCGTTGATGAAGATTGACGCTTCGACACGGGCCGTCATCTCGCACACGGCGCCGGTGAAGCCCAAGACATTCAATGACATGGAAGAAGCGGCCCGCGCCATGAAAGAGCACGACAGCCGGCGGGATTCGATCTTCCGCCAGTCGGTTGAGGCGCAGAGAAACGCTTCCGACCTGCTGGAAAAAAAATTCCAGGAAGCGGTGAAGAAAGCGAAAGAAACGCCGGATACGGGGCGGCCGCTGCGGGATATTGACCTGGACTGATTTGAGTTCCCAGTTCCCGGTTCTCAGTTCTCAGTAAGACTATTCGAAGATTCCAACTGAGAACCGGGAACTGAGAACTGGGAACTGGGATGACACCCCTTCTGCTTGGACATCGGGGCGCTCGGGCCTCTCGGCACATTCCCGAAAATACATTGGCATCGTTCGAGCTTTGCTTGCAGCACGGCTGCGACGGGTTTGAGTTCGATGTGCGGCGATCTTCGGATGGGCAGGCGGTGATCTGCCACGATCCCGAAGTTGGCGGATTGGAGATAGCACGAACGCCGGCGAAAATCCTCGCGTTGCCCACACTGGCAGAGGTTCTACGGTCGTTTGGCTCGCGGGCGTTTCTTGATATTGAACTGAAGGTTGGCGGACTGGAGGCGGACGTAGCGGCGCTGCTGCAACAGCATCCACCGCAGCAAGGTTACGTAGTGTCGTCCTTCCTTACGGACGTCATCACGGCCATCCACGATCTGGATGCCACGATTCCTCTGGGATTCCTATGCGAGAAGCGCGACGAACTCCACTTTTGGCGGGAGTCGCCGGTAACGTGGGTGATTCCGAAGGCCGAATTGGCGGGTGAGGCGCTGATTCGCGAAGTGCACGGGCCAGGGAAAAAAACAATGATATGGACCGTCAACCGTGCAGAAGACATGCGGCGGTTCGTGGAGTGGGGCGCGGACTCGGTCATTTCGGATGAGACGGAGTTGTTGGTACGATCGCTCCGCTAGTTGCCGCCGTTGCTCACCTAAGTGTCCTCATTTACATTGAGAGGTCATGCCCACCACAGGCGAGCGTTTCGAGCGAGCGGTACAGATCATGGCGCGGCTGCGGGCGCCCGGGGGATGTCCCTGGGACCGCGAGCAGACCTTCGACACCATCAAGCCCTATACCGTGGAAGAGACGTACGAAGTCCTGGAAGCGATTGACAACCGCGACTGGCACGAACTGACCGGCGAACTGGGCGACCTGCTTTTGCAGGTGCTGTTCTATTCCGAGATGGCGGCGGAGGAGAAGCACTTCTCGATTGATGATGTGTTGGAGAGGCTTTCGACCAAGCTGGTGGACCGGCATCCCCATGTGTTTGGCGACGTGAAGGCGGAAACCCCTGCGGAAGTTCTGCGGAACTGGGAGGCGCTCAAGGCTGAAGAAAAGAGGAAGCGGCTGGCGGCGGAGGGCGGAACGAAGACGGAAGCTGCCGGGAATTCAGCGTCGGTGCTGGCAGGGGTTTCGTCGCGCATGCCGGCTTTGCTGGAGGCACACAAGCTGAGTTCACGCGCCGCGCAGGTGGGATTTGACTGGCCTGAGATCGAAGGCCTTTTTTCGAAGCTGGAGGAAGAAACCGAGGAACTGCGGGAGGAGTTGCGCGATCACCCTGTCCAGGGCCGGGTTGGAACCGGTGTTGCCGGGTCGGGACGGCTGCACTTTCTGCCCGAGCATCGGGAACGCCTGGAGGATGAGGTCGGTGATCTCTTCTTCGTGCTGGTCAATATTGCGCGTTACCTTTCGCTGGATCCGGAATCAGCCTTGAAAAAGACGAACCGGAAATTCAAGCGCCGGTTTCAGTGGATGGAGGAGCGGTTGCGCGCCGAGGGGCGGGGGCCACAGCAGGCGTCCATGGAAGAGCTGGAAGAACTATGGCAACAGGCGAAGCGGCAGGAAGACCGGCCGTGACCGGGGCGGTAACAATCCGGAAGTGTGAAGAGCTCGAAGACATGCAGGGCTGTTTCGAGCTGCAGAAAGAAGTCTGGAAGTTTTCCGACGCCGACCTGGTTCCGGTGCGCATGTTCGTGCTGGCAAATAAGATCGGCGGGCACGTGATCGGGGCGTTCGATGGCGGGGAACTGGTCGGCTTCGCGCTGGCTATTCCGGGCATGAGAAACGGGCATGTCTACCTGCATTCGCATATGCTGGCGGTCCGGCAGCAGTACCGCAACGGAGGCCTGGGACGGCGGATCAAGCTGTATCAGCGCGATGACGCCCTGGCACGCGGCTTCGAACTGATGGAATGGACGTTCGATCCGCTCGAAATCAAGAACGCGTACTTGAATATTGAGAAACTGGGCGCGATAGCCCGGCGGTACAACGCGAACCAGTACGGGATCACGTCGTCCCCCTTGCAGGGAGGATTGCCTACCGACCGACTGGTGGCGGAGTGGTGGATGAAGTCGCGGCGGGTGGAACGCGTACTGGGCGGTGGCGCGCGAGGCGAATTCGACCTGCGTGCGAGCATTGCGGTGCCGGCGGCGGTCTACGAGTGGAAAGCTTCCGCCGCCACACGTCCGCAAGCGCTCCAGGTGCAAGCAGAGAATCGAGAACAGTTCGCCAAAGCGTTTAGGGCGGGCTTGTCTGTGCTGGGATATGAACGCGATCCGGGAGGAAACGGGCGTTTTTTGCTGGGCGCGTGGGAGGAACTGTGGCATTACTAGCGCTGCCTCGAGCCTACCTGACGGCAGACCGCTCAGTATCTGGGTCGGTTGACCTTGCCTACTTTGCCAGCAACCTTCTATACTTCCCGGTTTTGACCAATGTTCCAACTCCGACTCACGGACTCTGATGAAAATCGAATCGGTCACACTGCGTGAAATTCACATTCCGCTCGTCCATTTTTTCGAGACGAGCTTTGGCCGCGTCTATGGCCGGCGCATCCTGCTGGTGAGCGTTCAGGCGGACGGCATACGGGGGTGGGGTGAGTGCGTCGCTGGAGAAGACCCGTACTACAGCTCGGAGTGGATCGAAACGGCGTGGCCGACGATCAAGCACTACCTGGCCCCAGCGCTTTTCGGTGGCGAAGTGGGCTCCGGGCGGGACTGCCCGGCATTGTTCGCCAAGGTTCGTGGCCATCGCATGGCGAAGGGTGCCCTGGAAAACGCGATCTGGGACGCCGAGGCCCGCCAGAAACAACAGCCACTGTGGAAATTGCTCGGAGGCTCGCGGCGGGAGATTGCCTGCGGGGTGTCGATCGGAATTCAGGACTCGCCGGAACAGTTGATGGGGAAGATCGAGACCGAACTGGCTGCCGGATACCGCCGCATCAAGATCAAGGTGAAGCCGGGGTGGGACCTGAACGTTCTGGAGAAGATCCGCTCGCGTTGGGCCGACATTGTACTGAGCGTGGATGCGAATTCCGCCTACACGCTCGACCAAGTCGAGCACCTGCGAAAGTTTGATGCGTTCAACCTGTTGATGATCGAGCAGCCGCTGTGGAACGACGAGATTTACCTGCACGCCCGCTTGCAGAAAGCCATTCGGACGGCGATCTGCCTGGATGAATCCATTCGCAACGCGCGCGATGCCGACTTTGCGCTGGAGACGGGGGCCTGCCGCATCATCAACATCAAAGTCGGCCGGGTCGGTGGCTTCACCGAAGCAAAGAAAGTGCACGACGTCGCCCTGCAGCACGATGTTCCGGTGTGGTGCGGCGGCATGCTGGAGTCGGGAGTCGGGCGCGCTCACAATATCGCGCTCTCAACACTGGAGAATTTCCGGCTGCCCGGAGACGTGTCGGCCTCCAAACGCTACTGGAAAGAGGACATCGTGGAGCCCGAGGTGGAGGTGCGCGGCGATGGGATGATTCCCATCAGCGATGCGCCGGGTACTGGCTATCACGTGCGCGAGGATATGATCCAGAAACTCACCGTTCGGGAAGAGACGATGAGGGCTGGGAAGCCGTAGCGGCCCGCCGTGACAATCCGTGTGCGCCGTTCCCGGCAAGTTTGCCTGAAGTGGATTTGTCCGCCACCGTGGCTCCTTCTTTCTTAAGCAGTTCAACCGCCTGTGCAAACGTCAGGTCGGAGGGGACCTCCTTGAAGTCGCTGTAAGCTTCCGCGGAATGGATTGACAGGTTCTTGAAGAGCAGGATCTTGCCCGTAAAATCGAGGCTTATCCGGGAGATTTCCCAGTGGTTCTCCCCGATCTCCTGCTGCTGAACCAGGAAGTGCCCACCTTTGTCGAGGTGGCCCAGGATACCCCAGCCAAAGCCAACCTCCCGAAAAAGCGTGCCGTCAATTCTCGCGATCCGGTAGCGCGTGGCGTCGATGAGCAAGTCGCCTTGCATTCCCGCCAGTACCTGCTCGACGTGAGTGGGCGGGTCGTATTGTGGATTCGGGCGAAACTTCAATTTCACCAACGTACCGCCGGGCGTACCCACACCGGCCGAGCCATGCTCCTCGCCGGCATACTCAAACAACATGGCGTCAGGAATAGCGCGGACAATCCGCATGGTTCGTTCGGCATCTTCCCGTTCCTGCCGCTGCTTCTTCCGGAGTTCCTCAGGATTGGTGACGAATCGCTCGATGCGGGCCTCTTCGGCCTTGCGCTGCTCCGGGGTCAGTGATTGGCCGTTGTAGGCGATTACCATGCCGGCGGTGGCGTCTTTGGTCTCGACGTAGATCTTGGAGGTCGAACCGCTGGGAGTGGTCTTGGTGCCACGGAACATGAAATGGACGCCGTCGCCGTTCGCCTGGATTTCGTGCTGCACGGTCTTTCGAACCAGTTCGGCTGGTTCGGGACGGGCTGGGGGGGCCGCCAGCTCCTGGCCGATCCCCCACGCTCCCAGGAGGAGAATGGAGGCGCCGGCTTGCGAGAGCGAAGTGAAAGTGGCCATAAACCGACGGTAAAACGCCTGGAAAATTAGACGATGGTAGCAGAGTCGGCGTTGCATTCTCATCAATCCTGCACTTGCAGTTGCTTCCCTAAATACTACTGGAAACGTGATTTCCGGAGCTTCGATCCCGGGTTGAGAGGATTAATGATTTACAATCTGAGTCTCCGTAGCAGTAGGAAGCCGGAAGTGAGACTGGAGGCCAGGCATGGACACCCCCAAATCGGGTGAGTTCGCGCATATCGGGAAGTCGGTGGTGATCAAGGGAGAGCTGTCGGGCTCCGAAGATCTTTACGTTGATGGACAGGTCGAGGGCACCATCGAGCTGCGCAACAACAGCCTGATCGTCGGGCCGAACGGCAATGTGAAAGCCAATGTCAGTGCCAAGGGAGTGGTCGTCCAGGGCAAAGTCGAGGGCACGGTCAACGCCACCGAGCGCGTGGAATTGCGGAAGTCTGCCGTGGTAAACGGCGACGTCATCACGCAACGCATCTCGATGGAAGAGGGCGCGTTCTTCAAAGGCAAGATTGATATTCAGAAAGAACCGGGAAAGGCGGCGCCGGTGGCCTCGTAGGGGCGCGGGCCTTCTAGTCTGGCCGGGTGCAAGTGATCCATGGCGCTAGTTTCTGAAAACGTAATGAAACTCTTTCGAGGTTCGGGCCAGAGTTCCGCTCCAGCGGTTCCCCAGAAACTGAACCGCCGCTCCAGCGGCATGGCCGAGATTTCGCGGTTGCTGAATTCCCAGGAAGCGTTGTGCGTGCTGGACCTGGGTTCGACCTCAGCCAGTAATATCCAGTTCCTGACCGAAAAGGGCCACAAGAACTACAGCGAAGATCTGCTAAGGGCTTCGCTCGATCCAACGCTGCGCGTCAAGGATGAAGCAGGGAACTGGGCTACGGATGGCAAGCGGTTTCTCGACGAGAACTTGACTTACGGCAACGCACTGTTCGACATCGTGCTGTGCTGGAACCTTCCCGACTACATGGAAGAGAGCCTGGTGAAGCCAGCGGTGGACCGGCTCTGGTCAGTAATGAAGCCGGGTGGCTTGCTACTGGCGTTTTTCCACACGCGGGATGCTGGCCCGGACGCCCCCTGCTACCGCTTCCACATCACCGCCACCGACATGCTGGAAATGCAGGAGATCAAGCTTCCGGCGGTGAACCGCAAAGACGACAAGAACTCCCTGCGCCTGCAGCGAGTCTTTAACAACCGCCATATCGAAAATCTGTTCCGCGATTTCGCTTCAATCAAGTTCTTCCTGGCGCGCGACAACATCCGCGAAGTGCTCGTCGTTCGCTAAGCTTTCGGCTCCAATTCTTTCAATTCCCGTGATTCAGTTCATCTCGATTGGGCGGGATCGTGTCGCATGGACCAGATACTGCGCGATCCGCGGGCTGCGCTCGCAGGCGAACAGGAAGGGCGCGCGCAGGTTCCGCGGGAGAGCGAGGAATCTGCGGAGCACGGAGGAAACCTTGTAAACGGGCCGCAAGCGGCGCCGGTAGTCGTTTTCATAGAGTTGCAGTGCGGGCTTGAGGCCGGAGGATCCACGGAGAAATGAGAGGGCGCGGCGGGCAGCAAGGTTCCCGCTGCGGAGCGCCAGGGCAATTCCATCTCCTACGAATGGGTCCACGAATCCGGCTGCGTCTCCGGCGTTGAAGATGTCGCCCGAGACAGGACGAGGGGTGCGGAAAGTCACGGGGAAGGTCGAGAGCGGCGAAAATGCGGCGGTCCAATCCCGGGCACGCGCTTCGAGCAGCGGATGGCGGGAAAAGAGATGTTCCCAGCTTGTCCGCTCATTGGCCTGGAACAACGCGCAAACATTCACGCGAATTTCGCCGTTTGGCGCCCGCACCGGCTGCACGCCACAGTATCCGTCCTTGAAGAAATAGAGGTCCACGCTGGGTTCGGTTTCGCCGTGGAAGTGCGCTTTCAGTCCGAGCCAACGGGAACCGCTGGAGGGTGGCGCAGCCGGACTCAGGTTCGACCATCGGCCGGAGGCGTTGACCACGGTGCGTCCGTTAAAATCTCCGGCGGTAGTTTGGACGCGGAAGAGATGCTGGCCCCCGATACCTTGCACCAACGTTTCCTGGAGCGTCGTGACGCCGGCGCTTTGAG
>Ga0302286_10000487_pt1 | contig 32460 bp, 23 predicted proteins | sample III_Fen_E2_3_FD_198765 | JGI IMG/M metagenome (GOLD analysis project Ga0302286, IMG submission 198765) | Peat permafrost microbial communities from Stordalen Mire near Abisko, Sweden - III_Fen_E2_3 | ecosystem: Environmental > Terrestrial > Soil > Wetlands > Permafrost | place: Sweden: Abisko...
AACGTAACGCAAAAATTCAAGCCGTAGAGATCAGACTTCAACAAAAAGAAATGCAACTGAACCAAAAACAAGGGGATGTGCAACGCAAAGTAAACGAAGTAGAAGCGCAAAGAGAACAACTTGAACACAAAGAAAGTAGTCTTGAAATAAAGAAAAAAGAGCTGGAACATTTGAGCCATCAAGCTCAGGTTCAACTCGAAACTATTTCTGGTCTTTCGGCTGAACAAGCTAAAGAACGCTTGGTAGAAGCATTAAAAGAAGAAGCCAAAACCGAAGCCATGTCGTATATCAACGACATCATGGAAGAGGCTAAAATGACTGCTAATAAAGAAGCCAAGAAAATTGTTGTTCAAAGCATTCAACGCATTGCAACTGAAACAGCTATTGAAAATTCAGTGACTGTTTTCCACATTGAGTCGGACGAAATAAAAGGACGTATCATTGGTCGCGAAGGACGTAATATCCGCGCACTGGAAGCAGCTACCGGTGTTGAAATCATTGTTGATGATACCCCCGAAGCAATTGTTCTTTCGGCATTTGACCCTGTTCGTCGCGAAATAGCACGTCTATCCCTTCATCAACTGGTTACCGACGGACGTATTCACCCTGCCCGTATTGAAGAGGTGGTAACTAAAGTTCGTAAACAAGTTGAAGAAGAAATAGTAGAAATAGGTAAACGTACCACCATCGACCTTGGAATTCACGGATTACACCCCGAATTGATTCGTTTGGTAGGTAAAATGAAATACCGCTCGTCATACGGACAAAACTTATTGCAACACTCACGCGAAACAGCTAACCTTTGTGCCACAATGGCAGCAGAGCTAGGATTGAATCCTAAGAAGGCTAAACGCGCAGGTCTGCTTCATGACATTGGCAAAGTGGCAGATGATGAACCGGAATTGCCACACGCAATTCTTGGCATGCGTCTTGCAGAGAAGTACAAAGAGAAACCGGATATTTGTAACGCCATAGGTGCTCACCACGACGAAGTGGAAATGGAAACACTTATTGCACCTATCGTTCAGGTATGTGATGCTATTTCCGGAGCGCGCCCAGGTGCACGTCGCGAAATTGTAGAAGCTTATATTAAAAGATTGAACGATTTGGAAGCTTTAGCGTTATCTTATCCAGGTGTATTGAAAACATATGCTATTCAGGCAGGACGCGAATTGCGCGTTATCGTTGGAGCAGACAAGATTGACGACAAAGAAACAGAATTATTGTCGTTTGATATTGCCAAAAAGATACAAGATGAGATGACCTATCCGGGTCAGGTAAAAATTACCGTTATCAGAGAGACGAGAGCGGTAAGCTATGCAAAATAATTGATAAGAGGCAGTTGATAGTTATTTTAATTATCAACTGTCAATTATCAACTATAAAAATGGGGCTGTTTGGTTTTGACAGCAGGTAGAACTGATATGTAAGCATGTCGAGCGTTGTGAAGCTGGCTCGTAAATCTCGGAACACAAACTTATAACTGGCGAAAATAACTACGCTCTTGCTGCTTAATCGAATCATAGTAGATAAGCTTAATTCCGGTACTAGGTACTAGAACGAGACATTTCCCAAATGCCCTCGCCTCGAGGCAATTTGATATGGAGATGCAGCTAAATCGGGGATAGTTGCGCTTAGCCTTGGAGGCGCGATGAAATAAAAAGGATAAGGTGCAGGTTGGTGGCTTCGGTCTTGCCTACACTCGAAAACTTAAGCGAAGATAAACATGTAGAAAGCTTATTATTTCCTTGTTTGGACGAGGGTTCGACTCCCTCCAGCTCCACAGATTGGTTTAGCAAAAAAGCGACACCGAAAAGACAAACCCTACAAAATCAACGTTTTGTAGGGTTTTTTCATCTTCCTATCTTGTATTTAAGTTGTAATTTAAGACACAATTTAGCCATAAATAGACACTCTTCTGGGACTAAATCGTGACCTTTTTTGAAATTCAAAAATAGGTCACAGAAAGTCCTCCTTTGGCGTTTAATTGTCGTCATTTGGAGCTGTTGTAATTATTTCATTTTCAATCAATAAACTAGTTTTGTAACGATTAAAAAATGGAATTATGAAAAGTACATTTAAAGTCCTTTTTTACTTGAAAAGGAATGCTATTAGAAAAGATGGTAAAATGCCAATTATTACAAGGATCACCGTTGATGGTATCATTGGGCAATTCAATACCAAGTTAGAAATCCAACCAAGCTATTGGAGTGTAAAAACAGGGAAAGTTATTGGACATCCCTCTGATAGTAAGCAGCACAATGCTCAACTAGAAGAGATCAAGGCTTCCCTTCATAGCATATACCATGAACTACAACGAAAAGATAATTATGTGACCGCAGAGAAAGTAAAAAATGAGTTTTTAGGTATAAGTGAGAATCATGAAACCTTATTGAGTCTTTTTCAAAAACATAACGAAGATGTCAAAAAACTTATAGGAATCAGCAAATCAGCCGGAACGTATCAGAAATATGAAGTAACACGTAGGCATCTTCAAAAATTTATGCAAATCAAATATCAGATTTCAGACATCTCGCTTAAAGAAATTAAACATTTGTTTGTGACAGATTTTGAGATTTATCTACTGACAACGGCAGTTTGTAATACTAACACTACCGCTAAATTTATGCAATTTTTTAAACGCATCATCCTTATTGCTCGTAATAACGGATTAATTGCAACTGACCCATTTGCAAATTACAAAATTCGCTTAATTAACGTTGATAGAGGTTACCTTACCCAAGAGGATGTTGAGAAGATATTGAAAAAAGAGTTCGCTATAAAACGGTTGGAGTTGGTACGTGACATTTTCATTTTTTCTTGCTTCACTGGGCTTTCTTATATAGATGTAAAGAATCTAACGAATAAAGAAATAAGAACCTCATTCGACAACAACCTTTGGATAATGACTAAGAGGCAAAAAACAAAAGTTGATTCAAATATACTATTGTTGGATGTTCCTAAAATGATTATTGAAAAGTATAAGGGGAAGTCTATTAATGACCAAGTACTTCCAATCCTGAGTAATCAGAAAATGAATGCCTATCTTAAAGAAGTTGGAGATTTGTGTGAAGTAGACAAAGAGCTAACATTTCACTTAGCGAGACATACTTTCGCCACGACGATCACATTGGCAAAAGGCGTACCAATTGAGACAGTAAGTAAGATGCTTGGACATACCAATATTAAAACTACACAAATCTATGCCCGTATTACCGACAGTAAAATCAGTAATGATATGCAGGCATTAGCAGGAAAATTACAAGGGATAGAGAAAATGTTCAGGATATAGAATACCAAATTTATTTCACATTATATTAATGCTATTTTAGCTCGTAACTTTAGAGACAGGAAAAATACTTATAGTATTTTTCCTGTCTCTATTTTGTTGAAACGTTTGAGCTTGATAGAGTTCGTTAAACTTAATCCGCCTAATTGACTGTTATTTACATTTTGCGCCTTTTCTTCTTTCTCATTCTGCGGATAAAAGCTTCTTCTTCCGAATCTGTACCATTATTAGTCTCCATGCTGAAAATGTTGAGAGATGCATCTGAGTTATCTGCATCATGTTGAGACCTGGAATCAGGCTTGTCAGCGTATCCAATATTATTGCTGGGTTGTTGTTGCAATCCCATATCCTTATCCTCCTTAGAGAATGGAAAAAGCTCATTAAATACGTTTGCAGAGAACTCTTTGCCCAGACGTGAACCATTGAGCACACATTTATTTTGATGGTCTATGAATGTTACTCCATAGATACGTCCTGCATCATTTTGCCTAAACACTACATTCATACTGTTGGCAGCAAGACATTTTTCAAAATCAGCTCGACTTAAAGGTAATTGCATCGCTTTGGTCACTATTGCTTTGGTTCTTCCTTTCAATTGTTTCTCTTTTATGATTTCAGCTGATTGAAGCATCTGTTGTTGCAAAGCTTCATAACCAACCGATTTCCCAAAAAGAGATGATTTGAAAGGTTTACCTATGCGTTCTCCGTAATTATCTATGGCTGAATAAACCGACCCGTTATATTGTTTGTCCTCCACTCCACCTTTAATCTCTTCGACAATAATGTTGTAAAGGGATAATATAGCCTTGTATTCTCCTAAGCTCTGAAATTGATACGATTTCACTAAAGGACGAATGACATTGGCTATATGTACTTTCAGATTTCCCTCACCGTAGTGTATCCGTTTGATGGAAAGTTCACCTTGCTGCTCTTTCTTATCTGCTGCTACCAAGTTGTATTTCTGCTCCAGATTCCGACAAATTTCCATTGATTTGCGATATTCAAAATTATGATCCAACTTCTTACCATTCTCATCCACTCGAACCGATACGATATGAAGGTGATGGCGGTCAATATCTTCGTGTTTATAAACAATATAAGGCTGGTCTCCATAACCCAATTTTTGCATATACTCTTGTGCAATTTCAGAATACTGCTCATCGGTCAGTACATCTTTCGGGTCGGGATTCAAAGAAATATGTAGTATTGGCTTTTCAGTTTTTTGATTCGCAGTCAGATAGGGTTCAAACGAACGTATACAGATACCTACCTTATAATTGCCATCTCGAGGTTCTATCATCCGGTTGGTAAGAATTACTTCCCCTTGATGCTCATCTACCTTGGTTTGATTATATGCCAATGCTCCAAAAATGGAACTACCTGAACTTATTTTTGCAACCATTTTTGATTATCATTTCAAATTGGCATCACTCTTTGCCAGTTCTGTATCTGCCGAACCATACATCTTCACTTCAAGTTTATTTGTCAAATCTATAATTTGACGGTTCAACACAACCAATTCTAAGGTTGCTTTTTCCAGTTTGGCCAGATAGTAAAGGGCTTTTTTCTCTTCAAAAGCAAATTTAATGGACTTCACTGCCTGATTATAATTGACACCAATGGCACGAAACTGTGAGTGAAAAGTTGTCAATTGCATATAATAATCCATCACTGCCTTATCCTGTTTGACTACACGAATGGCTTTATCGAAGATGCAAGCGGTAATAAAATGCGCTTTTATTTTCATTCCGGACTCATCAAAGCGACCTAAAAATGCGGCATTTTGTTCCTCATTAAGGCTAATGGTATGACGAAATATAGCAGGATCACTCTTCAGATTCCTTCCAGCTCTAGTTTTATGTATTAATTTAGTCTCTTTTTTGTTCATACCTCTTGAATATTACTTTTGAGCTATTTGCTCCTTAAACTACTCTTCTAAAACACCGACTTTGGAGGTGTTTTTCTCCCTGAAAGGGCAAGTCATTTTGAGATGCTGAAAGAATTTCAAGCATCTCAAAATACAACTTGCCATTTGCTAAGTGCAAATACAATTAGCATTATTGATTGTCTAAGAATTTGTCTAATTGGGCTTATAAATAATAGCGCAAAATTAGTTTCTATTTCTGAATTGTGCCATAGCTGTATGAAGGACAAACGGAGACATTCTGCGTCAGACTAAGACTGTTTGAAAAGAGGTTTATTTATTATTTCAATTTACTTGAAAAATTGTGTTACAACTTTCTAGTCAACAATAAATCTAGGTAGAATAATAGTTAGTTTTAGGGTTTGATAGATTGACAACATGAATTCAAGAAGTCTTGCAATCTTGCAATCTTGCAATCTTGTCAACATGCAAACAAACAATCTTGTCAACAAGCCAACAACAAATAGTGTCAGTCATGCAACAAATCGAAATAAAACATTGCCAAAACTAATTATTAAATCTTGCTGACATAAAATAGTATCAACAACCAAACGTGTCACAAGCTTTTTCAATATATCCCAATTATAAACAAAACAGTAAACACCTCCTTTTCTCTGACACGAAGTGTAAACATTTATTATATTTCACGAAGTGCTAAAATCTAAAACTTTATTTAGCGGGAAATTATTTTATTCTGGCGGTAGCAAATAATTTAAACGCTGAATGTAGTTTATCAGCTGTCCCTATTCAAAATGGGATGCCTGCTTTTCTTTGTCAAAAAAAACTTGGTCTTCAAAAACAGGCATATTGTTTTGGGGCATTTATTTCAGGTTCAACTTAAAACTTAAATTGGAACTATCATTAAATGTTGGAAAGCAGGAAATAAGTTTTCCGTAATCCATATAAAAAAAAGTAAAAATTAGTCCCGAAGACTTATTCTTACTTTTCAACATTATCAAACTCTATCTCAACGCATTTTTTGGGAGTGGATACCGGGGCTCGAAGTGTCAGGCGAGGAAAAAATGGGTTGTGTCCGATGTTCCCAACTGGAAAACCTGTTGTGATTTTTATGCTTACAGTAAAAAGATAAACACGCATAAAAGTCATAAGTGGTTTTCGGGGCATTCTCTCAAGTTGCCGGAACGGCTGGAAGATTGCATTATTTTGAGTAAAGGCACGTAATCACTCTTCTATAGGAGCTAGGTTGGGGTTAATTCACCACAGTATGAAAAATATACCATTGGAAATGCATTGAAAAAGGGCATGGGTGGATTAGGCGTGTAATGAAACAATGGATTGGATGAACTGAATGGAGCAAATTGACTGCCGAGCGTTTATATGTGGATTACAGTCTGAGTAGCGAAATGATAGGATAGGATTCTTTATGCTGAGGAATTTGCTCTACGGAACTGCCCATAATTAACTTTCAGGCTCGCCTGACCGCATTTTATGTAATTATTTCACATTTTGTTCATTTAAAAAAATTGTTCGTTGACAATGAACAACTAAAAAATATTTAAACAAGTCTGAAGTCGATTTCTTGTTTGAATTGTACTTTCAGTGTTTTTTCTGAGCAGCCTTTAGATAAAAATATTTAATCCTCCCATAAAATACTTAATGCAGAACTTTTATAAGAAATACAATGTTCATAAAACTTTCTTTGTATATCCTCATCTTTGACATATTTAAAGCAGTCTAAAGCCCAGACAACTTCTGTTTTAAAAACATCTGCAATATGATTGTTAGCGAAATACTCCCCCATGACCATGTCGCGTGGAACGATATTGTCATTTATAAATGATTTATATGGAAAATCATCACTCGGGTGAGCCCACTTAATAATATTATTTTCCGCATATACAACCATAATAGGATGATTGCCAATTTCAGCAAATCTGAAAGCACATGCAGTTCTACTAACTTTATATTCAGCCTTTAAAAAATCAATTACTTCAAAAGAGAATTTTTTGTTGCCAATATCTCTAAGAAAGCGGGATTCAGGCATTAATAGGCATGACGCAAAATAATCAGCTTCTCGTTCGATAGTTGTGAATTGTTTTTTGTTGATTTCTGATGAATGTGGCTCTAATAACCCATTCTTTAGTCCAATTCTGTGTGCATCAATGAAGTAATGACCAAGTTCATGTGCTAAAGTAAACCTTCCTCTTTCTGAGTCAGGTCTATTCCCTTTGTCAATATTTAGATGAACATAAAATCGACCATTATCAAAAATAGTCATTCCATCAAAGGTGTTGACTTCATAATTATCGTAAAATACATTTAATTCTTCTTCGACAACTATTTTATCAAGTGGCGTAATTTTTTCATTATATTGTAATGCAATATATTCCGCCAGTCTTTTCGCTGCTGATTTATTATTGCTCTTCACCATTATTGTTTTTCTGGTGCTTTTGTTTCATCTTCTCAATTATGTGGTCTGGCAATACTTGACCCTTTCTAGCAACCATTCTCAACTCTTCTATTTCCTTATTTATTTCCTTGTTTTCAATAATTCGTAGAGTTGTTTTAAATGCACATAGATTTCCTTTAATTATTGCTTTAACATCAATAGAAGCATCCTTGAGTTTAAAGTCATAATCAGCGTATAGTTCATTAAATCTTGCTAGCTGTAATTCATTTTGAGGAAACAAAAAACCAGCAGAAGATAACCACTCATCAATGTTGTTAACATCTATTATCCCACTATATTTTTTATTTTGTGACATTGGTTTGCTCTAAATAATTTAAAACATGCTTGTTTGCGTCCAGTTTATAAACACGAATAGAATTTTGAGTTAATTCTAATTGACCTTGTAATTTTTTACTAATTGAACGAGGAATATTCTTTCCAGATTGTTCATAAGCTTTATAAGTAAGGTAAACTATTTTATGTTTTTCGGATAATCCCAACATGGCACTGTTTAAAATTTCTAACATAACTTTTAGTTCATTTTTCTTTTCCACATCATTCCCTATATGAAATTCGATCAATTCGTTTACAGTTGTAATGACAGATAAATCTTCCTCCGAAGTTGGTTCCGCACAAGTATTCATTCTTCCAAGCAATATTATTTGTGTGTACAATATCCGAAGCATCCATAACATTATTGCAGTATCAATATTTTTTGATTTCGCTTTTTTAATATCAAATGTAGGATACTTCCAAACTCTTGCGAATGTGCAATTTGCGACTAACAAAGCTTCCACCTCATTGTATGCATATCTTAAACAGTAAATTTCGGCTTTCTGTATTAAACTTTTTTCATATCGACTACAGAACATCGTGAATGCTTGCTCAGCTTCTTGTGGATATTCTTCTTTCCAAGAAATAACCTCAATTAGATCTGAGCCGGACATGTTTTCGAAATCCATTCTTTCTTCTTTTATCTCTTGTATCATCTATATACTCAAAAGCGTTACTAACGGAATTGGTATATGATTGAAGAATGCCAATTCATTTGCAAATATATGCATAATGTATTGAATATGTAAAAATAATGTTGAATTAAATAAATATTAAAAAATGTCTGAATTAAGTGTCGAATTTGTAAAGTTTTATTTGGGGTCTGTAGAGTTTCGTGATAAATATCCAAATCTGGTTTTGTTTTTTTTTGTAATTTATAGTTTACTTGCAGTTGCGTCTTTTTGTAGTTTTATAGTCAAACTTAAGGATGTTTTTAAAAAAGACTCTAGATTATCTAAACTAATTGAATTGCAAAAAAAAATAGGTGATAATGATAAAAGATTGGTCGATTTTATGAATCTACAAATAAAAGATGAACTTTTTAAAGAATGTACTGGATACTTTAATTGTACTATCAATAAATTAATAGTTGACTTTTATATTTCTAATGGTGATAGATTTACGTGGAGGGAAATAAAATTGATCATTTCGAGATTTGAAATAAGAGAGGGGCAATTAAAATTAAAACCAAGAAACCTATTAAACAAGTTGGTTATATTATTTGGTTATATCTATTATGGACTAATGGGTCTGTTATCACTTGCAATTATGCTAGCCTTACCACTGCTTAAGATTCAGTTTACGGTTTTAGTTATTCCTGTATTTGCAATATTAGGGATATCAGTCTGGATGATTCTTGTTGAAGGAGATCAAATGAGAATATATAAGAAAATGCTGAAGGAACCTAGTTTTAAAACTGGAGTGATAAATAAATCTGAAGAAGAGGAATAATTAGTTGTTATGAAAAAAAATATCAATTACTCTCTCATAAATGAGATGGCAATTGAAAAAAATACGATATTATATTCTGATCATTACTTAATGATAAATGTAAATGAGTAATACGAAAATCAATACCAAAAATCAGAATCTTCTCTGGGCTATTTCAGGAGGAAGATGTGAGTATGAAGGCTGCAATAAAGTTTTACATACTGATATATTAACTAAGAAAAAATACAATAGTGCATATATAGCTCACATTGTTGCAGATGAACCCAAGGGGCCAAGGGGCGATTTAAAGCGTTCAAAAGAATTGGCTAATGACATAAACAATCTGATGTTATTATGTGACACACATCATAGACTGGTGGATGGCGATGATACAACTTACACCGAAGGTTGGTTACTTGAAATGAAACTAAATCATGAAGAACGAATAAACCTACTAACAGCTATTGCTCCAAACATGTCAAGTGAAATAATCCTCTATGGAGCGAATATCGGTAGCCATAATTCACCATTATCCTATCAAATGGCAAGCGAAGCTTTACTATACGATTATTACCCGGCAAGTAATAACGCAATTGAATTGGGATTAAAGAATGCTCCATTTATTGACAATGCAGATACATATTGGTTGGTAGAAGAAGAAAATCTATGTTATCAATTCAATTTAAAATTGAAGCCTCAATTAATGCAGGGAAGCACATGTCATTATTCTGTATTTGCTCTTGCACCGCAGCCTTTACTTATAAAGTTAGGAGTTTTACTGAATGATTTAACTGAACTAAAAATACATCAGAAACATAGAGAACCATCAACGTGGAAGTGGCAGCAAACATTATCGAATATAAATTACACAATTAGTGAACCTGCTGATAAAACGCAAATACCCGTACTTGTTGTAAGTCTTAGTGGAACTATTACGTATGATAGAATTGAAAATACGTTAGGTGAAAAGGTTAGTATTTGGGAAATCACAATAGACACTCCCAGTAACGATTTTTTAAAAACAGAGAAGCTATTGTCGGACTTTCGATACACAGCCCGACTTGCATTTGAAAGAATAAAATTTCATCATGGATGTACAGATTTGCATGTTTTTCCAGCAATGCCAGTGTCGGCAGCAGTGGAATTTGGTAGAGTTTGGATGCCTAAAGCTGATATGCCCTTAGTGATTTACGATCAGAATAAAACACAAAATGGATTTTTTAAAACAATAACTATAAAATAATTTGATATGCTTACACAAGAAGAAAATAAACAGTTCTCAGAAATTTTAGAAACACTTGGTGAAACATTGGATATTACAGAAACCCAATATAACGCTGCAGTAAGTAGTTACAAAGCCGTAGGCGAATGGTTGGCCAAACCAGAGTCTTCGCTTGCTCCTTATAAGCCGGAAATCAGACCACAAGGTTCGTTTATGCTTGGAACTATGGTCAGACCAGTGAACGAAAAGGACGACCTTGATATTGACTTAGTGTGTGAACTGACAGGAAAAAATCCGAGTTGGACACAATATCACCTTAAACAAGTAGTTGGAAATCGTCTTAAAGATAACGAAAGCTATAAAAAAATGTTAGATGAAGAAGGGCGAAGATGCTGGACGTTGATTTATTCAAATAATGCTAATTACCATTTGGATATTCTTCCAAGTTTAGTTTGTAATGGATATAATACTGTACTTGAAAAAGCATTTTCTGCTAAGGCTTTATCCAATGATTTTGATACGCTTTCGATTAGGATTACTGATAAAGAGCAAGGCAATTATTTCATAGATCCAGTTGCTGAAAATTGGATGAAAAGTAATCCTTTTGGATATGCAAAGTGGTTTTTTAATGAGGCCTCAATAGATTTTAGAAAGACTATAATGCTATCAGAATCAGTAAACCCAGTTCCAAAATATCAAAAAGAAAAGTTACCTCTACAACGAGTAGTTCAAATACTGAAAAGACATCGCGATATGATGTTTAACGGACATGAAGATAAACCTATCTCTATCATAATAACAACTTTGGCCACTAAGGCATACAAAAAAGAAACATCTATCATTGATGCATTGATAAGTATATCTATCAATATGGAGAACTTTATTGAGAGCCGTTATGATTATGATTCAGGCAAGTTTGTTAAATGGATTGCAAATCCGGTAAATCCAGAAGAAAATTATGCAGATAAATGGGTTGAACATCCTCAGAGAGAAATGAACTTCTACAAATGGATTGAACAGGTTAAACATGATATACCAAATATATTACAACAGCGAGGGTTGCAAAATATTTGTAATGAAATGAAAAATCCATTCGGAGAGCAAGTTATAACAAAAACATTTTCTATGTTGGGAGAAAGAAGCTTTAATCTTAGACAAAGTGGAAGTATGGGAATGAATACGGGTAGTGGAATTCTTAGTTCTGTTGGAACTGTAAATACAAGACCTCATAATTTTCATGGGAATGATTAAGAGATTAGATATCCCATTAATAATTCAGGGTCACAAATTGCATTCTTATTTTCCTGACTCTAAGTATTCAATCAGATGCAATACTCTTGTATGGAAAGGATATTTACAACCTTCAGAATTAAGTTCGAGATACTTAATCAAGGTTGTTTATCAACGAGAAAAGCATCCTAATGTTTACGTGCTTGAACCTAAGGCTCTGATACTAGCAGAAGGTAAGACAAAACTTGAACATGTATATGATAGCCCCAAGCAGCATTTATGTATATATTATAAAAGAGCTAAAGAGTGGGATGCAACTAAGTTGATTGCTGATACCATTATACCCTGGACGAGCGAATGGCTACTTCACTATGAATATTGGGTTGCAACAGGTACATGGCACGGGGGTGGAATTCATTAATTAGGATCGTGAAAGTTTCCCTTTTTTATTACAATATGTATCAATAGGATTCAATCCACCTGTATTGTTCGGATTGGAAAATAAAAATTGATAGTAATGGCTAATGAAGTTACAAGTAAAGTTGCAGTATCTGCCGCTTCAAAAGTACTTAGAGATGGACGTACTAGTGCTGCGAGTTAAACCGTAGCAGGAAGTGCACTTTTCCAAAGAGAAAAAAGTAAAAAGAAGAGCAAGTAAGCAGTAATAAGAGCGTAGCTATTAAAGAAGTCCTCAATTTAAATTTCTAAAAGAGAGGATATTCAATTAATTCATTTATATCTGCTCCAGATCTTTTTTCTCAGTCTTAAGAATTCGAAGTTTTCTATTCAATTCTACTTTTCGATTAAATTGCTTACAGCTTTTAATTGAAACAGTTAATTTTTCAATGCTAAAGTTGAGTTGTTTCATTTTTTGTTCCAATTCAATAAGCTTGGAAATATCTCTGTCTTTAAAAGATTGTTTACCCGAAATTTGGAAACAAATCTCTGAAAATGTAAAATCTAAATTGTTTGCCAATTGCAAAATAAAACTTGATTCTTTTTGAGTTTTCCATTCTGTAGTAAATGTCCAATCCACAACTGCTTGATTCTCATTGGTTGGATGTGAATGCTTTTGTGCAATAGAATACATCAAAAACTCTTCATGCTTTATTTCAAACAAAATAGGATATGGGATAACACGGTTCATCAACAATATCAATTCACTTATACTAGACCTTTCTTTTAGTTCAATCTCAAATATCTGAATTTCTTTTATCTCATTTCCATGCAAATTTATAGTTTGCTGCGAAAGCTTATTAGCCCATTTTATTTTTGCTACCACATTGGTAAACAACCTTTTTTGTTTGGATGTGGCATATTCATCAAAGGTGTTTTTTGGAATTGTCTTATCCACAATGGTTGAAGCAGGTAAATCAAACATAGACTTTAGATTAGCGTACAATTACAAATGAAATTAATTTGAAATCTTCTTTCCCCTTTATTTTACTTCCCAGAGCAGTTGTACCTCCAGCTTTGAAAAGTGATAAAATATCTTTTTCCTCTTCGGTATGCAAAATGGACTTGATGCTCTGGTCCAATAAATCAGAATAGGGTTTCATTTTTCGTCCGTCGCTAGTTTCTTTATTGAAGTCTGTACACAGTCCTGCAAAAGGTTCTTGATTGCCTTTGCATAAAAGTCGCAAAGCATCAAGAGTTTTCTTTGCTTGAGCATGATTAAATATCACAGCGCCATTATTCTTAATATAAACCAAATAAAAAGGGTGTAAACGATTCTGCTTGTCAATATTTACTTCCTTATTTATGTTTTTCAGAATGAATACTACGCCTGACTCAAATCCATCAGTTTGTTTTGCAATAGCATAAAGACCACCGGGAATACTTTTTTGAACGCCGTACTGTTTTATAAAATTAGACAGATCGATTCTAAAATCGTTGAGCCCTAAATCAGTAATTGAAACCCCTTCTCTTAAATCTTCCAAATCGATTACTTCATCCTGCAATCTTTTCAATTGAGCCTTACGGTATTCCAAGTCCTTTTCTTCAGAATTAAGAATGTTATCATCTCCAGTGCTTGTCAGGTTAGTAATCAACATTTTGCTTTCTACCTTTTGTTTGAGGTTGATATAAGCATCCAATGAGACATCGGGCCAGAAATTGACCAATGTAATTGAATCGTTTTTAGATCCAATACGGTCTATTCGTCCAAAACGTTGTATAATACGCACCGGATTCCAGTGAATATCATAATTGATTAGGTAGTCACAATCTTGTAAGTTCTGACCTTCTGAAATACAGTCAGTTCCAATTAACAAATCAATTTCCTCATTTATATTTGGGAATGACAATTCTTTCCCCTTTGACACTGGGGAGAAACAAGTCAATAAAGTATTTAAATCGGCATGAATATGTGGAGCTGTACTCTTACATTTGCTACCAGTAATAATTGCTGTATGCAATTTGTATTGTTCCATCATCCATTTACTGAGTGCCTCGTAAAGATAGTTGGCTGTGTCGGCAAAGGCTGTAAAAACAATTACCTTCTTATTGCCAGGATTTAAAGGTTGTTCTAATTTTTCGCTTATCAGCTTTTTGAGCAATGACAGTTTTTTATCGCCACCTGTAGAGACACTTTCCATTTGTATTAACAATGCCTCCAATGCCTCTTTATCCGCCATTAAATCTTCTTTCCAACGAGTTTTATCAACATCAGAAAGATGAATTTTTATCTTTTTACCAATTATATTCTCCTCATCACCCCAATCGTTGTCCAAATCCATATCATCAATTTCATCTTCCGAATCCAAACCAACATCAATTGTACCGTCAGTGTTCTTTTCTATTAAAGACAAATAATAGTCAACCTGATTCAAAATTCCACCGACAGTAATTCGGAAAGAGTCGATACTACTTTCAATACGTTTTAGTAAGTTGATACGCATCAATATCTGCAAACTCTTTTCCCTGTCGGCTTGCGAAAAAGTACTGGCTTTTACTTTCTGGTCGTATTTCTCAGCATATAATTTCACCTTACTCTTTAAAACATAGTTGATTGGCGTATAAATCGAAAGATTAAGTAACATCAACTGTTCGGCAATACTTTGATAATTGAGCGTACTCTTTTCTGTTAGTGAACTTTGTATCGAAATTGGTTTGTTCCGATGCGGAAATTTACCAATGGCAGTAGTATCGTAATAGGTGGTAATGTGTTTTCTCGAACGGGCAATTGTCAAACTATCCAGTAATTCAAAAAAGTCAAAGTCCAATCGTTCAAGCAGCGTTTCGGTAGTGCGGTTTTCATTTGGAAATTTCGACCAGATATTGAAAGCCGTTTGGGCACGTTTAAATATTTCATCAACGCCTCTTTCTGTTTCCAACTTTTCATCAATGTTGGCGGCAAAGCCCTCATAAGCCAGCGCTAATTGATTTTTCAAATCATTGAACCGATTGTTCACCGGTGTAGCCGATAGCATTAGGACTTTTGTCTCAATTCCTTCTTGTATTACTTTACGCAACAACTTTTGATAGCGATTTTCGCGCCCAACAATGGTATTGTTATTCCGGAAATTGTGTGACTCGTCAATCACAATTAATCCATAATTGCCCCAATTGACATTTTCCAAATGGCGACCATTACTGATTCCATGTTCCCTGGATAAATCAGTGTGAAAAAGTACATCATACCGAAATCGGTCGGCATGAAGTGGATTATTCTTATCGTTATTGCAATAGGTATTCCAGTTGTCAGCCAATTTTTTCGGACAAAGAACCAACACATCTTTGTTGCGCTTTTCGTAGTATTTGATGATACCTAATGCCGTAAATGTTTTACCCAAACCCACACTATCTGCCACTATGCAACCGTTGTATTTTTCCAGTTTGTTGATGGCTCCTATTACCGCATCCTGCTGAAAATTATAGAGTTTGTTCCAAATCACGGTTTCTTTAAACCCAACGCCTTCGTTGGGCATATTATCTACCGAAATGTCTTTCAGAAAGTCGTTGAAGATATTGTATAGTGTTATGAAATAGATAAACTCGGGACTATTTTCTTTGTAAGTAGTTTCAAAATAAGCCAGTACTTGTTCCGTAACATCTTGCATCTGCTCTTTGTTGGACCAAATCTGCTCAAAAAGTTCGAGGTATTGCCCACTTACCGGATAATCGAATTTATGCACGAAAGTGGTAAATCCTTTATTGGGTGAAGTTCCCAAATCGGCTGAAGTAAAACCTGCAAGCGGCGAATAAACCACATCATTCGTTGAATTTCCATTTACGTGTATCATGCCGTTTATTGGCCGGTCGGCATGAACAGTACTTTTAAACCGAACACGTTTCTTTATCCATTCGCTGCACTCTTTAGCAATAGCACGTTGGTTGAGTTCGTTTTTCAATCGCAACTCAAATTCACCACCACACAAATGCTGTTCGTTGTATATGTTAGGAATATAATATTCACGCGACTCTTTCTGAATACTATCCGACACAAAAGTGGGTGAAGTGAAAATAAAACGCAGCTCATCAATCTCTTTTAGCTCCTTTTTGAGGGCTTCAAAAGCATAGATTGAAAAAGTAGAGGCTGCAATGGAGAGTTTACTTCCTTTCTGCACATCTTGCTTTAGCTCATCGCCTAAACGGGTATTTATGTTGTCGATTAGTTTCATTTAAAAGTTAGTCTATTTCAGGCAGTAATCTTGATTTTTTTCGAATTTTCACATCACCCCAAGGCATTGAACGTTTTGTAGGATATGTAATATACAAATGTCTCATAGCTCTTGTGATGGCTACATAAAGATTGTTTTTTTCCTGCTCATATTCAGAACCACCTTTTTGGACAGCACGATAATCGGGAAAAGTAAGGTCATCCATACCCATTAAAAATACGATCTCACTTTCTTGACCTTTCATGGTATGTACTGTACTTAATACGACACCTTCATTTTTCACTTCCTGCGAAGTTTGTCCTAAAGCCATTGCATTTCGGAATGAAGCAATAGATTTTTCGGGAGTTGACTTAGCATAATTTAGCCAGTGTTTTAATATCTCTGCAAAATCATAGTTGGCTAAGTTCAATTCATCAGATGTGTCATCAGTGCTATAGAAAGATTTCAGACTCTCTTGTAATTTAGTAACTAGAGCTTTAAAGTTACTTCCATCTTCTTTTAATTTCAAAACTAATTCAAGTACAATTTTATTTAAACCTTCAGGGCATGCTTCATGTATATCTGCTAATGCAATTTTATCTTTTACTTTTAAAATACTCGTCAGTTGTGAAACGTGCAATCTGTCTTTTGGATTGATTTTTACCTGCATTGCCAAATTTAGCACTTTGCCTGCATTCGATTCAAATATCAATCCTCTTACAGTACTTTTATAATAATATCGGATTTGATTTTTCTTTAGTAATTCCTCTATAGATAGCAATATATATCTGTTTCTTGCCAGAATAGCTATATTTTCTAAACTAATGGGATGTTCAATGTCAGTTATTAACTTTGAATTAATCAAATCTGAAAATTTATTATAAACCCATTCAGCTTCAGCTTCAACTGTTTCAAATTCATGTATTTCACAAATGCCATTATTTACAATATTATTTGTTTCGGCAGCTCCAGGGATTACTTTATTGGCATATTCAATTACACTTTTAGCACTTCTGTAATTCATTGAAAGATTAATTACTTTGGGTTTATAGTCTTCCACGAAGTATTTAGTCATCCACAAACTACTTGAACCAGTAAATCCATATATAGCTTGCTTCGAATCCCCTACTAGCATAACATTATTTTGTTCATCACCAGTTAAAGCTCGTAGCAGCATATATTGTGCTTTATTTAAATCTTGAGCTTCATCAATACAGATATATTCAAAGTTTCGTCTATATAATGCTGCAATATTTGGATAATTTGTAAATAACTTGTATGTCAAGTATAATAAATCATCAAAATCAATAGCATTAAACCTACTCATTATGTCATTGTAGTTTCTATACACGAGCACAACACTTGGGTCATCTACTTTTTCATCAAGTTCTTCTTCTAAAATTACCTCTCTTTTAATTTTTGATATAACCTCTAAAGCATCGTATTTAAATTTATCTCTTTCCTTTTGTAACATGTTTTCATACCGCACTTTCAAAGTTGGAGTTAGTATTATTGCCGCCTCAACTATTTTTAATCTGTCATCGGTCTCTGAAAATACTTGTGGTAACTGAGCAAAACCTATTGCACTTCCATGCTTTTCCAAAACAGAACTACAAAAAGAATGAAATGTTCCTACAAATAATCTATCCTGAATATCTGTATCTTCATTTAAACGTACTTTTATCTCTTCGCTAGCCTTGTTCGTAAACGTAATAGCAAGTATCTTTCGTTTCGTTTTGTTTACTAAACGTTTAATTCTTTCAGTTAGAACACGAGTTTTTCCACTTCCGGCACTTGCAGTTACTAACAATGCTCCACAATCAAATGAGGCAATCTCTTCCTGAATAGCTGATAATTGTATTTTAGACATAGTGTAAATCTATTTTTATTCTATTGAAAAGGTCTTGAACTAACGATGGTAAGGCTTTACCTGATTTTATTATTGTTGAAGCTACTACAGGACCAAAATCTGTTTTATTTTCTGACATATAATCAAATAGAGCTCTGTTTACGCCATCGATCGTTAAATACTCTCTTGCCCTATCAACATAAATATTCTGTCTGCAAGAGGGACAAACAGTTGAGGTCTTTTCTCTTTTTTTGATTGTACCCGTTTTGGTTCTAATGTATTCATCTAAACAGTTTACTCCAAATAAATTTTCTAAGGAAGCTATTATTTCAGTTATATAATCTTCTTTTATCAACATTCCTTCGAAATCAGTATTATCTCTAATAATGAATACATTCTGACAGTCCTCAATTCTTGTATACTTAGTTCCAAGCAACTTTTTAACTGCTTTACTCATATTGTTGACTGGTTGAGCCTCTCCATCACTAAAAATATACCAAGGGATATTAAATGTTTCAGCAAAAAGTATAAAGGGGTAATATGCTCCAGCCCCACCAACACCTATAAAATCAATACCCAACTCATATGCAGGTCTTCCAAAATACTTCTCAGCCAATATCGGTAATGCTTGCTCTTCCGTTTCTCCTTCAAACAATACAATTGCTTTTGAAAAGAAAATTTCACCACGAGTATTAATAACCTTTTGTTTGAGTTTTCGTTTTTCATCGGTATTTAATGAGTCGGTGTCAAATTCCCCGCATTGAATTGCACCAGCATCTTTATACAACCCTCTAATTTCATTGAATCCAGCACAGGATGTAATGTATGGTGAATGCGTTGAAATTACTTTCTGACCAGGCATATCAACCATCTGACTATATAACTTTTTTTGAGCATTAGGATGCAAGTGTGCTTCAGGTTCTTCAATAGCAATGATTGGAAAAAAAGAAGTATTTTCTGCTGCTGACAATGTGGCATTTTGAGATACAAAGGCTTTAAATGTCAATAGTGATGACCAACTACGTGTTCCCATACCATGGTAATCCATTGTGAAACTATTGGCAGCTTCTCCATAATGAATTGACATATTTTTATTCAAGTCTCTCAACTTCTTAGAAAAAGGAGTGAGTTCTAATTTTGAATCTTGCCTATCCATTGCTGTATCAACTCCCTTCATAATGGTTCTAATGGTTGATAAGATATTACTTTTTTCAACAGCTTGTTCGTTTAATTCTTCAATTAAGCCCTCTAATGCATCTAAGTCTGCAGAAGAATATGACTTCGAAACATCTGCAAGTAATTTCCCTAAATATGAATTTCTTTGTTTAATATCATCAACAACGTCCCTTTGAGCTTCGATATAATAAAAAGGAATAGATCGCAAATCTAACTTGGGTCTTGAGGTTGGAATATCCTGCCAATGTCTCCCCGCATCTGGTTCCCATGCATTCAAGATCAATTGATTTCGTTCAAATTCGCTTTTTAATCTGTTATATTCAAAAGTGTTCCGAATTCCGATATAACTCTTAGCTCCATCTAAGCGAATATTATCTGTATTTAGCTCAACTTCCCAGTCATCTTCAAATACATTTACACGATTATGATTTTCATCTACCGGAATAATTCTAATATCGATTATTATCTTAGGTGCTTGAAATGTAGCATCAACATATAAATCGTCAATAGTCAAAAAACTTCTACTTCCTAAAGCTAACTGGAGTGCCTTTAAAATTGTAGTTTTACCTACATTATTTGTTCCGGTAAGTACCGTAGTTTTTCCAAAATTTATTTCAAAGTCATTTAAACCTCTAAAACCAGATATTCGTAGTTTGTCTATTAAAATTCCCATAAACTATATTTTTAAAATTACTTTTATCTCATCCCCACCAAATCCAACATACCCTCATAGCTCTTCACCACATGGTATTTTACTTCGTCGTTACTTATTTGGTTGAAGTGGACTTCGGCGCAATGTTTCTTTAATTTTTCTACACCACGCAAGTTGAGTTCTGATTCTGTGCCTTTTGTTTCGGCTACGAAATATACATTCCGCACTTTGTCCTGATTGAATACAATGGCCCAGTCGGGTGAGTATTTGCCTACCGGTGTGGTTATGTAGAATGATTTAGGGAGTTTGGCATATACCATCACTTCTTCGGCAGTGTCTAATTGCTTGGCAAACTCAGTCTCTATGTTTGAGTCCGTTATCAGATAATCGTAAATATGGTGTTTCAGCATATCACTTTGTAGCACAGCACGACTATCATTGCCAAACACGGTTGCAGCGTCAAACCGTTCGTCCGTTTTGTGGTAGCTGATATGGTTGACAATCAGTTGCGATTTTACCTCGTTGATAATGGTGCTACATTTGGCAATAAACTCTTCGGGATTTTTGCCAATAAGCAGAAAGCGCGACTCCTTTATTTTGCTCAAAATGCTTGCAATGCTTCGGCGTGTGAGGTTGGTAAGCGCAACTATTTCGCCTACAATATCGTATCGGGTATCACTGTAAAGTTCCGTATTTAGCTTTTTCACAGAACGTGCGGTTTGTTTAATTCCTTCGTGCTTTTCCAGTTCCGATTTGGTGCTTTCGGTCAATTCTCCACTTTTTACTTCGTAATAGCGTTCAGATATGGTCAGGTTGGCGTTGATATGAATTACTGCTTCTTCGATCAGTTTTTCACTGTCGAAATGCACTTCATAGACTGTTTTCAAATTTATTTTGCTCCACAAAGTCTGAAATTCCACTTTGTGGAAATTCTTATTGGGTGCAATACTTTGCGTACTGCGGTCATTGTCAATTTTAGGTAATTCGCCCGACGATAAACCGTTGAGCAAGCCACCAATGGCAGCACTGTATTTTTTCAATTCCTCCGGTAGTGGAATTTGTCCTTGTGCAATGGCTTCGCGACCAGCATCCGTCAGTTTGTTTTCTTCGTTGATAATTCCTCCAATTGCCAGTTTGAGAACTAATTTTTCTGTCTGTTGTTTGGTTAAGCGCACACTTTCGCCCTGTTCGTTGGTGAGCAGTTTGCCCAAAAAGAATTCGAAATCGGCTTTTTGTGGACGTTCTTTCAGGTTGTCGGCAATTTCGTTTTGCAAGCCCTTGGCAAAAGCTTCGTAACTTTCGCTGGCTATTACGGTGAGTGCATTTATTTCCTGCACCTCATCGCCAATAGTATCATAATCCTGACGTGCACCGTCTAAGTTCACACAAAGTCGCATACCACGTCCCACTTCCTGACGACGACGAATAGTTGCATCGGAATGTTTCAAAGCGCAAATCTGGAACACATTGGGATTATCCCAACCCTCTTTCAGTGCTGAGTGAGAAAAGATAAAACGTACCGGTTCGTCGAAACTCAACAAACGCTCTTTATCTTTCATAATCAGCTCATAAGCACTTTGGTCGTCACTTTCTTCGCTTCCACGTTTCACAGTAGAATCAATGACCCGTTTGCTTTTTTTGTCGATAGAAAAATAGCCGCTGTGAATATGTGAAGCATCATCGCGGTTGAGATAAGCAAAGTAATTGCTTGGTTCATAACCCCTATAACTTTCTTTTATCGAATGTTTGTGTAGGTATTCGTTGTATTGTTGTTGAAACAAATCCAGAAATTCGCTCCGAATTGCTGCATATTCTTGTTCAAATATCTGAGCGTATTCGCCCGGAACTTCTACGCCCAATTCGTCATATTGGCGGTATTTTTCCACATGGTCAATGAAAAACAAAGTCAGTACCTTGATACCTTTAGCATAAAGTTGTTTTTCCTTTTCGAGGTGCGAAAGAATCGTTTCGCGAATTTGAATTCGTCGGAAATCTTTCTCATTCATGTCGCCCACAGCTTCACCTGGATAAAGCACCTGATTGCCAATTTCCACTTTGCCCAGATAGGCATCGATATTCAACACATTATAACCCTGATAGGCAGGCATTCCTCCCGAAAGTTCATGCAAATTATCGCCCACAATCAGTGGTTTTCTTACACGTTTTATTTGCTCGCCTTGCCGTATTTCATATTCCACAAGAGCCACAGGCGGTTTTCCACTACTAATTTCAATTCGTTCAAGGTACAAGTATCCGGTAGTTCCGGTTGAGCCTTTGAGGTTAATGCCTTTTACCTTTATTCGTTTTACTAATTTTTGGTTGTAAGCATCCAAGGCATCAAGCCGATAGACTTGATTATACATTTCTTTGTGTGTAGCCGAATAGCGCAAAGTAAAAAGCGCATTGAATTTTTGCATGGATTCCAGCGTTTGTTTGCCATCCACGCTTTGCGGTTCGTCGATAATCAATATCGGATTTGTTTGGGCAATAATCTCAATGGGGCGTCGTGAACCAAACTGATCTAACTCCATATCAATACGACGGGCATTTTCGCCACGAGCATTGAATGCTTGCGTGTTGATAATCATTACACTAATGCGACTGTCGGCAGCAAAGTTTTCAATATCCTGCGGACGTGCCGAATTGTAGATAAACGGTTTTATCTTGTGTCCATATATTTCCTGAAAGTGCGATTGTGTTACTTCAAACGATTTGAAAACTCCCTCACGAATGGCTATGGAAGGCACAATGATAATGTATTTACTCCAACCGTAATGTTTGTGCAGTTCGTACATGGAGCGAATATACGTATAGGTTTTACCAGTACCCGTTTCCATTTCTATGGTCAGGTGAAAGCCTGATTTTTCGCCTTTAGGGCGTTCAATATTTGGGCTTTCTATCAATTCGTTTTGTCGTTGTACGGTTTGGATATTTTCAAGCACCTGCGATTCGGTTATGCTTATCGGACGGTTACGATAACCGATACTTTCGTTTATCTCCTCCTCATAAGCTATGCTTTGCATACCAGTTTCGGCATTTTTCGATTTGCGTAATATCTCTTTGGTGCGTTCCAGTGTAAACTTTGCCGTTTGCAAGGTTTGTCCTGCAAATGCATCCACCACCGCTTTTACGGCGTGTAACTGAAAAGCTTGTTCTTTAAATTGTAGTTTCATTAATGTTTGTTTATCAAAGATAGAATTCTTTTTCCAGATGCAGTGGTCTGATAGGTTTGATTGGGATTAGTTTTTTCGTCGGGAAATTCCTTCTCTATCCAACCTAACTTAATTAATGGATCAAGATATTTTGACCTATTCTTTGATTGATTACTTAAACCTAGCAACTCAAACAAGTCTTCTCTTTTCATCCTAACAATAAGTATATCCAGCATTTCAGAAACTCTCTCATGAACTTGAGCATTTATTATCTCAATAGCAGAATGACTAGCTCCGTTACTAGCTCCGTTACTAGCTCCGTTACTAGCTCCGTTACTAAAAGAAATAATTTCTTCTATATTACTGAATAACATAGTAGTAGCTCCGTTACTTTCTCCGTTACTTTCTTGGTTACCAACTAGGCTATGCGCGGGCAAAGTTGTCAAAAAACAAGTGAAATCTTTATCGGTATCAAATATAGGGTCAGATGAGCCATTGTCTGCCATTGCCTTGTATATAGTTGGGAAACCAGTTCCACGACCTTCTGTAAGTCCAAGTTCTTTTAGAAAATCACCTATACGGCGATTGCGGTATTCGCGGGAGACAATTCTTTTCTGAGTTTTTAAAACCGTTGCATTTACAGGTGGAACAGGACCCGGATAACTCAGTATTTCTATTTTATCTGGCCAAACCTGAACTTCAATGGGTGAACCGATTTCATAACTCTTGTGATATACGGCATTGGATAATGCTTCTTCCACGGCAGCATACGGAAAGTTATAAAAGCGATCTGCTTCTGCTTTATTGCCGTGCTTTATGACTTGTTCGGAAATAATATTAGTCTGTAGAAAAGACAATGCATCCCTGAGTTGTTTTTGCAAAGGTCCTTTGAAATAATGTTCGGAAAAATTTGAACCCGAATCCTCTTTGTGCCATACCAATTCAATTTGACAACGACTAAAAAAGCGTTCCGGCTGTTTACAAAAAAACAACAAGCCCACATTAACTGGTCTGATATTTTCGTTGGCACCTTTGGCAATAAGCATGGCGCGGCACAAATCTTCAAAACTCAATGTCTTACTTTCCTCTAATAAATCACTTTTTACTTCATGTAGATAAGCTTGAATAAGCCCTAAATCCATATCCTGTAGTGAGGATTGGTGATTGATGCGGTCATCGTACGGGATACGCGCCGTCAATTCCTGAAGTTGACGCAAAGTTTCCCCTCTGGCAATTACACTATTGGAGCCAATACGAACGTATGGTTCTCTTCCGTATTCCTTCCCAAGCGAGGTTGGTGCGGTGTACATTCTGTTATCTCCTGCAGGACACCATAATACCAGAATCTGTTTTCCCTGTAGAATGTACGGTTGTATTACTGGAAAGTAACTGGGCTGAATTTTATGCCCCAACTCAAGAATCTTTTTCTGAATAGAATCCAGTTGTTCGGCTTCCAAACCAGTCGGAGGAAAAATAGGTTGACCTTCATTTTCGGCAATACCGATTACAATATAACCTCCACCCCAGTTGTGCAAATCATTGGCAAAGGCACATGCCGAATGAAGTACATCCTCTGGATTCCAACCTTGTTTAAACTCCAGGCGTTCCCATTCCACGGTGGCACCATGCACCAAATCTTCTATGTTTATAGGTAAAGCCATAATTGACTATTGATTAATTATTGATTTTCTACACCGCTTTTTAAGGTGTGCAAATGAAAGTCTTATTCTTTAAATTTAGTTTTTTCTCTGAACTAATTGGCAACTTGGTAATAAGCACAAACATTATTTCGACACTCTGCAGAACAAATCAGATTAAAGCAATCTTTAAATTCAGTAATTGTCTTTGCCAGATATGTTTTTTTTCCGGCACTTAGTCTGACCATCTTGTTTCTTGCTTGTTGTATTTCGGTATTAGAAAACAAGAAATATACCTCAGAATGTATTGAAGGTACTTGGTTTAAAATACCAATTGAGCCATTTACTTTTGCTGTGAGTTCTCCTGCAGTGAGTCTTTTTACACCCTCATTACCATATCTAAATCTACATTCGACCAATAACATCTTGGAACTATTTGTAATTTTAATTCCCATAGCAAAATCAGTAGTTGATGTTTTGCTTCTTCGCTGCTGACGAGCCAAATTGGTTTCTACATCATCCATATCAAGTACAACCCAGTTATTATCAAATATGTTACATCGCTGACCTTCTCTGGTAATCATTGCATTCATTCTGATTAAACTTCGAGGAAAAGTTCTTGATATTGAATGTTCTTCTGTTTCCTTTTTACAATAAACCATATTATGCGGTATAATCGTTTAACTTATCAAATGATTTATTGTAAGAACTAAAGATTTCTTCTATCTCTACCCCAAGATGTTTATAGTCGTATTTATATTCACCAGACCTTTGCTCTGCTAAATAGAAATTCAATTTCTCAAGATTCCCTTCTTTCTCAGTAATATATTTCAATGCACTGACCATATCAGGACTGTGGCTAGCAACTAATAGTTTAACACCAATTACTTGATTTAGATATACCAGAAAACGTCCATATTCTACTATCCATTGAGGATGTAGATGTGCCTCAGGTTCATCCAGAATTAATAATGTGTTTTCGTTTAACGAACCATTATTAAGCAGCATTTGAAGGATAGAAAAAGATTTTACACCTGTGGCAACTTCCAATAAATTGAATTCTTTGCCATCATCCCGCTTAAAAACAAATTTATTCCTGAATAAATCAGTTCTCTCAAATTTTGCTGAGCCGTGAATAATTTGACTTGAAAATGTATCATTATTTGAAAACGATTCGTTCATTAGTAATTTATTAAGATCATACCAATGTTCGTTTTTCCCATTTTCCAATAATCCTATTGCCATAGGAGTATCTATGTAAATAACATTTTTAATATCACTTATAGTAGATAATTTATTAAAATCACGATTTAGAACAGATACATCAGAAGTATAGATATTGTATCTTATATTTTCACTGTCTGTATCAAATTGTCTTTTTAATTTTCTAAAAAGTTCATCAATATATCGGTTATATTTTTTATCGTTGCATTCTGAATATAGTCCTTGAATGTATTCTATTAATATATTAAATGTTATATCTAATGCAGAATCGGATATCTCATTTTGTTGATTAAGTGATAAAATAGATTTTAATTTTTTATTGATATTTTCAATATGATTTTTAATATCACGATTTCGATAAATTGACGAAGTCATAAATTTCACTCGCATATCTGAATCTTGTAACTTTTCAACAATTTCACTAATTAACGCAATTGCTTCAACTGACAAATTGATAAAATACAATTTACTGTCATCAAAATCGCTAGAGACAAGTCGAATTGCATCACTAAATTGTTGGTTCAATTCTTCATATTTTGTTTCACTGCTTTCTATAACATAAGAATAGTCACGCAACACATCTTTGAAATTAGAAGATATTCTACGTAACTTGTTCATTAATTGTTCGTCGATAATATTATCGTACTCATTCACTACTTTAATGGTATGATACAGCAGTTTTGATATAGTACTCTTTCCTGAGCCATTTTCTCCGGCAATAACCGTAATTCCGTCCAGAATAATATCGGCATGACCGATAGCCCTGAAATCAGAAATTTCTAATCTTAAATCGTTTGCCATAATATGTATATTAAAATTATTTTTCTCTTTTTAATTATCGATTTCTTTATTGTCAACATGAATTATTTCATTGAAAGTCAATGTGGCTATAAAATCAGAGTAAGTATCCTGATTGAAATACTCTCGATTTTTACCTAATTCAATTTTTAAATCTATATCATTTAATTCGCAAATATAATTTGCTAAATAAAGACCAATTCCCTGACCTTGGATATGAGATGCTCTCTCACTCCTTATACCACGTTCTTTCAAATTCAGGAGTTCGCTATCTGATGGACGTAAACTCATGCCTTTAAAAGCAATTATAAGTTTATCATCTTTTTCGGTAAACTTAACTTCAATGTTTTTATTCTTTAAAGAGTATTTTATTGCATTATCTAAAAGTAGGTATGGAAGTAATTCTAATACATCATTTGCTTCAACTAAGCTATAAGACTCGCCAATAATATTTATCTTGACATAATGTTCATTTGCATATTCTCTCAAACAATGTGCAACCTTTACAACTTTTTTATGAATTTGAATTTTGCTTTTAACTTCTGTCAAAGCTAAATCAGGATTTACTCCAAAATCATAGGTATTTAATCTTATTGATACAAGTTGGGTTGTTGAGAATATATTTTGAGCTAAATACTTGACTCTATAAAGTTCCTCATCCCTTTGTAATTGATTTGTTTGAAGTATTAAATTTTCTGTTTGAGTTTTTAATTGTGAGTTTAACTTTCTTAGTTCGTGAAAAGTATTATTTAGGATTTCTTTTTGATCTTCAACTTCATTATTATATTGCTCTTTATCATTCAAATATCCATAAAACTCATTTGCATTCTCGATTAATGCAAACACATCTTTTATAAGTGAGTTATAATATTCATTTGAAAGTCTTGGTAAGAAATCTTTGTCATTTAATCTTTTTTGAATAAGTTTTTTATCTGTTATTTTTTCAATATTCAAGCAAGTGAAAATTAGTTTCATTTCTCCATGTTTCACAATATTTAAGCCGAAACCATATGGACATGTATGAAAACCCACAATATCTTTTATTGATTTATAGAAATCTTTACATTTTATTGAACTTTTGTTATGTGAACAAAAATATGGTATTTTAATAAAAATCCCATCAGTCAATTCTCCATTATAATTTAATTTGTATGGAAATGGAAAAATATTTAAATTTTTCATGTTGTTGCTATATAGAATATTAGATTTGCCGTTAAGGACTGTAAAATTGCACGAACATCACCATCTAATCTTTTCTTCACGCGATTAGTTGGAAAGTCATGAAAACTTTTATTATTAAGTATTCTATCAACAAATTCATCTTCTAGAAGAGCTAAGTCAAATAATGGGACCTCTTTTTCTAATAAATACCGCTTAATTCTTTCCCATTTGTATTGTGGATTATTGATTAATTCAACAGCTTTATCAAGTTTCTCCACCCATTCTTCTGAACTAACGTCTTTTTTTACACTGAAATCAGCAACTTTTAGATATTCATTAAACCTTGCATCGTATCTGATTCCGGTATAAGCAATAATAGTTTTAAATGGATATTTTTTATAAATTTCTTTCATTAAATATGCCCCTTGATAGGTCGAATTAAATTTCTTCCCTACACCTTTGATGTCACATAAAATTATATCATATACCTGCAATGTGTCAATAACATCAACATCATCAAATTTTACCACATTAAATTCATGTTGTTTAAGCAGTTCTAATTTTTCGAATGGCTCATCATCAATAATTGCTATCTTAACGTCTGAACGTTTAAGTTGCTTTAGTTTTAATGCTGGAGTGTTTAGTGCCGAGATGTTTTTCAACTCTCCAATAAATTTAAATTTCATAAGCGTATGATTAGTTTATTAATAATTCTACACCACCTTCATTTCCGTTTCCGGACTTAATTGTTTCAGTAATTGTCTTACATTTTCTTTGGCCGTATCGCTGGCAAAGGAGTGATCGTGGAACACGATGCGGAGTGGGGCAAAAGCAGCCGCCGCGCGTGCAAAGGCTTCGTCAATATTATCATCAAAACAGCAATACAGCGCATTGCCATCTACTTTGTAAATGGTTTTATCTGCTATTTCGGTTTGTTCTATGGGTAACGACAACGGCAAGCCCCAGTCTAGCATTACTTGTGCCACCAAGTCATCTGCAGTTCTTTCTGGTTTTATGTGGTTGGCAAACAGCTCATCCATCATTTCCTGCTTGTAATCTTGCGGGCGGTAATACACATCCTGCATATTGCTGGTATCGAGGCGATAAACACGGAAACCTACATCTACCTGCTTCTTTTGTATTTCCTCCTCAAATTGAAGACTCTGAACTCCCCCTTTAGGGGGTTGGGGGGCAGCTATTTTTTCTCCCGCTCTTCGTATCCGTTCTTTTCCTATTTCACAGATATTATGATAACCAGCCTTATATGCTTCACTATCCTCAGCAGTAACTTCTGGGATTTGAACCATTATAAATTTACGGTTTCCATTATCTTCTGAATTTAACTGCATTACTGCATCGGCTAATGGACTTGTTCCTGAGAAGAAATCTAAAACAATATCTTCAATGTTAGTCCCAATATTTAATAAATGCTTAAGTAGAGATGAGGGTTTTGGTGTTTCAAAAACAGAACTCCCTTCAAATAGATTTGTTAATTCTCTTTTGGCTGAATCTGTTGTTCCAATTTCTTTCCCTTGAATTATTGAATTAGGAGTTAAACCCTGTTTTCCATCTGTAATAAATTTCTTTATACGGGGTACTCCAGTACCATCACTTCCAAACCAAATGTTATTATTTTTTATCTCTAACATCATTTTATCATTAGTGTATCTCCAACAACTTCCTGAAGGAGGTGACACTTCTCGTCCAGAAGGAGTATTAAAAGAATAAAACTGATTTCTTGTTCCATGTCCTGCTTGAGCAATTGCAGGGACAGATGTCCAAACACCTCTTGGGTCATTATCAGGATTCTTATATCTGCTTTTTGCTTCATCATCCATAGGAAGTAAATGAATTGCATTTTCAAAAGAATCGAATCCTTTCGCATAGCATACAACATACTCGTGATTTACAGAGATTAAACTTCGGTTTTCTCTCGTAACTCTTTTTTGCCATACAAATTCTGTTACAAAATTCATTTCACCAAATATTTCATCACACATTTTCCGTAAATTATGTACTTCGTGTTCATCTATATGAATAAAAATCACCCCATTATCAGACAATAAATTACGAGCAAGTTTCAACCTTGGATACATCATCGTTAGCCAGTCGGAATGATAACGACCAGATGTGTCAGCATTTTCAACAAGACGTTCATTATATTCGTTCACAAAACCACTCTCATCTTTAAAAGTGTCTATGTCTTTTGTAAAGTTATCTTTATATACAAAATCATGTCCGGTATTATAGGGTGGGTCAATATCAATCATTTTCACTTTACCTAGATAGCTTTCCTGCAGGAGTTTCAGCACTTCTAAGTTATCGCCTTCTATGTAGAGATTTTCGGTGGTATCAAAGTTTATAGAGTCTTCCCGAACTGGTCGCAGCGTATTGGTTGTAGGCATATTGGCGGTAACTATGGCTTCGCGCTTGCCAGGCCATTCCAGCCGGTAGCGTTCTTTTGGTCCTTCCACTATGTCACGGCTCAGCTCTTGACGCAGCAAATCAAAATCAATGGCTTTGCCTTCGGCAGTTTCAGTTACACAATTCGGAAAAAGTGCAGCAATGTGTTCTATGTTTTGAGTTACACCATCGGGGGTGGTCATATCTAGTTTTTCAGTCATATAGTGTGGGTAATTAAAGTCGTTGGTTTTTCTGGTTTATCAATCAATTCAATTGTTGTCGTCTAAATCAAATAGATACTTTTAGTATCATAAATCACTTTCTATTTTTGCATTAATGATTATATTCCATTTTCTATTTCTCTCGCCAGTTCTTTCGCCCGATGATTTCAATAGTATAGTTGTTGTATTTAATTTATCCAATTTATTTGCAAAAATAGCCGCCAATTTTGTGTTGTCTAGAATACTTTCAGCAATATAACCTGCCCGTTGAAACACACTCAAGGGAAATTCATTTTTTACTACCTCTTTCATCTTTGTCAGGTTAATACCTTCCGATAATTCTTCAAGTATTGACATGATACGGTTTAATCCACCCATTGCTTGTTCAAAATAAATAAGGTCAAGAAAAGTCAATTCTTTGCTCGAAATATTAAAATAACCGGTATCCGTTTTTTTCTTTTCAATTCCAAACAATGGAAAATTTCTTTTTTCAGTAAAATTAATCAAAAACCTTTCATTATTGATTTTTCTGGGTTTTGGCTTTTCCGAAACAATATAAAATTCCTGTGGCTGTTGATGTGCAGCACCGTGAAACATAGCCGCACTATATAACCCAACATAATAATTCTTAGTTAAATAACTCATTAACTCATCAATGTAAAACTCAACAGGAATTACTCCCATGTTTTTAAATTCATCGGGTATAATGGTAAAAAAACCTCTTCGTATATTAATTATATCTCCCTTTATTCTAAGCCGATCAAGATCTTTTCTGATATTTTTAACAGACTTGGGAATATTGTTTGTCAAATCTTCTACCGTAAAAGCATATCTACCATTGGTTCTAATGCTACGAAGAAAATCAGAAGTATGTTTTATTGATTCACTCATATTCAATCCCTAATAAAAAAAACATTCAATTAGCCCTCTTTGTAGGGGTATATTGCACACAAAAATACAATAATAATTCTATATCAGTATAATATACGTTGATTTATTTTGATAATTCAAAAAAAAGATTTGTAGGAATTTATGTGAAAGTTCAGTTATATGTTATTGCTTTAGAATAAAATCTATTGATTGAGCTTCCTTCGCCATTCTTCAGTTGGTAGAAAGTACAATACCTTTGGTTTTAAATTCAATATATCTGGGGATAAAGGAGATGGGGAAATAAAACTCAATTTAATTCACTTTGAATAGAAAATTTGAAAAAGAGAAGAGAATTAGAGTTTTGTACCTTATTACCGATTTAATCAATCAGTATTTTTTTGATTTCGTTTTGAATTTGAGTTTAGATACAAATTAACCGTATAATATTAGGTAACATCAAAAAAATAGCCTAATTTTGAATACGAGATAATTGCCAGCCACACCAACGACAAAGGCTGCAAAAATAAGAGTCAAAAATTTGGGGCTAAATCGTAACAATTAATTTACAAAAAGTATAACGTATTGATAAATAGGGTCGAGATGGATTAGGTTCACGTACCTCCAGCTCCACTAAAACCATTTTAAACAGAAGAGGCTGTCTCAAAATCAAATTGAGACAGCCTCTTCTATTTTACTCCAAACCACAACAATTATTATCAAAAAGCAAATTATAGCTCGTTGAATATCGATTTGTTATGAGTGACCTCCGACAACAATCCGCATAATTTTGAGGTTAAGTACAAAAAAACGTATTAGTTGAAAGATAAATGATCTTCGCCAAAATTTCGTCCAACGGGTTGGTTCAGTTGCAAAAGAC
>Ga0302286_10000488_pt1 | contig 32436 bp, 26 predicted proteins | sample III_Fen_E2_3_FD_198765 | JGI IMG/M metagenome (GOLD analysis project Ga0302286, IMG submission 198765) | Peat permafrost microbial communities from Stordalen Mire near Abisko, Sweden - III_Fen_E2_3 | ecosystem: Environmental > Terrestrial > Soil > Wetlands > Permafrost | place: Sweden: Abisko...
GCTTATTCCAATACGATCGCCATCGTCCCAAATATCATTGGTGTCCACATAGATGCGTTCATCTTCTTCAGTCAGGATGGTCAGGTGGTAATGGTCGCCTTTGTATAGGATAAAATTCACTACGCCTCTCAGAACGCCATCTTCTTCGTTGTCGTGCAGGATTACATTCTGGAAATTGATCTTGACTTTTACCGGTTTACCAGGTTCAAACTTTTCTGCCGCGGTACATTTGAAATTATTTTCGAGGAAGCACACCTGTTGTTTATCGACGATGGTTCCTTCAAATGTATTGCAAAGTCTTTCTTTTTTCATAACCTGAATATCAATAGGCTTTACCAGCATACCGACTGTTTTGCCAGCTTCGAAACAATGGTAGTCCTGAATCATAAATTCGAACCCTTCGGGGGTAGTGACCATCATTTCGTAATGAACCCCTTTAAAAATACTGGAGGTTACTTTTCCGCTAAACTGAGCTGCATCGGATAGTTCGAAGATGTAAATATCTTCAGGACGGACTACCACATCTACAGGTTCGTTGGGGGTAAAATCCTTGTCAACACATTCAAACTGGTGACCTGCAAATTCGACCAGATTATCTTTAATCATTATTCCATTAAGGATGTTACTTTCTCCAATAAAATCGGCTACGAAAGAGTTTGCAGGTTCGTTATAAATTTGGGTTGGTGTTCCGATTTGTTGTATTTCACCTTCGCTCATTACCACAATGGTGTCGCTAAGGGTTAAGGCTTCTTCCTGATCGTGAGTTACATACAGAAAGCTGATTCCCAATTTTTTATGCATGGCTTTTATTTCCATTTGCATATCCTTGCGCATCTTCAGGTCGAGAGCGGCCAGTGGTTCATCGAGCAGCAGAACTTCAGGCTTATTAACGATTGCACGGGCAATGGCGACCCGTTGTTGCTGACCTCCGGAAAGGGAATCGACATCTCGTTCTTCGTAATCGGTCATTGTTACTATTTTAAGCACCTGCTTTACCTTTTTTTTGATTTCATCAGCAGGTAGTTTCTTTAGTTGAAGTCCGAAAGCAATGTTGTTAAAGACATTCAGATGAGGAAACAGGGCATACTTTTGGAAAACGGTGTTTACCGGACGAAGATGTGGTGGCGTTTGGGTCATATCTTCACCGGCAATGGTAATTGTTCCTTCTTTTGCCTTCAGAAATCCTCCGATTAACCGCATTAAAGTTGTTTTTCCACATCCCGAAGGTCCGAGGATGGTTACAAACTCTCCTTTTTTGATGGAAAGATTGATGTTTTCAAGCACGGTTTTATCTCCAAATGCATGAGATAAATGCTCAATAGTAATGATGTTATTAGCCGTTTTTTGTTGCATCTTTAAAAATGAAATCATTTAATAGTCCTTGCCAAAAATAATTATTTCTAGCAATTATGATCGGATAATATTTTAAATGTTTTCGAATTGATGGAATCGCTTACAAATTCTTGTATTTGACTATCTGATGCAAAAAAGGAACGGAATATCAAATTAGTTACTTAAAGCGAAGAACGGAATGAAGAATTTTTTCAGCTTCTACGTGTAAATTTTTGACGGCAACATTAATTTCAGATTTTCCTCCATCAGCTTTTCGGTTCATTTTTATAGCAATGGTTTCATTTGGGTAAAGCGTAATTTCAGTGTTTATCTTGTCCGGAACGAATTGGGCATTTTCTTCCAGCTTTAATTCGTAGGGCATTCCGGAGGTGTTTCTGATTTCGACCGTGATATCTTTATCCGAACGATCGAGTACTCTTGTTTTTAATGAGTTTTGGAAGATCGGTTCCAGAAATTTTTGTTCGCCATACAAATGATTATAGGCATAGCCTACGGTTCGTCGTTGAATCAATGCTTCTTTAACAGCATCGATTGAACGATCTTTGGCAAAAACGATGGTCATTGCCCGGTGATAACCGTCGCGAATTCGGAAACTATAATGCCAATCGGAATTGGCGAGTTTGGTGAGTCCTTTTTCATCAGCCCATTGCTGTACAATAGGAACATACATGTTCGAGTTAATTATCTCAATGCCCATAATCAGTCCTTTTTCGTAAAGCGATTGCTGTATTGGATTCCATTCTGCGCCGTTTGGAGCTTGATAAGCCGGATGATTCCAAAAGATAAACGCACCCATATTTTTTCCGGCTGTTAGTATTTCTTCGATATTTGAAGGATCTCCGGGGTTTTCTTTATTCACGAATTTAATCAACGATGATGGATCTTTAATGAACAACATGTTGTAATGTCCGGTAGGTACTTTACGGGTGACTTCCAGTCCGGGAATAAACAATATTCCCAGTTCATTTGCCTTCTTTTCGGCAATTTCGTATTCGCGAAGCAGGTTATCGGTTGTGTTTAAATCTTTTTTATTGATGCCACGATATTCCAGGTGATCGGTAATTGCAATGGCATCCAGGCCTTCCCGGAAGGCTTCTTCCACCCGCGTTACCGGCCATACATTGCCATCGGAAAAAACGGTGTGCATGTGTAGGTCACATTTCAAAAGGGTGTAACCGTCAATTTCCGGTAAATACAAAGGAATCCGGGCTTCATTAATGATGTTGTTTGGCAGATACGGAAATGCAGCTGGTGTTTCGGGGCGTATATATTTGTTCGAGGCCTGATCCTGAGCTGAAAGGTTAAGCACGCAAAAAGCTACGAGTGCTATCAGTAACTGTATTTTTTGATTTTTCATCCTTATTGTTTTTAGTGTGAATTTGTTCTTTGTATAATCTGTTTAAAATATTCATTCCCGAATCTAACCGATCCGGGAATGAATTTTACAGTGTTTAATATCTGGTTGTTTTACTTCTAGTCTCCATTGTTGGTAGCTCCGTTTTCCCAACCTTTGTTTTGTGTAATGTTCTGATTTTTAACCATCACCAGCGATGGAATTGGATACAGGTATTGTTTGTTTCCCCAAACCCGTTTCGGTTCGTTGTCAGTATCCCAGGCTAAATAATAACCAGCAGCAGAATTTCCGGTTTCCACTTCATGAACCTGTAAGTTTGTCGAACTTCTATCAGTGCTTACACTTACTACCGCACATGTTGAGTTGTATAAACTCCAGTTGATCTCGGCTTTTGCGGCAGCCAGGCCAGTTGCTGAGGTGTAGAAAATTACATCCGGAGTTCCGTTGTTATCCATATCCAATGCTTTATTGAGTGTTGGAATATACATTCCTTCCCAGCTTAGTTTTAACAGATTGCCACATTTCCATCGTCTCAGGTCATCGAAACGGAATCCTTCGAGTACTAACTCAATCGAACGTTCTCTGCGTATCTCCAATATAGCCGGGTCGGTAACCGTTGGAAAAAATTTCGTTTGCAGATATTTATCGATAACTGTTGGCTTGGTTGTAAGGCCTCCGGTAATGCCGGCACGTTTGCGCAAAGCTCCAATCGTATTTGTCCAATCGTCATCGGTTAAGGTACCCAATTCGGCTTTAGCTTCGGCATAATTAAGCAGGACTTCGGCGTAGCGGAAAAGCGGAAGCGCATTGGTATTTAATGTTTTGGTATCTCCATCGGTAGCATCAACACAAAATTTCAACGGTTGATAACCTAAGCGGGCATATCCGGCATAATCGGGAAGGGCAATCTTTCCATTTCGGGTATATCCGGGTGTCCGAATTGTTTGAGACAACCGGTTATCTCGGTTTTGGCATTCGCTGTAGAAAGTTTCTTTTTCCCAACCTGTTTTGCTGGTGTACGGAGTTCCATCTACCTGAAGATAGGTGTTTATAAACGGACGGATGAAATTGAACCGGGAGCCATAGGTGGCCGAGGTCCATTTCCAGTTAGCATCGTGATAAACAGCCAGCGTGGAACTGGAGCATACTGCCATTAATATTTCGTCGGTTAATGGTACATCGTTTATAAACAAGGCCCGGTATGCACTTTTTACGCCGGATGTTATGTATAGCTTTTTCCCGGAGTTCTTCATCAGGTAATTTGCATTTTCAGCTGAACGTTCTATCCATTTTTGTGCCGATGTAGTCAGGTTAAGTCCTTGGTATTTGCGGAAGGTACCTTCGAACAGGCAAACGCGTGAGGCTAATGCATAAGCGACCCATTTGGTTACCAGAGATCCGGTAGCATCGGTGGTTGTAGTAATGTTGTTGCAGGCAAATTGCAAATCTTCGTACACTTTTCCCATAACTAATTCCCGCGAGTCCCGGCCAGCATACAATTCATTGTCATTGACATCAAGTGGTTTTTCAATCCAAGGAACATCGCCAAATTGTTTTACCATGTTGTAATAGAAATAAGCTCTAAAAAAACGGGCGATTCCCAAATAGTTATTCCTGACCTTCGGATCGATTGACTCATTCGTACAGTTCACAATGAAATAATTGATATTTCGTAGGGTTGTCCAGGTCCAACTACTGCTGGTCGTTTCGCTATAGGCATTAAGGTTAACAAAATCACTGATTGAATTTGTTGCGCCATAATCTACCAGTGTCGATTCAAGGTAATGCAAGTCAGTTCCGGTTGGCAGTGCATTGTAAAATGAATAGGAATAGGTTTTCAATCCACTTTCGGAGCTAAAAATGGCATCTTTTCCAACCGAAGTAATTGGTTCTTCGTTCATGTCGCATGAGAAAAGCATTAGGCACAATGCTACCAGCGAATATAATATTGTCTTTTTCATATTTCTTATTGATTAAAAAGTTACAGATAAACCTAATGAGACACTTTTCATTAATGGATAACTATTTCCATCGCCCATTGCATTTGAACTTAAATCAGAATCTTTTCCGGAGGTAGCATTGGAAACATCAAAATCTTTTGTCCTTTTATAGAGTGGAGACCAACACCACAGATTTTCGCCGCTGAGGTATAGCCGGGACGAGGAGATTTTTATTTTCGATAACCACTTTTCGGGTAAGTTGTATCCGAATTGGATGTTTTTCAAACGGACATAAGCTACATTTTGCAGGTAACGGTCGGTTTTCACGCCACTCCAGCCAAGAGTTCCATTGTAGGTAGAGTAGCGAGGCAGGTATGCGTTGGGGGTTTCGGCAGTCCAGTAATTATTGATATGCCATTGTGGAAGACTGTTGTAAGGACGGTTATACTGTCCCCAAAAGCTCGATTCGGCACTTGGAAACCAATTCTGACGACCAACTCCTTGAAAAAATGCAGAGAAAAAGAAGTTATTCCAGTCGGTTTTTACAGAAAAGCTGTAGTTGTATCTTGGTTCTGTATTCCCGATAATTCTTTTGTCTCCCGGTTTATCAACCGTATTGTCACCGTAATCGATTTTTCCGTTTTTGCTTAAATCAACAAACCTCAAATCTCCAACTTGCCAGATCCCATCAATTGTTGCTTTAACGATTGTATTCTGATAGCCGGTCAGATCGCTTGCATTCTGGAATAACCCATTGGTTTTATATCCCCAGACTTCTCCAATCCGCATTCCCTGATAATAGTCGCTTAAACTTTTTGTCGAGTTATTATAGCGGTCGATTGTCGAGTAATAATCATACATTGAGCCTCTCACTTCCCAATCGAATCGTTTGTTTGCAAGTAAGAACTTATCTTTATAACTAACCGAAATTTCCCATCCATTGGTAGTCATATCAGCATAGTTTCCTTTAGGCGATGTGGCTCCGAAAACATCAGGTAATGTTACGCCAACGGTATACATGTTGGTGGTTTTACGCGAATAAGCATCGCCTGTAAATTTTAGTTTACCATTAAGTGACCCGAAATCCAGACCGAAATCCAGCGTAGTTGCGGTTTCCCAGGTTAATCCATTGGGGATAACACTAGGGTTACTGGTATATTTATTCAATGCACCGTTCAAAACGCGGCCTGAAGTGGAAATTGCCAATAATTCCATGAAACTGTAAGGGCTAACATTTCCATTTCCCAATGATCCATAGGATGCCCGGATTTTCATGTCGGAGAGGATGTTTTTGCTGATTTTCCAAAACGGTTCTTCTGATATTCTCCAACCGGCAGATACCGATGGGAAAAATCCCCATTGTTGATTGGCCGGGAACTTCGAAGACCCATCGTAACGGCCATTGACTTCGACTAAATATCGGTCTTTAAATCCATAGTTAAGCCGGAAAAACATGCCGGCAACCTGCCACCTGGTGATATTGGCCGATGTTGTTGTCGATTCGCCCAAGGCCAGATTTATTGTTTCAGCATCTTCCAGTAATAATCCGTTGCGTTGAACCTGTAAATCTTTATACCTCGATAGTTCATGGTTAAACCCGACCATTCCTTTGAAATAGTGTTTGCCTACAAATGTGTTTTCGTATTCAGAATAAAGATTGGCAGCAGTATAGGAGGTGTTGGCCGAGGTTACGGCATAATCGTTAAAAGATCCAACAGAGGAGGTGACGTTCTCTTTTTCATTAAAGGAAACCTTTACCCGTTTACGATCCTGTCCAACGGTTTTATAACGTACGGTAAAATCGCCGTTTATACGTAGTCTATTATGAAAAAACTGACTCGAAAAATTCAGGGTATTCCGGAACATCTTGTTGTTGGTGTCCTGTGCATTTTTCTTGTCCATTAAACTTCCGATGGTGTAGCCAGTTGAGCGGGTATACGTTCCATCCGGATTAAAAACAGGCATCGTGGGGAATGCAGCTAATTCAATATATCGCTGGATGGTATAGCTATATGAGGCGACATAGGGGTTGTGATAATCGGTATTCGAAAATTCCATGTTGTTGTTTGCCTTTAGCCAGTCGAATATCTGAAGCGATCCTTTTCCACGAAATGTCGATGACTGATAATCATCGGGGTTGTAATTGTATAGTCCGCCATATTTGTAAAAACGGCCGGATAGATAAAAATCTGATTTTTCTGTCCCTCCGGATACCGAAATGTTGTGATCCTGTGCCAGAGTATGATCTTTATATAACCGATCGTACCAGTCTGTATTCCCATAGTAGGTGTACGAACCATCCGCATTTTTAACAGCTTCATCGGTTATTCCCTGAGCTTTACGTTCTTTAAATGTTGCCAGCCATTCGTCGGAGTACCCTTGTATTCCGTTGTTAATCGAGGTTGGAATCGATTTGTTGTAATTGTAATAGGACTCGCGGAAATGTTCGGCCCAGCTAACTCCATCAGTTACATAATTGGGAGTTGCCGTTGGTGCCTGAACGGAGAAATTTCCGGTATAATTTACCACTGTTTTGCCTTTAGTTGGGCTTTTGGTTGTAATCAGAACAACTCCAAAAGATCCTCTTGCTCCGTAAATTGCTGCTGAGGCCGCATCTTTCAAAACCGAAACACTTGCGATGTCGTTCGGGTTAAGCAGCGAAGGATCTCCTTCAACTCCGTCGATCAATACCAGGGAGCTTCCTCCTTGCCCGATAGATGTTGTACCACGAACATTAAACGATGATGAACGGGTTGGCTTTCCATCTTCCAGCGTAATATTTAAGTTGGGAATAACTCCTTGCAAGGCCTGTGTAACGTTTGAAACCGATCTGTTTTCAAAAACTTTGCTATTTACTTGTTCCACCGCTCCTGTTAGATTTACTTTCTTTTGTGTACCGTATCCTACGGCAACGATTTCGTCAAGGTTGATTGATTCATCTTCTAATGAAACGTCCAAGGTATTTTTATCATTAACCGAAACTTCCAGCGGTTTCATTCCAATAAATGTAAAAACCAGGGCCTTATCATTTTCTTTTAGGCTTAACCGGTAGCTACCATCAGCTGCCGTTATCGTACCCAGACTAGTTCCTTTAACAGAAACAGATACTCCGGGAAGTGTGTTCCCTTCTTTGTCGCTTACCTTACCCGTAATGATTCTGGAACTCTGATGGATTGATGCAGGATTGGAATTTTGAGACCCAGGTTCGTTTTTCCGAACATAAATGGTGTTGTTGATTTGCTTGAAATCTAACCGGTAATCGTTTCCGATTTCTTCCAGAACTTCGGCAACCGATCGGTCTTTAAAGTTCACCGAACTCTTTTGGTTATTACTCAGAATGTCAACGTCGTACATGAATACGAAATTGGTCTGTTTCTCAATTTCGGAGAGAATTTCGGTAAGTGCCGCTTTTCTCAGGTTCATTGAAACTTTGGTCTGAACAATGTTTTGTTCTTTCGATTGCGCGGCATGTGTAAATTGTAGCATTAAGACCTGCAAAAGGAAGATGTAAAACATCTGTTTGGGAACAAACAAGAATTGTTTTAGTAATTTAACTTTCATAGTTTTGTAGTACTTATTTTATAAAACATTTATTGTTTTGCCTGCATTCACTTCGACTTGGATGCAGGCTTTTTTATTTGATTTGCGGTATTAATTTGATCTCGATGTTATTGTGATTGAATTGTCCTCATTGACCCGGTAATTAAGTTTATACATGAAGCATAATCCATCAAGAACCATGTTGAGATTCTTGTCTTTGAAGCTTCCTTTTATCCTTGATCGGACAGGAGCAAGTCCTTGTATTTTGATCGGTTTGTTGTACCAACGCACAAGTGTGCGGATTACTTCTTCCAACGAGTCATTGTTGAAACGGATAATTCCTTCTGTCCAGGCATAATAATCTTTGGAATTTACTTCTTCTACTTTGATGGTTGATTCCTTTTTACAGCAGATGGCTCGTTCGTTCGGGTTCAGAAAAACCTGACCGACTCCGTTTCCGGTGTGCGTTTCAACTTTAACACGACCTGTAGCAACGGTGATCGCGATTTCGTTGTCGTCAAACGCTTTTACATTAAATGAGGTTCCTAAGACCGTTGTGGTTACCTGATTGGTTTGAATGATAAATGGCCGGGTCGGATCTTTGGAAACTTCAAAGAATGCTTCCCCCGTAAGTTTTACGTTCCGGTGATCAGTGGAAAATTTCTCCGGAAATTGAATTGAACTTTGGGAATTTAGCCGGGCAGTAGAGCCGTCGGGCAGTATGACACAAAGTTGCTCGCCGGCTTCGGATGTTCTGGTTATCTGGCGGGCGAGTGCTGATGTCTCAGAACCGCGAAAGAATGTTTTTTGTACAAAGAAAACGGTGCTTACGGTAATTAATAGAAGTGCAATAGCTGCAATAGCTCTCCAATTTGATTTCAACCGAAGCTTAACGGTTGGTTTGCCAATAACTGTCGATATCATTTTTTCGGCTATCGATGAGCTAAACAACATGGTGGAAGCCTTTGTTTCCCAAAGATTTTTTATTTCGACATATAGATCGAGATTTCCGGGGTGCTCCAGAAGCCATTGGCTAAATAGTGTCCTTTCTTTTTCACCGGCTTCTTCATTAAGCTGGCGTAGGATCATTTTTATTTTTTCTTCTTTTTTCATGCTTGATTATTCACTGGTATGACGCGAATAATCCAATACACCTCAGGTAGCGACTGCTAAGAAAAGATCAGGATAAGGTTAATTAAATGTTAATCGATAATTGTTTGGAGAAACAGTTCTTTGTGTAGTGATTTTAATGCAGAAGCAATATTTTTTTCGACAGCGGAGACGGAGATCTCCATTATATCAGCAATGTCAGAGTATCGCATTCCCTCAAATCGGTGTAGACTAAATGCCAGTTTGGCTTTGGGCGATAATTTATGTAATGCCTTATCAAATTCGGTTTTTAGCTCATCGTCGATAAAAATTGACTCCGGACCGAGATCTTTGGGACTGGAAAAATCAAGGTCGTTTTCAAGCGAATAAAATGTTTCTTTTTTTTTGCGAAGGTAAGAAATAGCTTGATTTCGGGCCGATTTATACAAATACGCTTTCAAACTGGTGTGAATGCAAATCTGTCCGCGGTTTTCCCATAGGCTGATAAAAACATTGGCAGAAAGTTCTTCAGCAACAACTTTTTCGTGAACGATAATATAGGTAAAACGACAAAGACTTTGGTAGTATTTATCAAATAGTACGCCTAGTGATTGTGAATCATTTGACTGTAGCTGTGAAAATAGTAAATTGTCTGAAGATAAATCTGACACGGCAACCCTTTTTGTGTTTGCAAGGTTATCTTTATATGATTTAATTTCGTTTAAGAAACCGTTTAGATTTTATTAAAGGAAATGAAATCGAATTTTATGACCTGATTTTATCCGGATTGCTCTCGAAAAGTGGAAACGAATTTCTATTTTCGAACTGAATTAATTAAACGATTGTACCGATGAAAAAGAATGCTTTACTCTTAATGATTTTTGTTATGGCCATTGGATCTATTTCTGCAAAACCCAATAAACCTATTGTTGTTGCTACCTATAATTTGCGTCAGAATAATCCTCAGGATGGGGTGAATGCTTGGCCAAACCGGAAAGAATTTGTGAAGAATTTAGTGCGTTTTCACGAGTTTGATATTTATGGAACTCAGGAAGGTTTTTTAGGCCAACTGAAAGACTTGTGCGAAGTTGAAGGCTTTGCCTATACCGGTCATGGTCGTGAAGATGGAATAGCTAAAGGCGAACATTCAGCTATCTTTTATAAGAAAGATCGGTTTGAATTGCTTGCTTCCGGCGATTTTTGGTTGCGGGAAACCCCGGATCAACCCGGACTTGGCTGGGATGCTAAGTGTTGTAACCGGATTTGTTCCTGGGGAAAATTTAAAGATCTGGAAACGTCTAACGTATTTTTCTTTTTCTGTGTTCATTTCGATCATGAAGGTGTTAAAGCCAGAATAGAATCGGGAAAACTAATGGTGAAGAAAATTCAGGAGATTTCCGGTGACTTTCCGGTGATTTGTGTCGGTGATTTTAATTCAACTCCGGAAGCCGAGCAAATAAAAACCATGCAAACTGCGTTGCGGGATTCGCGTCAAGTGTCGTTAACTCCGCCTTATGGACCGGTTGGTACATTTAACGGATTTAAGTTCGACTCTCCATTGGATGAACTGATTGATTATATTTTTGTCAGCAAACAAATTGATATCCTAAAATACGGGGTGTTGACTGATAGCAAAGAACAGCGATATCCGTCTGATCATTTGCCAGTAATGGTGAAAGCGTTGATTAACTAATGTCAGCACGCTAGTAAAGGGTTATCTTTTACTCGTCAACTTTTTGAAAAATAACTAAACCAATGAAACAACTATTTATTGCCTTCTTTTTATTGGTAGCCATTACTGCCACTGCACAGGACAAATTTCAGATCACTCATGGTCCTTACCTTCAAAATTTAGGAGAAACGGGTGTTTCAATCGTTTGGACAACCAACAAGAATGCAGTTTCATGGGTGGAACTGGCTCCTGATGATGGTACTCATTTTTATCTGAAGGAACGTCCAAGATATTATTCGGCAGAATGCGGGTTTAAGGATGTTGCCACTGTGCATATGATTAAGTTAAGCAATTTGATTCCCGGAACGACTTATCGCTACCGGATATATTCGCAGGAAGTATTGAGTCATGAAGGGACTAAGGTTCAGTATGGAGGTATTGCCGCAACCAATGTTTATGATGTTAAGCCTTTGAAATTTACCACCACCGATCCGACTAAAGAGAAGTCTATATCATTTTTGATGGTTAATGATATTCATGGAAATAACGACATGTTGGAAAATCTTTTAAATAAAGGTGACTTCCAGACTACTGATTTTATCCTTTTCAATGGCGATATGGTTAGCAGTATGCAGGATGAGGATAAATTGTTTGGGGGATTTATGGACACTGCCATTCGGCTGTTCGCCAAAGAAAAGGCGATGTACTATGCCCGTGGAAACCATGAAACCCGTGGAAATTTTGCGAATACGTTCCCGAATTATTTTGTGACTTCGACAGGAAAACTGTACTATTTACTACGTCGGGGTCCCGTTTGCTTTGTGGTACTCGACTGTGGTGAAGATAAACCCGATTCTGATATGGAATACAGCGGAATTGTTGACTTCGACCAGTATCGTAATACAGAACGCGATTGGCTAAAAGAAGCATTGAAAAGTCCTGAATTTACCGGGGCTACTTTTAAAGTGGCGGTAGTCCACATGCCTCCTTTTGGTGGCTGGCATGGAGAAGACGAGGTAGCTTCGAAATTTGTTCCGTTGTTAAATGATGCTAAAGTTGATGTGATGCTGTGCGGACATTTGCATGAATATCAGAATCATAAAGCTGAAAATGGAGTCAACTTCCCGGTAATCGTGAATTCGAACAATACGGTTTTAAAAGCCGAAGCTGATGCTCAGTTATTGAACTTAAGAGTCATTAACGAAAAAGGAGAGCAGATCGATCTGATTCAGATTCGAAAATGAGGGAGAAAGGTAAAAGTCAAAAGTCAAAAGGTAAAAGGTTTAACACGGCGGCACTGCGACACAGAGAAGATAGTATCAAGCTATAAGTATCAAGCTGTCCATGCCTAACGTTGACCGAATTAGAATTCAAGACTGGCATGTTTCAGATGGCAAAGTAAGAAGTGGTGTTGTCCGGAGGATAAGGGAATGAAGAGGTCAGTCATCTGAGAAAACTTGTTCGAAAAGAATATTCCTATTCGGACGAAATGAGATACTCCATTGGATTGGATCCCATTTCGTCCGATTTTTTTATTCGTATTAAGGGATAATTTCGCTTTTTTTCATCCAGTCGAACAACGAAGCCATCCATTCTTCGGGTTTCATGCTTAATACAAAACCATGGTTTCCTTTAGGGTATAAATGCATTTCAGCAGGCACTTTGTTGCGGATTAACTCCTGATAGAAGCGGATGCTGTTTTCAACAGATACCACTTTATCGTCGCCGGCATGAGTGATCCAGGTTGGTGGAGTATTGGCGGTTATTTGTTTGTAGTTGGTAAACCGGTCAACTTGTTCCTGACTTGGTGTTTCCCCGATCAGATTGTTGTGTGAGCCTTTATGAGTTAATCCGTCTTCCATACTGATGACCGGATAAATCAAAACCATAAAATCGGGACGGACACTTATATTTTCCGGATTAGGGATATACGATTTGTCGAAATGTGTCCCTGCCGTTGAGGCTAAGTGACCTCCTGCAGAAAATCCCATGATGCCTATTTTTGAAGGATTGATATTCCATTCGGCAGCTCGTTGTCGCACTGTTTTAATGGCCTGCTGGGCATCCTGAAGCGGGCCAACCGATTTGTCGATCATAATCGAATCGCTGGGTAACCGGTACTTTAGAACAAATGCAGCAATACCCTTCTTTTGACATGTTTCAGCAATCTGGATTCCTTCATTGGGGTAGCATACCATGCCATATCCTCCACCTGGACAAATAACTACAGCTGCTCCGGTTGCAATACTTTTCTCAGGAAGAAAAATTTCCAAGGTCGGTTTTGAAGTGTTTCTGAATCCTAAAAATTTACCATCCCTTACCATCCGGATTTCTTTCATAGCGTAATTGGTGCTATTCGGAATAGCCCCGGAATATAATGGTATAACTTGTTGGGCTGTAAGGTGCAATGAGATAAATAAAAGCAACGTGAATGTTAGTTGTTTCATGGGTATTAGTTTTTGATCTTTTTATTCAAATCAGGATTAATAGATTTTAAGGCTTTTTTAACCCGTATGTATTTTGATAAGTCGCGCATTGCAATGACTTTGTAGTTGTTGTCGAAAAGGTATTGCAGGTATTCTTTAAACAGTTCCGGGGGTGTATTTACCCAGGAATGTTCAAGGTCAGGTACTCCGTGAATAGTAAAGACTACAATTTCACCGTCATGAGCTTCTTCAAAAGCCTCCATGACCTGCGTTTTATTATCGCCATTCATGGCCCAGCTTGGAATAATCAACGGATGATCGCTGCATGGTTCGTAGGTTCTGGCACCACCCATTCGGGCAAATTGATATCCTTTATTCTGAAGAACTTTTAGTACCGGAAGACTGATGCTGTATCCCGGATAGGCAAAGCTTACAGGCCGGTGAATCTTCATCGAGTCGCACTTTCGTTCAATATAGCTGAGTTGCTCCGTGATTTTATCTTCTGAAAGTTTACCAATCGCCGGATGGTTACGAGAGTGGTTGGCAATTTCAAATCCCATACGGTCGAGTTCTTTGATTTGCCTCCAGTTCATGTATTTAGTCGTATCACTAAAATGTGGTGGAAACTCACAGATGAAAAAAGTGGCTCCGAAACCGTACTCTTTTAGCAGTGGTGCTACGATCGAATAATGACTGGCGGTTGCATCGTCGAGAGTCAGCACAACGAGTTTATCCGGAATACGTTTTTTGATGATTCCGGCAAATCCGAAGATGGATATTGCCAACAGCAGAATTAAAACAGCTATTTTTTTCATTGTTATTTACCTGAAGTAAGTGCTGAACGGCAATAATCGACACATTTGCTTACTTCTTTTACGGCATCCGAACCTTCCGGAATGTTATATTCCAATTCGATGTCGCAGGTAATCGGATATTTTTTGTTTTTGATTAATTGAAGAACTTCAATAACCGGAGTTTCACCTTTCCCAAATTGTTGATTCTTATTTGGATCAGTTGCTTTAGGACCTGTTTTATCTTTCACATGAACACTAATAATGCGGTTGTGTAGCCGTTCGATTAACTCACATGGATTTTTACCGGTAGCACCAAAATAGTGGCCAAAATCAAGGTTCAACATTAACATGGAGCCATATGCCAGAGCTTTGTCGAAGCTAAAGTTTGGATCTCCGGGTTGAGCATGATTGTGAAAAATCACGTAAAGTTTGTGCTTTTCGGCAAATGGAGCCATGCGCTTGCCTGCTTCTTCCGAAATTTCCATGGTGATCCCTTTTGCACCCAGTGTTTTACATACGTTAAAGGCATAGTCGATTTCGTCATCCGACCAGTTGTAATCGCCTAATTTCAGAATGTTTATTTTAACTCCCTTGGCTTTGAATAGCTTGCTGATTTCTTTGAATTTATCCATTGAAACACTTGTCCGCCATTTTTTGAGTACTTCAGGGTCTTTCGACTGTGGTATGCCGGCATATTGTTCTACCGGACCGCCCATTAATTCAACCGAGCTTAATCCTGACTGTACCGCATAATTCAACATCGCCTCAAGCGATTGATCGGGCATGCTGCGATAACTATAGGTGATAGCGCCGATTTGTACTCCTCCGAATTTGGAGCTTTGTTTACTTGCAGCGATTGCAGAAGACTGAAGACTGAAAATGATAATGGCAACAATGGCAAGGAACTTGGTTGCCGATGTTAGATTTTTTTTAACACTTTTTCGCATGATCTGGTAATTCTTTAGTTGGTTTTAACAGGTTATCATTCAGTTGAATACTTTTTAGTTTAAAAGCGAATTCTCCTGAAATGATAGATCGTATTGATAATCAATGGCGAATATACTGAGTTCCGCGATAGGTTGAGCTTCAAAAAGCGATTAATACATTTGAGATTTTGAAATTTTAGTTCAATGAGTAGTTGATAAAAAACAATGCCGTGTTTTTTATCCTAAGTTATAAATACCGGTTTCGCTGCGGAGCTGCTTTCGCTAGTAAAATTAAAACCATGGATTACACAGATTCACACAAGGGGATGTCCCCAAAGTCATTGATACAGTCATCCTGAACATCCTGCCAGCTAGCTTGTCAGGCGGGCTTTCAGGATCCCAACAGGTTGGAGGTCAGATCCCGAAATAAATTCGGGATGACCTTATCCGCGAGTATTTTGACTTTTTTTGGCATCCTCAATTTGTGGTTGTCTGTGGTGGAATTTAGTTAACCATTCGAAACTAATATCTAACTCCTGTTAATCTGTAAAAAAAAGATCCGCAAAATACCAGTGTACTTGCGGATCAGTTTTAATAAAGGTTTTATGGATAATTTGTTTGCTAGATTCCGTCTCCGTCGTTTGTTAACAGGAATTCGGCATGTTGCTCTTTCCCGGTTTTGTCTTTCCAGCTTATTCTGTATTTTCCTTTGAATCCACGGAATTTGAGGGTTCCATCTTTTTCTGTTTTCGTGCTTAGGTTTGTTTTCCAGTCGTGGTTGATTAGTTGGTCAAGCACATCATATACCGGTTTGGGATTAAGATCTTTATCGTAGATTCCCGAGAAGGATGGTTCTCCTTTAGCAGCGCCATTATCAACTACGTTCCACCAGGTAATACCGGCCAGAGATTCGTAGCTAAACCATAAACGGTAAAGGTTCCGGGTAATTTCGGCCTGTACTTGCCATCCCTTTGGCGTTTCGTCGGGTGCGGTTACCGTTACTTCGCTGATGTGAATCGGACGTTCGGTATCTTTCAGGCAATCCAGAACGGCATAATTTTTTTCAGGAGATAAGTTCTCGGCACCATCAGCAATGCGTTGAGCTTCTGTAGTGCTGTAGATATGCATCTGAACTCCAACATTGTTAATGCGGATACCACGGTCGATTAAGTCACGTACGATTTCTACGTATCGTTTGGAGGGTCCCCAGTGAACATCGCAGTCGTTGGTGTTTAGCTGAACGGTACCCGGGAAATAGTTCATCGCCCATTTGTAGGTTTTGTAACTATAGTCGTCGGGCATTAATCCCCGGTTGGCCTGGTCGATTGATTCGTTTACAACATCCCATCGCTGAATTCGGTTTTTATAACGTTCGGCCAGCTCTTTGACATGCGCTTCGAAAATTGGTTCCATCTTTTTGCGGTCTTCCGGCATCCAGGTCGGATGGCCCCAGCTGCGTATTCCATAAATAATTGCATGCCCGTTCATGTTGATTCCTTTCGACTCACAAAATGCAACGACCGGATCAGTAGCCGGGCGCCGGTATTCATAGGAACTGCCTGCAGCATATCTTGGCTTTCCTTGTTCCTGTTCCAGCGTTTTCCAGTAAAACGGAACAGTGGCTGCATTAAACAACGAACCAAATGTGTCTTCGTACTTTTTATTTTTCCCGGCACTTCCCAAATCTCCAAATAGGAAAATGTTTCCGCCGAATATAAATTTATGACTTAACTGTTCAATTTTCACCTGGGTTCCTGCCGGTACATTTTTCAAACGACATATCGCATTGGCTTTTCGGTTTTGCTCAATGTTCCGGTCAATCTTTGCCTGAACTTCAGGATTCCACAGTTTCCAATATGCTTCGCTCATGACACTGCTTTTTTCTGCTACGGTGGTACCTTGCGGTGCTTGTCTGTCCTGAGCCGATAATTGTCCGAAGCTAAGAAATGCAGCATAAAAATAAATAGACTTTAGGTTCATTTGTATCCCTGTTTAGTTGTTTTTGTTCTTCATTGGATGCAAAATAAGACCAAAAACGATCAATAAACAAGATTCTAATAAAATGTTGTAAAACATTATTTTATAATATAAAACAATAGAAATCAGATTTTTCTGTAACGTATTGTAAATATGGTTATTGTATAAAATGGAATTTTTAAAATTTAGTCAAAAAATATTAAATTAGTTTATTTGTGCTTTTTGATGGTTTGTATTTTATAATGACAAGTGTAGTTTTGTAGTGTAAAACTAATCGCAACGCGAATGAACTATCTGAAAGCAAAATTCAATCTTTCTTATAAATGGGAACTTATCGTACTGCTTTGGTTGGCTTTTTTCTTTAATCAGGCCGACCGTCAGATATTTAATGTTGTATTGCCTGCCATACGAACAGATCTGAATCTTGCTGATTCTGATATGGGACTGGTTGCTTCCATCTTAATTTTAATTTATGGGGTATTGGTTCCGGTAGCTGGTTTTGTGGGCGACCGTACCAATAAGAAATACGTGTTGATGCTTAGTTTATTGATCTGGAGTACATCGACTTTTTGTTCCGGCATGGCAACCATGCTTATTCATCTCATATTCTTACAAAGTGTTGCAACCGGAGGAGGAGAGGCTTTTTATTCGCCTTCTGCCAATGCACTAATTAGTGAACACCACGACAAAACACGGGCAACCGCCATGTCGATTCATCAAACCGCTTTGTATGCCGGAATTATTATGAGTGGCTATCTAACAGGATGGATTGCCGATCAGTTTGGATGGCGTTTCGCATTTTACGTTTTCGGGGCTGTTGGAATTGTATTGTCGTTGATTGTAGCGGTACGCTTAAAAGATTCCAGACCAGTCCGGTCAGTCCAAAGTTCCGTTTCGATCCGCGAAGCTCTGCTTTTGTTTTTTAAGAAACCTACGGCTTTGTTACTGACTTTAGCTTTTGCCGGGATGGTTTTTGTCAATGTCGGATTTATGACCTGGATGCCAACTTATTTGCACGAAAAATTTGGATTTTCATTGGCACGTTCGGGTTTCGATGCCACTTTTTACCATTATTTGGCTGCATTCTTTGGCGTTTTGTTAGGTGCTTCCATTGCCGACCGGTATTGTCGTAAAGTTACCGGAATGCGTGGTTGGGTGCAGGCTTGTGGTTTATTACTGGGAGCTCCGTTCATTTTTTTGCTTGGAGTAGGAAATTCACCATGGTTCATTTATATGTCGCTGGCCATCTTTGGGCTTTTCAGAGGTATATACGACTCGAATATATTTGCTGCCTTATACGATGTTGTTGAACCTCGTGTGCGTTCAACAGCTACCGGTTTGATGCTGATGTTTGCTTTTGTTACCGGAGCTTCGGCTCCTTATATTCTTGGAAAGATCAAACCCTTGCTTGGTTTGTCCTGGGGATTGTCGGCCTTATCGGTTGTGTATATTTTCTCGGCCGTTTGCATTTTAATTGCAGTCCGGTTTTTTTATAAAAAAGATATCATTGAATAAAACGATAAATCATGATTCAAGTAATTCATAGGGCTTTGGATATTTTAGAACTGATTGCTTCCGATCGGACGCGGCTGTTCACCCTAAGTGAAATATCAGGTCAGTTGAAGTTGAACAATGCCACTTGTGCCAATATCATTAAGACTCTGGTTTCCCGCGGCTATATTGAGCAGGAAGGCCGAAAGACTGGCTACCGCCTCGGGTCTATGTCTTATTTGCTTACCGGGAATTATTCGCACAAACAGGAGCTTTTAGCGGTGGCAAAAGAACCTATGGAAGCTTTATCTGCTTCTTTAAACGAAGGCTGCATTTTGGCGGTAATGAAAGATAACACGCGTATTTTGCTTCATGAGATTAAAAGTACGCACGAACTTCAGGTAGTCAATAAAAAAGAAAAAGAGGTTTATCTCACCTCTACCGGCCGAATGATTTTGGCTTGTTTGGAGGATAAGGAACAACAGGAGTTCATCAAAAAATATGGGTTGCCTTCAACTGAAATTTGGGCTGGAATAGAAGATAAGGATGATTTAATGATGGAGCTGGCCCGAATCCGGAAGAAGCAACTGGCTACACAGGTATCAAAAGCCCAGATTGTAGGGGTGGCTGTTCCTGTCTATAAGAACGGAAAAGTAATTGCCAGTCTTGGAATTTATCTGCCCGAGACCCGATATTCGGCTTCCATGCAGATACGGGTTTTAGAGGAACTGAAGAAAACAGGAGAACGAATTACTGAGAAGTTGAACGAAAGAACTATTGAATCCTAATTTTTTTTACAATGAAAATAATTGACATGCGTGTCCGCACAGTGGCCATTCCAATGAATGCCATGCTGAGACACAACACCGGTGTACATCCGGGTTATTTAATGAGAACAATTTTAGAGTTAATCACCGACGAAGGAATTGTTGGTTTAGGTGAAGTTGGCGGTGGCGATCAGCGAGGTGCATTGCTAAAACTGAAACCAAGGATTGTTGGGATGGATCCGTTTGATCTGGAAGCAATCAAACTAAAGGTTTTGAGAAGTATTTATTACTTATCGAATTCGCGTCTGTACGGGGCAATTGAAATTGCTTGTCTTGATATTATGGGGAAAGCCTGCAATATTCCATTAAACAAATTAATTGGAGGTAAACTTCGCGATGAAATACCCATGATTGCCTATCTTTTCTGGAGGTACGACCGTCCGGGAGGCGGACATGATACCTGTGCAGAAGATATGGTTGACCTTTGTACAGAACTAAAAGAAACGCTTGGGGTAACTGCCATGAAACTTAAAGCAGGGGTAATGGATCCCATGGAAGAAGTTCGTGTTCTTCAGCTTTGCCGTAAACGTCTGGGCGATGATTTTGGCTTACGGATCGATCCCAATGGGGTATGGTCGGTAGCTACTGCCGTGAAAGCGGGTCGTCGTATGGAAGAACTGGAAATTCAGTATTTTGAAGATCCGTCATGGGGACTTGAAGGTATGCGTCGGGTAAAAGAACAGGTGCGTATTCCTTTGGCAACCAATATGTATCCCAATAAATTTGATGATTTGGGACCTGCAATTCATATGAATAGTATCGACATTGTATTGACCGATTTACATTACTGGGAAGGTCCGCGTGGCGTAAAAGATTTAGCCGCCGTTTGTCAGACTTTTAACCTTGGAGTTGCCATGCACTCCGGTGCTGAGTTTGGCGTTGAACTGGCAGCAATGCTTCATACAGCTTCAACGATTCCTACCATGACGATGCCTGGTGATGCACATTATCATTTCCTTGAAGATGATATCATTGTCGGAGGTAAACTGGTTTATGAAAACGGAGCAATTAAAGTTCCGGTTGGACCGGGATTAGGCGTAGAGCTTGATGAAGAAAAGATGCAGAAATATGAACGCTATTTCGAAGAAAAAGGCGATTACTATGCACGTTTTCATCAGGATCCTTACCAGCCTGGCTGGTACCCTAAAGTAGGCGGAATTTAGTTTTATTCATTTAATATTGATTTGTCGTTTTAGCCCCAATCCTGATTGTAAGGGATTGTTAATCCACTCTTTCGGGAGTGGATTATTCGGGCGAAACGGTGAGAATTGACAATATTTGCTTTTAGCTTATTTATAAATAGTTTGTAGTTCGGCCATGAATTCAGCTACTATATTATCGAGGTTGAGTTTTCCAGAGGGACCCGTCTTTGATTTTGACGGGAACCTTTGGTTTGTTGAAATTAAAGGAGGAAACCTTTCCTGCTGGGATGGGAATCGGCTTGACCGTTATGTGGTGGATGGAACTCCCAATGGAGCGATGATCGACCGTAATGGTATGATCTGGTTTTGCGACAGTGCCCGTGGTGAGATTCGCTGCTTCGATCCTGTTCAGAAAACATTTCAGACGATCTGCGACCGAACTACTGATGGAAACCGCTTAATCCGCCCTAATGATTTGATTTTTGATCAGCAGGGGAATCTGCTGTTCTCCGATCATGCCGACGGACGTGAAGAAGCTCTCTCGACACTTTGTGTGTTGCCGAAAGGAGCTGATCGTGCCAAAGTGATTTCGAAGGACAAATATTTTACCAATGGACTGGCTTTTCGTGCCGATGGGAAAACCCTTATTTTCTCAGAAACCTATCGTCAGCAATTGTGGATGGGCGAATGGGATGCCGATCGGTTGGAACTTCGCGATGAACGTCATTTTGCCAAAGCCGGAGTAGGTCCGTGGGGACCTGATGGAATTGCTTTCGACGATCAGGAAACACTTTTTGTAACCGTTTTTAACGAAGGGAAGATTCATCTCTATAATCGCGAGGGAGTATTAACAGGGTACATTCCCTGCGAAGGAAGCCGACCAACCAGTTGTGCATTCGATCCGGCCGGAAAGCTGGGACTGGTTGTTACGGAAGCCGATCGTGGTGAAATTATTTCGTATCCCGAATTTAGGAATGGATTGCCAATTTACTACTAAACGAAAACGATGGAAATAAAAAATTTATTCAACTTAAAGGGGAAAACGGCCTTGGTTACCGGTGGCAGTCAGGGAATAGGGAAAGCTATCTCGCTGGTGCTGGCCGAATATGGAGCCAATGTGGTGGTTAACTACCGTTCGGGAAAAGCTCTGGCTGAAGAGACCTATCAGGAGATTAAGGCTCTGGGTGTTGAGTGTTATTTGTTGCCTTGCGACCTGTCGTCGGTCGATTCGGCGAAAACCATTGCTCGTTATCTCGCAGGAAATATGCTTGAGATAGATATTTTGGTATTGAACGCTTCTGTTCAGTTCCGTAAATCGTGGAATGAAGTTACGGCTGATGAATTCGAATTACAGCTTAATACCAATCTTCGGGCTTCGTTGTTCCTGATTCAGGAGCTTTATCCAATGATGCAGAAAAATGGCTGGGGGCGCATTCTTACGATTGGAAGTGTACAACAGCTAAGGCCGCATCAGCAGATGATTGCCTACGCTGCTTCGAAAGTTGCCCAGTTGAGTATGGTAAAAAGCCTCGCTCCTCAGTTTGGTTCTGCCGGTGTAACGATTAATAACCTGGCTCCGGGTGCTATTGCTACCGGGCGTAACGAAGAAGTGTTGAAAGATGAACAGTATAAAAAGAATGTAGAAACAAAAATTCCACTTGGTTTTATTGGCGAAGCTTCGGATTGTGCTGCTACCGCACTACTGCTCTGTTCTGATGCCGGAAGGTACATTACCGGTCAGGATATTTTTGTGGATGGAGGAATGGGATTGAATTTTTGAATCCAGAATCTCGAGTCTAGAATCTTTAATCTTTAATCTTGAATAGTCACTAATTTTTGAAATAGTAAAAACATAGTTATATGAGTGTTGATCAGTATAAAAAAGAAGTGGGGATGATGAACTTGGAAAAGTTGATTGCAGAACGGGAAGGTATTCCGGATGTAACGTTTCCAATCCCCGACAAGGAGTTACTTAGCCGTTTTGAACAATTATATACCGGAGCGGTAAATGATGTGTTGCGCGAATTCTGTTTGCTCGAGCAAGCTTTGCCCGGACGAATTCTTCCGTTGCGCGAATATCGAACAGTAGCCGGATTTGCTTTTACCGTGAAAAGTGCTCCGAATGTAAAAGTTCAGGGTGAAATGGAATTTCGTACACAGATGCTCGACGAAATGAAAGAAGATGCTTTTGTGATTTGGGATACCAGTCGCGATAGTAAAGCAACATTATGGGGTGGGGTAATGACTGCTACGGCCAAAGGTAAAAAACTGAAAGCTGCCTGTATCGACGGTGGTATCCGTGATACGCACCAGATTTTGGAGGCCGACTTTCCGGTTTTTTACGAGTACCGTATTTCCAATGGAAGTCTGGGCCGCTGCTTGATTACTCATTACCAGATTCCGGTTAAAATTGGTGATGTGACGATCAAACCAGATGATGTTGTTTTGGGCGACGTTGATGGTGTTTTGGTGGTTCCCCGCGCGATTGCGTATGATGTACTTATCCGTGCTGAGGAAATCAAAGAGAATGAAAAGAAAATTTTCGACTGGGTTCACGAAGGTCAGTCGATTCAGGATATTACTAAAAAAGGTGGCTATTTTTAATCTGATGCAGGCTGTCTTTTGCATATCCGGAGATCAGGCTGATAGCCTCCGGGTTGGCACCTAATTAGTGAGGACTTCATTCCAAATGAAATCCTCACTTTTTTATGTTTTAAAATTTGTTTTGGTGGATTTTCCCAAAGTCCAGATCTTCAAATGCTTTGCCTTCGTGTGCGCGTTGCGCATATCCAATCGAAACCAGGCTTAAAACCCGGTATCCTTCTGGAATTTCCAGTGTTTGGCGAACGAAATCCTCGCTTAGAAGTCCTTCCGAATGTTCGCGTCCGTGAATTTGTATCCAGCAGCTTCCCAGACCCACCGAATGAGCTGCAAGTTGGACGATAATGGTGGCTATCGAGCAATCTTCAACCCATGCACTGGTTTGGCTTTCGTTGGCCAGCACCGCAATAGCTAATGGTGCATTGAGCAATGGCCCTGCTCCTGTTGGTTTACTCTGCGCTAATTTCTGAATGACCGCTTGATCATCGCAAAAAACAAACTCACAGGCCATCGAGTTTTTCGAGGTGGGAGCGCGCAGAATAGCTTCTTTTAGAAGCTGTAATTTTTCCGGCTCAATAGGTTGTTCGGTATATTTTCGTACACTGCGGCGGGTGCGTAAAATCTCTATCATGGCGTATCTTTTTTATGGAACTGCAAAACAAGAAAAAAGCTTCTTATTGTGCAAATTGTTTGGGTAACGATCAACGAACAGCCGCATGGCGGTGAACCAATGAATAGCTCCGGGTTTTAACCCGGTGATCGAATGTGCATTTCCCCGATATCGTCCGTGTGAAAATGCACAACAATGCGCAAATCTTCTTTCGGACGAAAGGCCGGATGTGATCTTTGCTTCGATTAGAGGATGTTTAAAAAGTCAAAATACTCACAATCAAGGTCATCCTGACACTCACAATCAGGGTCATCCCGAATTTATTTCGGGATCTGACATTCAATTCGTTGGGATCCATTTTCATTCTGATCAACGAACCGCCTTCGAACTATCCGCCAACCGGTGGACTACTCAGGCTGCGGAGTGCAATCCGAAAACAAAAATTAATCAATAGTAAACCAAAACTGGAAAGGATCGTTTAGCAAACGCTGACAGCGTCTCGGATTGATTTACCTTTCCCAGCCGCATAGCGGTTATCGGTCGGTAGAAAAAGATTTTCGATTTTAGGAAATCGTCCGCGAGAAACGCCAAACAATGAACCAATCCGGTTTCGGACGAAATTACACCATATGTCGTTCTACCGAACGGTTGCTCTATTCCGTCCGACCAGAGATATTCATTTTGAACAAGGTTTTCGCGCGGACGGTTACCTTCGTTATTTTCGTTTACCCGGGCTGACGTTCGTTCCTCACTTGCCCCGGGCTAGGATATACCGGCCTTTCAGGCCTGGGAAACAAACAACAAAAGATCTTGCGCCCCGAGTTACCAATTAACGAACCGCCTTCGAACTATCCGCTAACCGGTGGACTACTCAGGCTGCGGAGTGCAATCCGAAAACAAAAATTAATAATAGTAAACCAAAACTGGAAAGGATCGTTTAGCAAACGCTGACAGGTCTATCGACGCTGTCAGGTTTGACGAATCAAATAAAAATCCCTTGACCTGTCAGCGTGCGAAGCTCCTGACAGCGTCTCGGATTGATTTACCTTTCCCAGCCGCATCGCGGTTATCGATCGGTAGCAATAGATTTCGGTTTTTGGGAATCGTCCGTGAGGAAAAGCTAAATAATGAGGTAACCTTTTTTTTGACGAAATAGAGAATGCGATCTTTCGTAACGGTTACTGATCGGATGATTCGAAGTCATCCGATCAGTTGTCTGCTTGCCGGTTAGCCTACTGGAAATAAAAAACTTAAACAATCTGTTTGATATAATATTATATTTTGCAACCTTTGAAGTAGCTTAAAAAGTACGATAAGCTTGACGTATATATATGCTAGTTATGGGCAAACTTAAAGGACACAGACACAATGAGATTTTTAAAGATTAATATTTTAACGACAAACGCATTATTTTTTCTGGCCATAATAGGACTCTTTGCTTTTATGAATTTTGAATGTTTCGAGAAAATAGGACAAATACCCAAAATATTCTTAATATTTATGTTCTTATGCGATTTATTAATGCTAGGATTTTTAATGTGGGGTTTGACAACAAAGATTTCAATTTCGGACAAAGCTATTAGATATAAATCTATATTTAAGGACATTACGATTGAGTGGACTCAAATAAAATCTTATGGTGTTTTTGTGACAGGTAGTAATGTTAAGTATGTCTTGGACAGAAAAGACTATGATAAATTTATACTGACAGGACAAAAAAATATTTTCATTACAGACAACGAGGGATTTACACCAGCAATGTTTAAGATTCGTCCTAAAAAGGGACATATTTATTTTGATTTCCACTATAGACAAGAAGCAATTCAATTCATCGAAAATAAAATGAAAACTAAAGTCAGCCCATAACATCAGCTACCCGTTGCGCGGCAGCGGTGGTTTTCGGTGGGCATCTTTCCGCTCGGGCAGCTTTTCGGCTTGATATCCGCCAATCGGCGGACGCAATCCGCACTTTGCGTGTAGCTTTCTCGGTTATTGACTATTTTACTTAAAATAACAGGCAGGTTGCAAATTACACTATTAAAACAATATAATTATGGCTTTCGGACTTTCACCCAAATACATTCAGGACTTATCCCTTGATGATCTAACATCAGAACAATTTCTCGTGCTGACAATTGAGGCTGCGAAAGAACTTGATTGGAATGTGGGTTACACCAGTGAAAATGGATTTATTGCCTTTACAAAGTTTTCAATGAGTTCCTGGAGTGAGGAAGTTAAAATTAAAATTGACGGCAACATTGCAAAATTGAAAAGCGAATGCACAGGCAGTCAAATGGTAGATTGGGGGAAAAACAAAGAGAATATTGAAAAACTTATTGCGAAATTCAATGAATTAAAAAAATCTTTTACTCCCGAAGAACTCGCCGAAAAATACGAGGAACTAAAGCCAAGTTTGACTTCAAAAGAACAAGATGTTTTAAGTCAGCCACCACCGACTACAAAAGAGAAAATCACAAGTGTTTTTGCAATCTTCAAACCAACTCAAGGTTATTTCATCACTCCGATTATAATAAACCTGAACATTGCCATTTTTATTCTTATGGTTATTTCAGGAGTTAATTTCATGCTTCCTGACAGTGAAAGTTTATTGAAATGGGGTGCAAATTTCCGACCATTAACAATGGAAGGTGAATGGTGGCGTCTAATAACGAATTGTTTCCTTCATATTGGAATAATCCATATTCTCATGAATATGTATGCCCTGCTATACATTGGGCTACTATTAGAACCTCGTATCGGAAAGATTAAATTTGCTGCTTCTTATATTATTACGGGAATTACTGCCAGCATAGCAAGTTTATGGTGGCACGACCTAACAATAAGCGCAGGGGCATCAGGTGCGATTTTTGGTTTATATGGAGTTTTTCTTGCCTTACTTTCAACAAAATTAATAGAAAAGGCTGCACGCCAAGCATTAATTACCAGTATCGGAATTTTTGTAGTGTATAATTTACTGAATGGTATGAAAGGTGGCATTGACAATGCTGCACATATTGGTGGTTTAATCGGTGGACTTGTTATTGGATTTTCATTTTATCCTGCTCTTGTTAATCCTGAATCAAAAACCAGAAACTTAATAATCAGTTCGACAACCGTAGTTGGAATCTTAATGTTTTCGTTTTTTTTGATATCAAAGACATCTAATACAGTCGGCAAATATCAAATGATAATGAATAAATTTGCTGAAATTGAACAAAAAGCCATGAGTTTTTATAGGATTCCTCAATCTTCTTCTGATGCCAAGTATCTTTGGGTTATTAAAGACGAAGGCATACCGAATTGGAAAGAATGCAAGAACCAGATCAATAAGATTGATTCATTGAAAAATCTACCAATAGAATTATTAAGTAAGTCAGTTCTTTTAAAAAAGTATTGTGATTATAGGATTAAAAGTTTTGAACTTATAGCAGAATCGATAGAAAGACATACTGATGCTTTTAACTCACAGATAGGCCTTTATAATAATAAAATAGACTTAATAATCAGGAAATTAAACGGTGAAACAATTGCTGATAGTTTAATAAATATTAAATCTGTTTTAGATTTTGCTCCCAACTTACCAAAAAACATTTTATACGTTGTCGATGGCCTTCCTGTTGATGATATTAGTAACATTGAACCCGAAGACTTAAAATCAGTTCTCGTTTTAAAACCTGAAGTTTCATACCAACTATATGGAGAGAGAGGGAAAGAAGGTTCTTTGATGATAAAAACAAAATAAACGCCAACTTAGAGTTTTAGTCGGTAATCAATGGTTGTTAATGTTAAAGATTTAATTATGAATAAGTTAATAGTTCTATTTGTGTTGTTTTTGTGTGTTCTTAATGTATGTGGGCATGATAAATTGGTGAAATACTATGATTCAAAATGGAAAGAAACCTCCATGAAAAAAGCGATATATTTTCGGGAAATTTCAGTCGTAAATGATTCAGTCTTTTTTGTTCAGGATTTCTTAAATAAAAAGAAGATTCTTTTATCTAGGGGATATTTTAAATCAGTGTCCCCTTACATTGAGCATGGCCCGATGGAATATTTTGATGAAATGGGAAAGTTAGTTATGAAAGGGAAGTATGTAAATGGTGAATTAAGTGGTATTTGGATTGTACAGAATTACTTTCGTATAGAATATGCTGAACTTGATTACAATTTCCCATTAGTATATGAAACGAAGAAGATAAATAAAGATAGTCTTTGCAATGCTATGTTATTATTAGATGAACAGCCTGAGTATCCGGGGGGTGGAGTTGCCATTAAAAAATATCTGTCGACTAATATAGTTACCCCTTATTCTGCGTTTAAATATGATATTAGTGTAAGCGTGATAGTTAATTTTGTAATCAATGAAGAAGGTAAAGTCGAAGACATAAAGATTGATAAGCCGGGCTTTAAGGATTATGATAAGGATGCTGCTCGTGTAATTCGGGACATGCCAATTTGGAAACCGGGAGTTCTTAATGGGAAAAAAGTCAGGGCTTATTATTCTGTACCGTTTAATTTCACTATCGATCAGTAAGATTTCAATCGATACATTCAGGCAAGATTTGTAGATGTTGTGTTTTAAAAAATTGGTATAACAAAATTATATTTTACTGTTATGAAGCTATCAGACTGGACAGATCCATTGATCAATGATAAAAAGGATTCGAGGTTAATGATTCCTAGACCATATCCCCAAGTTGGATGGACTTTTAATTTTGGTCAACCCTTAACCTGGGTATTTCTTATTGTTGTCGTTTTAGTGATTGTTTTATGTGCATTTTTCCTAAAATAAAACCATTCAGGATTAAATATGAAAACTATCGATATCGAAAACTGGAAGGAAAGAACCTTTCAATTTCTTTTACCGAATGGATTATCCGCAGATTCAATACTATATCAATAGGTTTTTGTTTACTCTGCAATGCATTTTTGTAGCAATGAGCTTGCCGAAGGTCCTTCGTTAAACAGCAAATCAAGAATGCTTAAATCGGGTACGAATCCAAATTTTTCGGAGAAAACCTGCGTGTAGGGCTGAGGAATAAAGTGGGGGTCGGCATCAATGCGGTGCGTTTTCGGACTGATTTGTTCCCGGAGATTGATACAGTCATCCGGAATGTTTTCAAAATCGTCGGTAAGCACAAGATCGACTGATATTTCCAGTATCTCCGCAAGTGTTTCGGTAATCTGTTGGTTGAAATCGAACAGAAAATCTGGTTTCTTTCGGAAAAAATGTTCAATATCGTCGGCATAATATTCGAAGAAAGGGGAGGAGTTATAGGCCGAGAAGATCGTTTTCCAGTGGTTTCGCTGCCATTCTTCATCGTGTGAGATTCGCAAATCTTTGATTGGTATTTTTTGTCCTCGTCCTTTTTCAACAGGAACAATAAGCGATATGGGACCATTGGCTCCCAGAATAACCGTTCGGTTCCGGTAGGTTTGTTTGATGAAATTTTCGTGCTGTTCGATGTAAACGGTTGGAGTACCGGCTAGTTTAGTGAAATATCTGACCGGAGCAAAATATGCTGTACTTACCAATATTTTAGATGAAGTTGTCATGTCTAAAGATTAAAAAAACCACCCTTGTAATCGCTTCCCATGCTTACGCCTTCAGAATTAATCCGCTTATTTTCTTCAACATCTTCGGTTCCTTCGTCTTCAGCATATGTCTTTTCTTCTTCACTAAAACCTCCGGGTTCAACGTATCCGGCATAGGTATCTGCGTCTTTTAACTTCATTGCCGGCTTGCGGTTTTTCATGAAACGAAGAACGAAGACGATTGAAATTCCAAGGATTAGTCCAAACAGCAGGATAAAGATCAGGCGTACATTACTGATCTCCCAAAACAGAAACCGGATATCAATCGGCGTGTTGTTTTGAATGGCAAAGATGATCAGTAAGATAGTAAGAGCTGAAATGACATAAACTTTACCTGACATGGATTCGATTTTGTTATGCAATAGTAGCCAAAAGCGAGTTCCTGAGCAAATAAATTTTGGAGCGGCTTACTCTCTGTCGATTTTTAGATCGATAACGCAACCATCTGTTTATGTTTGTCATCTTAATTAAAGTTGTGTAGTTTTGTCAACATAATTTTCGAATATTTCCCCAAAAACTAAAAACGATGGTACCAAGAGTAAAATTAATGGTGTTTTTTTTGTTTGTGACTGTTGCGCTCTCCGCGCAAAATAAGTTTGCTGATAAAGTAATCAAGCGAAATGGTGAAGTGATTGTTTGCGAAGTTCGCGAGGTTGGTGATGACGAAATCAAATATGTTCTTGCTGATTACCGCAGTGATTTAATCTTTGGAATTGATAAGAATAAGGTGTTAAGTATTACGTTTGGTGATGGTCATGAATTAAAGTTTTCGGATTCGATGTATGGTTCGGAGAACTATAGTACGCAACGCAAAAATGCTTTTAAGTTTAATTTTTTCTCGCCATTAATGGGAGCCACTGCTTTTGGTTATGAGCGTAGTCTCCGTCCCGGACGAAGTATTGACACCCGACTGGGAATCATTGGTCTTGGCCAGGATCTTGAAGGGTACAAAGCCTCTGGAGTATATGTCAGTGCCGGATATAAATTTATTAAAGATCCGGATTATTATGTGAAAGGCATGCGCTATGCTCATTTGCTGAAAGGTGCTTATTTTAAGCCTGAAATTGCGCTGTCGTGTTACACCTATTCAAACCGGACTTATTTCGGAAATCATACCGTGAGTGAACCGGATACCAAAGTCAGGTTAGGTGCATTTATCCTGAATGTTGGAAAACAGTGGGTTTTTGCTGATCGTTTTCTGGTTGATTGGTATATCGGAGCAGGCTATGGATTTGGCAAAAATGATGAAGATGGCAATTCAACCCATTTCGCATTTATTGGTGCAACTGATGGAACTTCGTTTGTTCTCAATTCAGGGTTTCGGGTTGGATTTTTGTTCTAGTGCTGAGTTAATTTGTTTTGTAATCCTAAAAACCTGACAATATCACAATTTTATAGCTGGGATATAACAAAAATGGATGACCGTTTGGCCATCCATTTTTGTTATAGATCATTTTGATTCTAGTGTACGAATGAGAATAAGCGGCTCCAACGGATTTTGTTGTAGAACGGTTGGTCTTTGTCGAGTGAAAGCCAGATGAAAACAGCTTTTCCAACGATGTGATCTTCAGGAACAAATCCCCAGTAACGTGAATCAGCAGAGTTGTGACGGTTATCACCCATCATCCAGTAGTAATCCATTTTAAAGGTGTAGCTGTCGGCTACCGCTCCATTAATATAAATGGCATTGTCTTTTACCTTTAGGTCATTTCCTTCATACAAATCGATGATGCGTTGGTAGAGCGGAAGATTTTCCATGGTAAGCTTTACGGTTTGTCCTTTTTTAGGTATTTCCAGTGGGCCAAAATTATCAACATTCCATGGGAAGCGGCTGTCGAACGGGAAAATGTCCCGATCCCATTCACCAGCAGTTTTCAAGGTGCGTTGAATTGACTTCACGTTCTTCATTGCTTTTAATTTGCCTTCATTATCCTGAGTTAACGGGAAGAAGTACTGAGCATTTGAAACCACGTGACGGTCATCGTTGGCAATACTAAGCTGATCAAGTGTTTTTTTATTGATTCCGGTACCATCGGTAATTACGATGTTGTCGTATTGCATTCCGGGAAAATGTTGTTGCTCTTTTCCGTTTACAAAAAGCTGTCCGGATTTATATTCCAGAACATCCCCGGCAATACCCACGCAGCGTTTGATGTAATTTTCGCGTTTATCAACCGGTCTGGAAATAATATCGCCAAAAGTTTCTTTTTTTGTCCAAACCTCTTTCCGTCCGTAGTTGCGGATTAACGAGTAGTAGCTTTGGTTCTGTACATTAACAGCAACGGTATCTCCTTCAGGGAAGTTGAAAACCACAACATCGTTATTTTTCACTTTCCCAAAACCTGCAATTCTTTTATAAGGATTTTTAATCCATTCGACATACGATTTCTGGGTTCTCGACAGAGGCATCGTATGATGCACAAACGGGAATGAAAGGGGGGTGTTTGGAAGCTTTGGACCATAAGCGGTCTTGCTTACAAACAGGTAATCACCAATAAGCATTGATTTTTCCATTGAAGAGGTAGGAATCGTGTATGCTTCGATGAAAAACATGCGAATGAAAGTAGCAGCGATAACTGCAAAGATGATGGCATCAACCCACTCAACCACTTTCGTTTGTTTTCCATCGGGTGCATTTTTCTTTTTCCAGAATGCCCAGTGAACTTTTTTCGTGATGTATATATCAAAGATTACGGCTAATCCAATAAGCCATAAAAAGCTTTCGAGCCAGATAACCCAAAGGAGGTAGATCAATCCGACTAAAACAAATTTGAACCATTTGTTGGTTAAAAATTCTTTCATTTGGTATGGTGTTTAAAGATTTAACAAATCATTCATTGATAAGATTCCTTTTTTCCCTTTGCAGTATTCGGCAGCCAGAACAGCACCGAAGGCAAAACCTTTGCGACTTTTAGCGCAATGGGTAATTTCAATGTAGTCAACATCCGAATCATAGGTAACGATGTGAGTTCCTGGAACCTGTCCGGTGCGTTCTGAAATGATGCCCAGTTCGCTGGAACGATCAGAAGCCTGATTCACCCATAATTTTTTGTCAGCAATATTTTCCATAATGCCTTCGGCTAGCGTAATTGCAGTTCC
>Ga0302286_10000490_pt1 | contig 32430 bp, 26 predicted proteins | sample III_Fen_E2_3_FD_198765 | JGI IMG/M metagenome (GOLD analysis project Ga0302286, IMG submission 198765) | Peat permafrost microbial communities from Stordalen Mire near Abisko, Sweden - III_Fen_E2_3 | ecosystem: Environmental > Terrestrial > Soil > Wetlands > Permafrost | place: Sweden: Abisko...
ATATTTCTCAGCCAAGCGTAGATACATGTCCAACAAATCAACTGATGGCATATAACACCCTTTTTTCAATAGATATTTTGAAGGGTAAGTAACAAACTTCCGGTAGCCTGAGCGAATCATTATTACAGTGTCAATTCCGATAGCTTTCATGTGCTGAAAATCTCTATCCCACTCCTTTTCACCCCAGTTTTGATGTGGAATATCGTGCGAAATTTCATCCAAGAAGGTTCCTGTAATGCGTAGCGCATTATTCTTGGGAACAATCAATTTGCTTTCGGCTCCGCTTTTCAGCGAGGGTTTAGTTACAGTTTCGGCATTTGCGCTGCTGCCTAACATAGGAAATGCCAGAGCTGCTGCACCTGCCACAGAAGCTTTCTTCAAAAAATTACGACGACTGTTCGATTCCATAACAATATTTATTTATTGAGTTATAGCCCAAAATTAACAATACTGAATCAACGAATAATCTCTCCTTTGACATTTACTTGCTTGCGATTGAACGGGTCTAATAACTTGTCAATTAAAAGAGCCATTTCTTTGCGCAAAATCACTCGCTGAGGAGCTAAATCGGTAATGCCAAATTGTGTAAGAACTTGAATAGCGGCCTCTTTGGAAAATTCAAGTTTTTCTGATTGAGCAATATTCTTGATTAAATTAATAGCTGCATCTAAAGTCATTTTTTTATCCGACAAAGGAGTGTTGAAAGAAGCGTAAACGTCACTCAATCCGCTTAGTTCACTTTCAATTAACGGATCATTGCTGCGTATCCATGTTTGATTTGACCATGCCACATTTTTGCCGACACCTCTTAGAATACCGGTTGCTCCTATACGTTGTAAGGGTAAAAAAAGTGGGTCAGTTGTGGTGACATCGAGGTATGGCATAATATAGCCTTTTGCCTTCAAAAGTGCATTTTGAACGTCTCTTACAGAAACTTGCGAAACATCAATATGTTTTTTTACAGCTAAAGCTGCCACCGTACCTGCTGCCTGACCAATCTGAATGACAACCGGTTGCAAACGGGTAGTACCATTGGCAAGATTGGAAACAGAGATTGATTTCTCTGCAACAATCAAACCCTTTACCGATTGTGGCAACATCACTCCCAACGGCAAACAATAAGAAGGGATTGGGTAGAAATGTAAATCCGGCAATTTCTCCCATGCATGATAACGTATATGATGATGATCTACCGGATAGTCACCTACAGCAATCCCTGTTCTATATAGTTTTTCAGGCTGCTCGTATGGTTTTATAATATAGTTGAGATTAAAACGAACCAATCCGTGGATGCGTCGCGATTCACGATGGTACGGAATAAAAGGAAGCTTATCCGTGGTAGGAAATTCATCATCAGCCAAACCTAAATTCTTGAATCCTAATTCTGATTGCAGGTAATATACAAAATTGAGAGTGAATTGTTTTGCCTTTTGCAATGCCTGAGTTCTTTGCAAAGGCGTCATTTCAATAACATTAGTATAATAATCGTTGCCCTCTATCGGCCAGTTAATCATATACTTATTGTTTGGCAACTTGCCATAGGTAATCATTGAATCGCAAGTCAATAATCGTTTTGCCTCTTTGGGTTGAATACAGTTCTGAGATTTACAGCTGCAAAAAAATGGAGATGAATCATACTCTTCCGGCTTCGGTATTGTTTTATCTATTCCTTTGCCATAATCCTTCAAAATAGCCACATAAGTGAGATCTTGAACAATATCGTTTGCTTTATCAGGAGCAATATCTTCTCCACTCACCGACTTAGCGTCCATTCCAATATCGTACTTCACACCACACGCCTTAGCTACATCACCCAATTCAGTAGCATCAATCAACACTTTAGCAATAATAATCCGCTTTTCCCCGTTTTTCAATATCGCTACACTCCATCCATTTTTTGTTTTTTGAGCCGATACGAAGGAACTACCTAGCCAAACCTGTGCTTTTGACTCATGCTTTACCATATTTTTTAAGATAGATGCTGCCACTGACGGTTCAAACAATACATGACTCACCCATCCCGAATCTATTACTTTAGCACTTCCATAATGCACAATCAAACTATCCCTAAATTCGCCCCATAAGCCTGACGGGAGATTATTATTTCCATCAATTGCACTTACTCCGGCAGAGGTTAACATTCCCCCCAGCCACGACGATTCTTCAATCAATAATGTATTTGCACCTAAACGTGCTGATTGAACAGTTGCCATTGTACCACTTGCTCCACCACCAATTACAAGCACATCAATTTGGGATAATGATGCACAATTGGCAACAAAAGCAAGGTTAAGGCAAACCAAAACGCTGCAGGTTTTTTTAATAATATTCAATTGGAGTCGAAGCATTATATTACAGTCTGTTTAATGGCTGTTTCATATTTCTCATCTTTAGACAATTCCAAACTTTCTAATGTTTTCCAACATTGATATAGTCCTCTGGGAACATGGAAACAGCCTTTCCACTTTCCGCCTTTCAAAGGTAATAAAACTTCGCCTTGACGGTTTAGATAACCGAACCATTCGGAATACTGCTCATCTTTGAAATGCGACCAAGTATATTCATGTACTTTTTCAAACCAATGAAGGCATTCGGGCGAACCTGTAAGTTGATACCCTTTGAGCATCGAAATTAAGGTTTCAACATGTACCCACCACAGTTTTTGATCAAACTCCAATTGTTGGGTAGGAGCTCCTTTACGGTCTTTGAAATAATAGATTCCTCCATATTTTTCATCCCATCCATATTCCACCATCTGTACTGCAATTTTAGCAGCCTTTTCAATAAGTGCTGGACGATGTAACCGTTCCCCCAAATCCATTATAAACCACATAGCTTCAATGGCATGTCCCGGATTAATCAATCGACCCTCAAAGGTGTCAGATAGTTCTTCGGTGTCAGCAGAGACATTTTCCACTATCAATCCCAGTTCAGGACGATAGAAGACTCCCATCACCTCATGAATACAGCTATCAATAGTTTCTTGCATAAATTCTTTGTCAAGCAGATGTTCAATTTCCAATGCCAGATTACAGAGAATCATCGGTAAGGCAAAGTTTTTGAGATTTCTGGTTCCGGGAAAAGATTTATCCCATTGTCCTTTGGGATTATTTAATTTAGAGAGAATAATATCAAATGTCTTTTTGGCAATTTCGGCATACTCCTGATTTCCGGTGGCTTTACTCAATTGTCCAAACGCCATTGAAGCAAAAGTGTAAGAAAAAATATTGTAAGGTTGCACCAATGGTTTGCCTTCTCTTGTCAATGAGAAATACCAATTCAGGTTACCATCGTGGCCAAATTTTTTCAGAAATTCTCCACCCTGACGCGCACACTCAAGCCATTCAGGATTTTTTTCCACATTATTATACATCATAGAAAATAGCCAGACTTCTCTCCCTTGCAACCATATAAACTTATCGGTATCAAATACGTTGCCGGCTCTGTCAAGGCATGTGAAATATCCACCATACTGTTTGTCTTGTGATTTTTCCAACCAAAAAGGAAGTACATTTTCCAGCAGCTCCTTTTTATACTGCTGCCCCAATAGGTTAAAGTTATTGATACTCATTTTGCGTGAAATTTACATTGATACCATCAGAAATATTAAATACTAATATATCTCAGATTGTTTATTTTGCTTAGTCTTATATTCATTATGCAATTCCGTCTCAAATCTATGATTCAATGAAGAACATCATTAAACATCTACCAAAATAGGTCCCTTATTAAAATAACAATTTATTATCGGCACAAAGATAAATAAATTATTTTATTATATGCAAGCATTATACTGATTTATTTGTTAAACTGAGTGTTAAATCTTTGAATGGCAAAACACATAATACCAATATGTTGAATATCAAATATTTATTGAGATAAAGAGTTTTGAAATAAATCACATCTGCTTAAAATTCACACAAAAAATCAAGTTAAACGTTATGGAAAAACCACAACACAGCATATTGATAACCAAAAGATCCGCACTTTTTCTTATCAATACAAACAGTTGTATATACGAACTCTATCTCATGATAAAAAAAGCTTTCGATTTTGCTCAAATGCACGATAGAATGGTTAAAACAAATGCTTTAAAAATACGGAATTTTAAAATAAGCCATCACTTGAATAATCCTAAAAATCTACTTATATAGCATATTCTGCTTGATATTTAAAAAAAACTGTATCTTTGCTGGATAAGTATTAAAAATCAACAGCTTTATTAAACTATAGTTTACGGGTTATATGTCTGCCATTTTTGTAATCAATATTTTGCTGTATTTAACACGCAAATATGTTTCAAAAAATCTTTCAACATACAATTATATATCTATATATAAAGAAGTTAATTACATTATTACATAGACTAAAGTTCAACTCTTTATTTGCAAATATAAATACGAAATCTTTTGATGAATATTCTGATATAGATTGCCGATAAGATTACAACCTTACAAAAAATACATCTTACAATAAAATAATTTATAAATGCACCGACATTTAATAATATGGTTATGATAAAAAGCTTTATTTCCGAATTGGAATCCGGGAGCAAAAATGCGCTCTACAAAAAAACAATCATAAGCACCTTTATCTCTATGGGAGATTTATCTATATCCGACATTGCAAAAGAGATGGATATGAGTGTGCCTACCATCACAAAACTCATTGGGGAATTGATTGAAGAAGGCTATGTGTTTGATTTTGGTAAACAGGAAACCAGTGGTGGACGACGACCCAATATCTATGGACTAAATCCCGAAGCGTGTTACTTTGTAGGAGTGGACATACGCCGTTTCAGGGTCAATATTGCACTTACCAACTTCAAAGGTGAAGTGATAAAAATAAAGCGCGACATACCCTTTTATTTGGAACACACACCTCATAGCCTCGACCAACTATGCCATATTATCTCTTCTTTTATTGACAAGGTGACTGTTCCTAAAGAAAAAATAATGAATGTGGCTATTAATATTTCCGGGCGGGTCAATTCTGAATCGGGATATAGCTACAGCTTTTTCTATTTCGATGAAAAACCTATGGCACTGACCATTGAAGAGAGAATTGGATATACTGTCAGTATCGACAACGATTCGCGTGCGATGGCTTATGGTGAATATACATGCGCCACTAACGGCGAAAAACACCTACTCTTTGTCAATATAAGTTGGGGACTGGGGTTGGGAATGATAGTGAATGGGCAACTCTATTACGGAAAATCCGGTTTTTCGGGCGAATTCGGTCATTACCACGCAGCCGACAATGAAATTCTTTGCCATTGTGGAAAAAAAGGATGTCTTGAAACAGAAGCATCGGGACAGGCAATATATAGGATGATGAAAGAAAAAGTTGCCAATGGTAGCACAACAAGTTTGGCAAATAAATTTGAGAAAGGTGCAGTAACAATGGAAGATATAGTGGCTGCTACTCTTCACGATGATGTGCTGGCAATAGAGATGGTTGAGCATGTAGGCTCCACTTTGGGAAAACATATTGCGGGCTTAATCAATATTTTTAATCCCGAACTTGTGGTAATCGGCGGTGGGTTGTCGATGGTGGGCGATTACCTGCTATTACCCATTCGCTCTGCCATACGCAAGTATTCTCTCAGTTTAGTCAACAAAGATACAGTGGTGCGGATCACTAAGCTTGGCGATGATGTAGGCGTAATGGGAGCTTGTATGCTGGCTCGAAGCAAAATGCTCAAGTTGCTGTAATTTATATCTTTTACAACTACGCTTGCAACAAGTATTGGTAGAGCCGACAGGCACTATTGCTTTTCCTCCTCAGTTTTTCACTGGAAATTTGGACAATTTCCAAACGAATAAAATGTCGCTATTTAATACCAATCTATTACAATAAAGCTTATACTAACTTCAGTATAGGCTTTATTTTTACCCATAAAATCACTATATGAAATTTTCTATGTATTTTTGTATTTATTTACTTTTATCAGTCTCTCTACGAGCTAATATGATCTATAGTAACGACTAATATTCTCAAAACAGGCAGAACTATATAAACCTTCAAATTAAGATTTGAGCTATATCGTTAGGCAAGTAACAACTAAAACTATGTTTGAACAGACCTTTAAAAATATCGACGATATATTGCACAAAGATGCAGGATGTGGCAGTGAGTTGGATTATGTGGAGCAATCGTCGTGGATATTATTCCTGAAGTATTTGGATGATTTCGAAAAAGCACGTGAGCTGGAAGCCCTGCTCAAAAGCGAAACCTACCTGCCTATTATTGACGCTGAATACCGCTGGGAAACATGGGCAGCTCCAAAAACGCCTGACGGAAAACAAGACCATAATCGCGCTCAATCGGGCGACGACCTGATCGATTTTGTCAACATACAACTTTTCCCTTACCTACGTAAATTCAAAAACGAAGAAACTTCCGCTTTTACCATCGAATACAAAATTGGTGAGATATTCGGCGAATTGCGCAACCGTGTTTCCAGCGGTTACAACCTCCGCGAAGTACTGTGGATGGTGGACGAACTGAAATTTCAGACCAGCAAGGAAAAACACGAACTCAGTCACCTCTACGAAAGCCGCATTCACCGTATGGGTAGTGCCGGACGCAACGGAGGCGAATACTACACGCCTCGTCCACTGATTCGCACCATTGTAAAAGTAATTAACCCCGAAATTGGGAACACGGTGTACGATGCGGCTTGTGGTAGTGCAGGATTCCTCTGCGAAGCTTTTGGCTACATGAAAAAACACGCCAAAGGAGTGCCCGAAATGGAAACCCTGCAACGAAACACCTTCTACGGAAAGGAAAAGAAAGGACTGGCCTACATCATTGGCATTATGAACATGATATTGCACGGCATCGAAGCGCCCAATATCACCCACACCAATACGCTGGCCGAGAACCTGGCCGAAGTACAGGAACGCGACCGCTACGACATTGTATTGGCCAATCCGCCTTTTGGCGGCAAGGAGCGCGACGAGGTGCAGCAAAACTTCCCCATACGCACAGGCGAAACGGCTTACCTCTTTCTGCAGCACTTTATCAAGTACCTGCGGGCAGGAGGACGTGCGGGTATTGTCATTAAAAACACCTTTCTGAGCAACTCCGACAATGCTTCGGTGGCACTGCGCCGCAAATTGCTCGAAGAATGTAATCTCTATGCAATTCTCGACTTACCGGGTGGCGTGTTTACCGGTGCGGGTGTAAAAACCGTGGTGCTCTTCTTCGAAAAAGGACAACCCACCGAAAAGGTGTGGTACTACCAGCTAAACCTCGACCGCAACATTGGCAAAAACACACCGCTGAGCGAAAAAGACCTGGCTGAATTCGTAGAATTCCAAAAAACAAACAAAGAGAGCGAAAATTCCTGGTCAATTAATGTAGAGCCGCATGGCAATGCGGCTCATGGCAATGCGGCTCAAGGCAATACGGCTCAAAATGTACAGACGCATGGCAATGCGTCTCTACTTACATATGACCTTTCTGCCAAAAACCCCAACCGCAAGGAAGAAGCCGCACTCCGCACCCCCACTGATATTGCTGCCGAAATGCAGGAAATCAACGAAGAAAACACCTTGTTACTGAACGATATTTTAAGCCTGTTGCAATGAAAGAGGGATGGGAAATAAAGAAATTAGTGGAGGTTTGCGAAATCGTAAACGGAGGTACACCCGATACAAAAATTAAAGAGTTTTGGGATGGTGATAATCTCTGGATTACTCCAAAAGATATGGGCAAATTGAATTCTATATATGTAAATGATACGGAAAGGAAAATTACATTTGAAGGCTTAAAAAATTCTTCTGCTAAGCTATTACCAGAAAACTCAGTGATTCTTTCTTCAAGAGCTCCTATAGGTCATTTGGCTATAAATAATCATCCAATTTCAACTAACCAAGGTTGTAAAGGGCTGATTCCAAAAACAGATTTAAACACTTTATTTCTTTATTATTTTTTAAAGAATTCTGTAAAATTACTCAATGATTTAGGTAGTGGTACAACATTTAAAGAATTGTCAGGTTCAAAATTAGGAACTATTGAAATTCCTCTTCCACCTCTTCCCGAGCAACAACGTATCGTCCAGCTACTCGATGAAGCCTTTGAAAAAATTGAAACGTTAAAAGCCAATGCCGAACATAATCTGCAAAATGCAAAAGAACTGTTTCAAAGTGCATTGACAGAAGAATTAAAGCCGAAAGAGGGATGGGAAGAAAGGAAACTAAATGAAATTACCACAGTAAAAGATGGTACACATGATAGTCCAAGATATATTGAAAATGGAATCCCATTTGTAACTCAAAAGAATATCAAACAAGATGGGCTAACACTTTCAGATACAAAATTCATCACAGAAACAGATCATGAAAAATTTTATAAAAGGTCTGATGTAACTTATGGTGATATTCTAATTTCGATGATAGGTGCAAACAGAGGTATGGCTGCAATAGTTGATGATAAAAGGGTTTTCAGTATTAAAAATGTAGGATTAATAAAGGCAAGCGAAAGCATAAATCAGAATTTTCTCTTATTTTTTCTGAAATCATCAATTGCAATGAATTATGTTTTGGAGATGTCAAATGGTGGTGCACAGGAATTTATTGGATTAACTGCGTTACGGAGTTTTCCTATTCCACTACCTACATTACCCGAACAACAAACGATAGTCGAACATCTCGATGCCTTGTCAGCCCGTTGCAAGACCTTAGAAACCAATTATCAAAAAACCATCGCCCAATGCGACGAAATGAAAAAAGCCGTATTGGCAAAAGCATTTAACGGGGAGCTGTAGAATTAGCATCCCGTAGGGATTCAATGTGCATATGGAACATTCCGACTTGACGGAAACCCCCGGTGGAGTTTACGGAACTGGGGGTATAAAATCCCGTAGGGATTCACTGTACATAACCCCCAGATTCATCTGGGGGATAAGAGAAACAAAAACAACAATACTCCGTAGGAGTAACCTATGCATAACCCCCGGATTTATCCGGGGGTCAAACAAGACTAAGACAACCCAACCCCAGCGGGGTTGACCAACAAGAGACAAGCTATGAACGAATCTCAAACCCGACTCGACAAAATCGACCCAAAGCTTAAGCTTTCAGGTTGGAACGTGACCGACGATAGCCGTATCATCACCGAATACGTCATCGCAAAAGGAAAAATCAGCCAATCGGAAAAACCCAAAATCCTCAAAGCCGATTACATCCTCAGCTACAAAGGCGTAAAACTCGCCATTGTCGAAGCTAAAAGCGATGAACAAGTAGTTGGAGAAGGCGTGATGCAAGCCAAGCTCTATGCACAGATGATGCATATCCGCTACACGTATGCCACCAACGGTGATGAGATATATGAGATAGATAGGAAAACGGGCACAGAAGGACTAGTTGCCCACTTCCCAACTCCCGACGAACTCTGGAATCGCACCTTTGGCGATGTCAACCACTGGCGTGATGCCTTTTTTGCAGAACCTTTTTATATCGACGATAACAAAAAACCACGGTATTATCAGGAACTGGCCGTCAACCGCGCACTCGAAGCCATTGCTGCCGGAAAGCCGCGTATATTGCTGACATTGGCCACCGGAACCGGTAAAACGTTTATTGCTTTTCAGATTGCATGGAAACTGTTTCACACCCGCTGGAACATCAATAAATCTGATTTGCGTCCCCGCATTCTCTTCCTGGCCGACCGGAATATTCTGGCCAATCAGGCAACAAATGATTTTGGCGGATTTTCTAAAATGGACGAAAATACCATAGCACGTATCAGCCCTAAAAGCATTAAGAAAAAAGGTGGACGTGTTCCCAAAAATGCAGCTGTCTTTTTTACCATCTTCCAGACATTCGATTCGGGAGAAACAGAACCGCATTTCGGTCAGTATCCGCCCGACTTCTTCGACCTGATAATTATCGACGAATGCCACCGTGGTGGAGCAAACGACGAAGGCCGGTGGCGCCGTATCATGGAATATTTTGCACCAGCCGTGCAACTTGGTCTTACTGCCACACCTCGCCGCGATGTCAATGCTGATACCTACGAGTATTTCGGCAAGCCGGTATACGAATACTCGCTCAAAGAAGGCATCAACGACGGTTATCTCACACCTTTCCGACATGTGGTATTGCAAAGCAATATCGACAATTACGTGTATCAACCCACCGACACCATTGTGGATGGCGATATAGACGAAGTAGAAAAACTCGTAAAAGGGAAGACTTATGTTGAAACTGATTTTTATCAGGGTAAAATTGAAATAAAACAACGTGACGAAGCTCGGGTAAAAGAGTTTATGAAGAATATGGGCAAGACAGAGAAAACGCTCATATTCTGCTATACACAAGCCCACGCAGCAGCAATCAGGGATTTAATTAACCAGCAAAAGAAAGTAAATAACGCTTTGTATTGTGTTCGGGTAACCGCTAACGATGGTGAACAGGGAGAAAACTATCTCAAAGAATTTCAGGACAACGAAAAAACGATACCAACCATACTCACCACTTCACAGAAACTCTCAACAGGAGTTGATGCGCTCAATGTGCGTAATATCGTTCTACTCCGCCCAATCAATTCAATGATTGAGTTTAAACAGATTATAGGACGTGGTACCCGGTGCTTTGATGGTAAATTTTATTTTACGATATACGATTTTGTTGAGGCTTATAAGAAGTTTGCTGACCCGGCATGGGATGGGCTTCCTGTTTGTAGCAAGTGTGGTGAAGACCCTTGCACTTGCGAAAAAAAACCTCAACCTTATCCTTGCCCTGAATGTGGTGAAATTCCTTGCGTCTGCGAGACTACTACTGAACCGTGTCCTGTGTGTGGTCAAGACCCTTGTACTTGTCCAAAACAAACTGAGCCATGTCCGAAATGTGGAAACCTGCCTTGCACCTGCGAGAAAAAACGAATATTGAAAGTCAACCTTTCCGACGGTCGCACCCGACAAATACAACATATAAAGACCGATTTCTTTTGGGATGCTGATGGAAAACCCATTTCAGCACAAGACTTTCTGGAAAAAATGTTTGGTCAGTTACCCGACTTTTTCAGCGATGAAGAAGAACTCCGCAAAACATGGTCAGACCCATACACCCGCAAAGTGTTACTGGGGAAAATGGCCGATGTAGGTTACGACGACGAAGTGTTGAAGAAAGTACAAACCATTATTAATGCCGAAAACAGCGACTTGTACGATGTGTTGGAATACATAGCTTTTGCCAAAGAACCTGTTGAACGGGCACATCGTGCCGGCAATGCTCAAAGCCATATCTATGTTGGTCTCAACGACCGCCAGAAAGAGTTTGTCAACTTCGTTCTTGCCAAATACATTGAGTCCGGCGTCAGCGAACTGTCCATTGATAACCTCCCCGAACTGCTCAAATTCAAATACGGCACAGCTATGGACGGAATCCGTGAATTGGGCGACATTCAGATTACTCAAAACACCTTTGTTGGTTTCCAGAAGTATCTATACGGGGCATAAATTTCTTGATATTTAGTTGTCTATTATATAAGCAAATATGTTTTTGAACCCAAATTACCCCTGCTGGCGCACATTTGTAAAGAGTGCCAATACAAAGTTGTCCAGTTGGTTTTATAGCTTGGCTTGCCAGGAACCAACAGTCATTGACCAATGTGAAATTAATCCACGCCATCTGGCTGATTATTGAAATCTTCCGATTCTTGTGACTGTTTTTTGAAATAAGTATTTCTTCAAACGTAAAATAAAACAAATGAAAGTATTACGCTGGATATGGAGCTATCTGAAAGACTGGAAAAATATATTATCTCACTCAATCATAGGAATTTCTATCCTTTTAATTGCCCTCTTTTTGCCTGTAAAACCGATTTATAGAATCATCATTTTAATTCTTGTAGTGGTCTTTAATGTGACAAGAATGAAACTGGCAAAAAGAAAAGTCAGTAGTAATAAAAAATAGTGAATAGTGAGAATGAATGGCTAACTAAAGGGTTAATCTAATTGATAAACGACAAATCTATTAGCTTTGCAAGTTGAATAAAGATAAAAGCACATTAAAAGCAGATGGTTTTAATGTGCTTTTATTCTAAAACGTCAAAATCACGTCAAAAGTAGAAAATAAAAAATGCTAAAAATCTAATTAATAGATTTATAGCATCTTACAATGGTGATTCGGTTGGGATTCGAACCCAAGACCCACAGCTTAGAAGGCTGTTGCTCTATCCAACTGAGCTACCGAACCTGATTTCTTTTGGAGGTGCAAAATAAGCGATTTTTTGCGACATACACAAGTGCCGGAAGCTTTCTTTTTCACTAATCGTGCTTACCACTTCTTCAACTCGGCGTAAAGCCGTTGTACCGGCAGCCCCATCACGTTGTAGAACGAGCCGTTGATGTGCTCCACCGCCACATAGCCAATCCACTCCTGCACCCCATACGAGCCTGCCTTATCCATCGGACGGTACTTTTCGACGTAGTACTCAATCTCTGCATCGGTAAGGGCAGCAAAGCGCACCACTGTGTCCACCACAAAAGCCACCTGTTTCTGCATCGATTGCAGACAAACTCCGGTGTATACCGTATGCTCCCGTCCGGCCAACTGTCTGAGTATCCGCTTGGCATCGACAGCATCCACCGGCTTTTCCAATACGTTGTTTTCGCACCATACAATCGTATCGGCAGTGATTAGCAAGGTGTTATCGGTAAGGATATGCTTATAAGCCAACGCCTTTTGTTTTGCCAGATAGAGCGGAATTTCTGCACCGATGAGCGTATCGGGATAATTCTCCTCAAGTCCCGGAATCACATTGACCGTAAACGGAATATCGAGACCGGCAAGCAACTCCTGCCTGCGTGGCGATTGAGAAGCTAATATAAGCTGAAAATCAGATAAATTGGAGAGCATTTATTAATAGCGTTTATCGTTTAGTACTCAGTTAATAATTCATCCCTATTTACTGAATACTCCGGCTATGCCGTAGTGGTTATTATAAACAGGTCAAAAAGCGGGAATCCGTATGTTTTGGCTTGTAAAAAATAAAACACAAAACTGTAGCAAATCCCGATTATCATGATAAATTTCAAGAATGTAGCTGCCTGATGAAAATCACTTTTTGCTTTTGCCCTGAGAATAAGATAAATAAAATAGAGAAAAGGAAGAATAATGCCGATGATATAATAACGCAAAGTCAGTGAATCGTCGGCAAAATGAATTTTTGATACATAAAAAGCAGCTGCACCCAAAGTGAGCAAAACCAATCCATACACGACAAATTTCACCCGTTGCACTCCCCACACCACAGCCATTGTCCGGCATTCCAATTCGCGGTCGCCCTCCACATCTTCGAGGTCTTTCACTATTTCGCGAATAAGCGTCACCAAAAAAGCAAACCAAGCGAACCCTCCTACCCAGGTATAAATGGTAGGCGCTATCGGTGTAAAATCAAGTAGTTCGCCATAGTGCTTTTTCAAGAAAGCCACTTCCAGAAACCCGACAATAAAAGGAACCAAGCCCGTGGCAAGCGCCACAATCAGGTTTCCGACCAAAAACTGGCGTTTGTAGCTTGATGAATAGAACCACAACATGCCCGTGAGTCCAAGAAACAGGAAGCCCAGTGTAACGCTTTTTGCATAAAAAGCGATGCCAATGCCAATCAATGCCCCAACACCCGTGAGGGCTTGATAAAGCCACATTGCTGCCTTTTTCGACACGCTTTTGCCCACAATTACCCTATCGGGACGATTGATATCATCAATCCGGGTATCAAAGTAATCGTTGACCACATATCCTCCGGCAGCAATCAGCACACTGGCAATTACCAATAGCCAAAAATACAAATCGGGCGTGGCAGGCGCCACATGAAAAGGCAGCAACAAGGGTCGGATGATGCAGGTGTGCATCGCCCATTGCAATAATACGATAATGATAAGATTCTTATAACGAATCAGTTGAAAATAATTGCGCATAGTAATTATTGTCAATATTATTCTTTTATTTCTTCAAAATCGACATATTCGCCTTCATCTTTTGTAAACACTTTGCCTCCACTATTCGTGGCTGAAGATGCTGTTTCACTACTATTTGCAGGACGATTTTTTCGTCCAAAGGAGAAAATCCTGACAAAAAAGTTCAATACACTTCCTACAATGGCCAATGCCAGAAACAGGAAAACTAAGAGTATAAATAAGAAAAATCCCATGGGATAATAACCATCATTTAATTAAAAACAAACGAAGCAGATCAGAGAATTATCTCCTCATCTTCGATTTCTTCAATATTTTCATCCGATGCGGGATGAACCACCACGTTATCCGGCAAACGGTGCGACAGGGTCATTACCCTATTTGCCTCATCATTCAGCTCATCCCAAAGCAAATCTTTGAGTTGCGAAATATTGTAACCACTTACTGCCGAAATAAATATATGCTTAATTTCCGGCAATTCCTTCTCAATAGCTTCCATCAGCTCTTCATCAAGCATATCCGATTTTGTAATTGCTAAAACCCTCTGTTTGTCAAGCAATTCCGGATTAAACTCTTTCAGTTCATTGAGCAAAATGTGGTATTCAACAGCAATATCTTTAGAGTCGGCGGGAATCATAAAGAGCAAAATTGCATTCCGTTCAATATGTCGTAAGAATCGCAATCCAAGCCCCTTACCTTCGTGTGCACCCTCAATAATTCCGGGTATATCGGCCATCACAAACGATTGATTGTCATGATAGGGAACAATTCCAAGATTAGGCACCAAAGTGGTAAAAGGATAGTTTGCAATCTCGGGTTTTGCCGAAGAAACAGTCGCCAAAAGCGTCGATTTTCCTGCATTGGGGAAACCTACCAAACCTACATCGGCAAGCACTTTCAGTTCAAGAATCACGGCACGCTCTACTCTATCCTCACCCGGTTGCGAAAAACGTGGTGTTTGGTTAGTGGCAGTACGAAAATGCCAGTTTCCCTGACCACCCCTACCACCACTTAGTAAAATTACCTCTTGACCATCTTCAGTTACATCGCAGATAAATTCACCTGTCTCGGCATCGTGCGCTACGGTACCGCAGGGCACCTCAATAATCTGATCTTCACCATCTTTTCCAAAACTCCGGCTTCCACTACCGCCACCACCATCAGTTGCAAAAATATGACGGGCATATTTGAGGTGAATCAGAGTCCAGTAATTTTTCTTAGCGCGCATAATGACGTGGCCGCCTCTACCCCCATCGCCCCCGTCGGGTCCACCTTTTTCGATGAACTTTTCGCGGTGAAAGTGGGTAGAACCCGCGCCGCCTTTTCCTGAGCGACAAAATATTTTTACGTAATCAACAAAATTTGTTTCAGCCATTTTTTTAATTTCAAGATTTAGCTAACGCTGATGTAAAATTCAAGAAATGGGATACATCAATACCCCCGAAATTATCTACGCCAGGCTCTTTCATCCTCTTCCTCTTCGCGATACACGCGTTCAAGACGCACTTCTACGGCATTCTTATGTGCCATTAACTGTTCGTTTTCGGCCATAATTTCAATGGCATTGCTAAGCATCGACAATCCTTCGCGCGACAACTCCTGAAACGAAATTTTCTTTGTGAAACTATCTAAACATACTCCGCTATAGGCTTTTACATTCCCATTTGTGGGCAAAGTATGATTGGTGCCCGAGGCATAATCGCCGGCGCTTTCTGGACTATAATCGCCCAAAAAGACAGACCCTGCATTGATAATATTCTCAGCCACCACGGTGTAGTTTTTGGTCATAATAATCAAATGCTCAGGAGCATATTCATTTACACAATCAATTGCATCTTCAATTTTTGGTATGAATATAATTCTACTGTGCTCCAATGCTTTTTGTGCTAAATCCTTCCGCGGGAGTAATTCCAATTGCTTTTCAACTTCTTCCAACACCAAAGGAATGATGTCCTCATCGGTAGTTATCAGTATCGACTGGCTATCTACTCCATGTTCGGCTTGCGACAGTAAATCGGCAGCAATATAGCGAGGATGAGCAGAGCCATCGGCAATAATTGCCACCTCTGACGGGCCGGCAGGCATGTCAATAGCTGCATCTCTCAGGCTTACCAATTGTTTGGCAGCGGTTACATATTGATTGCCCGGGCCGAAAATCTTATAAACTTTGGGTACACTTCCTGTACCGTAAGCCATAGCTGCAATAGCCTGAGCACCACCTATTTTGAATATTTTTGTTACTCCGCACAGATGTGCCGCATAAAGCACTGCCGGATGCACATTGCCTTCTGTATTGGGTGGAGTACAAAGCACAACCTCATCACAACCTGCAATTTGCGCAGGAATGGCCAGCATCAACACGGTAGAGAACAGGGGTGCTGTTCCTCCCGGGATATACAAGCCCACTTTTTGAATTGGAACCCTTTTTTGCCAACAGCGCACCTCGGGAATCACATTCATATAGGGCAATTCGCACTCTTGTGCCTGATGAAATTTTTCGATATTCCGTTTGGCCTGCGAGATTGCTTCTTTCAATAAATGAGGAACTTGCGAAGCAGATTGTGCAATTTCATCGTCAGATACCTGTAAAGCTGACAACGAAACTTTATCGAATTTTAGTTCATAATCGCGAAGCGCACTATCCCCATTTTGACGTACATTGTCCAAAACAGCACGCACGGTATCCAATAGGCTTGATGTGTCTATTTCAGGACGTTTGAGCAGTTCTGCCCATTCCTTACGCGTGGGATTCTTTATAATTTGCATGGTTTTGTTTTTATCTGAAAGTGAACAAAAGCGTTTCACTTACATAATCATTTTTTCTATCGGCATCACCAGAATACCTTCTGCACCAAGTGCTTTAAGCTTCCCGATAATTTCCCAAAAACGTTTTTCGTAAAGCACCGAATGTACAGAACTCCAACCCTCTTTTGCCAAAGGCATGATTGTGGGACTTTTAATACCGGGGAATACATCGATAATCCTATCTAATTGCTCGTTAGGGGCATTCAGCATTATATATTTCTTTCCATCGGCAGCTTGTACGGCATCAACGCGGAACATCAGTTCATTCAGAATTTCGCGTTTTTCGTCCGAAAGTCCGGGAGTGCTAATCAACACAGCTTCCGACTTCATCAGCACTTCCACTTCTTTCAAATGATTGCTAACCAATGTACTACCCGAGCTAACAATATCGAAAATAGCATCCGATAGTCCAATACCTGGAGCAATTTCTACCGAACCGGTAATGACGTGAGTATGAGCCGTAATACCTTGTTGTCTGAAATATGTGTTGAGAATATGCGGATACGAGGTAGCAATTTTCTTCCCTTCAAACCACTGAATATCTTTGTATTCAGCTTCTTTGGGTATAGCCAGCGAGAGACGACACTTGCTGAAACCAAGACGTTTTTCAATATTTGCATGTTCGTTGCGCTCCACAAACTCGTTTTCGCCCACAATTCCGATATCGGCCACACTATCGGCTACCGATTGGGGAATGTCGTCATCGCGCAAAAACAGCACTTCGACCGGAAAATTGGTGGACGCAATAAGCAAAGTGCGCTTGGCACTGCTAAGTTTAATGCCTATTTCGGCAAACAATTGCATGGAGTTTTCGTACAAACGTCCTTTCGACTGGACAGCTATTCGTAACATACTGGAATAGAATTTGTTTATGTTATTTCAAAAAATATTTCTCTAATTTTCTCAAGCATGATGAACAAAAAAGGCTTACCGACAGACGGCAAGCCACAAATATCAGGTACAACATCCTATTTGCCCACCGCTGATTAGCAGGTCATTGATGATGATACGATAAAAAATTGATTGTCAAGTTCATCTTGCCTCCAAATTGAGTGCAAAAGTACGAAATAAATGCCGTTTGTCGTTGCAATATATCCCAAAATATCAAAATTCGGTACAATATAATTAGGAAACAACAATTTAAGCCTCAAAACTTAAAGCGAATCATGGCTCGCGCATCTGTTTTATGATTGCCCTGAATGGCCTCTAAACCCGAGCTTATTACATTGGTGTCCGCATAATATATTTGTGCGATTTTAAACCACAATGAGAATTTACGGCTTATATTCCATTGACAATTAAAATAATAGCGGCTTCCTTTGCCATACATCATTGGAACTGAAAAGGCATAGAGTACATCCTTTTCGTAACTGTAGAAGCGGTTTTCGTAGTTTACCGCATCAAACAACTCATAGCGAATATCAAAGGAGAGGGGAATTTTGCGGAAAGAGTACGACAACTCTTGCGACACAAAAGAACCAAAGCTTGGTTTTGAAATTTCATCTGTCGTGCGGTTTACCTCCACAATATTTTTCAGTGAAAACTGTTCGTTGAGGGTAAAAGTGAGATAATAACGCAGCGAAGCTTTGTCGTATTTTCCTGTATAATTGGTAATCGCACCTGCGGCCAAATCTTTTTCCTTTTGTTCGTATCGAAACCGCCAGTACATTTCCACCTTACGCGATGGCATAAAATTGGCAGTGAACAATAAATCGTAACCGTCAGTTGGGCGACTTACCGAATAGTTTAACCATGGAAAAGAGTAACTATCGGCATAAGCTGTAAGCTTCCACTTGCGCATCGGGTGCACTTCCACTCCAAAATATAAACCCTCTTCACTATTCACACGCGATCCTTCCGAGAAAGCATTGGCCAATAAAACATCGTATTTATTTGAATAATAACGATATAAGGCTACAAAACTTACGGTTGAAATCGGGCTTAGGGTCATGCCGTTGAGGGTAGCAATTCCCCCCTTATCCTGAGTGGCAGTTTCTCCGAAAAAATTGAATTTCTTCCAACGGTAACGATAATTCACACCCGCTACCAACTGATGATTTCCATTGAAATAGAACATATTGTCAGGACGGGGTGTAGGCTCCAGAGCACGGCTCAGGCGTGTATCCACAACCGTCATCCCTATTCGCATATTTGACAAGCGATAATTGAGATTTACTCCCATCACTTGCATCCAGATTGTGCTTTTATGATCTAAATCGCCCACTGTTCGATGCAGTCCATCGGTTTTGATATAGGAAAAACTGCTGCCGGTTGAATCTCCGTCAATATAGCGAAAAGAGTAGAAAGCAGAAGCCTCCAGATTGCCAAATTTCAACGTGGTACCAATACCGCGCATATAATTATATTCGTTTGTGGACGAAGATTTACTAATGCCTGCATTGTGAGGTTGCACATTCATCACATCGCCCGACTTGCTGTAAGTGAGTTCGGGATGAATCACTAAACCTTCGCCAAAATTCGCCTTAAAATTGCCGACAACCAGCGACTTAAATACACCCACGTTGGTCAGTTGCAGATAGGCAGAATAGTAATCGAACCCTTTGTGGTACCGTCCCCACAACTCCTCTCCGGGGTCTTTTTCTCCTACCAAACCCGCCTCAATCCTATCTTTATAGCGAAAATTATACTTTAATGATTGGTAAAAAGGGTCGCCGACATATTTTTTGTCATTTTGAATTGCGGTTGCATCGTCATCGGTTTTTGCATATCCTTTTTTCTGTTCCAACGTGTGGTCAACACGCATAAGCAATTCGTTTTTGCCATATTTCAATATTTTGCCCAACGATGGCAGAGGTTCCTGCTTTGTTCCTGCAGGGCCATTGGTGACAAAAGGCAATAGATTGCGAATAAGAAACATATCGAATCCTTCCACCAATTGCAGCTCGTAAATCGTCTGCATCGGACCATTTCTATAAAGATAATAGAGCAGATTCTCGACCTCCTGATCAGACAAGAACTGGAGTTTATCCAACTCCTCCTTTGTTGTATTGTTAAGATTTATAGGATTTTGAGCGAAGTAATTCAAATCTTCTTCCAAAGTGGTAAAGTCAATATCAGACTCGCCGTTAGTAGTCATTTGCTCGTAGATTCGAGCAATTACCTTTGATGTGTTGTTTTCTGTAGTTTGAGCGCTACAGGATAACGAAACACTTCCAAGCAAAAGGCTCAGCCACGCAAAATGGAAGAACAGGTTGATATGTTGCCTTTGACTCCGCATCTTGTACGGATTAAAAAACATAGCGTAATACGCCGATAGAAGTAATGCCTAAGGAAGGATGCCGTTCAAAATTGACATCAAAATTGAAGTTTTGCCATTTGACACCTGCACCCAAAGTGGGAATGAATGGTGCACCATAGCCACCAATACGTACTATGAATACCGAAACTGGCTGATATTCAAAGCCTGTTTTCCAGATAGGATCACTGCTGATTTCTTTATCCACCTGAGCTAACCACTTCAATTCATCAGTAAAGCGGTACATCACACCCAAACTGAATACAGAAGGAATATCACGGACAATATCTTGATACTGCACTTTTTGACGTGTCGGATTAAAGGCATTAAAACCTACAAAGAAGTCGGGAGTTACCTGCGAAAGTAATCCTATCTGAGCCAATACAGCACCTTTGCTTCCTACAGAGTTTGAGAAATTTACCGAATAGTAGTTAAACTGGACTCCGATAGTTAACCATTTATCGAATGTGCGGGCAAAAGTAATGCCTGCCAGTAGCTCCGAATAGTTTGAGTAACCGAAATGTGAAACTGCCACGCCCACATTCACCAATGAGGTGGGACACGCAAATGATATTGCCTGTGTAGATAACTCCTTCATCGAAAACCGATTTTCATATATGGCAGATGCCGACACCTTATTTTCGGAAGCAAGCAAGGCCGGATTGTGGAAAGCAAACCACTCTCCCTGCCTTGCCACGGAGGCATCACCTGCCGCAAAGGTAGAAGGAACAATGGTTGCTGTCTGAGCATTAAGCCCACTCACACAGCACCAAAAGGCTATATATAACACCCGTATTTTCACGCCTTAAAGATAATATATTTTTTGTATTTTCTCAAAATTACGAACAAATAAACAATCAAGATTTTTTGGCATGTTACAGACTCATTTTTACAGTACATTTTTCACCGTAAAATATGAATTCCACGAAAAAAAGAGAGATATTTATCTAAAATAGCAGCTTAAAACGGAATAAATATAGCATGAAAATCTAAATACAAAGAGAAAACAGGTGATTTATTACACCCTATATTTCCCTATTAAACAGCTGATTAAAAAGTAAAATGCGTTAATATCAGAAATATTATCAGAAAACACTTGTATAATGCGCCAAATTGGCTTACCTTTGCAACACTAAATCGCGGAGTAGAGCAGTTGGCAGCTCGTCAGGCTCATAACCTGGAGGCCGGTGGTTCGAGTCCATCCTCCGCAACCAGAAAAAGGAAACGACAAGCGTCATTTCCTTTTTTATTTTAAATCAAACCGATATTTTAAATCGGTGCTTACTTCTTCGAAGATATATTTTTTTGCACGAGCAGGCGATTCGCTAAAATGGGCAATTGAGCATAATATTGCAATTGCCTCTTCCCTACCCTCGCCGCCCATCTTTCTCAAAAACAGCGCTGCCGCACGATAAACAGGCATCTCACAGAGCAAAGTACTCTCCATAACCTCTTTTTGCAATTGTACCTTTATTTCATATGACAAACGGTCGCAGCAGAATGCTGCAGTAAAAAAACCAACGCTGCAAAGCCACTTATCAGACGAGCTACACCACTCGGCCACCTTGTGCGGGGCAAACGGTAAGCGCCCAAGCAGATTACGGCTAAGCTGCTCCGCCAACTCCACATTATGCACATCGGACAACCATTCGGCGGCCAATACCTCATCAAAACTTTCAACAGGTTGAATAAAAGAGGCGATCAGCATTGTTTCGCGAATTTGTTCATGCCACGATACCTGCGCTAACGCATGATTAGGCATTATCTTTGATGCCATTAGCTTGATTTCAGGAAGAGAGACCCCGAAATTTTTAGGATAAAGCACATCTCCCCTTTCCATACTTTCAACGGTTACTCCATTCATTTTTAAATAAATGAATTTTTTAATCGCCAACAATTGTTGTTGCACATCGGTGGAAAGATAGGTATAACTCTTTTGCATAACAATTTAATAATTATTTATCAATGAGATGTTTGTATTTCTTAGCAACTTTTTTCGTCAAAAACTTGCTCATAAGCAATATTTATAGTACTTTTGCACCTCAAATAAATGGTGGCTGTAGCTCAGTGGTAGAGTAGGGGATTGTGGTTCCCTTGGTCGTGGGTTCGAAACCCATCTGCCACCCCCACAAAAGAGTAGTCTGAAAAGACTGCTCTTTTTTTGTCTCAAATGAATAGAAAGTAACCCCAATTCCTCGTATTTCGGCTATAAACAGAAAACAGCTTGCAAAATGCAAACTGTTCTCTGTTTTTTCAATATACTCCGGCAAGCTTCATTATCCAATAAACTATTGCCGCTATCAATCCACTAATGGGGATGGTAATAATCCAGGCAATGAGAAGCTGTCGCGTAATGCCCCAGCGAACCGCACTGATGCGTTTGAGCATTCCTACTCCCATAATAGAACCGGCAATTGTGTGAGTGGTACTTACAGGTATACCTAAGCCTTGCGATACGCCATACAGGGTAATAGCACCTGCTGTTTCAGCAGCAATACCTTCAAAAGGAGTAACTTTTGTAATGCGGGTGCCCATTGTTTTGATAATACGCATACCACCCATCAAAGTTCCCAAGCCAATTACCGTATAGCAAGATATGGGTATCCATTCCGGCACATGATGAATATCGTGATGAGAAAGCCACCCCGGCACAGCAATACCGTGTTGCAGACAATAGGTATTATACACCGTCAAAGCAGCAATAATAATACCGATTACCTTTTGAGAGTCAGATCCACCGTGACCCAAACTCAGCGCAGCCGAAGTAACCAGTTGGAATCGCCGGAATATATGGTCGGCCTTATAGGAGTTAACCCGCTTAAAGAGATTGGTAATAATGACGGCAATAAACAGCCCTGTTATTATACCAATTATCGGAGCCAAAAAAATAAAGAGGACGGTTTTCCCAATTACCGTTGAATTGACTACGTTGAAATTCATTGCATGAGCAACGGCTGCTCCTGCAAACCCACCCATCAACGTATGAGAAGAGCTGGACGGAATGCCAAACCTCCATGTAATCAAGTTCCAAATGATTCCCGCAATCACACCGGATAATATTACAACCAGGTTGATTGTTTCAGGGTGGACGGTTTTTGACACTGTATCAGCCACTTTAAGGTCAAAAACCCAAAATGCAACAAAGTTGAAAAAAGCCGCCCAACAAACTGCCTGAAAAGGAGTTAGTACTTTTGTGGAGATGACCGTTGCAATGGAATTCGCGGCATCGTGAAATCCATTAATCATATCGAATATAAAACACGATATGATTATAATTATCAATAATGTCAGACTCATAAGTGATTATGCATATTTAATCATAATGTTTTCAATCACATCGCACACGTCTTCACATTTATCAGTCACCGTTTCTAGCTGATAATAAATATCTCGTTTTTTAATAATTTCAATCGGATTTTTTTCTTGTTCAAACAATCGTTCGATACCGGTGTATAAAAGATCGTCGGCATGATTTTCAATACTGTTCACACGCACAACGGCTTTCACAATTTTATCCATGTGTTTGAAATCGCGTAAACCCTGTACTGCAATATTCAACTCTTTTGCAGCTTGCAAAATAAGGTCAACTGTAGCAATTACGGTAGTATCGTGGGTGGGGTCAATTTTATAAAGCAACATACTTTTGGCTGCCACATAGATAAAATCGGTCACATCGTCTAATGCAGAGATTAGGCTATGCACATCTTCTCTGTCAAACGGAGTGATAAAATTACGACCCAATTCTTCAAGGACTTTATGAGCAACCTGATCATTGGCATGCTCAATATCATGCATCTTATTTTTGATTTCACGTCGTTTTACCTCATCCGGTTCATTAACCAGCAGTATGAGTTGCTCTGCAATCAGGCAAATGTTAACCGTATCTTCTTCAAACAAGTCGAAGAAAAGCTTCTCCTTCGGAATAAAGAGTTTTGCGAAAAAATTTGATTTCATTCAGTAGAGGTTAGATAATAATGACTTAAATAAAAAAAATTGCCCATGATGTCCTTTTAGGTTTCTGCCCACAAAGGTACCATGGACAATTCAATGCCACAACAAAAATATGTTAGATTTATTTAATTTATTGCATGTCGTTCATCATGTTGTCCTGATTGTTATTTTCGTCATTACCCTGACGCTTACCCGGCTTTTTAATTTTGCCATTACCAAAGTTAAATGTTACATTGACACCTATCATTCGGCCATTGGAATAACTGAGCGATTGTTGAGTGAAATTGGTGCCCCATGAATCAACTCTGTCTTTTCGCGAATTAAATATGTCTCTGATATTCAGGTTTGCAGTAAGTTTTCGTTTGAAAAATGCTTTGCGCAACCCAAAGTCAACCGTGTAGTTGCCCTGATTCTTTCCCTGCGAAATGAAGTAAGGTGCACTGTAGGCTCCAATAAGTTGTAACGAATAGTTGGCCGGCAACATCATATTTGCAATAGATTTCACATTCCATGAGAAGCTCTCTTTTCCTGCAATATCCACAACTATATTGTTTTGCACAAACTCAGCGGCATGCAGATTATTGTAGAATCCGTTGAATGTGGTTGTAAGGCTCAGAATACGGAACAGATTATCTTTCAATACCAATTCCAAACCTGCTGACTCGGTTTTTGATCCATTCATGGTGGTATTCATCATAATGCCGGTTTGCATCCAGCGTACCGATTGCATCACTTCGGTGGTGTAACGATAATATAATGATGCTGACAGTGAATGTACGCCAAAACTCTTCAGGTAGTTCAACTCATACGAGTTGGTATATTCAGGCGTTAAAGCCGGGTTACCAAATGACCAACTGGTGGAGTCGGATGTATCAATAAACGGGTTAAGCGCACGACCGCGAGGTCTGTTTAAACGACGGGTATAGTTGAGTTGTATTTCATTATTTTTATCAATAGTGTAGCTAAGATAAAGACTTGGAAAAGGTTTCAGATAATGAATGGCATATTCAACATTATTGGATGTGAAGTTGATGTTTGAATATTCACCACGCATTCCGAGTTGAGCACCAAAATTGCCCCACTTGCTGGCATAGGTAGCATAAGCGGCATAGTTTCTTTCAGTATAATCAAACACATTACTCAACTTAGCATCCGGCAAACTGTTTGTGAAACCGGCAATATCAGAATTACGTGTTTCGTAATGTCCGTCAAATCCTGCTTCGAGACGACTTTGTTCTGTGAATTTCTTTGTATAATCCACCTTCAACTCTACTTCAGGATTACTGCCATTGGTATGCTGATCCTGACGAGAGGTTATCTTTCCTAAATTATCATATTGCACATGACCTGCATCTGAACTTGAAGGATGATTCGACAAAGAAAGTGAACTAAGCAATTCTGTACCTTTTTTATCAAACTCGTGTTTGTAATTCAGGTCAACGTCAAACATATTGCGGTTGCCCGATGATGTGGTGGTTCTTGAATATTGACGGGTCAGCACATTGTTCGCGTCAAATGTCTGATAATTGATATTGGCAGGCGAACTTGCCGAACCGAACATTGTAAATCCTGATATACCGAGTGTATTTTTATCATCGAGATGATAATCGAGTCCTGCACGAATAAATGGGCCATGCATTACACGATCGGATGTGGAAGTTTGCTTCAATGAAGAGGTAACTGCGCCGGTGACAGGATCAAGAAAATAGCGGTTGCTCCATCCCCCACCCGACATATCCATCTGACGCATCCCAATACTGGCATACGCGTCCACTTTTGAACTGTTGTAATTAAGATTTGCGCCTAAATTATAACCCATCTTCCCATCTTTGGGATATACCATACCGGCTGATAGACTACCATAATAACCGGCTTTACGGTTTTTCTTAAGCACAAGATTAATAATCCCTGCCGATCCTTCGGGATTGTATTTTGCAGAAGGGTTGGTAATAATTTCCACCTTTTCAATACTTTCTGCCGGCATTTGTTCCAAAATCTGAGCTCTGTTATCGGCATTCAAGCCCGAAGGTTTACCATTAATCCATACTTCCACATTCGCATTATTACGCAATGACACGTTTCCGTCATTATCCACATCAACGGATGGGATATTACGCAACATCTCTGACGTAGAAGCTCCTGCAGCGGCAATGGTTTGATCGACCGTGAAAATTTTCTTATCAATTTCCAGTTTCATTTGCGGCCCCTGACCCACTACCTGCACTTCGCTCAGGTTTTTAGAATCCTCTGAAAGGGTTATCGTACCTAAATCGATGGGTTTTGCTCCAACAACAAGCATTTTTTTCAATGTGGTATAACCCATAAAAGAAATTTCCAACTGATATTTTCCAGTCGGCACTTTGGCTAATAAAAAAGAGCCTTGATCATTACTGACGGCTCCTACAACCGGCATTTTTTGCCCCGGTTTGGTCAATATTACATTTACATATCCGAGCGGATTACTGTTTCCTGCATCGGTGATAATTCCTTTTATACTGGTAGTCTGAGCAAACAAAAAAGTAAAGCCCGCAATTATTGTCACCAAAAAACTCACTGTTCTCTTCATCCGAAAATATTTTTAAATTCAAAAAATTGAAAGACCCTCGATTGATACTGACCCGTAAAAATGACACATTAACAAGCAAATATCCAAGGGCGTATTCATATAGACTATTAATCAACAGGCTCCTCAACACAGAGGAGCCTGTTGATTAGCGTTGAAACATATTTGAAACAACAAAAATAAGACTGTAATAATCCCAAAAAGTTTAAACACCTATAGCATATTATTGCTTAAAGGTGGGTACAAGATAGGTTTGATCATGATCGAGAATGGTACCTACATGGTTAATTTCGAGAAAGGAAGTTCCACCACCTAAGCCAAAACTACCACTCAGATATGACACCAAATCATCTCGTTTCAGCAAACCTTTTCGCAGCAATAAGCGCAATGACGCAAAGAAATACTCGCGACGGTCTTTTTGAAATGCCTGATACATTGGCATTACCCCATACGAAAGCGACAATTGACGCATCGGACGCTTATCGTAGCAAATAGAAATCACAGGGCTGGTTCCTCTGTAAGCCGCTAAATAACGCGCCGTGCGTCCGGTATATGTGTCTGTTATAATAGCTTTTACACCTAATTCATTGGATGATTCGGCTGCCTGATGTGCCAAAAATGAGGTCACATCAAATTCGTTTTTGGCATACGAAATAGGAATTTCGTTTTCAATCATTTTGGCCTGTTCGGCTTCCTGAGCAATGCTTGCCATTGTTCTTACCGCCTCTACCGGATATTTCCCATAAGCAGTTTCGCCACTGAGCATTACAGCATCAGTACGTGAGTAAATAGCATTTGCCACGTCAGTCACTTCGGCACGCGTAGGACGAGGGTTATTAATCATTGAGTGAAGCATTTGCGTAGCCACAATGACCGGTTTTTTGGCCATTACACACTTACGAATCAATCGGCGTTGAATAGCCGGAATTTTCTCCTGAGCTACTTCTATTCCAAGGTCGCCACGCGCAACCATCACTCCATAAGCATGTTGTAAAATTTCATCAATATTATCAACACCTTCCTGATTTTCAATTTTGGCAATAATCTTGATTTGACTCTTCTGTTCGTCCAGTATTTTTTGAATATCAATAATATCTTGTTTGTTGCGAACAAACGAGTGAGCGATAAAATCAATGTCGTTTTTAATGGCATACTCTATATTCACCCTGTCACGCTCAGTAAGCGACGGCAGATTAATGCGCACACCCGGAATGTTGACGCTTTTGCGGCTACCCAGAACACCGGCATTCATTGCCTCGCAGACCAGATACTCGTCCGTTTTGTCAACCACTTTAAGGTCAATTTCGCCATCATCAATCAAGATATCATCACCTACTTTCAAGTCGCGTACAAAATATGGGTATGAAACGGCAATGCACTCTTTTGTGGTCTCTTGTTGAGGATTCCCAACCACTTTAATCTTATCGCCGGTAGCAATCGAAATATTTTCGGGAGTAACAGAGGTACGCACTTCGGGTCCTTTGGTATCAATCAAAACACCGATATACTTGGAAACTTTACGCACGTTAGTCACAATCTTGTTTAATCCCTCCTCGTCAAGGTGAGCGGTGTTTAAGCGCACTACATTCATCCCGGCATTAAATAACTCGCGAATAAATTCAGTATCGCACCGCTTATCGGAAATTGTAGCTACAATTTTGGTGTATTTTATCATAAATGTAAAATGTTGAATATCAAAGTAATGATGAAATTATTATATTTTTTGTTTGGGTAGTGAACTCCGTTATTTGTTTCGGGTCACAAAAACCGTCATTTTTGCTACACACAATCTAATATTCCAAAATTTGGGTGTAATGACATAGAGGCGAATTTCGTGTTTAAATTCTGATTTTCAAGAAACTACATCAAATGTAATTTCAAGAAAATTCCATGCAATTTACTTGTTTTTTGATTCAATAAGTGCCTCGACAGCCAAACGGTACGAGTCGAAACCAAAACCGACAATAGTACCCATACATGCTCCCGAAATGGTGGAGTGATGACGAAATTCTTCGCGACGAAACACATTCGAAATGTGTACCTCAATCACCGGCGAGGTGACAGAGCGAATGGCATCGGCAATAGCAACAGAGGTATGCGTGTAAGCACCCGCGTTGAGTACAATGCCGTCAACCATAAAACCGTGTTCGTGAAGCGTGTCTATAAGAGTGCCTTCGTGGTTGGATTGAACATAGTGGAAGATATGCTCAGGATAGCGTGCTTGCAAGGTTACAAAAAAAGCATCGAAAGTCAACGTACCGTATATTTCCGGTTCGCGCTTACCCAGCAAGTTAAGGTTGGGACCATTGATAATGAGGATATTCATAAATGGTAACGATATTCTCTAATTTTCCACAAAAGTAGCAATAATTTTCGGTTTTGATATTACGCTTTGATGAATATTTGTCTTTTAAGTCAATTACTGAAAGAAAAAGCATATCAAACTTGCTTAATCAGAAAGTTCGATACGCTTTTAGTACACGATTCCAACAAATTTCTAAACAATCTTTGGAGCAAAAATTTTACCGATAAACAAAATGGCTCCTGTACTCTTCTCTTTAATAATAAATAAAAACAAATGGTTAACAAGGAATGGAATCGGTGTGGGAATTATTTTCAATAGTTCTATTTGATATCTCAACATCTCTTTTAAGATGCAAAATCAATTTAAAATGCTGCATCCGTTCTCCATATTTAACACAAATAAAAATTGCAAGGAAAAGCAAGAGTAGCTGTTGAACAACAGTGTTATATAACATATTTTACAAGGCTATTTTTTGTTTAATTGTTCCTATATTGGCAAAACGAAAAACGACGCATTTGTGCAGCGTTTTTGCTTGATTACTAATTGTAAATCTTAAAACAATACGGTTATGAAAGTGTATCAATCGCATGAAATTAAGAACATCTCACTTTTGGGAAGTTCGGGATCCGGGAAAACCACTCTTGTAGAAGCGATGCTCTATGAGAGTGGTATTATAAAACGTCGCGGCTCAATTCAGGGCCAGAACACAGTATCGGACTATTTTCCGGTAGAACATGAATACGGATATTCAGTATTCTCTACCGTGACACATGTAGAATGGAATGGTAAAAAACTGAACATCATTGATTGTCCGGGTTCGGACGATTTTATCGGTGGCGTAATTACCTCTCTCAACGTTACCGACACGGCTCTTATTTTACTCAACACCCCCTACGGCATTGAAGTGGGTACCCAAAACCACTTCCGTTATACGGAACGATTTGCCAAACCCGTTATTTTTGTGGCCAATCAATTAGATCACGAAAAATCCGATTTTGACCAACTATTAGAACAACTCAAAGAAAATTACGGGAATAAAATAGTACAAATACAATTTCCACTAAATGCCGGTGTTGGATTCAACGCTGTAATTGACGTGTTGAAAATGAAAATGTACCGCTGGAAACCTGAAGGTGGTGCTCCTGAAGAATTAGAAATTCCTGCCGAATATAAAGATAAAGCTGACGACCTGCACAACAAATTAATAGAGTCGGCTGCCGAACATGATGAAGAATTGATGGAAAAATATTTCGATCAAGGCACATTGACCGAAGATGAAATGAGATTTGGAATTCGCAAAGGCCTTATTAAGCGCGATATGTTTCCTGTATTCTGTGTCTGCTCAGGACGCGATATGGGCGTACGCCGATTAATGGAGTTTTTGGGCAATGTGGTTCCTTACGTACAGGATTTACCCAAACCTGTTACAAAAGATGGCACTGAAGTGGCTCCTGATTCCACAAAACCGACCAGCCTCTTTATGTTCAAAACCAGTATCGAACCGCATATCGGCGAAGTTTCCTATTTCAAAGTAATGTCGGGAAAAGTACACGAAGGCGACGATTTAATCAACGTATCGCGCGGTACTAAAGAACGCATCAACCAACTTTTCTCCGTGGCAGGTCAGCTGCGCGAGAAGGTGGAAGAGCTGGTAGCCGGCGACATCGGTGCAACCGTAAAACTTAAAGAAACCAGAACAGGTAACACCCTGAATGCTAAGGGCTGTGAGTACGAATTTCCTTCTATTGCTTATCCAGACCCAAAATACCGTCGTGCAATCAAGGCCAAAAACGATGGTGAAGACGAAAAGCTGAGCGAAATCCTCACCCGTATGCACGAAGAGGATCCGACTTGGATTATTGAAATGTCGAAAGAGCTGAAACAGACCATCCTATATGGTCAGGGAGAGTTTCACCTACGCACATTGAAATGGAGAATTGAGAACAATGATAAGGTGTTAATCGAGTACATTGAACCGAAAATTCCTTATCGCGAAACCATTACCAAAGCTGCCCGTGCCGACTATCGTCACAAAAAACAATCGGGTGGTGCTGGCCAATTCGGTGAAGTACACATGATTGTAGAACCTTATATTGAAGGAGTACCGGCTCAGGATCTCTATAAATTCAATGGACAGGAGTACAAAATCAGTATGCGCGATGTACAGGAAATCCCGCTGGATTGGGGTGGTAAACTCGTGTTTATCAACAGTGTTGTGGGTGGAGCTATCGACACACGCTTTTTGCCGGCTATCCTAAAAGGGATAATTGACAAAATAGAACAAGGCCCACTTACCGGCTCTTATGCCCGAGATGTACGCGTAATAGTGTATGACGGCAAGATGCACCCTGTTGATTCTAATGAAATTTCATTCCGTTTGGCTGGACGCAACGCCTTTAGCACAGCGTTCAAGTTGGCCAGCCCTAAGCTACTGGAACCAATCTACGATGTGGAAGTATTTGTACCCTCGGACCGTCTGGGAGATGTGATGAGCGACTTACAAGGCCGCAGAGCTATCATTATGGGTATGCATAGCGACAAGGGTTTTGAGAAACTCTCCGCGAAAATTCCGCTCAAAGAGCTGTCGAGCTACTCTACCACGCTTAGTTCACTCACCGGTGGACGCGCCTCGTTTACCATGAAGTTTGCCAGCTACGAACTCGTGCCGATGGACGTACAAGACAAGTTGCTGAAAGAGTACGAAGCCAGCCAACAAGACAAAGATTAAGCCTGAGACTTACCAATATGCAAAAAGCTGCTCCAAACTAATGTTTGAGGCAGCTTTTTCGTTTTTCAACCTGAACTAATTATCAAATAAATTTTGTAGCTAAATTGGAATATAATAATATCATTAAAAACAACAAAGCCGCCCCAATTACCTGAGGCAGCTTTGCAAATATAAAATATATCAGAATTTTATGCTTCTGTCGAAACCAAAGCCTTGCGGGCTTCTACAATTCTGTCCATTTCGTCATACGAACCCACGGTCATTTTGTCGAACTCGCGCTGACCGGTACCGGCAGGAATCAAGTGTCCGCAGATAACGTTTTCTTTCAGACCTTCAAGTTTGTCAACCTTTCCGTTGATAGCTGCTTCGTTAAGCACCTTGGTGGTTTCCTGGAAGGAAGCCGCCGACATAAAGCTGCTTGTCTGAAGAGCTGCACGGGTGATACCTTGCAATACCTGACTGGAGGTTGCGGGAATCGCATCGCGTGATTCTACCAATTTCAAGTCCTTACGTTTGAGTGAACTGTTTTCGTCACGCAATTTACGTGCAGTAACAATCTGTCCGGCTTTCAATGTAGCAGAATCACCCGGGTTGATAACTACCTTTTTGCCCCACAAGCGGTCATTTTCTTCGAGGAACTCGTTTTTATCCACCATTTGTTGTTCGAGGAAACGGGTATCGCCCTGATCAATCAGCTCTACCTTACGCATCATTTGACGCACGATTACTTCGAAGTGCTTATCATTGATTTTCACACCTTGTAAACGATACACGTCCTGCACCTCGTTTACGATGTACTCTTGTACGGCAGTCGGGCCTTTGATAGCCAAAATGTCGGAAGGAGTAGTTGCACCGTCGGATAGCGCTACACCGGCACGTACATAGTCACTTT
>Ga0302286_10000493_pt1 | contig 32419 bp, 19 predicted proteins | sample III_Fen_E2_3_FD_198765 | JGI IMG/M metagenome (GOLD analysis project Ga0302286, IMG submission 198765) | Peat permafrost microbial communities from Stordalen Mire near Abisko, Sweden - III_Fen_E2_3 | ecosystem: Environmental > Terrestrial > Soil > Wetlands > Permafrost | place: Sweden: Abisko...
CATCCACAACCTGTATTCCTTTATACGGGTCATTACCTATCAACAAGTTACCATCCAGATCGGTCCAGTCTGTTTTGGGCGAAAGTTGAGCAGCAGCAGACACGGCGCACGAAGTCTCGGTCATACATCCGATCATAACTTTCATATCCAATGCCCGGGCTAATGTTAACATCTTATGAGCCTCGCGCATTCCGGTACACTTCATTAATTTAATATTGATCCCATTATACACCCCACGAGCTTTTATAACATCAGGTAACCGTTGTACTGCTTCATCGGCAATGGTTGGCAACGGACTATGTTCGGTAAGCCAGGCCATATCATCAATAGCAGTTTTAGGCATCGGTTGCTCAACAAAAACAACGTTTTTCTCCTTCAACCAGTGGATCATATCAAGAGCTTTATTTTTGTCGGTCCAGCCCTGATTTACATCTACGCACAATGGAGTATCGGTTACCGAACGAATGGTCTCAATCATTTCCCGATCGTTTGCCTGTCCGAGCTTTACCTTTAATATTTTATACGGAGAAGCTTCTGCTGTCTTTTGTTTGACCACTTCTTTGGTATCAATTCCAATAGTGTAAGACGTATTTGGTGTATTGGCCGGATCGAATCCCCATATTTTATACCATGGTTGTCCCATCAACTTACCCACCAAATCATGCAAAGCAATGTCAACCGAAGCTTTTGCTGCACAGTTCCCCGGTAATACTGAATCCACGTACTTCAGAATATCATCCATCTGAAAAGGATCTTTAAACTGGCTTAAATTCAGTGATGATAAAAACCGGGAAGCGGAATCAATACTTTCGCCTAAATAAGGAGGCATCGAAGCTTCTCCATAACCGGTTACTCCTTCAAATTCGATACAGGTAAGAACATCAGGAGTGGTTTTTCGGGAGCTGTTAGCCAAAGTAAACGTATGCCGTAATTGCAAGTCATAAGGGATGAACTTAAGAACCAATCCTTTTCCGGAAGATTTTGTGGTTTTACTCTTCATCGCAGCAAAAACGCTTTCAATACCTCCTACTCCAACCAAAGCGGTCAACCCGGTTGTTCTGATAAAATTACGTCGAGTTCCCATATCTCTATTATTATTTATTGATAATTGAATACCATGGATGATCTTTCACCAAAGTTATTCCGTCAGTATTAAATGAATTAAAAACACGGCTGGATGCTACCAAACTTTTCTTCAATGCCAGATTGAATTTAGAATCATTAGGATCTAAACTATTAATTCGCACCAACCCGGAAGAATGAATATATCTGCCATTTTCCATATACAATCCAACATGAGTCACATGTTGGGCATTTCGACCAAAGAACAGTAAGTCGCCAGGTTCCTGATTCCGAAAATCAGTAAAGTCGGGATGTTGTCCATATCTTGCTTGCTGCGAAGCATCTCTGGCTAAAATAACCCCCTGTGAATAGTACGAAGTTTTTAATAAACCAGAACAATCGACCCCCTTCGTAGAGGTGCCACCCCAAACATAAGGCTCACCCAGCAAGTGCTTTGCAATTTCAATAACTGACTTAGCACAAGGTTTTCGGTTAATCCACTCAGACCACAATAGGCAGTCTTTTTTACGAACAAATCCAATTCGTCCATCAGGAATACGTACTTTATAAAAGCTCTTAACTTCCGATTCTATTTCCAGAATATTATCAAGCACTAAATCGGAAACAACGGCACCTTTTGCATTCGCAGATTCATAAATATTACCTACAATCTGAATAAAGACACATCGGTTCGACTGCTTCCATTTCTCAATTTCCGAAGAATTTAATCGTTGTACCCCATGCTCTTCTACCCATCCCAGATACATATCAGGAGTTTGTATCAAATACCAGTTATCTGATGAATCCAATATCTTAACCGGAGTTCCCATCAAAGCCTGAGATACCATTTCTGCAGCATGAGCCGGATGAGCTCGCATTCCAACTACCGACAAAGCAATTAATCCCCAATTTTTATCTTCAAGCGAAGCCGCAGGTAAAAATTTAATCGAATCGACAAACGGAACACCATATTTCTGAAATAACTGAGAAATTTTTGTTTTAGCTTCCGGCTGATCTGTCCTGCCTTTCAGTGTTAATACAGGCTGTAGTGTATCACACAACAAAACATCACAAATAGCCACACGTTTATCGGGCACAAGTTCCTTCTGCAACGCATTAAGCTGAGTTTTTAACATTTTGAGGTTAAAAACCTGAGCAAACGTTAACGTTCCACAAAAAACGGAAAACAACACACACAACCCAATTTGACGACAAAAATGGTTCATTAGATATTCTTTAAAATTCAACATATAAACACCAAACAAATGTATTTTATTTAACGGAAACAACAGTAGATCCTATTGACTCTCGTTGATCTTCATTTAATGAAGTGACAAAATAACTTTTTCCTGAAACTCCTAAAAATTTCAACTCTGAATTTAACTGTACCGCATGAGCTAAAAAAACATGATCAACCTTTGATTTTTTTTCAAGGACATACACAACATACATTTTTGCTCCATCAACCGAAGCCCATGTCAACTGAGTTCCGGAAACCGTGACAACAGGAGCCTTTGGCAAAGATACAGTCTGTCGTCCCATCACAGGCAACACTGACTTATAAATATATTTAGTCTTTAAAAAATTGAACAATTCGACATTTTCAAGATTTCTCATGCGAAAAAAGAAACAGCCACTTAGATTGGACTGATTCCTGACAGCTTCAATCTCGCGGTCAAATTCGGTTACAGAACCATAAGCCGGATATGAGGCATCTTTATACTTATATGCAGCCAAGCCAATAACCATAGGAATACCAAAGGAGTTATCATTCCAAAAGGCCGATTGTTTGGCAAAATCAGCTGTAGCATGGCCAAATTCCCAGTAAAGCTGAGGTGCCAGATAATCAAGCCATTTATTTTCGAGCCATACAAAAGGGTCGGCATACAATTCAACACTATTCTCACGACGACCAGAAGGCGAAATACCGAATAAAACGCCAGGTTTAGTAGCCTTTATCAGGTTATTAATCTCTACAACCATCAGATTTACATTCTCGGCACGCCAGGAATGAATATCTTTTCCATTCCCATATTTTTCGAATGCAGCTTTATCATCAAAGCCAAAAGGATTACTTGTCGACTTCGCCCCGGAAGGATAAAAATAATCATCAAAGTGAATCGCATCAACATCATACCGGGTAATAATATCTTTAACTACAGCGCTTAAATGAGCTCTTACTTCCGGTAATCCCGGATTAAAATATCGAGTCCCATTGAAAGTTACAACCCAGGATGGATTCTTAACAGCCACATGAGTTGATGCCAACTGCAAAGATGTTACTCCAATGCGGTAAGGATTAATCCATGCATGAAATTCCATTCCCAGACGGTGGGCTTCATCAATAGCAAATTTTAAAGGATCATACCCGGGATCCTGCCCCTGAACTCCGGTAAGATAACTAGCCCAAGGCTCCAATGACGAAGGGTAAAAAGCATCAGCAGTTGGTCGAACCTGGAAAATAACAGCATTAAAATTTAAAGTCTGACATCGGGTCAGCTCTGCAGTTAATTCAGCCTTCTGAGCATCAGCATTCCCTTTGGTAATTGGCCAATCCAAATTCGAAACAGTAGCAATCCATGCGGCCCGAATCTCTTTTTTATCCATTTGGATTTGATCGGTAGATGCATCGTAAGGTTTGTCTTTTGTATCATTTTCCGTATTAACATTATCTTTTTCACAAGACCAAACCATACCAAAAAACAGAATCAACAGCAGTATCTTTTGTATAGAAAATCTCATAAATAGTAGTTTTGTTAGAGACAATTAAGTTATTCAATATTGCAAACAAGCAACCCGACCATCTAATGAGGTAACAAGCAACTGATTTTTTCCCAACGGAAGGACTGCATTGATCAAGGCATTCGATAACTTATATTTCCAAACCACCTCATGCGATATTTTGCTTATTGCGAAAACGACTCCATTACAGCTCGGCACAAAAACCAGATCCGTATTTTCAACAATCGGAGAAGGTCCTATCTCATAACCTAAATCAGCCTTACACTCCCAAACCATCGTTTGTTCACTAGCCTTGGCATCAATAGCATAAACACTACCTTCAGTCATATTTTTGATATATACCTCACTCCCATCACCCGAAATTCCGATCGACTCTCTACAACTATACTTTCCGGAATCCCAGATCTCCACTCCGGTCTTTGCATCCAAGGCTGTCATCTTCCGGTCCGGAGCCACAATAAAAACTTTTCCATTAGAAGCTACCGGCCAAACAGCCGCAGGAGAAAGCATTCGATTCCCATATTTTTCACGTTTCCAGAGCAATTTTCCGGTTTGTTGATCCAACGCATAAAAAGTATTTCCCCATGAACCGAAATAAACAGCACCTTCATAAACCAGCGGTTTTGATTCAACAAAATTCTTCACCTCATTAAATTGCCATTTCAATTTTCCGGGCAACAAATCAATGGCACTGAAAATCCCTTCTGAAGAACCAATATATACCGTTTTTTCGTTGATTACCGGTGATGCTACAATAGGTTTCGTGGATTCATATTTCCATACTAAATTACCGTTTTTCAAATTTAAACAGTAGATATTATTATCGGTAGATGCACACACAACCCGGTCACTACTAATTGCAGGAGTAGAATAAATCTTACCTGAAGTTTTATAACGCCAGACCGTTTTACCAGAAAAACGGTTTAAACCGACTAATTCACCAGCAGCATTTGCATACACCGCGATCTTTCCTCCACAGGAAATTCCTGTGCCAATATCACTTTGATCTTGGAATTGCCATTTGACCTTAATTTGTGGATATTTTGAGTTAACGGTAAAATCCGGGCGTGGCCAGTTTTTTGTTTGCTGAGAATAATCTTTCAATCCCAACGGAACTTTACACCATGAAGAACCCGTCTTAACGCCAGGTGTACGCTCAGCATAATACATGGTATCTTTAGTAACGGTAACCAGATTATATCCGCCAACTTCACTTTTAGCACGAAGATTTGAACGTCCCATTACTCCGGGGATACCTTCAAAATCGTAAAGTTTATTATTATGCCCGTGACCTAACAATTCGGCCTGAATATTTCTGGTTTTTAATAGATCGATAACTTCATACCAATTCGACAAAGACTCATCCAATGGATAATGGTTAATAAAAATGATCGGCTGATTAGGGTTTTTCATGTTCTTCAGTGTCGATTCCAGAAAAACCATCTGCTCGCGTGGCACAAGTCCTGGAGCCATACGCATGTTCGGACCACTTGCTGAACCGATAAACAAAAAGCCATTCTTTTCAAACGAAAAACCTTCAGAACCAAAAATCCGAACAAAATCATTATTACCGCTTTCAGACCATTTGGCATCATGATTTCCTGGTGTAACATAGAGTGGCTTGTTAAGCTTATTGAGAATAGATTTGGCTTCAAGAAGTTCTTTCTCAGAGCCAAATTCAGTCACATCACCCGACAAAATCACAAAATCCACATCAGATTGCAGATTAATATCTTCCACCGTTCGAATTAAATCCTCCGCTCCGGTACTTCCGCCAACATGAGTATCGGTTACATGGGCAAAACGAAAGGTTTGAGCCTGTAATACACAAACCGACAGCAAAATAAAAACTAACGATAAAATTCTTTTAATCATATCAAATTTGAGTTTAAAAAAATCAGAAAATAAAAGGCTGTCACAAATTAAAATTGGACAGCCTTTTATTAACATATCACAAAACTATTAAAGCGCAGTAAATGCCCGAACTGACGCACTAGGTGACTCGGCCCGCATACCCGCTAACACATGGTGATAGCGTCGACCAATATATTCAGTAAAAGGTCCGGTATATGGAATAAATTTAGTGGAATTCCATACTTGTAAATCTCCGGTTAAATTACCAGCAGCATCAACTATTTTAATACTAAAATCAACCTTGTTATATCCATAAGAAATAAAAATACTCTTAACAACCTTAACAGGTTGCCATCCTGTTGTTTCTCCAAATGCAACCGGTTTTCCAATATTCACCAATCCCTTGGTTCGTGGGTCAGTATACTGATATTGTAATTTTAGCGTTGATGGTATTCCTGCTTTTTCATACAAGAAATTATAAAATTTCACATAACAAGCAGAATCCGTATCCATAGTAAGATTTGCACTGTAAGGATAACCATTGTCGAAAACAATAGGATCTTTGGCAAAATCATACACAAAAACATTTTGTTTTCCAGTAGCCAATGTAACATTTTTGTCGTAAACCAAGGTCTGCGCAGTCCCCATATACAATTTAAAGTTTACAGATCCCGGAGCAACTGTATAAAAACGGCCAACATCACCACCAGGGATTGCACTATAGGTAGAGAGCGGTGCTAATGAATTTGCATACAGCTGACTATTAACCTCAACTTTATAAATATAATTAGTTGAAACAGCATTAATCGGGACATAGTAGTGTAACTGAAATTCAGCCACATCACCAATGGTATCTGATTGGTACTCAATTTCGTTCTTCGTACACGAAATTGCAATACCAACAATCAATACCAAATACATATATTTTAATATTCTTTTCATATTCATGATTTTTTTGTTTACTACTTAATCAAGATTAGACATTATTTTGCTGTAGTTGGAAGTTCTCCCGGATATGCAAACCACGGAATTGAACACTGATAATTATCAGCCGTTCCTGCTATTGGCACCAAAGATGTCAAAGAAGGTTTATTCCACATATACTCTGAATTATACCGAGGACGAATACGATAACAAGGAGCTCCTAGGTTCTTGGTATTATATGTACCCCTACGGCCAGCCACCTGAGCCGGAGCCAAATAAAAACCTTTGTAAACCTTTGATGCATCATTATCTAACTTTTGATTAACCATGGCAGTTTCCCATCCATTGCCAGAATATGGATATTCTCCGGCATATTTAATATCATAATGATATTTTCGCATGTCCACCCAAGCTTCCTGAGCTCCCCATGGATATAAAGCTACCCATTTTTGCATCATGATATGAGAAAGCGTAAAATCAGACAAAGAAAGCCCATCAACATAAGGCCCTGCTGCATATTCAGTTGCCATTGTCTTAAACACATCCTTTGTAATTTTATCACCACCAATGGCTTGTCCTTTTGTTCCTGGATAAATATACTTAGCCGTAAAGTCCAAATCTGCCTTAACACCAGCCTTAAAAGCATCTAATGCCTGAGCCTTTTGATTTAATTTCCAATAAGCTTCAGACAGACAGAATTTCAACTCAGCACAGGTCATCAGAATATAAGGAGCATCATCACGATAAATCCAACGGCCAATTCCATCATGAGTAGTACCAATATACGCAGATATGGCATTTCGTCCATAATAAGAAGGCACAGTACCAATAGGACCTGATGTACTTGTAAATGATCCACCATAATATCTACGTGCTTTAATGCTTGCAGGAGTACTAATATTATCATAAGTTGGATCATCAATAGTACCTAACTTAACAGCCACTCGTGGATCATAGTGTCCGGCAACATTAACAAGTGTATCACAAATAATTTGCTTATCAGCCAGAGTAAAAGGACGATAACCATTTTTTGGTACTTTAATCTTTTCACCAGTAGCTTCATCGTACTTCGGTACCGTTCCGGTAAAAACCTGAACAGCATACTCATGTTGAAAGTACGAGCGGGAAAGATTACCCCTTTTGGTACCCCAAAAATTATTATACGCATCATAAGGAGCCGCAGCAGAACCTCCTGCTATAGAAAGCGTAGCATCATCATCAGATGTTTGAAATGATTTTCCTGCACATGTAATAAGTTCCTGTGCATAATCGGTCGTAAAATTTGTTTTATTTGACAAAGAAGCCAAATTGTGGACAATCACACCATAGGCAAATTTAATCCATTTTGATTTATCCCCTTTATAAATAAAGTCATTTGCTGTGATCTTTGTACCATAAACATGGTTATCATCTTTCTGAAGATACTCAATAGCTTTATAAGCCCAAGCTTTAACCTGAGGATAAATATCCTTTTGATAATCATAATGATGAGACAACAAATCAGGAACAAAAGCTTCTGTCATCGGGAGATCACAATGGTATTTAGTTAACTGATCCCAGGAATATGCTTTAATAGCATAACCAATACCAGCCAAAGTCCAATCTTCAGATGCAATTGACTGATTTATCATATTTTCAAGATTCATCCCCTGTAACCAATAAGTAACACGCCATATTTCGCCTCCATTATCGCTTCCCTCAGAATAATAGTTACCAGCAAAATCAGTAAATGAAGAGGTTCCCATCATTTGTGTAAGAGGACCTGTCGCCCGAATATCCCAATACATTCCCTGATACTGTTGCAGAATCCCAGCCAAATACAGATAGCCATCAATCTTGGTTGGTGCGTCTGTATTATTATTCACATCAAGATAATTGTCACAACTTATATTCATAAATGTAAGTGATACCAACAAAATAAAAGAAATTAATATCTTTTTCATAATCTTTCAATTTTTTTTTAAAGTTACTGTTTCTATTATTTGAATGTAAGGCTAACACCAAATGAATAAGCACGAGGATTTGGTAATGACCATACATCAATACCCTCACCACCAGTACCACCAGCAGCAGCCGAAACTGTATTTCCAACAGCATCAACACCCGAATAATTAGTCCAAGTAATCAAATCATTACCGGCAACAAAGAAGCTGCAGTTCGAAAGAACAGCTTTAGGCAAATATTTTGCGGGGAGTGTATACGTCAAACGTAACTCTTGCAATCTCAAATAATTAACATTGTTTTCTATCCAGTCCTCATCGCCACCACCAAAAATTGATGCCCCATAGGTCTGATAAGTAACTGAAATATTATTAGCAGTTGGAGTAGCAGTGTTTTCGTTTCCATCTTTTAATACACCTTTAAAAACAACAGGTCCACGTTCACGCAAATCAACAGATTCCCAACTTGTTCCAGAAGTCATCATCGAACGTTTAGTACCATTCACGACCGTAGCTTTAAAACGTCCGGAGAACATAGCTGAAAGACGGAACCCTTTGTATGTAGCATTCGTCGTAACCCCAAAACGCAATTTTGGTTCACGGTCACCTAATACACTCCATACTGAATTAGTCATCGGAATACCCGTTGTTGGATTAATTAAAATTTGTCCGGCACTATTACGAGAATAGGCAAGTCCAGTGAGAGTTGTAACCGGATTACCAACCATAATACCGTTTCTAAGGTTTCCGGAGTTCCAAGTATACGGATCGTAATACTCTGTAACATTAGGCGGTAAATAAACAACTTCCGACTTAGTATGCGAAGCATTCAAACCTACATTCCAACGGAACCCATTTGGATTACGTATAATGTCACCATCAATATGGAATTCCCAGCCCCAGGTATTAAATGTTCCAACATTCATATTATTTAATACAAATCCAGTGGCATAACTCAAGCGGAAACCTTTCACAATCTGATCAGCACAATGAGTTCTAAAATAAGTAAAGTCAGTATTAATCCGATCGTCAACAAAACGACCTTCAAAACCAAACTCATAAGACGTAGTCATCTCTGGTTTTAAGTTTTTATTTGGTCCAGTATAACCATATTTATACCCACCACCAGTTAAACCAGTAGCCTCTAACTGAGGATCAATTTCAAGAGGACCAGCATCTTTTCCAACCTGAGCTACAGATCCACGAAGCTTTAAGTAATTGATATACTTATTATTTTTCAATACAGGAAGCTCGGTTGCAACAAAAGAGCCTTCAACTGCTGGATAAAAATAGGAATTGTTATCTTTTGGAAGAGTTGAAGACCAGTCATTACGAGCACGAAGAGTAACAAAGGCCATATTTTTATATCCTAACTCAAACTGGGCTGAAATAGCCTGAATTCTACGTTTTGTATCAGTTTTCTTGGAAGTTACAGACGCAGGATCACAGTTATTGATTGACTGAAAATCTATAACCATATATTTTGTGCCCGAACTAGCTAACTGCGAAACGCCGTTCTCAATCTGATGATAACCGACTTGTCCAGAAAACGTGAATTTTTTGTCCAGGAAATCAGTACTGTATCCAGCAAGAAAGTTAAGGGTAGGATCAGAAAAATTCCTTTTGGTAAGACTATAAAAGCCACTACCAGCGTTGTTATTGTAATAATAAGGATGAGTCGAAGTCTCAAAGTTTTGCATCCCAACATCCCAACCTAACTGAGCTCTAAGAAAAGCATTCTTTAGAGGTGTTATATTTACAGCCAAATTTGAAATAATCCGATCAGAGCTATCGTAGAGTTTATTCTTTTTCAAACCGTACAATGGGTTTAACAAGTCCGTATCAACGTAATAATTAGCCATACGCATATGAGAACCATCTTTATCCATATAATCAAGCATATTATCAACCATTGGCCAACGCATTGACATATATAAAGGACCTGATGTACCTTCCGGAACTTTATTATTCTTAGTTGAAGTAAATTGCATGGAAGATTCAAAATTCATCCATTTGGTGATTTCAGCCTTTCCAGCTAAAGAAATGTTGAAGCGTGAAAAATCAGAGGTTTTAACTACACCCGATTGATCTAAAAATGAAGCTGCAGCTCGAATCGATGATTTATCATTACCCGCTTCCATAGAAATATTATGCTTTGAAGAAAAACCTGTCTGAAACATTGTTCCAAGGTTATCATACAACGGTGTTCCTTCCGGATAAAGACCACCATATCGGTTGGTATAATAATAGTTGGTAGTGCCATACGCCCCTTGTGCATATTTCGTTTGAATCTCTGGAAAATCATATGATTTTTCCCAACGGAAAGTATTACTGTATGTAACCTCACCTTTACCCGATTTCCCTTTTTTCGTTGTAATAATAATTGCTCCATTGGATGCATCAGAACCATAAAGTGCAGCTGCAGAAGCGCCTTTTAACACGGTCATTGATTCAATATCTTCTGGATTAAAATCATTACCCCTTGATGCGAAGTCCAAATTTCGAACCGAAAAATTGGTACCCCCATCAGCCATGTTGATAGGATTAAACGTAGAGTTATTCATTGGAACACCATCAACAACATACAACGGTTGATTATTCCCGGAAATGGAGGTAATACTGCGTAATACCACTTTCGTTGAAGCACCAGGAGCACCACTCGAAGATGAAACATTCATCCCGGCAACACGACCTTGAAGTGCTGAAACAAAATTGTCACGCCCGGATTCAGCAATGTCTGAAGCTTTCACATTTTGAACCGATGATCCAATAGAACGGGCGACACGTTTCATCCCAAATTCTGCTGTCACCATAATTTCATCAACCTGATGAGTATCAGACTCGATAAAAATTTCAAGTTTAGACGACTGTCCAACTTTAACTTCCTGAGACTTCATCCCAACAAAAGAAAATACCAAAACAGCCCCTTCATTAACAGAGAGCTGAAACTTACCATCAACATTGGTAACCGTTCCAGTTCTTGTCCCTTTTTCAAGAACAGAAACTCCCGGAAGTGATTCATTGGTCTCCTTCTCTCGCACAACGCCGGAAATCGACCGTTTTTGCGCCATCGTCAATTGGACAATCAGGCACAAAATAAAAATTAATGCTACCGTTTTTTTCATAACAAATAGGATAAAATTACATTTTGAAATAGATTAAATGCATGTATTGATTCATTACTCATGTAATAAAAGTTAGTTGTCATACAGAAAGAGGGAAGCGTTTTTTATTGATCGTACCAACAACTCCAGCCACAAAAAGATCAGTTGATTAACGCTTAACTGTGGGACTAAAATAGAAATTAATTTTTGAAAAATCTGTGTTTTTGTAACATGTAATACCAATTTATTTTTTTTGTTTTTTTTGCATTTTTTAACAATTGACTATCAAGTCATTACAAAACAAGAAAAAAGGTATTATTTTCTATAACATATTCAGGTGTACTCGTTTCGTTTATTACTTGTACAATAAATACATCTTCCGAAGCTTTTTAAATTCAGACAATCCCAAATTCCAAGATTTACGGATTTCCTCCTCCGATTTTCCAGCAACAATTTGTTCACGCAAAGAAGTTACACCGGCTAATTTATCGAAGTTCCCCATTTGTTTGCTCTGCTTAAAATCGAAGAATTTATCTTTAAATGGGTAAGCATTATACAATTCAATCAACCACTTAAGGTTTATCAAACCGGTTTTTAGGTATTCCTGGAGATCATATTTACGCAAATCAAGTCCGTAACAAACCTGATTCTGGAAAAGCGGAGTTTCACTCATTCCCTTAATACAAACCGGAGTAAACGAAAACTCATATTTACCTTTCAAATCAGGGTTTCCAAGTACGGTAAAAGGAAAATAGGTTCCCCTCCCCTGACTGATAATGGTTCCTTCAAAAAGGCATAAAGCCGGATATAATAAAATCGATTGCGGAGTATTTAAATTAGGAGACGGAGCTACCGGTAATACATATTGGAGGTCATGAGAATAATTCGCCAGTGGTATGACATTAATCTTGCATTGAACTTTGTTCGCCAACCACCCTTCGCCGTTATACATACGAGCCAATTCTCCAACAGTCATCCCATGTGTAATTGGGATAGGAAACATCCCGATTCCTGATTTTAATTTCATATCCAGAATAGGACCATCAACACTAAACCCATTTGGATTTGGGCGATCCAAAATAATAAGTTCTTTGCCATTATCGGCACATGACTCCATTACCTTTGCTAACAAATTTATATAAGTATAAAACCGACAACCAACATCTTGAATATCAAAAACTACCAAATCAACATTGGATAAATCCTCCTTTGAGGGTTTACTTTTCTTCCCATACAAGGAAATTTCCGGAATCCCGGTCTTTGCATCAATACTGTCGGCAACAACCGCTCCAGCGCTAGCTGTTCCGCGGAATCCATGTTCTGGTCCAAATATTTTCACAATATTAATGCCCAAAGACTTCAGACTATCAATCACCAAAACATTCCCAATTACTGAAGTTTTATTCGCAACAAAAGCAACACGTTTTCCTTGCAATAAAGGCAAGTATTTTTCTGTTTGATCGGCTCCAGTTTTTATCTTAGCCGCAAGAACAGAAGAAAAAACTCCTGAAAAAATTAAGATCAAAAAAACGAACGATAAAATCTGAATGAGATTTGTTCTTTTCATAAAATCATTTTTACTGATATAAAAAATACTTTTTTGACATTTTCCGAAATGCAACTTCATCTTTTCTCCAGTAAGGTAGCATATCTTCAACCTTCATATTCTTGGAGAGTAACAAGCGAATTTGATCAGATCCGCTTACTTTGTCAAACATATCAAATCGTGATTTTGTTTCTTCGCCAAAACATTTTTTGGCAGGATACAATGCTGCCATCTCCTGCATCACATAAAACTGAATCTCTGTAAGTCTTACCTTTTTGTAATCAATTAAATAAAACTGAACCCCGGAATATTCTTTCCCGGAGCCGACAGCATAAAATGGTTTCAAATGAATAGGTCGGAATAAAACACCTGGTAAATGCAGATCATTCATCCGCTTCGTGAGTAATGCTGCATCAATCGAATCCTTTGCGAAGATTTGGAATGGAAGCGTATAACCAACTCCAATCGACATAAAACTAAACTCGCCCAAAATACCAGAAGCAGCATAATAGAATGCGGAAGTAGCCTGAGGAATATGCGGTGACGTTAGTACCCAAGGCAAACCGGTCTGATCGAAAGTCATACTTCGCTTCCAACCTTTCATCGGGACAACCGTTAGTTTACACTGCTTTTTTAGCATATTTTCCTTATTCAACAAATTCGCTAATTCACCACAGGTTAATCCATAGAGATAAGGGATCTTAAACTGACTGACAAATGAGATCGAACGATCTTCTGTCAGATTTCCTTCCACTTTCAAACCGCCAATAGGATTCGGCCGGTCGAGCACAACGAACTCAATATCATTCTCAGCAGCAGCTTCCATGGCCAGCCCCATTGTACTAATAAAAGTATAAGACCGACATCCGATATCCTGAACGTCGTACACCAATACATCAACACCTTTTAGCATTTCAGGAGTTGCTTTTCGGGTTTTGCCATAAAGCGAATAAACAGGAACACCTGTTTGTAAATCAACATTTGACTCTACCTTATCGCCGGCATACCCATCACCACGAACCCCATGTTCCGGTCCATAAAGGGCAACCAGCTTAACTCCCGGTGCTTCATTTAAAATATCAACTGTTGACTTTAATTGAGAGTCAACCCCAGTCGGATTGGTAATCAACCCTACACGTTTCCCCTGTAGAATTTTAAAACCACTGTCGCGCAAAACTTCAATACCGGTCTTTACTTTCGAACCTGCAAAAACAGAAACGGACAAAAAAGAAAATACCGTTATCAGTACAAACGTTGATTTCTTCATAGAAAAGATTATTTCCTTATGTTTTTATAAATAGTGGACAGGATATCTGTTCGTACATTCAGATCACTAATCAGACCATTGTTACGTGTCGGATACACCCGGTTCGACAGGAATATATATAACAGTTGACTCTTAGGATCCATCCAAACAAACGTTCCGGTATAACCAAAATGGCCAAAACTCTCCTGACTAACTTCCGGGCAAGGATAGGTATCAGCAGCTTTTAACGACGAGTTGTTTAATGCCGGTTTATCAAAAATAACACCACGTCGGTTCCCTGTTTGAGGAAACTGAGCCTGGGTAAATTCTTTCATGGTTGACTCCCGAACATATTGCTTCCCACCATAAGTTCCCATCTGAAGGTACATTTGCATTAGTTTTGCTAAATCATTAGCAGAAGCAAAAACACCGGCATTCCCCGATACCCCGCCTAAAACAGCAGAAGATTCATCATGAACAGTTCCTCTCAGCTGCTGAAAACGGTAATACTGATCATTTTCAGTTGGAACAATCCGATCTACTGGAAATTTTTCTAAAGGAAGATAAGTTACCTCATTAGCCCCCAATGGACGATAAAAATTATCTTCCACGTAGGTTTTAAAATCGGTTCCAGAAATATTTTGAATAATCTGAGGCGTAATCACCAAAGGCAAATCACTATACACATATTTTCCGCGAGTCTTTAGAGGTGTTTTCCGGATAACATAGTTTACCGTATCAATAAACCGTTTCTCCAGATAAATACCCTGTGCAACACATAACGAATGGGTTTTATCTGCTGTCGTTGAATACCAATCCGGCGATAGTTTCCCATCAACTAATGTTCTCTTCCAAAATCCAATGAAAGGAACCAATCCCGATTGATGAGTATACAGCTCCCGCATGGTCACGTCAGCCTTATCGGAATGATCGGTAGGACGATCTTGCCAATCGGGGAAATAGGTAGCAACAGGTTTATCCAAATCAATTTTACCTTCATCATATAACTTCAAAACGCCTGGCAAACCTCCGGTAATTTTAGATACTGAAGCCAAATCGTAAATATCATCAACACTAGCCGGAGCATCTTTTTCAAAAGTCAGATAGCCATAGGATTTTCGAAAAATAACTTTGCAATCTTTTGCAACCAAAACGTTACATCCGGGAAAAGCTTTTTTTACCAGAGCATGATTCACAATCGAATCAATATCACCGTTTAAACGAGCAGAACTTACCCCGACTTCTTCCGGAATAGTATATTTCAGCCTGATGGGCTTTTCATTTAAAATACCATCACCTACATGATAGAATTTCCCTGCATCAACAGTCAATTTTCCTTTCGAACCTATTCCTCCAAAGATCAATTGAGCCGCAAGTGATTGGGTCAAATCATCATTCTGAAAAGCAATTAAAAGACCTGAAGGTTTTCGATCGACTTTTAATTTTCCAACAACAGCCGGATCACTGAAACAAACCCAAACAGATTTTTTTTCCTGACACAAATAATCACACAATCCGCTCCATTCTTTTGATTGATTGATCATGGAGACATTTTCCTTCCTCAAGGAATGAAACCCTGCAATCACTAAATTATAAGCCTTTAGTTTAGCCTTCAATTCAGACAAATCACTGATCGTGAATTTTTCAGAAAGATTAAAAAAGTCAACAGAGGTGTAATTTGCTAAGGTCTTTTGAAATTCAGACTTCCGGGATCCTCCAATCGAAAGAGCTGCAATTTTAAGCGTATCCAGACGGTCAAGAGGAATCAGCTTGTTTTTGTTCTCCAACAAAGTTAAAGAAGCCTCGATCTGCTGGCGTTTTTTTAATTCCTCATTTGATAGCGGATTCCCAGATTTGGGAAGTGCTAATACGGTTCCATTTAATAGCACAACAGAGCCTAGCAAACAAAATAACACGATCTTTTTAAAGCTACCTAAATTCAAAGATTTCAAGCTGATAGTATTCATAGGTTTGGTAATTAAATTCTATTTAAATCTGATTTCAGTTGATCGGTCAAACTCTCAAAAACCTCTGTACTGACACTTAGTTGATCAAATATATCAACAATATCGTCTTTGGTTATTTTATCAAAGTCTTCTTTCCTAGGTGTAATAAATACTCCACCAAAATCAACCGATCCCGGACTAATCAGGATTTGTGCATCGCCTTCCACAAAAAATTGACTTGGGCGATGAGCCTTCCGGGGGAAAAGATGAATGGTCCATTTGCCGTTGGAATAGTTACACAGCACGTTCATCATTGGTTCCATTTTTTCGGACTGAAAAGCCTGAAATTTGGAATAATAAACATTAATGATTTTCAATGCTTCATCCAGAGAACTCGTTTCAATGGAAATCATCTTCCGCAAGTAATGATCAAAAGCATAAACCGCAGTCCCGTTTTGAGCGAATAAAACTCTACCGGATGTTTTTAAATGATCAAACTCTTCCACAATTGGCATGAAACCATTTTCGCCTGCTTGAAAGTGCAGATGGTCAGGAGCCGAAGCTCCACATTCCGGACCATTGTAAAAAACAGTACACCCTTCCATCGCGGCAGCAAGTTCCAAAAACGATTTTACGTTTGGCAAGAACCGCTGATCAACATGGGATGTAGATGAAATCGTGAAATGATTTTTTAAAATTGGAAACGGGTTTACTAAAATCAAAAAATCTTCCCCAAACGGGATTGCATCCTGCTCTACAGGCCGATTCTCACTGCACAAAAAACATTTACGGGCAGCAATTGACGCTTTATCAACACTTGCTGCCGACGAACGCATTCGTTCCGGATTAAACTGAACTTTAATTTGAAACCCGTCGAACAAAAAACTCCGTTCCTCAACCGTCTCTAAGCCTTTAAAGTTCACTGCAGCAAGAGGCCATGCCTGTTTTTGTGATTCCGTAAAATCACAAAGAACCTGCACGGCGGTTTTATTGGTATCTTTAATAATCGTAAGTAATTGATCCATTATAAATTATTTTTTCTTCCGAGCCTTCAATTCAATCGTACGGATACGATCTTTATACAAGTTGTGAGCATTCATTACCTCAATACTTAAGGCAGCATCTGAATTTTCATCCCAACGACGGCACAAATAAATTGGGTTGTAAATACGACCAATCTGGTAATGGCGAGAAATGGCAAGTCCCAATGCATAATCTTCGCCATAGTTAACGTTTGGTACAGGGATACGACGCAATACCGGAGTGTAAAATGCTCTTGGTGCTCCTAATCCATTAATCCGCAAGGCATTGTTACGACCATTTTCGGGAGTCCATTCCTTATGGTCAATGATTCCCGGAGGAATTTCTTCCAATGCAAAGTTTACCATCTGATAAGTCCCAACGACCATGGCACAGTTTTGTTGATAGAAAGCATCAACCACCTGTTGAACGGTCGTATCATCAAAATACATATCATCACTATCCAACTGAATAGCGAACTTTCCACACTTAGGATGGTTGGCAGCTTCGTTCCAGCACCCACCAATTCCTAAATCAGTCCGATTGGGAATAACATGAATTAATCTCGAATCTGTAGCTGCATACTTTTGAATCAATTCTGTAGTTCCGTCTGTTGAGAAGTTATCAACGATAATAAGGTTATAGGCAAAGTTTGCCTTTTGAGATAAGACCGACTTGATTGCATCTTCAATAGTACGTACACGATTCTTTACCGGAATAACAACCGAAGCTTCCACTTCAAAATTCTGTTCGTCAAATTGAACAGGTTTGAATACTGGTTTAAGATAAGCACCTACATTTTTCAAATGTTGCGTACAAGCCTCTTCCATTTCAATCTGTACTCCACGATTTTTAGGATCTACATAATCGAATATTTTTTCGCCAGATTTCCGCAAATCCGATTCATTTTCGGTGTACAGAAATTCAGGAATACGGAACAAATCAGAATACTGTGCTACACCCAGACGGAGTGCATACAGACCGGCAAAAGCAAAATCTTCAGCAACACCTTCCGCCGCTTTTTTCAAAATTTCAGTACGATAAAACAATACCGAACCAAAATTAAAATCATCGCGCAAACTACCTTCCTGGTAATCAATTACCGGTTGATTTTCAACTTTACCATTTTTAATAGCCAAATAGTTTGAATACACCATTCCACTTTGAGTATCTTCAGCTATCTGAACAAATCGTTCCAATGCCTTTTGTCCTAATTTCAACGGACTCTGTCGGGTATAAATTAATGTATATGGAGTGTTTACCATTGCGGCAATACGACGAACCGTTTTCCCATTCGACATAGGCTCTGACTTCAGCATCTCCACCCCATCAATCATACAATTTTGTTCAGGACTACAAATCACGACAATTTGAGAAACCAGTTCTGAACTCTTTAACTCCTGAACAGTAGCCTGGGTTTCTTCTTGCGATCCACAAGGGATAAAACAGGTTATTTTCTTCATTTTTTTTATTATTTATTTTACCACATCGTCCTTTTAAACCAGTGGCGAATTATTATTCTTTTCAATCTTAAATTTATCGAATTCTACCAAAACAAACACTAAGTAATGAGGTCTTTAATTATTTTAGTCCCCAGGACTTTAGAATCTGTCCCATCAAGTCAGCTCGTTCCTGTTCGGTTGTAATCGTTTCAAACGGGAAACCTAAAACAACAGTCTGGTATTTTCCTGAGAAACATACACCCGCTGTCTTATTGTCACTTTTATATCTGAAAAGTACTTTTGCACCATCACCTTTGGGTTCAATCGCATCAGGGGACTCCACTTTATAAATTGTTGGATGGTATCCCTGAACAAAAGAATATGCAGTCGGAAAGAATTCGTTCATCGCATGAACCGGATATACACCACCACTTCGACTGGCATGATTGGTCATCATGCGATAATGCAATACATCTCCGGCGAATTTTGGAGCCAGGGTATCACCACATAGTTTCAGATCAGTTCCAACATATGCACCCGAAACAAATAGCTTTGCGCCATCCGTTGAAGCATAACCTTCAATCGCTTTCCGCATTTGAGGAGTGAAAAGTGAAAAATCTTTCTTTTTAAGACCATAAAGTCGCTGACTGGTTTTCTCTTCACCAAAGATGATATCCAAAGCTGCAAATGCATTTTTCGACCAGTTTTGTTGTGTAAAAGCCTCATCGCTCATGGAAATAAAACCAAGCCCATTTGCACGGAAAGCTTGTCCATGAACAAACGGATAATCAAACATATTTCCTGCTAAAACCTTCGTTTCATGATCGGCATGGGAAGAACCAAATCCGCAGGCATCATCATCTTTCCATGGAGATTTTCGGTCAAAATCATACTGTTCCCCGATGTAAGCCAAATCGGAATGATAAACGACACCTTCATCTTCACTCATCAGGAATCCGGCTTCTTTGCCATTATCAAAGGCTGCAGGACCACAAATACGATCAAACCCATTCACAATTAAAGCAATCTTTTGACCATCTTTGGGTAAACTACAAGCAAGAATTTCTGAAGGGAAACTTTCTCCTCCTTCATTTAACGCAGTAATCTTGAAACTATAAATAACGCCAGGTTTCAAATCTTTAATCAGAGTAGTGGTATCCGCCACCGAAAAACCATTATCAAAACCTCCATTTTCAATCCGGGTATATATCCGATAAGACTTTGGAGTTGCCGTTGGTTCCAGTGCATCCTGAACCGGACTCCATTGAAGCTGAATATTATTTCCCTCCAATTTCATCTGAAAATTGGAAACCGGAAGCGGCTGAACAACATACTTTTGCCCGTTCTGAAACGACAAAAACTTCAAAATACCTTTATAATAGGCACGACAAACATCGAATTTAAACCGGGGATCATTGGCCTGATACATATCGGCAAAATTCTGATGCGACAAAAACTCAGACAGAATTGTCGGTACTTTTGGACGATAGGATTCTGAATATTGTTTGTTCCACATCCCCCGACGAGACCATTCCGGCTCATAGAGTTTTCGAATATCATCAACAACCTGAGTCTGAATAATATCAGCCAGATCGCGGCTCACCCATTTCGACTGTCCATTAGGTAGTGTTGATGGTTCATGAGTCGTATCGTAAATCAGTAAGGTTCCAACAATGGAACTATCAGGAATGGTACCGGCATCCGAATGAAAAGCCATAGCCATATCAATCGGAATAGATAAACCTTTGGCATTTGGATCGGCGTTAGGTCCATTCGGAGCACCCAACATATAATTCACCCATTCGCCACGACTTTGGTAATCATCTTTATAATCTTCCTTTCCACTCTCACGCTGAGCATAAAGAGCTGCATCCTTTCCCCGGTTCGAGTAATCGATTTTGACTTTATTCAAACTATAAACCGTCGAATCGGGCATACCGGCAGCTTGTAAATAGTAGCGGGCAGCTTCCTGATATTTGGGACGTTGACTGGAATACGGCACCCAAAGAGCCGAATCCATTGCAAATCCTTTTTCATCGCGAATCTTACGCAAACGGGTTAAATCTTCAGTCCTTCCGCGAGCAATATTTCCCATTCCTCCACCGAACTTAACCGCATCAGCCGACACCCATTTACCTGATTCATTCGATAAATTAGTTAGCTCAACACGGCCATGCTCTGAATCGCTTCCCTTTTCAAAGCGAAAAGTTCCCAGATAAATCCAGGTTCCGCCCCCCATCGTTTGGTTCACCAGAAAATTGGTTTTCCCTCCGGAATGATAAACCGTATAATGAGCATCGGTTACATTTTCATCATGTCTTGCATAAGAAACATATACAGCATATTCACCGGATTCGGGTATTTGAGGAATATATTGAATTCTGGAATCTTCATTTTTCTGAGCCTTCATCTGACGGCTCGTCCCCATTTGAAAAGGATTTTCACCATCAAGCAAAAAAGGAACTTTTAATCCATACCCCATTTCGTTGGATGCTGAAAAATTAGATCCCGATTCCGAATAAGAAGAACCTTTTGTTGAGCCATCAGCATCAACAATAATTTCATGTTTCTGAAGATCGCGTTCCCGGGGAAGAAAAACATTTGCCCCGGCATTTTCGAGCATCGGCGTTAAAAACGGCACCACAAAACTGGTGGTCCATAAATCTTCGACCGTCAGAAAATCACGGGCGCGCTGCCATTCCCAACGATCAAGCGTATTTTCATAATACCAGCCATGACTTTGCCACATGGCTACATTTCGTTGGCTTAATCCCTTGGAGAAAACCTGAGCTTTCGAACTATTTCGGACAATCGGGATTTTGACTTTTGAAGATTTTGCAAAACGTGAAGAATCGATTTTAACCGAATTATCCCGATAAAAATTGGGAATCAAATCTGAAATTTCTTTCCCGGTAGATTCAATGGACACAAAATAATTGCGAAATTTTCGTCCCAAAGATTCCTGAAACATTTGATGATACTTTTTTGTGTTGTCAGGCCTAAAAGGAACGTAAGAAAAAGATTCTTTCATTTTCAGGTTCACCTTTTTAGACTGATTATCCACAACAACAGTATCGAACTTAAACTTATAAACCGTTCCTTCCGAAGCTTTTTTGGCAAATTCAACTGAAGCTTCATTTGCTTTTTTCACTAAACGTCTGGATTGCGCAAAGCTGATGGAAGAAGCCATTCCAACAAGCGCAACCGCAACCAGTATTTTAGTTCTATTTAGATTTTTCACCACCTTAATTTTAGGATTCAGTTAAACTATACTTTGATAAATATTTTCTTTTTATACAACACATAACCAATCAGCCAAAAGACCAATACATGCGAAATGGCAAACAGTAAAGAACCGTTCAGATCTCCGGCTAAAGGCTGAAATATCTGTTTATACAACCATGCGGAACCACTTATCGGATCTCCATTTTCAACCGAAATCTTAACCAATCGACCCATTGTTTTTGCACAAAGTCCTGATAAAGCAAAAATGAACAAGGGATTCATTCCAAATACAACGAAAAAAGAAGTCCATCTGGAATACCCTTTAAGATCAATAATCCAGATCAGCAAAGCCAAAACTATACTAGCCCAGCCAGCAGTATATAAAACATACGAGCTACTCCACAGCGGTTTATTAATTGGGAAAGCTAATCCCCAAATTAGTCCGGCAACAATAGCCGATGCACCAAATAAAACCAATTTTTTAGGTACCGATTTTTTTTCAGTGTCTTTTACCAATGCACCAATTAGATAGCCAATGATCACCGTAACCACGGCTGAAATTGTTCCAAATAAACCTTCCGGATCAAATGGGATTCCAAAACCTTTATACAGATGTGACTCTCCCAGAATTGCAGCATCAAATGGGATCGTAAAATTTTCTTTTAATGAGAACGGATCACTTCCTCCAAAGGCATAAAGCAAGCCCCAATAAAGTAAAAGGATTCCTCCACCAATATATGGCAAATATTTACGAGGCGATGCCAAAACAATCACAGCTCCTATTCCATAAGCCAGCGCAATTCGTTGTAATACGCCAAGAATACGAAGTTTGGAATAATCAGTCATCCACTGAGGAAACGAATTCAGGAATAACCCGATGGCAAAAATTAAGAGGGTTCGTTTACCGATTTTCAGGAGTGATTCTTTATTCAATGAGTTCCCATATTTTGAAAATGAGAAAAACATTGAAACACCAACCACAAAAAGAAAGAAAGGAAATACCAAATCGGTAGGTGTACAACCATTCCATTTAGCATGTTCCAAAGGAGCATAGATATGTGCCCAACTACCCGGATTATTCACCAGGATCATTAAGGATACGGTCATACCGCGCAAAACATCAAGCGCGAGGTAACGTGGTGTCGGTTTCATTTATAGGAGTTTTTTTAGTTAATAGCAATAAGCCGAAAAACATGATCAAGCCATTCAGAAGCAATAATTCGAACCCAAATTTATAACCGCAAAACCACGCTTCTGAATTAGCATTAATAACGTAAGTCAGTACAGGAGATAAAAGACCAACAACCGGAACCCATCGATCTTTTACCTGCTTTTTCGTTAATATCCCAAATGCAAAAAGTCCGAGTAATGGGCCATACGTGTAACCGGCAACTTTAAAAATAGCGGTTACCACGCTTTCGTCATTGATGATCCGAAATAAAATAATGACCAAAAACATCAAGATAGAGAAGCCAATGTGAACTTTCATTCGGATCTGTTTGCTGTTTTTTGTTTCTGCTGTCAGATTCAGGAAATCGATGCAAAACGAAGTAGTCAGTGCAGTTAAGGCAGAGTCGGAACTTGAATAGGTAACCGAAACGATTCCCAACAGAAATAGGACTCCGGCCACGGTTCCAAAATAATTAAGAGCTAACAGCGGAAAAAATTCGTCGGTTTTAGTCGGAACTGCTATTCCTTTAGCCTGTGCATAAATATAAAGCATAACCCCCAGGCTCAAAAACAACAGATTGACCAAAATAAACGCCAGACTAAACCAGTAAATATTCTTTTGTGAATCACGTTTATTCTTGCAGGTCAAACTCTTCTGCATCATATCCTGGTCGAGTCCGTTCATCACAATAACCATAGCCAATCCGGCCATAAATTGCTTAAAAAAATTGGTTTTCGAACGCCAATCCCAATCGAACATTTTACTGTATGGATGAGCATCGATAGCTTTAACCATTTCTCCGAAATTCAGATCCATCTGTTTCGAGATCAGGATAATGGTTAACACCATCGAGGCCAGCAGAAAGGTAGTTTGAAGCGAATCGGTATATATAACTGTTTTAATTCCGGCACGGAAAGTATAAGCCCAGATCATAAAAATGGCAATAGCAACAGTTACGGTAAAAGGAATTCCTAGTGCATCAAAAAACGCCAGTTGAAGCACTCCGGCAACCAGATACATGCGAAAAGCAGCTCCAATAGTACGCGATAAGATGAAAAAGAAAGAACCGGTTTTGTACGATCGAACACCAAAACGCTGGTCAAGATAAGTATAAATGGAAACCAACTGCAATTTGTAGTAAAGCGGAATGAGTACCAAAGCAATAACCCAGTACCCCGCAAAATTTCCGAGCAAGAACTGAAGGTAAGTCCAGCCCGAATTGCCGACTTCGCCCGGAACCGAAATAAAGGTAACTCCGGAAATAGTGGTTCCAATCATGGCAAAGGCCACAACATACCAGGGAGATTTGCGATTCCCGGTAAAAAACGTTTCATTGGTCACATTCTTCGACGTAATGTGCGAAATGAGAAACAACAGTCCGAAGAAACATACAAGAACAATGAATAAGATAGTTGAACTCATAGAAAAAATTTATTCGAGGTTAAGCTCCATTAATCATGCTCGATTTTCAGGAGCAAATTAAATATTAGTTAAAGATCACCGGCGCACTCTCGTGATGTGTTGAACTTATAGCTGTAACAGCATAAATATATTTAGATGTTTTTGTCTTTTTACTCTTTTCAACAACCACCGATTGGTCGCTGGTAACCTTCCAGATATTCGCCGGATCTTCAACGTTTAGCTTGCTTTTTTTACTAATCTTATAAATCACAAACATTCGGTTGTTAGCTCCTTTATCCCAATTCAACTCATAGGATTTATTCTTTTTACTGATAAGAGCTTTCCCCGGAGTTTCAGGCAGGACACGTTCAATCCGTGGATTAGGAGCGGTAAGTGCCGGATATTTAAACATCTCTTTTTGCAGATTTTCTTTTAACCCAAGAGGATTAATTTTCAAAAATTTAGCACTAAAAAACATGCTGCCTCCAATACTGGAATAACTGCGGTTTAATTTGATTTGATTGACAATCTCATCGGATGTTTGCCAGGATTTATCACGTGATTTTTCACTCAACAGGTAAGGAGCTTGTCCGACATACAACTGACATCCATAAGAATTTCGGCTCCACCAGTCAGCCAAAATCGCATAGTCAGCCACTGTTTTTCCAATGTACCAGTAAATCTGAGGAGTCACATAGTCAATCCAGCCTTCTTTTTGCCACAGCAAAATATCAGCATATAAATCATCGTAATTAGTAACTCCTGCCTTTGTTGCTGAACCTGCCGGATCTGTTGTGTTATTTTTCCAAACGCCAAACGGAGAAATTCCAAACTCAACACTCGGTTTTATTGATTTAATACTATCATGCAACTGTTTGATAATTAAATCAACGTTATTCCTTCGCCAGTCATCCTTTTTATCAGCGGCAAAACCATTCGGATAGGTAGCAAACGATTTTTCATCCGGAAACTCAAGCTTGGCAATACGATATGGATAAAAGTAATCGTCAAAATGAATGGCATCGATATCGTACCGACGTACTAAATCACTAACCACCCGTGAAACATGATTCCGAACCTCCGGAATTCCGGGATCAAAATATTTCTTGCTTCCATAAGTTAAAAACCATTCCGGATGGGTGTTCGTCACATGATCTGCTGCTGCAACAGTCTTATCCACATTCTGAATTGCACGATAAGGGTTTAACCAAACATGCACATCAAGTCCTCTTTTATGACATTCGGCAATGGTAAACTCCAGTGGATCGTAATATGGATCTGGAGCGACACCCTGCTTACCAGAAAGCCATTCCGACCAGGGTTCCAGTGACGACTTATAGAAAGCATCAGCATCCGGACGAACCTGAAATACGACCGTATTCATATGGTAGGCTTTCACCTGATCGAGCATTTCGATCATTTCTGCTTTTTGCTGCTCAGTACTCAGCCCTTTTGCCGAAGGCCAGTCAATATTTTCGACAGTAGCAATCCACGCCGCACGCATTTCGCGTTTAGGATAATTTTGTGAATATCCTAAAGACGACATACCTAAAGCCACTACGACCAAAAGCAATTTCATTCCTATATTCTGTTTCATAATAATTTGAATTTTCATCAACCAGACTCACTTACGACTATTTATACTCCGCATCCATATGCCAATTCCATTGATTAAAATAGAGATTGCCACCTTCCCATTCTAATTCACCACGTTGAAAATCGTAGGGTTCACTGCGGAGATACTTTTTCTTTGGAGAAAATTCCCGACTGTAATCATCATTCACAATCAACCGGTATGCATCAATTCCTGAACGGTAAAAATTATGTACTTTCTCATCTTGCGTTTTCTGCAAACCAAATGACTGATCTAATGGCACCCAACCGACACCTTCATAATATACCTCACACCAATCGTGCAAATTAACATGGCGCGGATGCAGCATCCAGCCACTTTGCCATTTTACCGGAATTCCCTGCGAACGGGCTAAGGTCATAAATAGTAATGTTTGCATACCACAATCGCCATGTTTATTTTCCAAAACATATCCGGGAATATCCGACATAATACTGTATTCGAGAGCACTTGCCCAACGAATAGAACCGTTAATCCAGTTATAAATCTTCTGAACTTTTCTAACCGGATTCGTTTCTCCAGCTAAGATTTGCTGCGCCAATTGTTTGATTTGGGAAGTAAACACAATCTGAGGTAAACGTTCTGAAGTGAATTCCTTATATAGATCACTTTGCGTATCATAAGGTTTAATTTTCTCCGGATCAAGATTAAAATACTGAGCAGCCGTTTCCACTTCAAATTCGATCCGGAAGATGGTTGGTTGATCTTTTACTGCTTTTGCTTCCATATAAACAGATCGCTGAAGATCGTCATTCGAGGCAACCACAGCATTTTCGCAACTGGCAGAAAGAAGTTTAATGTTTTTCTGCCGGACATGTCCTTCTCTTGGAAAAGGCATCCAACAACGAATTACTTTTCCTTCGGGAACAACATTAGCCTTGGCAGTCATGGTATAAGTAAGTTTCATCGAAACCGACAAAACAGGTTCACCCGAAGTTTTTGTGGCCGAAACAACTTTAGCGGTATGTTCAAGACAAAACAGATCAAGAGAATCAACCTCTACCCCACTCACTTTATTTTTTTGTTGTAAAGCGTCATCATCCAAACGGAATAAATTACTGACTGCATTGGAGAAATAACGCTTTTCACCATTAATCATGCGCATTTCAAGTTTTAGGTTCGTTTCCCAATCGATTAGTTGTTTGGTGTCTAATTCCGGATAGTATTTTAACAATCTGGATTTCACAACATCCCCGGTCAGGCAGAAATCGCGCTGAATACGTGCACTAATTTCCTTCAGGGAATCGATTCGGGCAATTTCTTTTTCATTCAATACAGTCGTATTCCGAACAGAATCGGTAAAACTTCGGAAGCGATCGAATTGTCCGGAATGGTAATACAAATCAGCTTGTTTCTGCCATTTATCATTTGGCACATTCGAACTGCATGAATCTAAAAAAAGAAGACCTATTCCCAGCATAAATGCAAACTTAATCATGCGAAACTCAAATTGGTATGACACCTTATTAAGTTGAAATCGAAGTGGTATATTTTGAATCATTTTCATGTTTTAAAAATTAAAAACATCCAGTTTCATATCCTCTTTTATGCAGATAGGTCAACAAATCACCTAACCGATTATAGAACTTATCTGTACGTTCCGGTGCAGTGCCAAAATGAATCAGCATAATGCAACCATTTAGTCCATTCGGATCATTCTTTTCAAAAGCCTTAATATCATTCATTATGGTTTCAGATGAACGATACCCCGCCATATCCGGGGTTGTATAATCTGCATTTGAGCGAATTCCCGGAGTGAAATTAATTACTTTTAATCCTAACTGAGCTGCCCAGTCAACACTTTCAGTATTATACCATTCATAAGGAGGCAAAAAGAATGATGCCTTCTCGCGGGAAATACCAAAACCAGCTAGCTTTAAATAATTGGCTTTCAAATCACTCTCCATCAAATCACGACTGACCAACGATGAATCTCTTTTCGTCCAATCAGCATAAAGTAAATGACCATCAGAATGAGCACCAAGGTAGTGACCATCAGCCAGCAATTCATTAATAATCGATTTATTTTTAGGATTTTTATAAAACGCACCCGTAAAGAAAAATGAAGCTTTAGCCTTATATTTCCTCAGCGTTTGGGCAATCACTGCTCCTCCATCAACAAACTCATGAGCTGAAAAAATAAGGTAAACTTTTTTCTCTGTAATATCTTTTCTCACCAAGGCTCCCTGACTATCCAGCTTAACCTTAGCTTGTTGTCCTACAGCTTCCAGCGATGACAACAAATAACTTAAACTAGCGGTTCCATCCATCGTTGGTTCATTGGTCGAATAATCACCCATATCATCATGATATACCGCTTTCCCGTTTTGAAAAGGTGCATACTCATCAGCGTCCATCAAACGAATACCAAGTAAATTTTTATAAATCTGGGTATAAACCGGACCATCAACTAAGCCACCCGTGGTGGTTTTCTTTAATATACGGGTCAGCGACGAATGCGGAGTTAATGGATAATCACCACCGGCAGGTAGTCCACAGATCATTGATGTGCCCCATGGATTACAACCAAACAGCCAATCGGTTAAGGCGGCTTCCATCTCATCATAGCTGGTATCGCCGGTTATTTCACGATACAAATGAGCCTGAGTTGCAGCTGCTGCTACAAAATTATTGGAACACCAAACAAAAGGAACTCCAATCCGAAATGGATCATTGTCAGCGTATTTTTTCAGATCATCGAGACCCTGTTTCATCAATCCGGAAAACTGTTTCGATACATTAGCATCATTCGTTTTGGCAAGCAAAGCATGCCCCAGATTGATAAACGGATAATACTGATAATGACGGGCTCGATTTAATTCCATCCAGGGAGAAACCGGTTCCAGTTCGCCCCAATATTTTGCTTCTTTCTGAAAATCGAATTCTTTATTTTCAGAAATCAAGGTAGCGGCAGCCAACTCCATATCATCCACATAATTATCTTCTTCATAGAAGTAAGGAGAGACCATACATGCCGTTTGGCAATTTCCTAAATCAGACTTTGCAAAAGTCCAGGCGTTAAGCGATTTTGAACGCATTTTAGCTGCAAATTCAGAATCAATCTGCTGAAAAATTGTAGCTCCCAAAGCAAATGAAGACGAAAATTTAGCAGCAGTAGAAGACACTCCGGTGGTCCGGTTTTTATATTTACCCAATCCCTGAGACTTACCGGTAACAAAATAAACCGGACGATATTTTCCCAAACCATATCCACCAAGCGTATCGTTTGTAGGAAGCCTCATTCCAATATGATCACGATCATCAGCAATCTGGTTATACATTTCGTTATCAGAAGGATTCATTTTTAATAACCATTCCAATCCCCAACGCGCTTCATCCAAAATATCTGGAACTCCGTTACTTCCCGGTTTCCCGTTTGCATTGTAGCGATCGCCATAAACCGATGGATTTTGCTGATAGGCAAATAATAACTGATAAATTGCATTGGCTGAAGTGGTGGTATATTGCAAATAATCAGAAGCATCATGCCAACCACCAATCACATCAATCCGCTGTCCGGTTTTTGTCGGATGATCAACAATAATACCATCATGCGTATGGCAGGAATCATTTAAATAAGGATTAAAACCACATCGCTGCTGGCGCATGTAATTCAAGATGAAGTCTGCAGAACCACGATATACATCCGAAGAAATTCGAAACGAAGGCGATTGCGTATTGCCAACTTTCAGATAATATCCACCCTGTTGCTGGAATGAAGAGAAATTTAAACGATACGCTCGCTGTTTACCCCAGATTGTAGCATCACCAAGTTCGGTTTTCCCTTCAAATACAAGCTTTCCTGACAGTGTTTCAATCAATTGAAAGGAAGTAAACTCATCAGTCTGATCGGAAAGTAAAACAGCAACTTTAACAGATTTAGGCAAATAGCCAAGCTGATTAATCCGTATTACAGAAGCAGCAAAAGATACTGCCGAAGCCAAACAAACAAAGAAAATAAGTATACATTTTTTCATGGCAATGTAGGTTTTCTGGTTTTAGTTCAGTATAAATCGACAAAAGAAAAGTGCTTATTCAGATATCCGGATTCAATCAGAAATCAAATTAAAAATCCATAAAAAAATAAGCATCAAATCACGGATCAAAAATAGTGTAATAAATGAATTTACAAATATTGGTAATACATGTTATATGATACATTTATTTTCAAACCAAAATATATATCTTTACACCATTAATTGGTATAGATTTTAAAACATCAATTTTTAATAACAGATGATATTAATCGCAGATAGCGGATCGACCAAAACAGCATGGAAGCTCATTGAGAAATCCGGAAATGTAAAAGATATAAAAACTTCAGGAATTAATCCCTTCTTTCGAAACGAAGATGACATATTTCAGGAACTAAACACCTTGTTATTACCGGAAACTGGCTCCGAAGTCGACCAAATATTCTTTTTTGGAGCAGGTATCGTAAATGCTGAAAAAGGAGACATCATTCGTAAAGCTTTACTTCGAATTTATGCAAATGCCAGCATCGAAGCTCATAGCGATGTGCTGGGTGCTGCCCGTGCATTACTGGGTGATAATGCCGGAATCGCATGCATATTAGGAACCGGATCAAACGTTTGTCTGTATGACGGTCAAAAAATAACCGGAGGAGTTTCCCCTCTTGGTTTTATTCTTGGCGACGAAGGTAGTGGTGCGGTTATGGGACGTAAGCTCTTGGGTGACTATTTCAAAAACATGATGCCTGAAAATCTGCGAACTAAATTTTCCCAAGAATATAACATTACACGCGAAGAAGCCTTAACCCGCGTGTACCGAACTGAAAAGCCTAATCAGTTTCTGGCTCAGTTCACTCCATTTTTATCAGAGCATATCAACTCTGCTTATTGTCAGGAAATGGTACAACAGAGTTTTATGGAGTTTTTCGAACGAAATGTTATCAAACTTCCGGATTACACAACTTATCCAATCGGTTTTATTGGCTCAGTTGCCTTTCATTTCAGTCAAATTCTGAATAACGTAGCCAGTTACTATGGATTTGAACAAACCACCATACTTAAAGATCCGATTGAAGGACTCGAAAAATATTATTCAAACAAGATATAGTAAAGTTAAAATTAAGAGATATAAAGAATGACAACAGAAAGTACAACCGAAGCCGATTCATTATACAATGATCTGGAAACGAAATCGGTAGAAGAGCTTTTACTAAGCATTCACGAAGAAGACAAGAAAGTATTACCGGCAGTGCATGAAGCTATCCCCCAGATAGAAAAACTCGTTGAGCAAATTTATCAGCGGATGAAAAAAGGGGGACGTTTGTTTTACATGGGAGCAGGTACCAGTGGCCGTTTAGGTATATTGGATGCATCTGAAGTTCCTCCAACCTTTGGCGTTGGCCACGATCTGGTTATCGGATTAATTGCCGGCGGCGATAAAGCAATACGCAAAGCAGTAGAAATGGCTGAAGACGATGAAGAACAAGGCTGGAAAGATCTGGAAAAATTCCAGATTAACAAACTTGATTCAATCGTCGGGATAGCTGCTTCAGGAAGAACACCGTATGTAATTGGCACAGTAAAGAAAGCCCGTACCGAAGGAATTCTTACCGGATGTATCGTCAATAATACCGGTAGCGAACTTGCCAAAAACGTTGATATTGCAATAGAAGCAATTGTCGGACCGGAGTTCCTTACTGGTAGTACCCGTATGAAATCAGGAACTTCACAGAAATTAATTCTGAACATGATTACTACTTCGTTGATGATTCGACTCGGACGGGTTAAAGGCAACAAAATGGTAAACATGCAATTAACCAATCAGAAGTTAATTAATCGCGGAACCCGCATGATTATGGCTGAATTAGGATATGACGAAGTGAAAGCCAAACGATTACTATTACTTCACGGTTCTGTAAATAATGTTTTATTAGCCGAACAGGAAGGCAAATAGCAGAATTAAACTGAATCAATCAATCGGAAAACATTAAGCCGGAACGAATAAGTCTCCGGCTTTTGTTTTGAATAGACTTAATGTAAAAACAGCCATCTGTTAAGATTCAATTAACACGAATAAATGCTTTACAACATATCTTTGTCGCGTTATCACATTTCATAAGTTAGGTTTTATTGGTTTAGTTAGTTTAGTTAGGTTTTAGGGAAAGGATGGATTAGAGAATCTATCCTTTTTT
>Ga0302286_10000496_pt1 | contig 32370 bp, 30 predicted proteins | sample III_Fen_E2_3_FD_198765 | JGI IMG/M metagenome (GOLD analysis project Ga0302286, IMG submission 198765) | Peat permafrost microbial communities from Stordalen Mire near Abisko, Sweden - III_Fen_E2_3 | ecosystem: Environmental > Terrestrial > Soil > Wetlands > Permafrost | place: Sweden: Abisko...
AAAAAAATGGCTAAAGATATTCACGACAAATATATTGATCCACCTTATACCACCGATTTCGCCATCTTGTTTTTACCTTTTGAAAACATCTATGCAGAAATCATCAGGCGAACCGATTTAATGGAATATCTCCATCGTGAACAAAAAATTGTTGTAACTGGACCAACGACACTTGGAGCAATACTGAACAGCCTCCAAATGGGCTTCAAGACCCTCACTATTCAAAAACGCAGTAGTGAAGTCTGGCAAATATTAAGTACCGTCAAAACAGAATTTGACAAATTCGGAGATATGCTTGATAAAGTTCAGGATAATTTGCGCAAAGCCGGAGATGACCTTGAACAAGTCCGCGGCGTACGTACCAGGGCTATACAAAGGAAACTTCGTAATGTAGAAAGCCTGCCAGCCGAAGAAAAAACCATTTCCCAGCTGAATATCGGAAATATCAACGATTCTGAAACTGAAACAGATGAATGATTCTCCACAACTAATTGTATATAAGGCTTCCGCCGGTTCAGGAAAAACATGGCGTCTTACAGTGGAATATCTCAAACTGCTAATCCTTAATCCAGCGTCATACCACAGCATTCTTGCAGTTACATTCACCAACAAGGCTACAGAAGAGATGAAAGAACGCGTACTGAATGCCTTGTATGAAATAGTGGGCACCGACCTGACTCAAAAACCCACAGGAATGCTGGAAACAATTTGCGCCGAACTCAAAACAACACCTGGAAACGCAAAGGACAAGGCTACTAAGGCTATGAACTTCCTGTTACATGACTATGGACACTTCCGTATCGAAACCATCGACAGTTTCTTTCAGTCAATACTAAGGAATCTTGCCAGGGAGCTTGGATTAGGAGCCTATCTCAACATCGAGCTCAACAATACGGCAGTACTGAGTGATGCGGTTGATGCCATGATCGATAAAGCAGACAAAAATCCGGAAATGCTCAAATGGATAACAGATTTTATTGAAGAATTGGTACAAGATGGCAAAAGCTGGAAAATCGACAAAGTACTAAAAGAATTCGGGCAAACAATTTTTAAGGAATATTTTAAGGATAAAGAATTGGACCTCGACAAAAAGCTTAACGACAAACGTTTCCTAAACAAATTTAGAAAGCAATTGTATGAGCTCGAAACTTTTTCACTTAAACAAATAGAAGAAGCGGCTGATGGTTTTTTCAAAACAATACAAGATCACAATTTGGAGGTGGAGGATTTTTCTTATGGCAAAAACGGCGTTTGCTCCTTCTTTCTGAAATTGAAACAAGGAATATGTGACAAAAAGACTTTTGAAGGAAAACGTGTACAAGCTTGTCTGGATAACCCTGATAGCTGGTCAACCGCAAAAAGTCCATACCGTAAAGAGATTTCCGCTCTCGCTTCTGGGAAACTTATACAAATGCTTCAGGATACGGAGCAAATACGTGCAAAGAACTATCCAGCAATTATTTCCAGTCAGCTGGTTTCAATGCATTTGAATAAAGTCGGGCTCCTAACGGACATTTCCAGAGAAGTAAGAGACCTAAACCTTGAGAACAACCGGTTCTTGCTTTCAGACACCAATGCACTTTTAAAAAGTCTTATTGGTGAGTCTGATGCTTCTTTTGTCTACGAAAAAACAGGAAGCGAACTTAACCATATTCTCTTTGATGAATTTCAGGATACTTCACGCATGCAATGGGATACCTTTCGTCCACTTTTATCTGAAGGACTGGCCAATGGCTATAAAAGCTTTATAGTTGGTGATGAAAAACAATCCATCTACCGTTGGCGAAACGGAGACTGGCGGATTTTAGGAAACATTAAAACCGAAATGTATCCTGTAAAAGTCAGAGAAGAAGTACTGGAAAACAACTGGCGAAGTGAAAAAAATATAGTAACATTCAACAACACCCTTTTTAAATTGATTGAAAGGCGTATAAACCGAAAACATTTGGAAGAATTCGGAATAGAAAACGCCGATCTGGAAAACGCCTATAAAGATGTTGTCCAGCAATCAGCAAAAAAAGAGACAAAAGGATTCGTTGAAATAGCTTTTCCTTTTGCAAAAGACAAGACAGAATACCATCAAATCGTTTTGGAACGGTTGGTCAAGGAAGTAGAAGATTTGCAGATAAAAGGCGTTAAACCAAACCAGATTGCCATTCTTATCCGAAAAAACAAATACATTCCTGAAATAGGAGCATACTTTGCCAACCACAAAAAGACAAAAGGCCCGGATTCTTCCATTTGTTTTGATATCATTTCAGATGAAGCATTTCTACTGAGTTCTTCCAAAAGCATTCTCATCCTTATCGATGCCTTGCGATTACTCAATGACCCATCAGACCCTCTTTTAAGATCTCTGCTAAAAATCGACTACCAGCAGGATGTTCTCCATAATAAAGAAGAAATGAATAACATTATAGGGCCGAATAGCCAAGATGACAAAACCTTTCTTCCAGATAAGTTTATTGCAGAATTTGAATTTCTGCAGAGGATGCCACTTTATGAATTAGTAGAAGAATTATATCAGATTTTCCAATTGGAGAAAATTCCTTCACAAGACAACTACCTTTTTACCTTTATGGACAGACTCAGTGAATATTTGATGAAAAGTCCTTCGGACATATCTTCATTTCTGACTTACTGGGATGACAAAATGTCTCAAACCAGCATACCCGCAAGTTCAGGTGTTAACGGTATTCGTATTCTGTCCATCCATAAAGCCAAAGGTCTTGAGTTCCATACCGTATTGGTACCCTTTTGCGACTGGAAACTACTTAATGAAAGGCCCATGCAGGTATGGTGCAAGCCCAACTTTCCTCCTTTCAATCAGCTTGATCTTCTTCCAGTTGATTACAAAAAAGAGATGGATGAGTCTTGTTTTCAGTCCGAATACAGAGAAGAAACACTTCAACTCTGGGTCGATAGCCTCAACTTACTATACGTAGCTTTTACACGTGCCAAACAAAACCTGATTGTTTTTTGTCAAGGGAAAAATCCGAAAAAAGAAAAAGAAACGATGACAACTGTTTCTGACTTGATACTTGATCTGTTACAAAACAGTTCAACAGACAGAAATCAAACGCCTGACTTCTTCAAACATCGTTACAAGCCCGCTGCTCCTATAGATAATAAAAAATGTCAAGATTCAACAATGGACGGGCAGGATCCTAACGAAGTATTTTCTGAAGCATCATTTCTTTTCGGTGAACTCAGCCTCGAGCCCACAAGACAAGAAGACAAGAAACAGAATACCAGCCTCAGTCAAAAAGGATTGGACATAGACTTACCCTTTAAAAGTTTTGCCCATAAAACAAGTTTCAATCAATCCAACCAGTCCGTTGCATTTAGCAAAGGCATTGATAGCAAAGACTTTCACAGCAGTTACATAGATAGGGGAAAATTGCTGCACAAACTTTTCTCAGAAATTCACAGCAAGAAGGATATACCGGACGCTATTCAAGATTTGGTAAATGAAGGTCTTATGACAACGGCACAAGCGATTACTTACAGTGACTTCACAAAAAAAGCTTTAAAAAATCCGGAAGTATCCGATTGGTTTTCGGATAAATACAAACTTTTCAATGAATGCTCCATTCTATACCCTGACAAGAATGGACTGCTTCAGTTAAAACGGCCGGATCGGGTAATGTTATCGCCAGATGGTGTTAAAGTGGTAGATTTCAAATTTGGTAAACCTTTTTCCAAATATAGAAAACAAGTACAAGAATATATGCAACTGCTCGTAGCAATGGGCTATTCAAAAGTTCAGGGATTCATCTGGTATGTTGATGAAGAAAAAATTGAAGAAATAGCCGCTGCAACATCTCCCATTTCTGATGTATCTTAGCTTTTCGAAGAACGCACAATATAAATATTACAAATGAAGCCTTTCCTCCAACTTACTGCTGAAAATCTATACAATAAATATGGCGATGATCTGGCCTCCATTGCTGTCGTATTTCCTAATAACCGCGCAAGACTATTTTTTAGTGAACATCTGTATAAGGCAGCCGGCAAACCAATTTGGACACCTGGATTTGTAACCATCAGTACCTTGTTCAGAGAACAATCCGACTTGAAAATTGCAGATCCATTGGCACTTGTCGGTTATCTTTATCATATTTATCTCCGTGAAAGTGGAAAAGATGAAAGTTTTGACGAGTTTTATCTGTGGGGAGAAATTTTATTAAATGATTTTGACGATGTCGACAAGAACCTGGCCAATGCCAGGCAATTGTTCCAGAACATTCGTGAACAGGCCGCTTATACAGATACCCTTGAACATCTTTCCGAAGAGCAGGTTGATTCAATCAGGCTGTTTTTTAAAAATTTCGATCCGGACAGGAAAACAGAACTCAAACAACGTTTTATAGATAACTGGAATATACTCTCTGAAGTTTATAGTGCTTTTCATACAATTTTAGAAGAGAAAAAGCTAGCCTATGAAGGTATGCTTTACAGGAAAGTTATCGAGAAACTCAAAACAGAAGGTCCGTCTGGTTTTAGCTTCGACAAATACGCATTCGTCGGTTTTAATGTATTGAATGGATGTGAAAAAGCACTTTTCACATTGCTTCATAAAGCCGGAAAAGCTCTATTCTATTGGGATTATGATGTGTTTTACCTCAAGAATGTGCAACACGAAGCGAGTCGTTTTATGCGGCAGAATCTGGAACAGTATCCAAATGAGCTGGACGAAATTGAGTTTGACAACTTTGAAAAAAGTCCCAAACAAATTCGATTTATATCTTCTTCAACAGAAAATGCGCAGGCTCGGTTCTTACCACAATGGATTAAGGGATTAGCATCCGGAACAAAGAAGTTCCGTCCGGAAGAAACAGCTGTCGTTCTTTGCAACGAATCATTATTGTTACCAGTCCTGCATAGTATTCCGGACATCCGGGAACTTAACGTAACCATGGGCTTTCCACTCGGACAAACACCGGTGTGTAATCTTATCAATGAAATTACAACCCTTCATGCAGACGGATTTATCAAAGACTCCTCAGAAAGATACCATTATCGATTTGTCCTGCCTATATTACGCCATCCCCTTATTAAACAAATTAGTCCTAATGCGGAAATTCTTGAAAAGCATTTCCGTATCACAAACACATTTAGACCTCTCGTCAAAGAATTACTTGCCGACCCCGTACTAACAAATATATTCACACCTGTTGATGGTCCGAAAGAGTTGGCTAAATGCCTGCTGGAACTTTTTAGACAATTAGCCCAGTCAGATCCGACAACAAACGGGCAAATCGATCCGGATGCGGAAACCGGACTTGCTCCCGAACAGAATGAGTACGATCCGCTGAACGCCGAAGCGATCTTCAGGTGTTTCACCCTTACTACCCGGCTTTTTAATTTATTGGAAGAAGGCTTTATAGAAACCAACATTCATACATTCCAAAGGCTACTGCAAAAAGTACTATCCACCTCTTCCATCCCGTTTTCAGGGGAACCGGTCCGTGGAATGCAAATCATGGGTATGCTGGAAACACGAAACCTTGATTTTAAAAATGTTCTCATGCTCTCGGTCAATGAAGGAATGTTGCCAAAAGGTGGAGGGGAAACCTCTTTTATCCCTTACAATTTACGAAAAGGTTTTGGCCTGACTACTTCAGAGCACAAGGATTCCATCTTTTCATACTATTTTTTCAGACTACTGCAACGTGCTGAAAACATTACCCTTGTTTACAACACATCAACAGATGGCCTGAACAGGGGCGAGATGAGTCGTTTTATGCTTCAATTGCTTATTGAATCAAAACATACAATAGAACACTTCGCTCTTAGCTCTGGCATTGAACTTTCCCCGCCCAGAGAAATTCAAATTGAAAAAACGCAGGAATTGATTCAAAACCTAAAAAACAAATATGATTTTTTGACAAACAAGGATGCCGGAACATTTTCTCCGACAGCATTAAACAGCCTTATTGACTGTTCCCTACGCTTTTACTTCAGATATATCGCTGGCTTAAAAGAAACAGAAGAAATAACAGAAGAAATTGACGGTGCGGTATTGGGAAACTTTTTCCATCATTCCGCCGAATATATTTATACATCAATTCTACTAAAGAAGGCAGGAAAGAACCATGACCTTGCAGCCGTTGAACGAACCAAACAAGAAAAACAATCAAATAAAGCGTTCTGCCTATCCGGAATGATTGAGGCTGAAGATCTTGATCCATGGCTTAAAGGAATCTATTCTATCGAAAAAGTTGTAGATCACTTCTTTCGCAAAGATTTTTTCCAGATAAACAATGAGACAACCTCTTTAGAATTTAACGGAGAACAACTGATTAAACGAAAGCTAACCGTCGATTTCTTAAAAACACTTTTAAAGCTCGACAGGGAAAGTGCACCTTTCGAAATTGTCGCACTGGAAAAAGATGTTGCAGAGAATTTCGAAACAGAAACCACGTACGGAAACATTTCTCTTAAAATAGGTGGTATTATTGATCGAGTGGATCAAAAGAACGGCATCCTTCGTATTCTGGATTACAAAACAGGGGGGATACCAAAATCACCGGAATCCGTCGATGCCCTATTTGAAGATCAAACAGATCGTTCAAATTACATTTTTCAGTTATTTCTTTATTCCATTATCGTACAACACCTGCAATCGACAAAAACAATAATGCCTGAGATACTCTACATTCACAAAGCAGCTCAGGAAAATTATAGTTCAACCATTAAAATTGGGCTTCCGAAGCAGAAAATAGAGGTTGAAAATATCAAACTGTATGAGAAACCATTTCTTGAAAATCTTGACTCGCTCTTAAAAACTTTGTTCAACAAGGACGAACCTTTCAAACAAACAAAAACAATGGAAAAATGCACCTATTGCGATTATAAAAGAATATGCCGCCGATAGAAAGGGACTATACCTATACCTTACGCAAAGGCGAATTTCTGAATTAAAGGCTTTATATATTTTCTGATTTATCTAAAAGTTGTACCTTTGTAATTGTACCTCCTATATAAGGACAAAAGATATAAATCATAATTTACAAAATTCAGAATGATGAAAAAGATATTTGTTTTTTTGGTTGTTGGTTTTGCCATTGCTACTAACATGCACGCTCAGCAAGCTTTAGGTCTTAGACTAGGAGGCGGTTCAACAAATGGTGTAGACATTTCCTATCAAAAGGATCTGGGGACAGCAAATCGCCTTGAAGCAAATCTTAGTTTCTTTGGCAATTCAAATTTGGCTTTAATCGGCAATTATCAATGGGTGTGGAATTTGAGCTCCATTAGTGAAGGAATTAAGTGGTATGCAGGCCCTGGTGTAGGTCTTCGTCTGGCTGATGGTATTGGCGTGGGACTTTGTGGACAAATCGGCATTGAATATACATTACAAGACTTTCCATTGCAATTCTCTTTAGATGCGCGTCCGGGATGGAATCTTGGAGATTCTAAGACATTCGGCCCACTCTGTGGTCTTGGCGTACGTTACAAATTCTGATATAGACTAATTATATCCTAACAAAATTTCATGGACAGTTTGTTTGAGAAAGTCAAATCCATTCATATAGAGGACTACTCCTATCCATTGGAAGATGAACAAATCGCAAAATTTCCGGTAGAACCACGAGACTCATCCAAATTATTACTTTACAGAAAAGGAATTATTTCAGATTCAATCTTTAGAGATCTTCCCAACTATCTGGAAGAAGGAAGCTTGTTGGTATATAACAACACAAAAGTCATTCATGCCCGCCTGTTCTTCCATAAAAAGACCGGGGCACGCATAGAAGTGTTTTGTCTGGAACCACTTACTCCTGCTGATTATGCCCAGAATTTCCAGTCTAAAGGTAGTTGCGAATGGCTTTGTCTTGTAGGAAATCTTAAAAAATGGAAAAAAGAAATACTTGAAAGGGACTTGATTGTCAATGGGAAACCCATTCAATTCTCTGCAGAAAAGATAGAGACAGAAAACAAAGCACACCGGATACGCTTTACATGGAATAACCCGGACGTTGCTTTCTGTGATTTGCTTGAGGAGGCCGGACAATTACCTATTCCGCCATATTTAAACCGGGAAACAGTTAAGAACGATGAAGTAGACTATCAAACCGTTTTTTCCAAAATAGAAGGCTCCGTGGCTGCTCCTACCGCCGGATTGCATTTTACATCAGCAGTGCTGGCGGAAATTGACAAGAAAAATATAATCAGAAGTGAGGTCACATTGCATGTTGGTGCCGGAACTTTCCAACCCGTTCTCTCGGAAGAAATCAAAGATCACACGATGCACAGTGAATTCATTTCAGTAGAATGTAGTTTTATTGAAAAGCTCATACATAAACTGGAACATGTCACAGCCGTAGGAACAACATCCGTACGAACACTTGAGAGTTTGTACTGGTTTGGCTATAAGTTGATCCAAAACCCCAGAGTCTGCCCGGAAGAATGGACGCTTGACCAATGGTACGCCTATAAGCAGCTTGATGCCTTAAAAAAAGGCGAAACCGGAGAATCCCAGAAATCATTAAAGAAAGTAACAACCAAAGAAGCCTTGCAAGCATTGGTCAGCTACCTTCACAAAACCGGTTCAGACACATTTACAGCATCCACCCGTTTATTGATAGCCCCAGGCTATGAATTCCACGTTGTTAATGCTCTGCTGACCAATTTTCACCAGCCAAACAGTACGCTTCTGCTTTTGGTTTCCGCATTTTTGGGAGGTGATGAATGGAAAAAAATCTATGATTACGCCCTTAGTCACCAGTTCCGTTTTCTGAGTTACGGTGACAGTTCCCTGTTGGAACCCTGAAACAATAAGCAAAGGATTTATCCGTTTATTGACACATGCGCCTAAGACAAGTTATAATCCGTACCTTGCCGGTTTTGTTACTCCTGAGTGGTTGTTCAGCCGGAATGAATATTCACAGAGGAGACAGACTTTATGGATACGGTGCATATTATGCAGCAGCCATCGAATATGGGAAAGCATTCAAACATTTAAGCAGCAAAGATAAAGCCTTGCGTGCCCATACTGCATTTTACAGAGGTGAAAGTTTCAGACACATCAACCAGCCAGTTAAGGCAGAAAGTGAATACAAAAAATCTATTCGCTACAACTATACAAATGATATAGCATACCTCCTTCTGGCACAGACACTTCAAAAAAACGCCAAATATAAAGACGCTGAAACCAATTATGGAATCTATTTGGAAAACCATCCAAACGACACCTTGGCTTTAAATGGCCTTTATTCCTGCCACCACATTGAACAATGGCTAAAAAAGCCGAAACGCTACGAAGTAAAAAAAGCCACCAATATAAACTCAAGGAAAGGAGATTTCTCGCCCGTATTGGTCCCACCCGATTACAACACGATGTATATTACATCATCCGCACAATCAAAAGAGAATCAGAAACCAAGCAAAATAACCGGATTACCTGACAATGATTTTTGGTTAACCCAGCTTGATGATAACGGAAAATGGAAGAAGCCGGAATATGTAAAAGGAGCCATCAACTCAGAGTTTGATGAAGGTGCCGCATCTTTTAGTCCGGACGGAAAAACAATGTATTTCACCCGTTGCATTACAAAATCCGATTCAATAGAATCCAGTTCTCAAGCTGAATTATTCCGTTCTGTCCGCTCAGGAGGAGAATGGAGTGCCCCTGAAAAACTTCAGATATTTCGTGATTCAACTGTTGTATTTGCACATCCTGCAGTCTCCCCCGATGGACGTTATTTATATTATGTTTCCGATATGGCAGGCGGATATGGAGGAAAAGACATCTGGCGAAGCGAATTAAGTGACAGCACCTTTGGTGTACCTGAAAACCTTGGGCCAGACATTAATACGCCAGGAGATGAACTTTTCCCTTATTTCAGGGCAAATGGTGAATTCTATTTCTCATCTGACGGACAACCGGGTTTTGGTGGCCTCGATATTTTTAAGGCAACACAAAATGCCGAAGGAGGTTATACCGTTGAAAATCTGGGACAGGATATAAATTCAAATGGAGACGATTTTGGCATAACATTTTTTGGGAAACAAGAACGCGGTTTTTTCTCATCCAACCGCAAAGAACCCAAAGGTTGGGATAAAATATGGAGTTTTGAGCTTCCAACTCCTTACACCGAGGTTAAGGGTATCGTTTCAGACCGTTACGGAGAACCAATTCCTGATGCAACCATCCGTATCGTAAATGATAAAGGGATGAATAAGAAAGTCCGCTCCATTGAAGACGGGACCTATACCTTCAAAGTTGAGAAAGATGCCGACTATATCATGATGGCTACTTGTCGTTCCTATTTAAACTATTCAAATCGATTTTATGCCTTAAACGAAGAAAAAGATACAACTTACATAGCCAACTTTATCCTTACGCCCCTGCATCGTCCGATACGAATCGAAAACATTTTTTTCGAATTCGATAAATGGACACTTATGCCGACATCTTTCCCTGCTTTAAACGAATTGGTCAAGCTTCTGAAAGATAACCCGCATATTGTTATCGAAATCGGAGCCCATACCGATCAAATAGGAACAGAAGAGTATAACAACCAACTCTCGGAAAAGCGGGCCAACGCAGTTGTAGAATATCTTCAGCAGCAAGGAATAGAAAAAGAAAGGCTTGTAGCACATGGTTATGGAAAGAGCCAGCCGACCAAAGTCGACGATTATATAGAAAATAAAAATTCATTCCTGAAAGAAGGATATGTTTTAACAGAAGGTTTTGTTCAATCTCTGCCTCCCGAACAACAGCAAATCTGCAATCAGATAAACCGCAGATGCGAATTTAAAGTCCTTAAATCGACTTACAAATTATTTTAATACTCATTTTTTTTGTGTAGGTTTGCCAACTGAACAGACATCCAATATGAGACAATATTTAGACCTTTTACAACGCGTAATTGACGAAGGTGTGCACAAAGAAGACCGCACCGGAACAGGGACTCTCAGCGTTTTCGGTCATCAGATGCGTATTCGTATGGAAGACGGGTTTCCCTGCCTTACTACAAAAAAATTACATTTAAAATCCATCATTTACGAACTATTGTGGTTCCTGCGAGGAGACTCGAACGTGCGTTTTCTCCAGGACAACGGTATCCGTATCTGGAATGAATGGGCAGATGAGAACGGAGACTTAGGCCCTATTTATGGATACCAATGGCGTTCCTGGCCTGATTACAAAGGAGGAAGTATTGACCAGATCACAAATGCCGTTGATATGATCAAAAACAATCCGGACTCCCGCCGTATTATTGTCAGTGCATGGAATGTAGCCGATTTACCCAACATGAAACTCCCCCCCTGTCACATTCTTTTTCAGTTTTACGTTGCAGAAGGAAAGCTTAGCCTGCAACTATATCAAAGGAGTGCAGACATTTTTTTAGGTGTGCCTTTTAATATTGCATCCTATGCCTTGCTCTTGCAAATGATGGCCCAGGTTACCGGTCTGAAAGCAGGAGACTTTGTGTATACACTTGGCGACGCCCATATCTACAACAACCACCTTGAACAGGTCAAAGAACAACTAAGCCGTCAACCCAAAGCCTTACCTACAATGAACATAAATCCTGAGATTAAAGATATTTTTGGATTTTCTTACAAAGACTTTAGTTTGGAGAATTATAACCCACATCCTCATATTAAGGGTTTGGTCGCTGTTTAAAATAAAAATATGGAAACTGGAATTATTGTCGTTATTGCCAACCACAACGCAATCGGTAAAGGAAATCAATTGTTATGCCATTTGCCGGAAGACCTGAAACATTTTAAGGAAATAACCTTCGGCCATACAGTTATTATGGGACGCAATACTTTTTTTTCCTTACCAAAAGGTGCTTTGCCAAATCGCAGAAACATTGTACTCAGTCCGGATGAAGAAAATTTCGAGCATTGCGAAACAGCCCATTCAATTGAAGAAGCGCTTGAACTTTGCACCAAAGACAAAAAAGTATTTTTTATCGGTGGTGCCATGATCTACAAACAAGCTTACCCTATCGTTGACAAACTTTATCTAACTAAAATACATGCAGATTTTGAAGCAGATACTTTTTTCCCGGAAATAGATTATGACAAATGGAAAAAAATATTCTCCGAGACACACGAAACAACTTCCAATACCAAATATAGTTATACCTTTGAAAATTATATTCGTAAATAAAGATATCTCAATATTGTCATCCAAAAATATAAATTTTAGTCAAATGAAAAGAATTGTTTTAACATGGGCAGCTTTAACAATATGTGTTTTTTGCTTTGCAAAAAATGGTGCATCTATTGAATTTGCAACAAAAGCCCATGATTTTGGAGTGGTTTCAGAAGAGAGTAAGGCTGCCACATACAATTTTGTTTTCAAGAATACCGGAAATGCGCCTTTAATTATATACAAAGCTATTGCATCTTGTGGATGTACGACACCGATTTTTCCAAAAGAGCCTATAGCAGCGGGAGCAACAGCTGCCGTTAAAGTGACCTACGATACAGAGGGAAGACCCGGTGCCTTTCATAAGGATATAACCGTTTATACGAATGATGCCGAAAGGCCCAACCTCATTCTTATTATCACAGGTACAGTAGAACCAAAGACAGAGAACATAGAAGCGACATACCCGAAGGAAATGCAGGGTTTGCGCCTGACCCGGACACTTGTCCCTTTTCTGAATGCAAAAATCGGAAGCACAGAAACTGAAACCATCAATATCATCAATACAAATAGAACCCCTGTTAAACTTTCTTTTTTAAAAGTGCCAAAGCATATTATTGTAAGTCCTGCAAACCTCACGCTTCAACCCAATGAAACAGGAAGATTGGTCATCCAATACTTATCGGCAAATGCCCATGATTACGGAAGAAGAGAAGATTCTTTCTATGTTCTGATCAACGGCAAAAAAGTTAATACAAACAATCGTATCAATATAAGTGCTTATATAGCAGAAGATTTTTCACGTCAAAATTCAAAAGAACTGGAGAATGCTCCAGTTGCCGAATTTTCCGTAAATCGTATCAATTATGGGAAAATGGAGGCAAAAGCACATAAAACAGCTTATGTTCAATTATCCAACAAAGGTAAATCACCTTTGTATATCCGAAAAATAATTCCGGAATACGACGGAATAAAAATTGTAGCGGAAAAAAAGAAACTTCTGGCAGGTGAAAGCGAAAAAGTTAAAATTGATTTCAACGCAGGCACCTTTAATGGCAACATTGTACAACGTATTTCATTTATTACGAACGATCCAAAGAATAGCGTCATCAGAATTTTCGCCACAGCTCAGGTTTCAAAAAAATAATGAAACATCTGGAAAACGAGGATAAATATAAAGGATTATCCGTCCAAAAAGGCATTTCACAGCCTCCCATCATTAATCCATACCAAACTCATAAAGTTAGGAAGAAAGAATATAGTGCCTCAGAATATATTGAAAAAATTCTAAAAGGAGACAGAGTGATGCTAAGTCAGGCTGTCACACTTGTTGAAAGCGCGCGTTATGATCATCAGCAAAAGGCACAGGAAATTATTGAGAAATGTTTACCATATGCAGGAGAATCAGTCCGGGTCGGTATAACCGGAGTTCCCGGAGCCGGTAAGAGTACATCCATTGAAGCTTTCGGAATGAATTTGATCCATTCAGGCAAGAAATTAGCTGTTCTGGCGATAGATCCAAGCAGCGAACGCTCCAAAGGAAGTATATTGGGAGACAAGACGCGTATGGAGAGACTTTCCGCACAGGAAAATGCCTTTATCCGTCCCTCTCCTACCGCTGGTTCTTTGGGAGGTGTTGCACGTAAAACACGTGAAACCATTGTATTGTGCGAAGCTGCCGGCTTTGATACAATTTTTATTGAAACAGTCGGAGTAGGACAATCTGAAACAGCTGTACATTCCATGGTCGATTTTTTTCTGCTCATCCAATTGACCGGTGGCGGCGATGAGTTGCAGGGAATCAAACGAGGCATTATGGAAATGGCTGACGGTATTGTTATAAACAAAGCCGATGGCGATAACATAGAAAAGGCAAAAATAGCCCAGTCGCAATTCAAAAATGCCCTACATCTGTTTCCCATACATGAATCGGGATGGACACCGGAAGTCTTGACCTACTCAGGCATGACAGGTCGCGGAGTGGAAGAAGTTATGGAAATGGTTTTCAGATATATGTCTTTCACCAAATCCAATAATTTCTTTACAAAGAAAAGAGCGTCCCAAGCCAAATATTGGATGTATGAGAGCATTAACGAGCAACTCAAAAACCACTTTTATCAAAATGATACAATTCAGAGCTTGCTTGCACTTAAGGAAAAACAAGTCCTGAATGATGAAATCAGCCCCTTTGCCGCTGCCCAGTTTCTTTTGGACACCTATGAAAAAGAATGACCCTTTCTGGGTTATTCTTTAAATCGATAATGTCTTAAGAACTCTCAACAAATCCCGGTCAATCGGTTTGTCATTCTTTATAGCCTTTGTAAAAGGGACAGCCACCACCTGATCATTTTCAATACCCAACATGATATTTCGCTGACCATCAAGTAATGCGTCAACAGAAGCGGAGCCCAAACGGCTTGCCAAAATACGGTCATAGGCAGAAGGAGATCCTCCGCGTTGAACATGTCCCAAAATCACAACACGAACATCATATCCGGGATATTCCTTTTTGACACGATCCGCATAATGCAAAGCACCACCCGTAATCTCACTTTCAGCAACCAACACAATACTACTATTCTTTGTTTTGCGAAAGCCATTTTTAATAAGATCTTCCAGTTGGTCAACTTCTGTCGCAATTTCAGGAATGATAGCAGCTTCCGCTCCCGAAGCAATTGCGCCGTTCAAAGCGAGAAAACCAGCATCTCTTCCCATCACTTCAATAAAAAACAAACGGTCATGAGAAGAAGCCGTATCACGGACTTTATCGACAGACTCCAATATTGTATTCAAGGCAGTATCATAGCCGATCGTCGAATCTGTTCCGTAAATATCATTGTCAATCGTACCAGGAACACCAACAATGGGATAGTTAAATTCAGAAGCAAAAATACGGGCACCTGTTAAAGTTCCGTCACCACCGATCACAACAAGCGCGTCAATTTCTTCATTGATCAACGTATCATAGGCTTGTTTTCTTCCTTCAGCAGTTCTAAACTCATCACAACGCGCTGTCTTAATGATCGTTCCACCCTGTTGAATTATATTACTTACATTTTGTGTCTTAAACTCCACGATCTCTCCTGTGATCAAACCTTTATAACCACGATAAATGGCCTTAACCCGAATATTATTGAAAATTGCAGAACGTGTTACAGCACGAAGTGCTGCATTCATACCCGGAGCGTCCCCGCCCGATGTCAATACACCAATAGTTTTAATTTCAGACATAATTTCACCTGATTAAAGATACACCTACATTAAACCAAGTCCAAATATACTACTTAAATTTATCTTCCAACAAGAAATTTCTTCTTTTGTTATCAAGATTAAGTCAGAAAAGTCTTAACTCTTTTTTCCACATCTTTCATCAACCAATCAGGTGTAGAAGTTGCCCCACAAATACCTATCTTTTCTGCCTTTTCAAACATGGAAGATCTCACATCGTCGGGTCCGGTAATAAAAAATGTTTTTGAATTCTCACTTTTACAAGCATCAAAAAGAGACTTGCCGTTAGAGCTTTTTGCACCACTAACAAACAGAATACAATCATGTTGACGCGCAAAATTGCGAATGTGCGGCAAACGGTTTGCAACCTGACGGCAAATCGTATCATGATATTCAAAAGTAACACCTGGTTCCATCGAACCCTTAATGGTCCTAACCAGTAATTGGAATTCATCCAGCGATTTCGTCGTTTGTGAAAAAAGAACAATCGGTCTTGAAAAATCCAACATGCTCACATCAGACACGTTTTCCAAAACAATGGCTTTATTGTCCGTCTGACCTAAAAGTCCAACAACTTCGGCATGGCCATTCTTGCCGAAAATCACAATTTGTATGTCTGTATCTTTGCATCGATCGTACATTTTCCGAATCTTTGCATGCAGACTTAAAACAACAGGACAAGTCGCATCAATTAACCGAATGCCCTGTTTTTTTGCCTTTCTATATGTCGAAGGTGGTTCTCCGTGTGCACGAAGCAGCACATTCGCATCATACATCGTATCAAATTGCTCATACGTGATGGTTCGCAAACCTTTTAACTCAAGACGTTCGACTTCTTTTCCATTATGAACAATATCACCCAAACTATATAAAGGTTCACTGTTCTCAAGAAAACGTTCCGCTTTCTTAATAGCCTTTACCACCCCAAGACAAAAACCAGAATGGGTATCAATTTCAACAATTGCCATGAATCTTTTTGTTTACTTGTTCAAGCAGCCAGGCATCCTGTTCCTCAAGCGTAATCTTCCCATTATCCAGTTCAATCGCATCAACCGCTTTTTTTAAAGGACTGACAGAACGGGTTTGATCCAGTTTATCTCTTAACTCTATATTTTTCAAAATGACATCAAAAAGTTCAGGCTGTCCCTTTTCAACCAGTTCGTCATAACGACGCTGGGCACGAACCTGTGTATCTGCAGTTACAAATATCTTCAGGTCAGCGTTTGGAAATACAACTGTCCCAATATCTCTTCCATCCATAACAACTCCGCCGCCTGCACTTAACTTACGTTGAAGATCGACCATTGCTTCGCGCACAAAAGGGACAGCACTAACAATACTCACAGTGTTGGAAACTTCCATTGTTCTTATCTCCCTTTCAACATTCTCTCCGTTCAGAAAAGTTTGTACCCTCCCTTTCTCATCGTTTTGAAAAGTAATTTTCACTTTATCCAGCCTCTTCCTCAAAAGTTCCTCATCCAAAGCCTGCCCTTTCAACAAGCCATTTCGCAGGCAATAAAGACTAAGCGCACGATACATTGCTCCACTGTCAATATAAGTGTATTCCAGTGTTTTGGCCAACGACTTTGCCATCGTACTTTTCCCACAGGAAGAAAAGCCATCAACAGCTATGATAAGTTTCTTCATAATCAATATTTCGACAAATCAATATTCAGTGTCATTTGCAAAGAACCACCAGCCATGTTATATTTTGCATACGAAGCGCCAATACTCTTATTCTTCATGTGCATTGAAAAGCCAGCCGTAAAGCCGCCAAACGCAGTGCGCTGATCGGCACCCAACTCCGACACCCGTCTGTAATTATATCCAAGGCTCAACAAAAAATTATCCGTCGGGACAAATTCCACCCCTACTACTAAATGCTTGAAAAGCTTATCAAAAAACCCTTTTGAAGTGGAACTATCGGTTGAGGTTGTGGCATTCTCTGCCAAATACGGTAATTTCAAATCCAGTAAATTCTGGGCAGTCAACGTAAACCGGAAAGGTGCGTGAGCAAGCTTTTTAGTAATTCCAATTTGTACATCACGGGGCAAAGATTCATAAGTCCCATCGTATGAAACTATCTGGGCACCGAGATTCTTAATTACCAAACCAGCGGAAACCAAATTTTCCAAATTATGATAATAGAGACCAACATCCACACCAATAGCTGCAGAAGTATACTCATCCAGAGCGGAATAAACAAAACTCACATTTCCGCCAGCCCTCCAATGTTCAGACAACATCCAGGAATAAGTCCCGGTCAATGCCAAATCCCTGGCATTGGTCGTACCCAATACATCATCTTCAGCACTAGTCCATAACATGGATCCATAATCCACATAACGCACACCTGCCATCCAGATACTTCTGTCATTGATTTTTCGCGCATAAGCCATGGAACCGACATTAATATCCGCAATATAATGCATATACCCAAAAGCGAGATTGTTACTCATCTCAGTAGATAATATAGCCGGATTTTGAAAACACAGATTCAAATCCTTTTCGACAGATGAAACAGAATTTCCGCCCAATCCGGAAGCCGACACGGAATATGGCAACTTTAAAAACTGATAGACATAATCGCCACTCTGCGCATTCAGGCAATACGGGACAAGCATCAAAAGGGTAAACATATATAATTTTCGGAACATGATCTCTGTATTTCAAAAACAGTTCAAATATACATTTTTTTACGCATAGGAATAGATGATTGACCAAGGAACATTATTTAACCTTCGTTTGCAAAAATAAAAGAACAAACCTGTATATTTTCCAGATTCCCGGACAAGTTGCCTAAGTATTTATTGTACTTTTGCAGGTTCAATGAGCAGGTAAAAATGCTCAACTATGGATTCATGAGAAAAAAGAAATCAATAAAATCATTTTTCAGGAGCAAGGATGTTGATTTAACATCAAGTGAATGGTGTGATATTATTTTCGAGGACAGAAACAAAAGCTATGGTGCCTACGATATGCGGAAGACTTCCGGCAAACGCCACCTTCTCGCATTTATTCTTCTTTTCCTTTTTTTTGCATCTATTATTTTTGGGCCAATATTGGTTAAAACAATTGCAGAACGTCTGATAATAGATAAGATGCTTGGAATTACAGAACTTTCAAACATAAAATTCGAAGAAGACAAAGACAAACAAATTGTTCCGCCGGAGCAGACACCCCCTCCAATGACACCAACGGTCAAACCTCTAAAGGTTCCGGATGAGAATCCGGCCATGCTTCTAACCCCTGAAATACCCATCATCGTGGCAGATAAGGATTTCAAAGAAGAGGAAGCTTTTCGGCCCATTGATGAACTCAAAGAGAAACCGGACACAATTATCAAAGACACGATTGATCTCTTTGACCTCATGAGTGAAAAATACACAGTCGAAGACCTCTACACGAATGTTGATGAAATGCCTGGATTTCCCGGAGGAGAGCAAGGCTTGGCTGAATATATTTCACAAAATATCAGATACCCTGCTGCCGCATTCAACAGAGGCATACAAGGCAGCCTTATCTGCACCTTTATCGTTGAAAAAGACGGATCGGTCAGCCATCCAGAAATCAAGCAGGCAGCAAACCCGAACCTGAACAAAGAAGCCCTGCGCGTCATCGGTACACTTCCCAAATGGGAACCCGGGAAAAAACATGGCAAACCTGTCCGCGTCAAATATACGCTGCCCCTCATCTTCAATTTACAATAATCTTTCCGTTTTTTTGCTTAATACACATTGAATCTCTACATTTGGGTTAAAAATAGAACGCATGAGAACATCGGATGAGCTATTGAGGCATGTAAATATAGCTATTGAACAGCTTGATCTTGAAAAAGCACCCGCAAAACTATACGGTCCCATCCGTTATGTCCTCTCCATTGGTGGCAAACGTTTAAGACCGGTGCTATGCTTAATGGCTTATGAATTGTATGACACCCAAATCGAAAGAGCCATTAAGGCCTCCATCGCACTTGAAATATTCCACAATTTTACCCTCCTGCACGATGACATCATGGACAAAGCCGAAAAACGGCGGAATATGGATTGCGTCCATATCAAATGGGATGAAAATGTTGCCATTCTATCCGGTGACACCATGCAAATCTTATCCTACCAGGTCTTAAACGAACTGCCTGAAAAACACCTGAAGGACTGTCTTACTTTATTCTCACAGACAGCCATTGAGGTCTGCGAAGGACAACAGTACGACATGGACTTTGAGAGACAGGAAAAAGCCACCGTGGAGGAATATATGAAAATGATCCGTTTAAAGACAGCGGTTCTTGTCGCTGCAAGCCTGAAAATGGGAAGCCTTATCGGCGGAGCATCAAATAAAGAAGCCGAATTGCTCTATGAATTTGGTATTGAACTTGGCCTAGCCTTCCAACTTAAAGACGACCTGCTTGATGTCTATGGCAATTCACTCACTTTTGGTAAAAAAATCGGCGGAGATATCCTTTGCAACAAAAAGACATACCTTCTCATACAGGCGCTTGACAATGCAGATCCAAAAACCCTGGAAAAACTTCATTACTGGCTGAATAAAAGCGACTTTATTCCGGAAGATAAAATAAAAGCCATCACTGAAATATTCAATCAATTGGGGATTAAAGATCTTTGTCTCCTTGAAATAGAAAAACATCAAAAACTGGCATTTGAATACTTAAAGCAAATATCCGTTTCAGACATTTGCAAAGAACCATTAATACAATTTGCCAACGAATTGATGGACAGAAAAAATTAAACCTTAAACCAACTCAGACCCAATGCCATACAGAAGGTTGCCAAATACAGATCAAGCGAGAATCCGAGCCATGCGCTCTGCGCTGGAACAATGTTCCCAAACCGATGCTCCGGATCTCGCAATTTCAATTAAAACAAAAAACGAAATTGAACTATTTCTCCCAACATTTGAAGGAGCCAATCATGATTATCTGGAATGTCTGGACAGCCAGGTAACAGCCGCCAAGAAATATCAGCAACAAATCAAAATGATCCGGCTATACCTTTCCCACTTTATACAAGTCCTAAACTTCGGAGTAATACGGAAAGAAATCAAAAAAGAGTCGAAAAAACTATATGGTCTTGATCCGGCCAATTTCGCCGTTCCGGATTTAAGCACGGAAAAGGCCCTGCTTTATTGGGGAGAATGCATTATAAAAGGAGAACAGGAACGTATTGCAAACGGCGGATCTCCGATTTACAATCCGGCCATTGCCAAAGTATCCGTACATTACGACATCTTTAAAGATGCAGAAATATCCCAAAAGATCTATCAAAAAAGCACAAACCGCACACTCGAACGAGTCGCCGCCCTTCGCAACAATGCGGATGAAATCATTCTCGACATCTGGAATCAGGTAGAAGATTACTACAAATCCTATCCCGAAGAACAAAGACGCACCCTTTGTCAGATCTACGGTCTCAAATATTACTACCGGAAAAACGAAAAAGAAATTCCTGTAAATGATTGACACCCACGCACATTTATATCTTCCGGAATTTGACAGAGACCTGAATGAAGTCATTCAGCACGCAAAAGAAAACGGTATTGAAGAAATCTGGATTCCATGCACCAACTTCGAAAGCATGCAAGCCATGGAAAAGCTCCGTGACCTTTTTCCCGGCTATTTCTGTTTCTTTGCCGGACTTCATCCCGAGGACATTCATGCAGACTTTAAAGAAGAGCTTAAAAAGATCCATTCTCTTCTTGAGGCAAATTCATACAGCGGCATCGGCGAAATAGGTTTGGATCTCTATTGGGACAAGACCCATCTGAAGGAACAAACAGAAGCCTTTACCATTCAGCTCGATTGGGCAATTGAGCGCAATCAGCCCGTCCTGATACACATCCGGAATGCTTTCGATGAAGTCATGCCCCTTATCCGGCCCTACTACACGAAAGGGTTAAAGGGTATCTTCCACTGCTTCGGCGGCACACTCGATCAGGCAAATGAGCTAACCCTGCAAGGCGGATTTCTTTTAGGAATGAACGGCAACATTACCTATAAAAAGGCATCAGTGGCAACCTTCCTCAAAAACATCCCGCTGCAATATATCGTAACCGAAACCGATTCTCCCTATCTCACCCCTGTCCCCCACCGCGGTAAAAGGAACGAATCACAATACATCCCGCTCATCATCCAAAAGCTTTCTGAGATTTATGAACTACCTGTCGCTCAGATACAAAAGCAAACCGTTTTGAATGCCAGGAACCTTCTATCCATCTAAACCGACAATTACCATCTTCTTTTTTTACGATTCAAAGTCATTCTTGCTTTGTAAGTCTCCATTTTTTCGTAAATTCGCGCCGGTTTAAGAAAACCGCCAACGCAGAAAATTGGAGAGATGCTCGAGTGGTTGATGAGGCACGCCTGGAAAGCTTGTATACTCGTAAGGGTATCTAGGGTTCGAATCCCTATCTCTCCGCAAACAAATGAATTGCTAAAAACGAGCGTAGCTCGTAGCTCAAAAGTAAAAAAAAGTCATGCCAAGCTTGCTTGAGTATGGCTTTTTTTACTTTTGAGCGTAAGACCCGAAGGGGCTTTTTTAGCAATTCATTTGTTTGCAGGTTCCCCACCGAGGATCGCGGCGCGAATGCGACGCAATTTCGCGTTCTACTGGTTTATTCCAAAGCCATAAGATGTTATTTTTCTTTTCTTATCCGCTTTCCCCCATTTATGCTTTTTAGGCTTACTTTACTCTGCATTTCATTGGCAGCGCTTCCGTTGTCCAGCGGCATGGCATTCCGGCTCCTGTTCGCCCGTCCTTGTGCCCGCTTGATTCCTGCGCTATTTGTTTGTCTCTTTCAGAGCTGTATCATGAAAACTCTAACTCGCATTCAATCCAAGATAAAAGTATTTAAATGGAGAGGGTGCGGGTTTTTTAATAAGAATATATACGCAGTGCGAGTCTTGTGGTGTTGTGCGACAGCATAAAAAGTGCGCCATTATTAGTTTCCTAAATAAGAAACATTTATCTTTGCTCAATAATTTGAAAAAATGAAAGATTGTAAATTTCGCGTTGAATTTTTAGAAGAAGCAAAAGACTTTCTGGATGATTTAGACGAAAAGTCAAGAGACAAGATAATTTATAACATTTGGAAGGCTAGAAGCACTAATGACAAAGATCTTTTCAAGAAATTACAAGACGAAATATGGGAGTTTCGAACCAAATATAATCAAACTTGTTATAGGCTGTTTGCATTTTGGGATAAATCGAAAAACACTGACACAGTTGTGATTTCGACTCATGGATTGATAAAAAAAACAGATAAGACACCCAAAAGCGAAATCGAACACGCTGAAAAATTGAGAGTAACGTATTTTAAAGAAAAAACAAAGAAAGATGAAAACTTATAGATTAGAAGACCTTACCGATAAATACATTGGTGGAAAAGGTACAAAGGAGCGGGAAGAGTTTGAGAATGAATTACGACTTGATTTGTTAGGTGAAGCAATAAAACAGGCAAGAATTGAACGTCATTTAACACAAGAGCAGTTGGGAGAATTGGTTGGAGTAAAGAAGGCACAAATATCTAAAATCGAAAACAGTACTACAGACGCACGATTTGCAACTGTATTGAAAGTTTTTAAAGCATTAGATGTCAAAGTAAGTTTCAATGTGGAATTGAATAACCGGAAGCTCGTTTATTAAAAAATGCCGATCGCACAATAAATACTACTCTGAGCAGCCTGCAAGACCCAGCGATGAGTCGGTGTTGAACTATACCCACCACTTAGTAGTTATGCACTTAATGAAGAATTTGTTGATTTCTTTAGTGAAGGGAGAGAAAAGAGATTTTTGACATAATGCAGGGTTTCGTACTTATTCGAATCATTATCCAGGTAAATTGATGTTTATAAAGGACGATTCAGTGTGATTTGGTGTCTTTTTGTTCGAATCTGGGCATATCTTTCCTTTTTTGCGGATGAAACGCAAAGGAATGTTGTCGGTTAAGAATGAGCGTTTGTAACATTAAACATGAGCCAGGTCGGAGCGCAAATGCGTGGCAGTTCTCTGATAGCAACCATCCGTCCTTTCTTGTACACAGGGCAAAGGCATGGGTCTATGCCGGTCAGTCTTTGGAAACGTTCGATCGTGGTTTCCGGTTTTTTCTGTTGCTCTATTACTTTATCAATGTCGGACGGTACAAATTGTAACTCCAGGTTTCGTTTGACCGTGTGGTTGTAAATGCCGAACCGTCGGATTTTCACAAACCGTTGTGGAAGGATGTGCAGTGTGAATTGTCTGAGGAATTCAACGCCATCGAGTGTTATTGGCTTTTTGACGGCCCTGTCACGGTAATCCTTTGCGATAAAAGTAACCTTACCGTCGACAATGTTCAGAATACGCTGGTTTGTGATGGCCACCCGGTGGGTATATTGCCCCAGATATCGGATAGCGTTATCGGCACTTGCCAGAGAGGGTTTGCAGTGAACCACCCATTTTGTTTTGTATGCCTGCTGCACGGGATTATTGAACAGATCCGCCCTTTCGCTCCTGCATGATCTCCGATAAAGAATACTAAAGCCAGAATAAATAGCGATATGGATACCTCGGATATACACCTGAACGTTTTTTTGAAACCGAATTTTTGCCCTGTTTACAAGAACACCGGCAAAAAAGCCATAAATGAAATTCAAGACAAAGAGCAGTGCTATTGCTATTGCTTCAAGAACGCTATGGCCGAAAATATCCTCACAAATGGTTTTAAAATTGACTTCGCCTGTTGAAACAGCCTTTGCAAAATAATAATTTTCACTATTGCCAGACATGTCATCCTTCTGTTGCTGCAAAACACACTTTACTACCATAATTTTAATTTTTTAATGTTAACAATTGGCTACTCGCATTGAACTCCAACCGGGATTTCTGATTGCAGCACAAAAGTACAACAGTCAATTTTCGCGAATGCTCCAAATGGCGCTTTTTGGTGCTTTTTGGGGGCAAAAAGGGGTAAATAAGGGTTTTTAAATCATTCTTTCAATCATTGTTTAATATTAATTGATTATTATTTTGATATCATTCTTAAATGTCTTATTTTTGCACTATAAAATAATAAAAAATAAACATGATGAACAAGTTTGAAGATTTAAAACAAGCGAATTATAATCGACGCAGTCATTTGGTAACTCCGTGTCAAGTCTGGATTATTTATAAACATTTGGGAGATCCGTAAACTTTCAACAGCCCAGGTTAAGACAAAAATTCAAGACTGATAAATAAAAATCATCAGCTGATGATTGATGAATTGTCAGCTGACAATTCCCAAACTATCAGCTGACAATTTTCCCGGATTATTCAAAAAAAAAATTAATGAACAAAAATGATTAAGCTTTTGGATTTTGTTTTTCTTCTCTTGCGCGCACGCGTTATTGTATATTTATTATCTGAACGTAGTGAAGATAATATAATAATTTTCTAATATAATAGTGGACACATTGAGTCCGTTTTGATTTTTTTATCAAGCATAACAAGCACAATTTCAATCAATTAATTAGACTTTTAACTGTTTCAAAACTGTTTCACATAAAAACCAATAATCATGAATGCAAAAAACGAAGTAAAATCAGTAACTATTGATTCCAAAAATAAATTTGATGGGCAATATTTCCTTTTCCCAAAATACCTCATTAAAGAAAATCTGGAAAACCTCAAATGCGAATTATCCTTTTTCGAAGCCTTCCTTATGATCGTTTTGAACGTAAAACATGCAGATCAAACTGAAAAAGTTGGTTTGGAAAGTCGGATATGCAGACGTGGCGAAACTTTCAAATCCTTGCAGGCATGGAGTGACCTGTTCAACTGGAATAGATCAACGACAAGGCGTTATTTCCAGAAAATGAGTGGCAGAGGATGGATTGAATGGGAGAGCCTGGTAAACACGACTCGTATCAAGATCGTTAATTACGATTTTTATGTTGGTCATAATGATCCGCAAAGTAAGCTCAAATACACTCCGGAATTTGAAACATTTTGGAAAGAATATCACCAAATGACCAGCAAGCAAATGGTAGACAAGGTGGTTTCCTATAGGTTTTGGCGAATGCTTTCTTTAAACGAGCGGGATTTGGCTGTTAAAAATATACGCAAGTATTATTATAACCTGTCGAATACGACTTATTGCGTAAAGGCACTGACCTATCTCAAAAATAAAAAATTTAATGATCAATTCTATTCCAAATGCTAGCAAATGAGGATATAATTAAAAAAAGCGAAGAGTTGGTCATTGCCGCAATCCTTATTGAAAATACGGCCTTTTTCCGGGTTTCTACCTTCCTTCGAAAAGAGATGTTTTATACGGACACACACAAAGAAATTTATCAGTGTGTTGCAGATATGTTTGACAAGGGTGGCGCAGTAGATTTGCTAACAGTCGGAAATGCCCTGAAAAACAATAAATGTTTTTAGGAAGCAGGTGGCGTTATCTACCTTGTGCGCTTGACCGGCCGTTTAACAAGTACAGCGCATTTGGAGCAACATGCCTACATAGTGCTTAACGCCTATATTAGCAGAAGGACGATGATCTTTGCCAGCCAACTTTTGGAAAAGGCAAAAGCCAATGACCTGGCAGCTGAAGATTTATTAATTGAGGCCAACAACATGCTGGAAGAAATCGATCACGATATTCCCTGTTTTAATACGATCATTGATGCTCCCAGTGTAATTCAACAATCCAAAGACTGAGTGGAAGAAAAATAATGTAAAGAGTATTCTTCGAAGTAAAAGAATGATGAATTCATATAAAAAGTTGGATATTGAATTAAGGTGAAAATCGCCTGTAGTTAGCCATCCGTTAGGCCACATTGAAAAAAACCACAAACCATTAAATTAGATATTTAGATAAAGTATAATTAATACACAACAAAACTTTGAAAAAAGGTTTTAGTTCTGTATTTTTACATCATACTTAATAACAAAAGTATTAATTCTAAAGAAAGGAGTAAAACTTATGATTTACACAAAACCAAAAGTCTTGGCACAAAGTACTGCACAGATGGCTGAATGTCGTCCAAATAGTAGCCCAAGCGGAAGACCTTGTAATCCACCAAAGCCAGGTGGACGTTAATGAACAATTTGATCAGGCGGCGATGTTTTACAATTAAACTCGCCGCCTGATTACTTAAAAAAAGGAGATATTGAAATGTTTTTCAAGCAAAAATCCAATGTTATGTTTCGAGACTATGAGTCCTTTGGGTACATAACGGACAATCGGAATTTCGAATATATACAAACAAATGATAATGCAAACCACATCGGTGATAAGATTCTATCAGAAAGTGGGGCGGTTTTTTTATCTGTTTTAGGCAGGACACCACAAACCCTTGATGAACTTGCAAAAAAAATAAAGAAACAATTTACAGATGTTGACATTAGAACAATAAAGAACGATGCCAAAGAATTTTATTGCATGCTTGAACAGGATAGTTTTATTGTATCTGGCGAAACATTGCAGGAGTGTGATGAAAAAGACACGAGGTTTTCGTACAAAACATTAGAACCCGAAATAACAAAACAAAAAAAATCTCCGGCTATCATGCATCCGGAGAAATCCACACAAGATTTTTTTGAAGAATACTTTAAAGGCAAACCTCAGCTTACAAATTTGCACATAGAAATCACAAGCAAGTGCAACGAAAGATGCATACATTGTTATATTCCACATGAATACAAAGTAAGTTATATCGAACCTGATTTGTTTTATTATGTTTTAAAGCAATGTAAAGATTTGAGATTATTGCATTTAACGATAAGTGGTGGTGAGCCTCTGTTGCACAAAAACTTTTGTGATTTTTTGAAAAAATGCAAAGAATATGATTTTTCAGTGAATGTGCTTAGTAATCTGACATTACTAAATGATGAAATCATCAAAGAAATGAAGAGGAATCCCCTTTTAGGTGTTCAAGTCTCATTATATTCAATGGATTCCAATATTCACGATGAAATAACTCAAATGAAAGGGAGTTTTGAAAAAACCAAAAATGCAATTTTGAAACTGGTTGAAAATGATATCCCTTTGAAAATAAGCTGCCCAATAATGAAACAAAACAAGAACTGTTATGATGACGTTATTAAATGGGCAAAAGAGTATAAGATTGATGTCGGAGATGATTATGGCATCATAGCAAGATATAACCATACAACACAGAATCTGAATTGCCGTCTATCAATTAATGAAATCAAAGAAGTGATTGATGACAAAGTCGCAAATGATTCAAAATATATAGAGCAAATAGAAATTGAAGGTGAGAAGAAAAAAAATATGACGTCAAATGATTTTGTATGTAGCGTTTGTCATTCTTCTATTTGCATAGCAGACAACGGAAATGTCTATCCATGCGCCGGCTGGCAGGATTATGTTGTTGGCAATGTAAAAAAAACTTCTCTCAATGATATTTGGGACAATTCTGAAAAAGTACAATATTTAAGAGGGTTGCGCAAAAAAGATTTTCCGAAATGTATTCAATGTCCGGATAAAGAGTTTTGTACTATGTGTATGATTCGGAATGCAAATGAAAATCCAAAGGGAGATCCGTTAGTCGTTAATGAGTTTTTTTGCAAAATCGCAAAACTCAATAAACAAATAATGCTTGAGAGGAAGGAAAAGCTTATGAATTCTTAATGCCAGTAATCCGTCCCTACAAGAAAGTATTTGTCTGAAAATCTATATATTAATGAAACTAATAAGGTAGATATCCAATATTTCATCTTTAACCTGACATAATTATGGAAGAAAACACAAATACCCTTCGCAAAAAAGCAGAAGATCTTTATAAACAGAATAAGTTTAAAGATGTTATAGCATTGCTTACAGATGAAGAGCTGGAAAGAGAAAAAGATGCTGAATTATATGCATGGAAGGCAAGAGCTAATCATAGGTTAGACAATGATGTTGCTGTAACTATGCTTTTGGCAGAGAAAGCTATAGATGCAGATCCAAATTATTTTATGGGATATTTTGCCAGAGCTTGTGCCTGGGATGTTAAAAAAGAAAATGACAAAGCGATAGAAGATTATACTAAAGCCATAGAACTTAATCCGGATTTTGCAGATGCTTACAATTACAGGGGAATTGCTTGGCAAAACAAAAAAGAAAATGACAAAGCGGTTGCAGATTATGATAAAGCGATTGTAAATTACAACAAAGCTATAGAGATTGATCCGGATTATGCTGATGCATATAATTACAGGGGAATTATGTGGTATAATAAAACGGATTATTATAAAGCAATAGCGGATTATACTAAAGCCATGGAGCTTAATCCAAATTTTGCAGATGCTTTTTATAACAGGGGCCTTGCATGGGTCGCTATAAAAGAAAAAGAATATGATAAAGCGATAGAGGACTATACTAAAGCTATCGAACTCAATCCGGATTATGCAGATGCTTATTATAATGAACGGGGACTTGCTTGGAAAGCGAAAGGAAAATATAAAGAAGCAATTAACGATTATACTGATGCTATCAAAATCAAGCCGGATTTTGCAAATGCATATTATAACATGGGATTAGCAAGAAAAGAATATAATGATGACCCTGAAATAATCAAGCAAGACTTTGAAAAATATCTGGAACTTGCAATTGACGAGAATGAAATTTGGACTAAGTATGCAAAATATTATATAGAAGATCTTAAAAGAATAAATGATAAAGAACTTTCTGTTATTGCAGATTTAGTTTCTAAGATAAAAGATACATTATATCTAGACGAAGACTGTATCACACATTATACCAGTTTATCTGTACTTAAAAGTCTAATACTTGACAGCAGTAAATTCAGAATATCCGAAGGAAACTTTATAAACGACCCCTCTGAAGGCACAGAGTTTTTTAATTTTCTGTATGATAACACGTCTACTTCCAGTAAGGATGGTTCTTCTGTTGAAAGCTTTTCACCCAAACCCTTTATTGGTAGCTTTGTTGCCCAGGACAAGTATAACGACCTAAATATGTGGCGGTTTTATGGGAAAGAAAAGGGAGAGGAGGCCAAAGGATGTGCCATTACCCTGCGGATGCAGAAATTTATTGGAGAAATCAAGAACTCTTTATCAAATGAAAAAAATAAAGAAGCCCGGCTGGAAGATGAAAATGATATAAACTTTTATCAAGTAGCTTATTTAACGCATGGGGCGACTAACTTTTATATTCCAAGTTCAGATGAAAAAAGCGAGGAGCTGAAGAAGTTGATGACAGAACTAAAAGATAAAGTAAATTTATACAATGGAGATAATAAAACTTTTTTAGAAAAGAACCTGAACAGTATTGCCTTTTTGTTCAAAAGCGATGCTTACAAAAACGAAAATGAAGTGCGTCTTGTAGTAAAAGGAATTGAGTTCGAAAAAAAATACAATATGGATGTGAGCTCACCTATAGTATATATAGAGCTGGTTTCTATACAAGATATAGTGTCGCAAATCACTTTAGGTCCTAAAGTGGATAAAATAAGTGAATGGGAAGCAGCTTTTCACTACCGTTACGGAGAGAAGATACCGAAAATTGAGATTTCGCACCTACCTTACAAATAAGTTATACTCCGCTGGCGCGGATTTGCAATCCGTGCCCAAATAGACAATCATTTGAAAAGGCACTGTAAATAAGCAAAATTGCAAAGCAACTGAGTGTAATTAAAATCAATATCCTTTTGATTTATTTAAGTCACGAAGTTTTACATACAAATCAAAAGTAGTTTCCTTAGTTGATATCCAATTGGTAATAATATTAATAAGCTCATTGATTTCAGTGATATAAGACATCCTTCCATCAGCTCCGCGAATACCATCTACACCTTTGCGATGACCGCGTGTTAAAAAGGTATTCTTTTCTTCATATATAAAATCTCTAGCAGCCTTATTTTGCTCACCCTTGGGTAAATATTTTATTAAAAGTCTGTTTACAACATTATAATAAAGCTGATACTTCTCCTCAGGATCATCAATAGCCTCTAGGGTTATATCTGCAATTTCTTTTTTAAGAACAAGCTCACCATCAATATCAAATGCAAATGTTTCTTCTTTTATATCATTTGCTTTCATAAGAATGGATATTCGCTCCAATTCTTGTTCTTCTTCCTTTTGAATTTGTTTTAATTCTTCTTCTGTCAAATTCTTCTTTTTTTCTTTCATAGTTGTTAGATATTATATATTTGTTCTTTGATTTTAATCACGCTCTCAATAAGGCTTACCTTTTCAAATGGATGAGTATTTAACAATTTTAAAGCAACATCCATTTTGGGTATTTCTTTTGAAAAATTCTTCCATTCCTTAGTTTTGTAACAATAAATTGCATAAATAATAGATGGGTGAAGCACGTATTCTTTCGCAAATTTTTCAACAATTGGTTTTGAATAGATATAACCAGAAATATACCTAAGCATAGCATCACTAAGAAGATATTCTCTCGCAAAATCATCAGCTTTTTCCTCATTCATTAAAAATAAATCACCTTCACCACTTAAATGAAATGTCCTTTTTTTTATCTCCTCAAAATCATATAAAATATGATGCAATTCATGCAAAAGGACAAACCATAAGGTTGGGTAGTTTTTGTTTAAATCAGATAAAACAATACATGGTTTATCACAACAAAAAAAAGTTGCTCCCTTAATTTGCAAGGTTGAAATTGAGGGTTGAAAGATTACTGTCACCCCAACCATATACAATGCTTTTGAAACCAACAGCAATCCATTTTCCAAATTTCGAGTATAAGGTTTAATTTTAGGTATCAAATCAACCAAAGCTTTTCTGTCAAATTTGTTAGGATTATTAATTAATGAGAATTGTTTAAAAGCAGATTGTACCCAGAAATTTCTTATTAATGCATTCGAATCATTTTTCGATTTGCTAAAGACAGAAAAAACTTGATTTTCAGAATACGAATAGATTGAACTTAAGTCAAAAAACTTTTTAATTCTTTCAGTTAAATCTGTAATTGTAGCATCAGTCTTAAAAAAACCCAACTTTTTTAATGAAGCAACATCTATAGTGGAAAAAATATATCCAGCCTCTCTTGCTCTCTGAATCTCACCAATTTGCTTTGTCGACATTTTGGGAACATAAATTTTGATTAAATCACTTACAGAAAGATTTAAGAAATGAGCAAGCTTAATTATATTTATAAAATCTATATGTTTCCCTGTGCCTTGAAGAATTGGTATTAATGTTTTTTTATCCATTTCAAGCAATTTCGCCACTAGGTTATCACTTAATTTTAATTCAGCCTTTCGTTGTTCATACAATTCTAAGACAGAGCTTATACCATCAGTATCTATTGATGACTGCATTGCAGCATCAATTACTTTTCTTAATTCCAACTCAGATTCATCCACCTTAATTCATTTTAGGAATATTTTCCACAAATATAGCAAAGATTATTGCATTATATCAATAATTATAGGAAATTTTTCCTAACTTTTTAAAACAATATTCATTAATAAAATTTCCACACTTTCAATTCTAAGAAACCTAGACACATTACTTTAAAAACTCTATGTAAAATACAAACTATACTGATAAATAATTTTATTTAAGATAAAACTATTGGGGAAGCTTACTTTTTTAGGGAAGCTTACAGAGGGACTAAATAAACATCTTTAGTCCTTTATTGTTTGATATTTATAAACTGAATAATAGATGTATTAAAAAAATAGTATTTTAAATAGGGGGAATTCCCCTTTCACAATTAACTATAATTCAGAGGTTAAACAACCCCTGCTCAATCATTCATGGATAAACTTAGTGAGGTGAGAAAATCACACATCGCTGATTTAGTGAATTGGTGTCCGCTTCTGGTTACACGCGAATCTGCCGTTTTCTCTTTTGATCCAATTTCAAAACCGAAAAGCCTAAAAAGCCTGATCAATTCTTCAAAAGTAAAATTATTTGGCAAAGATTTAAAACGATCAACCAGCTTTTCCTTTGTGCCCATCTCGTTGTTTATTGTAATATAAAGTCACTAGTGTCCGGTTAAAACTCCCAGATATTCAACTGGTTAGAAATGTCCGGACTGGTTAAATTGTAATT